>Ga0247734_1001000_pt1 | contig 22654 bp, 26 predicted proteins | sample UWRJL103311B2_FD_180933 | JGI IMG/M metagenome (GOLD analysis project Ga0247734, IMG submission 180933) | Plant litter microbial communities from Arlington Agricultural Research Station in Wisconsin, United States - UWRJ-L103-311B-2 | ecosystem: Environmental > Terrestrial > Plant litter >... | reverse complement strand
TCGGCCATCGCCACGATTATCCCAACACCACCACAACTTATGCACAGCAGAAATAACACCCAAATGAACACTACATCGCAATCCCAAGGCACACTTTAAACCACACGCCCACGCTCGCGAGGCAGACGATCTCAACATCAGTCTGAGAGAGGGAAGCGGAGAGACACGTTGATTTGCAGGACAGACAGACCGACCGACCGACCAGACCAGACCAGACCAGAAAACCCCCCAAACCCAACACGCCACGAGACCATCCATCCCAACCACCACGACAACACGCACCATGCCCGCTGCCATGACTGCCACCGCTTCAGCGGCTGCAGCTCGCAAGTCGTCTGCGATCGCGCCCGAAAAGAAATACAAATGCCAGTTCTGCAATCGAGCGTTCAGCCGATCCGAGCATCGTAGTCGTCACGAGCGATCCCGTAAGTTGAGCTCTTTGGTCTTTTTTCTGTTGTTGATGTGTGCCTGCCGGCCGGCCTCCTTTCCCACCTTTGCTTTCCCCTCACTCCAAGCTCGGGTCGCGTATCCGACACCACGACACCACACCATCATCAACCCCATCACCACATTTTCCCCTCTTCGTCCCTCGTCGTGCCTCATGTCGTTGTTTTGGAGCCACCCTGCTAACCAGCTTCTTCTTCTTCTCTAGATACCAAAGAGCGCCCCTTCAAGTGCATGAAGTGTAGAAGTACCTTTGTGCGACGCGATCTGCTGCTCAGGCACGACCGAACCGTCCATGCCAAAGATGGAGGAGTTCCGCTGCACAGCGATGTCAAGCGCAGGGCCGGCCCAAAGCCCAACGCCGTAGCTGGGCCCTCGAAAACTGCCGTGACCATCGATACCGCCGCGCTCGAACAGATTGAGGCGAGCAGCGATGGGATGGTGGATCTCGAGACCGCGGCCATGCTCATGACCGACCTGCACCACAAAGCAACCGCCGCGATGCGCAACGCCGGCGTGGGACCCTATGAGCGTCGACCTGGAATGGCCTTCTCTCACAGTGGCTCTGCGCTCATGGAGCCTTCCGTGACATATGCCTCCGGCGCCATCTCGCTGCCCCAGGTACAGTGGGATAGCTTCATGCCGCAGTCCGTCACCGAGCCCAAGTCTCACTCCATCACGTCAAATGCTTCGGGGTCGCAAGAGTCGTTCACCAGCTCGAGCACCTTCCAGCCGGGCAACCAGCTGCCACCCATCAACCAGAAGCCGACTCCGCACAACTACAATGGGCTTGTCCCTGCTCTGCAGTCGATGATCAACTCGCTGCCTCCTTCGGGAGCCAACACGCCGGTCCACGGCTCGCCACTGCGAAATGAAGCGCAGTCGCCATCCCAGGCATCGCCAAAGCCACCAAAGGTGCTCAGTGATGAAGATCGCAATGTCATCTTGGACAACATTCGCGGCCATGATAGCGAGCGCACCATTCCCGAGAGCTTCCGCTTGCCAGGGCTTGCGTCATTGAACAGATATCTTTCAACATATTTCAGTCTGTTCCATCACCACTTGCCCTTCTTGCATCCCGCATCTTTCCAGCCCACCCAGGTATCATCGCCGCTGCTGTTGGCCGTGTTATCGATTGGCGCGCTGTATGCATTTGATCAAGACCAAGCCTACATGCTGCACATCGGCTCCAAGCTGCTTGTTAATCAGTTCCTCCAGAACAAGGAGAACTTCAGCTCGAGGAAATGCCCCTTGTGGACCATGCAAAGCTCGCTGTTGAACATGGTTTTTGCCAGCTGGAGCGGAGATCCAAAGGGCTTGGAGTGGGCGTGTTCCATCAAGAGCTTGCTCGCCAACATGGTGGCCGGAAACCGTTATGAGCTGAAGCTGCGTACCGAGGCGCGCAACGGCGCACAGCCTACTCGTGCGGAATGGGTTGAAGATGAAGGTTGCCGCCGCACTTACTATGCCGTCTACATCTTCTTTGGTCTCCTGACTTTGACCTACAACCATACGCCCGCAATCAGCTTCAACGAGTTCGAAGATCTGCAGCTCCCCTCCACCGAGGCCGTATGGAACCTGGCCGATGATTCCACTCACCAAGAGTTCCTCGACAGCAACCAGGACGTTTCGTTCATGGAAGCCCACGACAACCTTTTCCAGGGTGAGGCGTTGCGCTACAGTGCATTTGCCACTCGTGTCATGATCAACGCTCTTTTCCTCGAGGTCTGGTACCACAAGCGCAGTCCAGAAGCGCTGCAAGATGTAGTCACAGAATACAAGCTTCGATTGGCATTGGAGACCTGGGAGAAATCTCTAGAGCTCTGCCTACCGGAGACTGTTTCCGTGCCATTGAGTGCTCCTCACAAGGGGCATCCGTTGATCTTCAACGCCATGGCAATGTTCCGCAACGCTCGGGCGCGTCTCGAAGTCGACCTCAAATCGATACAAGAGGCCATGCGATACCACGACTCATTTGAAGTGGCGGCAGCAATGTCAAATGCTAGGGACAAGGTCAAGAGGTCTACGGAGATGATCAAGGTGATCCAGGAATGCTTCAACTGCATTGAAACTGCAGCTCTCCAGGGTATTCGCTGGGTGGCTCGCACATCCCCAACCAACTGGAGCATCGAGCACCCCCTATGTGGCTTGGACCTGATGGTCATTCTCAGCTTGTGGGTATATCGTCTAGAGCACGATGAAGAGATTGCCACCGAGGAAGAAATGGCCATGTACAACAAAGTCCGAGAGCTTTTTGAAGAAGAATTCGCTGGGTTGCAGGATGCCAAACTCAGCTCGGTCATCGCTCGCGTCTGGGGAGGAATGATGGATGAAGTCGTCGTCTGGGGGTAAGTCACAAGAAATTCATATGCTTGAACATCCAATGCTAACCATCACTAGAATCACCAAACTCATGGGAGATTCCTTCAGGCTCCACTCCCAAGCTCTTGTGGGCTATGAGGACGACATCGAAGCTTCTGATGTTTCGACACCTTCGATGATTTCGCAAGGTGAAGAAATGGATGATAGCGTGTACTAAAATTGAGCCCAATAATGATTTACATGATTTCCTTTGTCATCGTCACCGAAATAGACACTTGATATCCACTCTTCTCTTTCCTGGGGGTTCGCAGCCGGCGACGTCGTCATATATCTCTTTTGTTATCCTGCATAAGCGATCGATTTTCTTTTTACTACAGGCATCTCCTTCAGAGGTCACGGGCGACAATACGGGGCTGGCTGGTTACAAGGGGTCAATCTGGGGCTTTTCAATCTTCGTCTCTCTCATCAACTCATCATTCTGTGCTCGAAAAAAAGCACATCACTTTACATCATAATCTCTACACACACACACACACGCATGTTGGCTGGCCGGCGGTGTTGTTTCTGCCCTGTCCTTTTATCCGGCATTATCACTCTACCTAATATCGCCTTCTGCTTTCTGCTTCTTGCTTGCGGGTCGACGCTTTCGCTCGACGCCCTCCGATACCTTGTTCGATATACAAACCTCTGCAATTTATTTTGCCTCGGGAAACTGCCCCGATTTCTTTCTTGGACCTACTTGCGTTGCGATCACATGCGTTTGCGGCTTTTCAGAGCACCTCGATTTTTCTTGTATGGATTATATGCAGTATGGTGGGGGGAATGGTGGGTAATGGGAGATTATTCAAATTATTGGCAGGCCGGTTCGCATGGATACTTGGGGTTTTTGTGTGGCAAAGCCATCTGGGGGGCTTTGGTTTGCAGGAAACCTCGGTTGTGTATAGAATAGCCGATTTATTTGAAACCTTTCAGAACGCATAATAAAAATGTCTGCATACCACTTTTGAGAAATTCGTATTCTGGGCAAGGCCTACTGTTGAATGTGGATGAGTTACTTCTGCTCTACTATATTTTGTTCTGCTTATGTTTCTGCTTGTGCTTCCACCTCTAATCTGGCCCTTTAACTTGCGAGATTGTTTGAATGGAGCTTGTGTGTTTTCCGCAAGAAGCATTGTATCTTCTCTTACAGCGGATTTGAATAGTAGACTTGACATGGTTACTAAATCCTCTTCGCAACTTTCAATTTACGATCTGAAGGGGATGCAAGGAGAAATTTTGCAGGGTGATAATACTCAGGCGAGCGTGTCGTCACACACACAACAAACAAGTCTTATTCACAGCGAGGTCTAGCATAGCAGCAGCCTAGCATTGGAAAATGGCAAAATGTCATGCTGGTGTTTGGTTGTTTGGTAAGTTCCTCCCTCTTACCTTACCCCTTTCCCTAACCGAGGCACGTGTCCTGGGTCGTTCCTTCCCTCCATATCCTCCTCGAGAGCCTCAGCGATGCGCGCGCGAAGGATGATTCACCTCTGTTCTCCCGTACAACCTCTGTGATTCAGAAGCGTCGCAGATTCAACTACTTCACTACAGCATCATCATCGGACGCGCGATCTGTGGGCAGCGAGCGGTAGGTAGTACGGAGCCGTGCGGCTTCTTGCATCAGAAACCCCCCTGCCAAAAAGGCTCAACGCCGGGAGGTTGCTGCTTGCCTGCTCTTTCACGGGGTTCTTTCAACCTAACCACACCTAGAAGAACTGGTACCGGGCTCGTAGCTTGTTCAGACCGTGCAAGGATGAGGTTCTTGCATCTCTATGTTCCATTGGGGCTGTCGAAGAGTTGTGGCTGCTTCACATTGACCATGCTCCTCTTTGTGGCGAGTTTGTTGGTAAGCCTCACCTCATGAGTGTTGTATTTTTTTGTCTTTTTTGGCAGCAAAATTATGCGTCGTTCTGTGATTATCCCGCTGACTCCAAGCGCCACAGACCGCGCCCGTCGTTGCGGATTGCGAATGCGGATACAGCACGTCTGTAAACGGTTCGACGTCTGGCGCGATTCCACATCTCTTCACCGAGGTGATCGAGTCTGACTTCCTGCACATCCGCGACGTCTCCCTCGACACCGACTGGCGGCGGCAGGAGTTCTCCGTCACCCCGGAAAAGGGTCGCGGGCCGTTCGGCATGAATTATACAATCGAGAGCGTCGTCTCGAATCCGATCTCTAACCATTCGCAATGGGATGGCCCCGGTATAAATGGCCCTGGTGCGGGACTGCAATTGATGGTTGACTCGGGACTTCCTGTCAATGGCTATATCAAGACCGCCCAGATGAATTCTGCGCGAGAGGATTTGCTGTGGGGAACTTATCGTGCTGGGCTGAAGTTGACCAACGTTCCCGGTACTTGTGCTTCTTTCTTCTGGGTGGGTGATCAGCACCTTCTACTTTTGATCCAAAGGCTAATCCATCTAGTATTATAACGATGTCCAAGAAATCGACATTGAGTTCCTCTCCTCATCCTATGTCCCCGAAAATAAGACCTTCCCTATAAACCTGGTCCTCCAATCCGAAGCGGCTAAGCTCGCAGGATACAACGCTGCGGATACGGGCAACTATATAATTGCAAACCTCCCATTCGATCCTACAGACGATTTCCATGACTATCGCATTGATTTTGTGCCCGGAAACATCGTGTTCTATGCTGATGGCGTCGTGCTCGGACGGATGAACACCACGGCAGTACCCACCAATCCTTCGCCAGGCCATATGATCCTCACTCACTGGTCCAACGGTAATCCTCTCTGGTCGTTTGGTCCACCTGCCAAAACAGCGGTCCTAACTGTCAGTTACGTCAAGGCATACTTCAACTCCTCGTTGCCGTCGCGTATATCCGACTTCCAAACCCGCTGCAAGGATCCGGGACTTCAAGATGCTGTGTGTGCAATCCCAAATAATCCTGGCCATCCGACACAGCAGCTTGATGGCGTTCCGCCTGTTCCTACGGCTAGTAATTATTTCTTTTCCGATGATGATGATAAAATACCAGGGCAGACGGTGTTCAAGAAGAGTGATGGTGCTTCGAGTTATCAAGCGACTGGAGTTATTGTCGGGATTTCGTATTTGGTGATCTTGCAGGTGGTTCTAAATGCCTTGCCACGTTGGTGAGAATTTGGGAGATGGATTGGTGGAGTAGCTATTATGATGTTTGTTGGGACCGGAAATTGGAGCTAGTCAGATTAGAATTATTTGCTGCTGATTCAAATTGCGTCAAGTACTTCAGGGTTTTTCTTATTGCTTCGGCCACACCAACTCAGAGCATTCATTGTGCCTCTCTATCATTGTGCCTCTTTAAACCTGGCCCAGGGCAGGGAAAATTGTTCTTCAAAGCTATTGAAAGTACGGTACCTAACAGCTGAATAATATAACACACGTGTATTGATTGATGATGAACAGATGAAACGACCCAAAGTCAACCAACCTCCCAAGACCGTAGACCGTAGACCGTAAAGTGAAATGCCCCCCCCCCCCTCCCCCCAAAAGAAAAAGAAAAAGAAATTTCCAATAAGAGAAAGCATATTCAAAACGTCGCAAAAGTATCACTACTTGTAGCTGGTTTGTTGTGTTGTGTTGTATAGTGTAGTGTAGTGTAGTGTAGGGGTTGGGCAGCACGCTAAGATTTTATTCCTGCTCTGCTATCCACCTACCCACACGTTAATAAGAGGAACAGGGCATGCTGATTGATATAAATAAAATAAAATATACGTACGGCGGGGGTGAATTAAGTATTCAAGGTAATAATTAATATTCCTGACGCGGTTCTATCTAGAGGGGGTTGACCGGCGAGGGGGTTGGTGGACGGTGGACGATGGACGATGGACAATGGTGTTTGTTTATATGGACTTGACCATAAGGTTGGTTGTTTGAAGAATTCGAGGCGAGAGAAAGCATTGTTCGTTCCAGTAATTTAGTCCCAATTTCCCCCTTCTTTTTTCTCTTTTTTTCTCTTTCTCTTTCTCTTTCTCTTTGGTACAACATATACCTGGGTTTTTTGTGGTTTTCATTACATGCAACCAACATGTGCTAAACACCAACTAAAGTTTTTCAAAGTATTGGAACAGAACAGAACGGGACGGGACCCCCTTTATTTTAAGCGAGACGGGGGGGGGGGAGATGTTTGAACTGTTGGTCACGTGATTAAGCATCAACCAACAGCCTTTCCTTGATGCGAACGAATGGACGTGCTTATGATGGTGCAAACTTTTGAGTGTTTGTTGTCTGAAGAAAGAATCAGTGAATGAGGTGTAGACTAAGTAGGGGTTTTTTTTTTGTTGAGCATGAGCATGTCCAACCAATGCAATGAGGTATTGTGTTAAGTATAAGATGAATGGGTGGTTAACAGGCTTAGATCCTCAGGCATTTTCTAAACGAAGCTGAGCTTGTCTCCAACCTTGAGTTATCGCAAGAGTGATATAGTGTTTGTTGCCGGCAAGAGACACTTAGAGGTGTGCAGAATAGCTTGTATTTATTGTTCTTTGATGATGTTTGTCAATGGTAAAACACACTGCAGACTATGTTGCAAATCGTCTCCCATCCTGCATGGCATCAAAGGGATGGATATCATATATGAGAAGAGCATGCCAAAAGGAGAGTGTAAAAACTTGATTTCATGGAACAGTCGCTGCAATCGTACATACTTGAGCTATACTAGCTAAAAGAAAAACTAAAAACAAGGTAGCAGTGTGCTCATCATTGCTCCTTCCTCCTGGATCTCTGTCACGCTAAAGGTATGACTTCTGTTCTTGAAATCCTCCCTCCACTTTATCAAGGTATCTTTCATCTCATATTGCCACATCTTCTGGCTTATTGAGCTTTGTCATTCTTTTTGAAGTTGTAGATCCAGTATATCTTGCCCATCACTCACTATGGCCACGGACTGTCTTGAGGCTGGCGGACTCTCTCTTCGCACAATCGAGCTTCCGGCAGCGGAGGCCCATCTACGTCAAGGTGATTGGCGCATAAATATCCAGACGGCGGCGGTGGGAAGAAAAACCCTTTTCCAAATTCACCTTCAGTTCCTTCGTTGAAAATTCGCGCTAACGTTTTAGCGTCATCTCCAACCACTCCGATTTCTCCAGTCAAATCTACGTCCTCGCACAATACCTCGCCTGTATCCTTACAATTGCGAACCACCTCTCAAGTATCAAAAACCTCATCGCCAACTTACTCTCGCCCCTTGGATTGGGACACGTCCACTGTTCGAGAAGATAATCCAACGCGCTGCCCAACAGCATCTCTGTCTTTGAGCTCGTCCCCGACTCACAAATCATCGCCAAATCAGTCGCGCAGCCTTCCTTGGAACACACCCTTCTTGCAAAATATCAGTCCAACTACAATTTCGACGCGCTCGATCGAGTTCACCGACAGCAACATGGCTTACCCTCCTCAACATCAGCCTAACCCGCACTTCCCTGTATTCCCATACAACCCCGAGATGGCCTATGGTCCCGCTATGATGATGGGCCACGATGGCGCCAATGCAATGGTTCCCCCTCCAATGCCTTCAATGCCTCCACAGATGGGCCATGGAGGTTCCATGGGCTATCCTCTCGTCCCACCACCAGGAGCCTACCCATCGCCACCACAAGGTCCATACAAGCTCCCACCACCCCCAGGTTTTCATTCTCCTCTATTACCGCCACCAGGATTCCAGTCCCTACCCCATGCATCTGCCCATTCTCACATGTTTGGCGGTCCTCTTCCTGCCCCTGTCCAACTCAGCGTTGTTCCTGTTCCGCACAATGTCAGTTCGATTCAACTTAATGTTGGCCCTATTAAAATGAATGATGAGAATCAGCGACCACGTGAGCCGGCCTACCGTGACGAGGCCCGCCGTCTCTCCATTACAAACCTCGTTCTAGAGCCGGTTGAGAATTGCGACAATACGGTCAAGATTGACGTTATCTCTGGTGGCAAGTATCAGGTCAGTCAAACCGATTCTGTTTCCCTTGCGTTATAACTTTCACTGAATCTAACTAAATTTGCCTTGCAGGCTTTTATTGTTCACCGTGATCTGCTTTGCTACTTCTCTACATACTTCCGCGGCATCTTTCAGCCCAAGAAGGATGTCGTCACTAAAGTTGCAGAGGTCGCTGACCAGGAGGGAAAGACCGATGCCATTAGTGCCCACGAGAATGGAAAGGTTGAAGTTGAAGTCAATATTCGCCTCCCGAATGCGGTTCGGCACATTCAGATTGATACTCAGAAGGTACAGCTAACTTTATTATATTAAGAAGTTACTGACTTGTTATAGTTCGGTCCCGTGACTCGCCAGGTTTTTGCTGCTTTCCTCGACTGGTTGTACAACGGCTTCGAAGGATTCGGCCTTGGTGATGATAAGCCTCTTGGTACTCGGACTGTTGATTGTCAAACTCTGGTTGAGCTCTGGGTCTTCGCTGGTCGTGCTGGCGTCCCTCAGTGCCAAAATGCTTGCATTGAAGGCATCGAGATGTGGCGTCAGAAGACCGGTATTATTCAAACTCTCAACCTGGCCTGGATTTATGACAATACCAAGGAGTATGAATACGAGAAGTGCGGCTTGAAGAAACTGCTTGTTGATCAGTGTACCTGGAGCTTGGATGTGACCTCTATCACAAACGAGACCACAAACGACGAGTTCCCCCGCATCGCTTTGGTTGATATGCTTACTCGGATCCGAAAGTTGATGAACGATGGCGTCAGTATCATGGGAAAGCCATTTGAAAGCTTGGAGATTCGAAAGTAAGTGATGTTTTATTTATTTATCAACCGTGGAATGTTTAGGTACATTGTATCAGATTTTGCCGCCTGCAAAAGGCTACTTAGGGGTGGTAAAATTGAGCGTGAACTGCCATTCTTTTCGCGTGCCCTATTTTCAATATTTAAATTAACACAACGAGATTTGATGGGCTATACGGAAACTATTTGGATAATACTGACTGGATGTAGGATGCTATACTGGTCTGAGGTTGAGGACAAGAGAGTCAGCGAGGTTTTGAACAATTGGCAATAGAACCAAGTTGGAACTGGATAGTGGAGTTTGGGATGGGGCGGCGTTGAATTGGCAAAAGTGTGCTTGGTATTGAGACCTGGATTTTATGAAACCTGCGGCCTGGAAAAAGGTTGCTAGCATTATCTTGTTCTTTGCAAAAGAGTTATAGTGATTGCTTCTGCTGAGGAAACTTGGCCTGCAAGAACTGGAGTTTTCTTTTATTTTATCCTACCACCCACTTTCATAGGTAGACACATACACAGGCAGGTTTCATAATAGAACATGAATTTTATCTTATGGCGCATATGACTTACACTCATTTCTTCTTTTTACTCAGCCTCTTCTCCGCCCGCACATCCTTCTTCAACCGCGCATCCACAATCTTATACTTACCCTTGACACCTCTAGGTCGTCCCGCAATACCACGATTTCCTCCTCGAGCAACCACGACCTTGACCTGTGGCTTCGGCTTCTTCTTCGCTGCCTTGCTCATCAACTTCACAATGCTGCTCGCCTTCTCCTTCTCCGTCATGCCCTCCTCATCCGCCAGCAAAGCGCTCTTCTTCCGTAACTTCTCCAGTCGCTGCGCAGCATGGAACTTCTTCCTGTCCTTCGCTTCACGCACCTTCTTGATCGGTCTGGCGTTCAGCGCACGGAGTTTCTCCTTAATGGCAGCAGCGCCGGCGGCGGAGATGGGCCGATGCGGTTTGTCGTGGCGATGTTCGTCATCCAAGAACCATTCGGGCAGCCCGTCTCGGTCTTTGAACGCGTACTTATTGAACCCTTGGTCGATGAGATCGTGCGTGGAGATGTTACCCGAGGCAATCTGCTGGGCGAGGGTCATGGCTTCTGCAGTTATGATGTCGATGTCTGGGATGCTATGTTAGAAAGAGTGTTCACGGGGGTGGGGGGATGAGAGGATATGTACCAAGCTTCCCGTCTTTAAGGGGGACTTCTTCTTCCCATTGCGACTCCTTAGCTGTCTTCTTCACGACTTCAAAGCCTTCATCATCCGAACTGTCTGCGAATTGGTCGACATCTTCAGCCATAGGGACGTCCGAATCAGATTCAGCATCTGGGATGGTGTCTTTCATGATGCTGTCCAACTTTTCAAGATCTTCAGCCATTTCCTGTGCTTCGTCATCGTTCTCTACCTCCGACTCCGGCTCTTCTTCTGGGATGCCACCAATATCCTTGAAGATGTCTTGATCGAAGAATTGAGCTGCTTTCCTCGATAAGCCACCTTCCTTTTTATCCTCACGTTCCAGCTTTGTTAGTAATGAGCGGCTTGTTGGTGCTTCATCATCTGAGTCATCACTGCTATCTTCGTCTAGTTTTTCATCATCGTCGCTGTCATGGTTGTCTGCTGAGAATCCCTCCCAGTCTCCATCTTCATGTTCTTTCCGGGCTTTCTTGGCACGGAATTTTGCATCGGCTTCCGATTTGCGGTTTTGATACTGGTCATACATCGAATCCATCTCACGGTCAAGACGATCTTCTTCAGGATCACTCTCCTCATCGGTCTCTCCTGATCCGAAAACACTGTCTTGGTCTTTCTTCTCAGCGTCGGTAAGAATAGCCATCTTTCCTTTGGCAATTTTATCTACGGCACCGGATTTATCGACTGCTTTCAGGCCGAACATAGCTCCCTCCCCGTTAGGACCTGCTTGCTCCAACCCGATTTCTGTAGGCGCAGTCATGTGCAGTTGCATGCGCACAATCTCCTTTTGCTTTTTCTCGTTTTCTCTCCGCCTGTCACGCTTCTTCCGCGAACTCTGCCTTTCACTCATTGCTTGTAGTTCCTCCTGTATTTTCAGCTCCTCGTCCATGGGTTCAACCTCAGCAACTTCTTGCTCAGCTAATTCCGCTGCCTCCTTGATAGACTTCTTAGTAGGGAATCCCAGCTTTTCCCGGACCTTCAACCGCCATTTTAGCAAGTTCTTAAATTCTTTTCTTCCAAGAACTTTCAAATCTTGACAACAGTCGCGGATTTCTTGGGTGGTTTCCGGCATCAAGTCCAAGGCGGCAAGAGCAACATCCCCGTTTGCCTCTTGCTTAAAGCTTAATCGATTGTTCTGTCCTAAGATCTCAATGGGATCGGTTGTGTTGACGAATGTGCTTGCTGGCACTTCCTTGAATTGTGTGTAATTTCCTTCCTCATAACCATCTCTCTTACGCTTCTTGATCTCAGGATTAAAAACCTTGGCCTCATTATTCGGTGTTGGATCTGAGAGTTCAGCGAAGACCGACTTGGGGTCGAGGAACTTGGGATCAATTCGCTTTGGGGCTTTGAACCCTCTGCATACAACGAAAATTTCGGCAGACACATTTCTTGACGATGGAGGCTTGGTAGCTTCGACTTTTTCAAATAGCTGATTGAATACCCAGAGTAAACTGTTATAATCCTTCGATCTGAACACCTTTGTGACAAATGTGCCTCCTTCTACTAGAAACTCGGTAGCAAGCTTCATTGACTGCAATACCAATTCTGCTTGGTTGAAAGAATCCTGCACCCATGCAGTACCGACATTGGGAGCACCATCGTGCAGAACTGTATCGGCTTTCCAGGTCTTCAGGTGCTGCCTAATGGTCGCTCGGCATTTATCTGTGGTAATATCGCTTTGGAACGTGATAACTCGAGGGATAGCCTTTATGGGGGATAGATCAACACCGACAATGAGACTGCTCGCAGGCATAGTCTCCGCAGCTACTTGACACCATGACTATGTCTATTAGACGGGCAAATATTCAAAGGGCAGAAAGACTTACTCCGGGCGCAGCGCAAAGATCCAGCAGAACTTTACTTTTTTCCAAAAACCCATACTTTTTATTCAATTGAATCAACTTGAATGCAGCTCTGGCTCGGTATCCCTTCTCTTTGGCCAACTTGTACCACTTGTCAAGACGACCTTTACCATGTTTCTTTTGTATACCCATCTTCGCAATGAGGTTCCGAAAAATGAGGTGGGGAACGTTGTTTTCTTACATTCCTCAGTCCTGCCCGCCAAAAATAAAATTTCGATGTCAGTTGCCAAGACACTAAGATAAGAAAATGGCTGGTTGCCAATTGGGTTTAGCTTCCACTTAACGCGCTTTGGGACGCGCTCGCGACATTACTTCAACCTCTCTTCATTATGATATTTTGCCATTATTTGTATTTGAATTAATCTGTTATCCGTTTTCAAGCTGGAACCCATTCGAAATTATCTTTTGCAGAAAGTTGGAAAATAGAGGACTTGGCAGTGCCTTTGGAAATGTCACCATCAACACGAGCAGAGTCGACGACAACAAGAGACGGCAATGGAGGCAAAGAAGGGACAAAAGAGAGGAGGTTACCCTCAGTAACACCGAGGAAATTTAACAGATTCTTTACACCTCGGTCACAAAGTATAATAGCTTTAACCTCTCGAACTGCATTGGAGAACATCACCTCGCACGATTCAAGTACTCGAAATATATCACATTCTGGACCATTGCGGCCATTCAAAGACCTGGCTGGGCAAGAAAATAGCCCAGCAAGCTTTGCAAGGGGATTGAAACGGAGGAAGCTCTATCATACACCGGAACAGTCACCAGAAAACTCGGATGGAGAGAATACGAAACACAAAGACCGCGAATTTATGATTGGGGCGGATGCGGAGATATATTACAATAATCAGAACATCCCTTCGTCCCCATGTGAAAGGGCACTGAAAATCACCAGTCATGTTGAGGCGACAGAAGAGCAACATGATATACCTAAGGGGATAGTGAACACACCACCAAAGCCGATACGACGGATTGAAACCGGTGGACTTGCAGCTCAGTTATTACAGCTCCGCATAGGAGCAGCTTCGACACCTCATCATCTATCCTACGAGTACCCGGCTGATGATTGGGAAAACGAAACATCAGGGTTCTACAGCAAACCCCTTGATGTACACATGACGACAGGTGTGGGAGGTCCCCACCGTGTTATACCTTTCTGTACAGCTAGCTGCAACACAAACTCATTAGTAGCAGTCGGGGATGAAGAGGGTCAAATTCGACTTCTAGAGTCCGGGGGAGACAGCTCCCCCAGCTTTGAAGAGAGTTTCTTGGCTTTCCGGGTCCATACGAATGCTATCATTGATATGGTATTCTCTGAAGATGATAGCCTAATAGCTACAGCCTCAGGAGACCAGACAGCCAGAGTAGTTGATATGCACACTCAGACCACATTGAGTATTCTTGGTAACCATTCGGCATCATTAAAGCAAGTGCGTTTCCAACCAGGTGCCAACAACAATAGCGTTCTAGCAACCTCGAGTCGGGATGGATGTGTACAGATATGGGACTTGAGATGCAAACCTGACAATGGCCCTCGACAGCAGTTCCACGCTTTAGTTCCAGGAGTATGTTTTCTTACCATGATGACCTAACGTCGCTAATTTTCAGCAGGTAGCAGAACCTCCCTGGGGCAAGCCAACTTACAGCATCTACGATGCCCACAAAAACACATACTTCAACCGCTTAAACCAGTCACTTCCTGGCAACGATCTCCCAGCCCGTGGCGAAGTCCCAGGAAGATTAGGAGATATGTCCGTTACATCTATGTCCTTTCTCGCCCAAGAACACCTCCTCGTTACCGGCTCCGAAGGCGACGCTTCCATCAAACTCTGGGACCTTCGCTCACTTCACAGTAACAAACGCAAGACACAAACTCCACTCTCGCAAACCATGCAACCGGAGTCTCACAACCAATGGCGTCACTTCGGCACCAATTCCATTAATATCAACACCGACGGAAGTAGACTCTATACCCTATGCAAAGATAATACTGTATATGCGTACTCTACCGCCCATCTAATTCTTGGGCATGCGCCAGAGCTGGACTGCACAGACTCGGCAAGACGGCTGCCTCCAAAGGAAACCAAAGAAGGTCTTGGTCCTCTATATGGCTTCCGCCATCCCCAACTACATGCTACTTCCTTTTATGTCAAATCATCAATTCGACCAGCAAAGGATGGCAAATGTGAGATGCTGGCGGTGGGCAGCAGTGATGGATGCGCAATTTTATTCCCCACTGACGAACGCTACCTTCCTGCACAAACTCCCCAACCCTCCAACGTAACGGAGATTAATGCGCCTCGCCGCCCTGGCCTACGAAGACAAAACAGTGGAGTAGGTGCTAGAAATGATGATAAGCTGCCGATTTCGACAAACGGTACAGCATTGGTGAGAGGCCATGAACGTGAGGTTGGAAGCCTAGCATGGACTTCAGAAGGAAACCTGGTTACGGTTGGAGATGACTTCTTGGTAAGATGCTGGCGGGAAGATGCCAACGAAGCAAGAGATCTGAGGATGGGAGGAGAGGGTGATGGACGACGATGGCATTGCGGGTGGGCAGACGTTACGGACGGCATCGATGACGATGATGATTAGGTGGCTATCATTTTATGAGGAGTAGTGTTTTGAAATAATTCACTTAGCATAGTGATCTTTACCAGTCGTATACCCAACTCGAGTCAGGATGTTTTGGAGCATAACGTATTTTCAGTCTGGTATACATAATGTGCTTTGTGATCGACTTCGTATAAAGTCGTTTTCATCCTTCCTCTCTTTTTCAAAAAGATTGGCCGATGTCACGAGCAATGCTTTTATCATTTTCCCCTTGCTGCATACCTCCTCTTCCAGCGGGGCTTGGGCTTGGCAGGGGTTAGCGGAATTGCCCCTATTCGAAGTTCAAGGTCAAAATCTCCTTGCATGATAGATAGGATTTATCGTCATTGAATTATGATAAGGGGAGCAAACGATCAGAAGCGGTTTTGAAAAGACCATATATGATCCTAAAGATGGTATTCATTTTCTCGCCATGTCAAATCATAATGATCTTTTTAAGAGATGAATACAAAGCCATTACGTGAAACTCCTTTCCAATGACTTGGTTCTTAATTCACCTTCCAGATACGCCATAGTCTCTAATGCAGTATAGAACTTGTAGCTGTAATGTTACATTCGCTTGCCAGCCGGGCACCCGATATCTGATCCGCATATCCTTTACGATGTCAATCACGTGCTTTGGCCGTCAACTCGGTTTTTACCAGCCTCCAACTTGTTACTATATTTCGTGTAGTCGTAACTTCACCGTCCATTACATTTGTACCTCTAGGCATAATGAAGACAGCCAGTATGCGGGGTTTTGTTCTGACTTTTACTTGGTTCTTCCTGGGTAGTGGTGTAAGCGCAAGTCCTATACGGAATTTCACCCCAAGACGTAAGTTAACATAAAAAGAAATTCAAACAAATCGCTGATTGATATACCCAGTCGATGATGTGAAGTACCCGTTATTAATAGATGCCACAATTGATACACTTGGGGCAGGACTCAAGAATAAGGACTTCACCAGCGTCGACCTCGTCAATGTGAGATCCTACCCTTGTGGAGATTTAGGTGACTAAATTAGGCTTACAATTGAACTTTGGAGGCGATATGCTACCAAATTTGCAATCTGATTTATTGATCTCTGTTTTCAAGCCTCCTTTTGCTGCACTTTCCACGAATATTTTACGTCGTTCCACAGCAAAAGTGATAAGTTACAAGTCTTACTGATGACTTAATTTTAGGCATATCTCGGAAGAATTGAAGAGGTCGATGATATCTTGAAATCAATTACAGAGATCAATCCAGATGCTCTAGCAATTGCGGCTGCTCTAGATGCAGAGCGCTCTGCTGGAACTCTTCGTGGGTATGTCTTTCCCAGTATTTTGATCTAAACAGTACTGGTTGCTAAAGTAGCTAGTCCACTACATGGAATACCAATTCTCATCAAAAATAACATCGCCACCGATGACAAGATGAACAACACTGGTGAGTCTTTTGCTGTCGAAGAGCCTTGAGATACTGAAACTACGTAGCTGGATCTTATGCCCTTCTCGGCGCTAAGGTTCCCCGAGACTCTACTATCGCAAAAAAACTTCGAGCAGCAGGAGCAATCCTTCTTGGAAAAACCAATCTAAGTCAATGGGCAAATTTTAGATCTAGAAACTCAAGTAATGGCTGGTCAGCATATGGTGGACAAGTCACAGGTGCATACTATCCAGACCAAGATCCTAGTGGAAGTTCTAGCGGTAGTGGAGTTGCGTCCTCTATTGGTCTTGCTTTGGCTTCCATTGGTACAGAGACAGATGGATCTATCATTGCACCATCATCAGATAACAATCTGGTAGGAATAAAACCAAGTGAGTGCTCCCAAACATTGTGAAAATCCACCCAACTCACGGAAAATCAGCCGTTGGTTTAACATCTCGAAGTTTGGTAATACCAATTAGTGAGCATCAAGATACTGTTGGCCCAATGGCGAGGACGGTTAAGGATGCAGCAATCATTCTCCAATCCATTGCGGGTGTCGATCCGTATGACAACTACACGAGTGCAATTCCCAATAATGGATCCCTCCCGGACTATGTCTCAGCTTGTAAGCTATCAGCCCTTTCTGGTGCCAGAATCGGCGTAGCTCGCAATGTGGTAGATCTCTTTGCAGGCGAAAACTTCATTCCGCAAGTGGCGGCATTTGAGAGAGCCATTACAATTCTGAAAGCCGCCGGTGCCACCATAATTGAGGCAAATTTTACAGCCGCTGAAGAATTTTTCTCATCACCAGCAGAATTGCAAGTTCTCAATGCCGACTTCATTGTCAATCTAGCAAGTTATTTAGCCCAATTAATCTACAACCCCAACAACGTGACAACCCTTGGAGAAGTAAGAGAATTTACTCAAACCTTCGCACTTGAGCAGTATCCAGATAGAAACACGGCGGTATGGGACGTTGCACTGGACACACAAGGCTGGAATAACACCGACCCACGTTTCTGGGTTGCATATCAACAAGATCAATACTTCGGTGGCGAGGGAGGTTTACTCGGTGCCATTGAGAAAAATAATCTTGACGCCGTGATTTTACCAACGGACTTTTCCTCCACATTCGCTGCGATTGTGGGAGCACCAGTTATCACGGTTCCATTGGGGTTCATGCCTGCGAACACCACTGTTAGAAAGAATGCTCGGGGCTTGGTTACCGATGGACCGAATATTCCGTAAGTTATTATGTTGCAGTTATGGAATATTAGCTGATTGAATGGTGATTTAGATTTGGACTTAGCTTTTTGGGAGCGAAGTGGTCAGAAGCCAAACTTATTGGTTTGGCTTATGCTTTTGAGCAAAAGACTAAAGTTAGGGATCAAGTACAGCCTTATATTGTGCCAAATATAGAGCTTGATCAAGTTGTGGGCAGCTGACGTTGTGGATGGAGTTTTGAGAATGATCAAGTTAGCTTTAGTGAATTATAGGTGTAAATACAGGAATATCCATATCAAATACTTTCAGGCTTTGACATAAGGACAATAGCAAAGGAAAACACAAAAAGTAAAGAATGAATAGGGGATATTATAATTCACATGATGTTAGCCTACTTGTCGGTAATTATGACAATTATCTAAAAGGATGTGATTCGTACGTATTCAGAAACGGTGATATAGAGTTAGAAATTCCTTAAATGGACATCCTCTGCATTGAAATATTTGAGGTTGAAGTAGTTTGGCGGGTGATCAATAAAGTCTTAGAGTTCAGATATATAGAAACGAGTATAAACGGTAAATTTGGCTACCAATCCACCCGTTTTTACATGTAGTGTAACTGTGTAGCGTACGAAGCTACTCTCCTCCTTTAAATCAAAGTTCCCAGCCGCTGAAAGCCAAACTTCAACTCTGACAGCCATCAAAGGTAGTTTCAACGTTGAAGTCTCCACCTAGTCAAAGTCAGAATGAAATTGTAAGCTAAGGTTAGGTAATGTCACTCCCTATTGTAGAACTGATTTAAGGTATATCGAATCTCCGTCTCAATCTAGATTATTCACATTAAGATATCACGCAAACATCTACATTGCAAATACCTAAGCATACAATTTATCTAGTAATATTTGTCATTGTTTCAAAATTAACATGTGTTTCATGAAGTCTTATAAACTATATAGCCTTAACTATGAGTTTATTTCTACTCATTATTGATTATGTGGAACTTTTTAAGTATATATAATAAGGCACAGGAAAGGCTCTAATACTGAACTATTGTATTATAAGTCATTATCCTTCCAATAAGTGATGTTTAGATTTTGAAAATATCAAAACTCGATTCCAGTAACTCGCTCGTGCTGATAGTGGGGAGAGGACTAACCTTTTAGATTCGAGTTTGTCTCTAATAGACTGTTGAATCTGACCAAATACAATTGCCTGGAGAGCCAAGTTGATAAGAAATTCGGATCTGTCTATGTAGATGTAAAGTGTAATAGATGAGATATGATTTGTACTTGGTTTTAGTGATATCATGCGCAATTCTCGGTATATTACCCAATGGATTTGCAAGTTACGGTTCTACTAATGCTTTACATTGGTCCTATAAATCGTAAAATCATGCTTCTGTACTCAACTCCTGTTTAGCACTCCCTGTTCCTAGTTTTTCCATCGTCCCTAGCTTCACTTAGGTGAACTCCTTCTTCAGATGCTGTAGAATCACAAATATCTGCAATACTACGGTCAACTCAAACTCTAGTCCTCCTCCCCTCCGCATCTCGATCAGGTTCTCCCCGATATTTGACTCCTTCGTCACCACTCTAGCAAACACGTAACTCAACTCCCTGTCGTCATTACGAAAACCTCGGGGCCACATGAGTGGGAGTGGACCGTCCCACCACAGCTCAAAAAAGGGCTCGCGCACCCGCCACCCCAACTTATGGAGGGCGGGCGCCATACCTGGTACCGTAATGATAGGGATTAAGCTGTTATAATGCTCGCCAGCACCAAACAATGAAGACCGAGCTAGGGAGCGCCAGCTAGCTCCAGATAGGGACGGTTCAGAGGTACATATCATAGCCACAGGCTCGGTCTTGCTCTGGGGGTCGCGAGAGAGACGCACAGCAGCGACGGCAGGTAGAGCAGTATCAGAGGCCGAGAATATCAGGATATCGCCAATCTTAGTTGAATCTGTGACAAACTCGATGCGGTAGATAGGCGTGGGGTCGACGGTTAAGCAGATATAGTAGCTTGTGGCAGATTTCCGGACAATCTTAAAGTAATCGAGCTGAAAGTCTTTGATTGAACATGTCTGCACATCACCAGCGATGCGTTTGGCGGTGATCTGGGCACTAAGCGGCACCATTCCCTCGCTCATAGCCGGAATTTCCGAGTATAGAGGTAATTTAGAGTCACTCGGCATTTTTGTTTGAGAACATCGAACCATGAAGAGATTTAAAGGATTATTTTACTTCTCTGGGTAGATAGGCTGCTATATAACCGTAGGGTATAATTCACGTGACATGCAGGAGGTGTCTCTGTGACCCGAAGAGTCGAACTCAGCCTCAGAGAAACTCCGCCACGAATATGTTGTAAACACGAGACATCAAGAATAATTATTATCAAACACAGGTAAGTTTTCCAAGGAACTGTCTAGTAAACATGTCTTAATTATTAGCTTCTATTATTTTCTGAGCCAAATAGATAAATCCATTTTGTGCGAAGCTTGTGTATCTATTACCCAAATCAAAGTAGGTTATAACATTAGAAATTCGCGATCGATTATCGACCATAACCTAAGGCAATAACTGGTCAGGTAGCACCCATGTACGGGATACCAACAAGTTGGTAAAAGAGAGGCTGAAGATCAGGAGTGTTGGTGTTTTTCACTTCTAATCCCTTGTTGTACATCCTAATGGATTTCTACAGGCTAACATTTAGTATTAAGGATGAAAGGTCCAAGATGAGCCTCTTTGAAGTAGACACGGAGCACAAGTTAGGATAGCGTGGGATTTCTGTTGGTCGAGCAAGATGGGACCGCAGAAGGGAATAATATCAATATATTAAACACATCCACAGTAGCTCAATTATCCACCAGTTCCGCAGGAAAAATCATTTCACAATAAAGGAATACTCTCTTTTCCTTGTTGTACAGCGACATCTCTGTCTTTTCTATTATACAAGACGATGAAGATTAACACTGGCATACTCTTTGCTCTTGTGGTTGCAGGCCGGCTCGTGTCTGCCGCCCCCGTAAAGTGGAACTCCAAAGAAGCTGATGCTGCGTATGTGCTCAACCCCATTAATTGTCAAGATTATGATATTAATTTGTGGTACTTAGCTATAAGTGCGCCGGGGTTGTTAGCGCTGCGGCCTATTTAATCTGCCGTAACAGTGGCCAAGATGTTGCTGGAAATGTAGCCGCAACCGGGATGATCATTGCTGGCAGCGCCGAAGCTGCTGTGAAGATATCGCATGCACCTGGGTTATTGGAGACAGGAGAGGACTTAGTAAACGGGGCAAAGCAGGTTGGCAACCAGATATCAGCGGGAGCGAGTACGGTTAAATGTGCCGCAGGCAAAGTTTGTAATGCTGCTGGAGGAGCGATCTCAAATGGCGCGAATGCGGCAGGCAATACGCTTTCAGCAGGGGCGAGTGCAGTCAAGTGTGCTGCGGGTAAAGTATGTAACGCAGCTGGCAAGGTGATCGGGAATGCTGCTACCGCCGTCGGCCAAGCAGGTTCCAATCTCGTGAATGGTGGCCAAAGGAGGCCGAATGATTTAGAGATGGGATCTAATCACCGCCGCAGAGCTCAGTCTGGGTATCGCCCACTACCTATCCACAACCCTGAGCCCGAAAAACAAAACCTGAGTTCAAGGACCTCCCCACTGGCAAGCTTCCCCTCCGACCTCGAAACCCACAACGTACCTCTGCTCTCTTAGTACCAGATATACTAGGCTTTAGCTGAATCATACATGGGAGGAACCGGTATATGATTAGCTAGAAGAAGGATATTCTAGAGGATGCATGTATTGGGGCTCAAATGGTTGCATTGGGTTGGGGTTCGGAAACTGGCGTTTGGGGTTTATTGTTTTTGTCTTTATGTTTAGTAAATTAGAATCTATTTGTTTTTATGCCGTAATGAAGTTTAACATCTTCAATACATTCTCTCTTTTAAGCTATGTTCATATGCTATTACAGTTACTTTTTCTGGCAGCATGCTAAAGCCTGGCTGAGAGCGTAGTCATTTTCACTTCCCCAAGCTTACACAGTACTTGAATGTTACAAAGGTTTGATAACAATATCAAAGGTTTAATGAACCTGAAGCCATATAGTAGGAATTGGGTGACTATGAATAGTGTGGAAGCTACTTGTGATGTTTTATAATTAATATTTATTTTCTCGGTACCAGCACTCTCCTACATCTTTCGGCTACAAACGGCTTCGATGAGCTATGAAACTACCTATCAGCCCTAGAACACAGCTCGTGTGTAACACGTATTATCTATAGTGTGATAGAAATGATATGTTGTGGCGTATGTCGTCACGGGCCATGTCTTTCGCTTATCTCAGGGGCTGAGCTAAACGAGCTCCACAAAGGGGTCACAGTCACGGTTGCGAATTTGCCACATTAATTTCGAGATTCTTCGTATTGCCATTGGGTTGGGCTATACTTAAATGCAGATCATATAAGAGTCAACACAAACTTCTCGTTCCGAGCCTCTAATTCGGCAGGATCTTGCTCGATACACACCGAAGCAGCAGTGGCTGGTCCGTCATGGTTCCAAGCTCGGAGAAACGCCTCGAGGCTTGCCAATTCTTCTTCATCTTCGCGGTGAGCCGTTTTGACAAACGATCCGTATCGTCGAAATTCTCCCTTGGGTCCAGCAGTTGGTGCGATGATCAATCCTGCCACAAGCTCGCCATCATCTATCCTTTTCTGGACGAGTGGTAAGACGTAGAGTATTTCGGGGATCACCTCATCGCAATCCAACGAGATTAGGAGTAGACTATCCGTTTCTGGAAGTTCAAGCAGTTCGAAACTACGTAGATGTCTACCCC
>Ga0247734_1000999_pt1 | contig 22655 bp, 23 predicted proteins | sample UWRJL103311B2_FD_180933 | JGI IMG/M metagenome (GOLD analysis project Ga0247734, IMG submission 180933) | Plant litter microbial communities from Arlington Agricultural Research Station in Wisconsin, United States - UWRJ-L103-311B-2 | ecosystem: Environmental > Terrestrial > Plant litter >... | reverse complement strand
CCCCCGCAATAAACTCGCCTCTCGATTCTCGTGTAGTTTCATAAACACGACCAAGCGGTTCCTCTTTTCCATGGCTTGCAGCTTCGCTCTAAAACAATATTAGATCTAAAGTGATCATACAAAGAATGTAGCCTGCTTACTCCTTCGATAGTAACCTCTGCCTGTTTACAGTCCATGATAAGAGTGAGAGGACTGATTATGTGCTGGTGTGGGTCAATATGTTGATCATAAGGTTCATTTGTACGAGGTTTCTATTCAGCGCGCGGCAATTACCCGAAAGTCTTAGTGTCGTGGTCGTGACATGTTGGAATGATCTGGTTAAACGCTCAACTTACTCCATTGCCCATCTATACCTCTGCGAGAACACCAGTAATTCAAGTTGATTAGATGGCTTACAAAACTTTAAAACAATTCACAGAAGGTTAGGAATATTCCGAACAGTCCAAATATCTCGTTGGCTTTCAAAATTATAGTGCTATAGTAAGCCAAACTACACATTGAGCGGTTGGATGGACTGGAATAACTTTCGAACCAATTCCAATCCGTCTCGAGCTTGGAGGGTCTGCCGTTCCTACAGGAGAGCTAGATCCTCCAACCTTATCACATTTAGCTGGGGAATGGAAAGGGCCAGGGAAGGATATGATCTTAGCACAAACCCAAGCAGCATACGATGGTGCTTGCATGGCATATGCTAGAAAAAAAACCCGTTCGTTCCTCGAGAATCCTGATCCTCCCGGCAATGCATTTGTTTCTACTTTTACTACCGATGGTACTATTCTAAATACCTTTGCAAACTACTTATCCGACACCCAGCCTCAAGTTAAATATCACCACTATCCTACCTCAAGCTCTTTACTCATAGCGACCTATGAGGATTACAAAAAAAGCCGACGGCGATTAAGGAATTTGGAGGATGACGCTAAAGAAGCCTCAGAGAAGTTGAGGGACGAGCTGCACACTACGTGGTCAGTAAATCATCAACCTCCCAGCGCCTTAAGTGTACAAGAGACTGTCGACCCTACAGCTGCCAATAGTTACGAATTTGAAGACGTAGAGGACCCAACCAATCAGTTACTCGCGGAGTACAATCAGTATGATTCCTCTGTGCAAATTTCCTCTGCGGATAATTTATACGCGCCGCCTTCCGCCACTTATCAAGAAAACGATCAGGATGAGTTTGTGCAAATTCCTACTACGGACAGTGTGCATTCTCCACCGAGTAAAGATGTTGATCAATTAAATAGACGTGGTTGTCGAAGGACTCGCCGAACCCGAAAGCAAGTTGTTGTTATCGATGTACTGTACTAAAGTAAAGGCGGAGAACTCTTCCATGTGTAATTTCTATCGGAGACCCACAAATTACCTCCAAAATGTTTCGCACCAGGTCTAGGAACATGTCTGCATTGCTACCACCATCTTCTCGCACTCTCCAACTAGGTCTAGGAACAAGTCGCGCCACCACAAGCACTACGACAATCATACCCTCGAACCAAGTCTGGGAAGACAATTGCACCATCACCAATATCCTCCAAACAAAAGATAGCACCACAATCTCTGGAGGTCGAAGATCTTGAACCAGTAGACAAGAAGAAATCTACCAGCACATCTCTTATCATGGACCCTTCTATTATTCTTGATAATTCCAAGTCTACCAGTGCAGTTACTATCTCGTACCCTCTCACCACGACCAGGGAGTTTCCATCTATGCCACTTACCAGCGCATCTACCGCTCTAGATCCTCTTGCTGTGTTCAACGATATTCTCCTTGCTGGGAATAAGGAGACACCTATCACTTCCCAGCCAACGACACCCAAGAGCGCGACTCCAACTATCGACCCTTCTGCTTCCAGAGTTTTCGTCGTCACTGCGGCAATCGATAATCCTCCTTCCTCAAATCACGGTCTTTCGCCAAAGTCATACAATTCAAGGTCAGGAATTATATCAACAATCAACTTTCTCTTGACAGGGATACTGCGCTTCTTCTGGTGGGGAAACGAGGTGTATTTTGTTTGCTTCTTTCCGAGTGATGATAGATGAAGTTATTATAACACTTTAATGCAATATTTTTGGTTCATTAGTCAATCTAGTCCAACGAGCTATTTTGATAATCTTTTGTATATAACTTTCTAGAAGGTGTGAAACATGCAGCTTATGCCCAAGATAAAACATTGCAAATGTAGGATTAGGACTAAGTCAACAGCTAATGGCCATGGGCATCACCTGGGACGTTTGGCTCTGCTATTTGTTGGAGTCCTATTCTTCAACACTAAGCCTAAAACAGTCTTCGCTGCTTGAACAGGATGCAGAACTCTCCAGATTACGTGATCACGTAACCTACTGGCTGGTATTTAAAATTGTAACAGAAACTCCATCAGACCTAAAGGTTTCACACCTCTTTGGATAAAATTAATCGTTATTAGCTTAAATTTGTATAACGCTAAAAATAGAGAGACGTTTTAGAGTTAATTCAAAGAGAACTTTATTGGGCTATAAAGAGGTTCAAATTTGTATATGTAATGATTAAAGAAGTCTAATTTGCTTTTCTCCGTGGGTGGAAATAGGCAAATAAGATTGACATGGCTATGTCAGTCTCTGTCACGTTCCAATTTTCACCAAATGTCGACTAAAATTAGTCTTTTCGATCTGGTTGTGATAGATCAAAGGGATACTTGTTTACACTTATACCACCAGTGAACCCGTTCAAGTTTGGATTAAGTTGACTCTGCTCAGAATTAGTAATCAGGGTTGCCTTATCCATCAAACAAGGGGACTTACCTGGTCGATGGTACAGGCGGCTTCAATAGCGCCAAAATTCTTAACGGTTGCTGTTTGGTTCTGAATTTTAAGTTCAACTTGTTGCTTAGTTGCTCTCGACGGGTCACCAAGTAGGTAGTTGAAAGGGGCAATCGTTACGCTTGAATGCGCTGTGGTAAACACCGTATTGGGCAGATCTCCAGTATGGGGCATGTGGTGCATTCCTAGGTTAAACCAGACCACACTAAGAGCGCAAACTGGTAAGCTGTATATTCCGGCTGGTAAGGTATAGTAGGGTCAACTTACATGTCTTCCTGAAGAAGGGACTCTCCGTCGAAATATTTCGCGAAGTCAACCGGCGGGTTCGCAAGATCCAGTGAGTTATAAGCATGAGCAGCTCGTTCCTCGCTATCCTTCTGCTTGGTAACGTAAAGGTGATGGGTAGCATGGTTGGCAGCATTTTTGGTCACTGATGAGTTCTGGATGGTCATGTGGGCAACGCCGGAAGCTGAGATGATTAGGCCACTGCGGACTTTTTGGATGGTAGCCTGATAAAAACTCACCTGGAAGAATCCTGTATCCCGGATACTCGCCGTAGGCGTTCTTCTTGTCTTTATTAACAATGGCATACATTGTACCGCTGTTGGGAGACCAATTTATCTTTGAATTATCTTCGGTCTCAACGAAACTCTTTCGAGCTTTCATGGTGTTTCGCACTTCTCCGTCCGACCAGACATATCTTGCTTTTGTTAGGGCATGTAGGGCGAGCTAAAATCATCTTTAAACTTACTTTTCAGTTGCTGGGACAATGTCTATCTTCTGCAAAGAATTTTTCTCCCCGAGGATGTCGAAGTCCGCCTTGAAAGTGATAACATGATCGTGCAAAGACCCTGAGAGGCTGTCATGGATGTTGAAGCCATAGTCCTCATTTCCAGCAAAAAATGCCGATGAGATGTAACCTGACGCCCTGACAGATATCTCGATTGAGCCATCCATAGAGAACTCATAGGAAGTCATGTAGTCGTAGTTCCCAATAGTGTAGATAGCACGAAGAGTGAACGCAATGTTCTTAGTCACCCCAGTGTATCCGGCCCATGAGTGTCGCTGTATGGGATACCCTTTGTCTATCTCGAACATACCTTTTATTATTAGCCTATGTGATTACCGATAAGAGAAATGGAAACTCACAGATTCCGTCTTTCTGAATATTCGTGGTTTCCCCACTAGTATGGGTGGCATTGAGGTACGTGGAGTATGCCGGGCAGTCGTGTCCTAAATAGTAGGACAGTGAGAAACATTGAATTATTGTCATGCACGGGTGACTTACCTTTGACCAAAGACACAATAGTCGGACCAAACCCGTTCCCACTGTCAAAGTAACTACTGTATGTTAATTTATGCAAATATCGTTGTCTTAAAAGTCTCCACTTACCATGTTCCAGATTGGACGGGGTCAATTCCACTATTTTAATCAGCTGCAATCCGGCATGGAGGATATCAGGGAAACCTACGCATAGTGTGCAATAGCTTCATCCATACCGAGCTTTCAAACTGTTAATTAAGCCACCGAAGATCCAGGCAAGGAAGACATACCTCGTAAAGAATTCTCTTGCCTTTGTAGTGAACATCAAAGAGTCTCAACCCGTGTTCTCTAGTAGTAGATACGTAAAATGAGAAGTCCACTAAAATATGGTCAGAAGATACCGATATAATTAGATTTGTTTGACTTACTCCAAGTGACATAATTCTCGGTGGGGTCCACGGCAAACCTCGACTGGCCTTGCTGGACAAGTGCTGGTGGTGGAAGTTCATCGAAAGGCAAGTCTTCTCCATGACGATCCGAATGGGCCCAGTCGCCGTCGATATTCATCCCAACCATTTTGAAGCTGGGGTCCGCGATCACCTTGCGGAAAGCATCCAGTGTTGGGTAGAATTCATTGTTGTACACCCATCCTGTTACCTTCCACTTGCTTGGGTCACGGCCAGTAATATCTGACCTGAAGTAGAGGCCAAGGGGAAGAAGGGTGATGGTGTCAAAAATGTTAGTTATAGGTCCAACAAATCCTTGCCACATGAGAACTTTGTCTTTTGACACAGTCAGAGGAGCCGAGAATGCAAGGGGGAGTTGAAGCCCATCTTCCGCTGTCTTTAAATTATTAGCACACATTTCCTGCTAATTTCTAGAGCTCTCTCACTCACCAGATTCCAAAGGAACTTTGTGACGTCTGCTGCATCAGCCATGACGCTACTGTCAAAGATCGCATATGCATCCGGATCTGCGTTGAGAACGCTGACTTTGCCATCACCTCCTCTGTTGGTCCTAAAGTTATCGGGTTGTACCGTTGATTTTTCTGTGATTGGCAAAGGCCCAACCATGTATTCCTGAATGTAAGGTTTCTCGGTAGCCCCAAACATCAAAACGACCTTCGAGTACCTCACGACAGTACTGGAATTCTTGGAGAGGAATGGTAGCACGTCTGTTTTGTTAGGCATCATCAATTCAACCGAAATACTGCCACCTAGTATCAGTATTCTGAACCACATCTATAGCCGGAATGGAGCAAAACATACATCCGGTTGTCCCAGCTAGTTTGCGAGTTAGAATCACTTATATGCAAGGTAAATGGGAGCAAAGCGTACCTTGTAGCCTCGCTAGCTATAGTCAAGTTGAGCCCGGTGGCATTGCTATGTAGAAGTTGGATGACATCGGCGGCTTCTTGGTGGGTGAGTCCCTGCCAGATGTTCTTGTGTGGAGCGACATTGGCCGGCTTTGCAGATGAACATACAGTTGCATTTCCGGTTGCGTTTGCACTGGCAAGTGCAACGCCCCCGAGGAAAGCCGGAATTAAAAAGCTGCTGAAATGCATCGTTAGGAGAAACCGTTGGTGGGATTCGGAGCGGTTGAACGAGATGAAGGCATTTTTCTGACGGCTTGTCGAGACTTTATAGCATTATCCCCATGAGCTAGGAGATTAGAGACCGGGAGCAGAGAAAGTGAGGTGAGGATATCTCGCTGCAGCCAAGAACCTCTTTTTGATAGTAAGACTAATGAATATTCCATAACATCCCGTATGATTGCTATCCGTAGTACTATCTCTGTTCTGTCGTAGGTCATAATGTTACAACGCCTCCCTCAGGGTGCCTGGTAAGATAAATAACCGAAAGGGCCTGATATCAAAGCTCAATGAGAGGTCCACTATGCAGCGGAGCTGCTGTCTAATACAAGCCATTGCGCGAGTCACTTTCTTGCAGGAGACCTTCGAAACCTTTAATACGCTGAATACGGCAAATTAATGAGCATGGACTGGGAGCTTTGTTGTATACTTAGGGCCGAATTCTGCTCCTTCCCCTGTATTTAAAAAGCGTTATATTATATTATATATGTAATTATTTGACGTGATATTCAAGATAATAAGTTTGTTTTCAGTTGCGCTATAAATATCAAGCTGGACCCAACAGTTACTAGAGTGGCATGCGGGGGAAACCTGGGGGGTGTTGTATGGCATAGAGCCTTAAGCGACAAACTAGCGCGTGATGAAATGGTAACTATTGCCTGCCCCGTACTACACTACATACGCGGCAACAGACAAAAGTGTGCCGATATTGGCACCCTGTCCCGCTGCATTGTATATCAACGTACAGCACATATATTGTAATAACTATCCACTCTCCTTTTTGATTTTAAACTTGCTTGAAAGCTATAATAGCGCATAAAACAAAGTGAAGGTTGAAGTTGATAGGGGTGCCATTATCAGTAACTTTTTTCTGCCGCGCGTACAGCCTGCTTACAAATCCCTACAGTTCAGCATCGCATTTAGAGATAACTCGATGTCGGAACAGATAACGGGTAGCGGGAAAGATAACGGGTAGGATTGGGTAAAGATAACCAGGTGCCGGGGAAGATATCTTGAAAAGTTGCCAAAAACCTTTGAAATATCTTTAAGTTTTACTTTTTCCTCCCGCCTTCTAGATAACAGGTATACTGGGAGACTCCAAAAGGTTAGTTAAATATTTAGAACTAAGGATACGAGTCAGTTCGGAGGAGGATCGGAGAAGACCTGAGATATAGTTAAGAAGATTAACAAAGGTATGGAACTATTGATAAATAGTATGATGAGTGTATATTTATCGTAAAGAAAGCGGGGTATAAGAAAAGAAGACTGAAGAAAACCTAAAAAGTATCATTGTAGTTTACTTATTCTTTTATTCTTTTATTCAGTTATTTAACGAACACACACACACACGTAGTCTAGCTTGCTCGAGCTTGATGCTAAAGAAGAAAAGCTACGAAAGCTACCCTATTTTGCTGTCGTATAATGAGTGAATATAACTGTGAATAGAGTTATAGTTGCAACATTGGGTTGTTGAATATGAAAGTCTATGATGAAGATGAAGAAGAGGAAGTGGTAACAGGGGTATCAAAAGACAACCAATATTTACTATACAGTATATACAGTACATACAGTACAAGAATAAGCTTAGAATTGAGGACGTATTAACCATGCAAATGCTATGTAGGGTCAGCGGTTATTGTTACTGTATAAGAACTTGTTGACGTACGTTGTAGTTAATTTAAGGGCTGTTCATCAACCTAATTAAAAGAGCACGGAGGTTCTACAGGGTGTACGTACTGCTGGTATGCCCCCACGAAACTTTTAATACTTTTCCATACAAAGCCTGCAGTACAAGCCCTGTACTCCGTAGAATATTGGACACCTTGCATATGATCTTACCGGCTTCTAAGTCTCCGAAGGTCCGGAGGAACACAGAAGTTGAAGCCACGCAATATGAACCCCTATTTCACTAGGTCTCTTGAGTGATTAAAATCACGACACCTAAGCGAGATCTATCGGTGATGGGGACGACGACGACCAGGTGGCATTGGTCGAAAGCTGAACATTCGGCATATGCTGCGCGCCATTGATAATACCACCTACCCCGCCGGCATTGCTAGCTCGTAATCTCCATCACTTTTTCTTCTTTCCACGTCCTTTTCATCCGGGGTGTTTTTTTCAGCTAGCCACCCCACTGACTTTTGGTCTATCAAGAAGGGATAGTGCACCCTTCGTCCCGCACTTAACATCCTCTGTCTACCATCGCACTCTTCACACTCTCCCTTTATTTGCAGGTTGACGAGATGGCCAATCAACCATTATTTGAATTTGCTTCGCAGACATTTCAATGCAAAGCCGACAACGAGTCTTTTTCTCTGGCGCACCTATTTTCAGCTGATTCCTCATCTATCATAAACGGAAAGTGCCAGGAATGACGTTAAATACTTGCTTCTACGCCATGATTCGAAAAATCCTTCGTGGCATCTAGTCTTAAGTTATCTCTCAAATTCTTGACCATCTAAGAATCAATACGTCGTGTTATTGATTCATCTGTCTTAATGGATTTCGAAACTCAATGCAAACTTCTAGGTGAAGTAGTGAGCTGGGACAGTAAGTGAAGTCGTCGTGAGACGTGTTGCAAGATGAAGTGATATGCGGACTTCACTGGGGCTCAACATGAAGAACAACTTTTCATTCAGACTTTCAACAGCCTTCTCTCAAACTTTCTCTAGATTAGATGATTACCAGCGGAAAGAATCAGTCATAGAAAATTTACTATCAAACGACTTCTAATTATTGTGATATGTCGTATAGCGTGTGTACTGTATGTTGGTATAAACTGACCCCGAATTGTACGGGTCGGTCCGATTATGGGGCCGCATCGACCCCCCATATCAACACCATCACCTACGTTAGAACTTACAATACAATCATCGATCCCACTGAATACAACTGGCACTTACGTGATATACACGTAGTGATGCCCCGTATTCGAAGTGATCCGACACTGTACTTCATGGATATAAAAGGCGCCGAATACATCTAATATTGTCTACGCGAGTGAGATTAGAAGCACAAGTGAGAAAAAAATCGAGTTTCCTAACCTTAAATCTAAAACCTATAGCCGAATAGTTCTAGCGTATGTCTTTGATATATATTTCCTTAGGTGTTTCTCTGTTCTATTAGTTCACATGATGCCAACTTGAATCTAGTCTCTTCTACAACACGTAGCAAACTAGCTGTATCACAGTAAGCTCTTTGATACAGACAGTCGCTTCCTTCTTGGCTATGTGAAAGTGTGGATGGGTGAAGATTAGGCTTCTTGGTGTAATCATCAACCTGGCGAACTAATTAAAGCTACCACTCTTTGGAGCTCGAGTCTTCGAGTGCGTTAAATAACTTGCAAAACACCGTCCGAAGAAGCAATCATATATATACCGCACCCCCCCTCCTCCTTGGCTATGTTATCAAATTCCCCGAACATCGTTCTCAAGTCGCGCTAGGCGTTGACCTAGAGGCTCGACTAAGGATACATCACTCGTGAGAAGTGGTGGGGTGGTGCTCGGGTTGCCTCCATGCCACATCGTGGCAGGAAGATCCGTCTAGTTTGGAGATGGACAACTACGATCAATATAATTCGAAGCCCAGGGAATTGGAGTGAGATCGGACATTGTAATTTATATGTAATGGGATATTATCAATTTATTCTTGCTGAAATTTGAGAGGCGATATTTGTAGAACTGTGTACATGTGTTCGGGTGTCAAGTACATTCAAATAGTGATTAGAATTCATGTTTATCATACTGGCTATAAATTTCTACTTTTCTCTGTGTACTTCTAAGGGTTGCGGAGGAGGATCACTAAATTATTTTATATAAGCTTATAGCCCAGTTCGAGATGTGAGTCAACCTAAAATCATTTAGCTGGATTAAGCAATTATACGGGGTAGTAAGCAACAAATTATTACAAACGATGATTCGATGCAAGCATCTGAGCCGATTATTACGTATCGGTCCCTCTCATTGGAACTATACGTATAAAGGCAGCTTGGTATTACAAACGATGATTCGTTGCAAGTATTTAAGCCGATTATTACGTATCGGTCTCTCTCATTGGAACTATAAGTATAAAGGCAACCAACTTCCCTTGCTTACTAAATTCTCATTCCTCTTATACTCGTCCCGCCACCTACCTACCAAAAAAACGTCCGTAAAATCAATCGTGCGCGGAAACAATCCTGCAAAATGGTATCTCGAGACCAAGACCTAAGTCAGAAGATCATCAGATCACCTGTGGAAGAAGAGATAAGTCGACTTACGCTCCAACATTCAGTTTTTAAGGCAGCCGCGAACAACAGATTGCTGTTCGCCCCAATCGACCTCACGCAACCTGGCTTGAAAATAATCGATTCGGCTTGTGCAGATGGTAAGTTACCTCACTCAATAATAGATTCTCGTTATTTTACTCATAATGCTAATACAATTCCTTCAAGGTTGCTGGCTTCGTGATTTTGCTTCCACCATCCCAAATTCCGCGTCCGGCACAAATGAATACGTAGCCACAGACATTAACCCAGGATATTTTCCAGCTACCTCATCAACACCTCCAATACATTTCCAAAAACAGTCTTTCAATGACCCATGGCCGACAGGCTGGGCCAATACCTTTAACCTAGTTCACCAACGATTTGCACTAGCAGGTGCAGGTTCAAACCCTATCCGTCCTATCATAAGTAACTTTGTCTCTTTATTGGCCCCTGGAGGCTATATTGAATTTGCTGAAATTGAATTTGGAGGAGAAGGTGTCGGAGATGCCATGGACTTGGTGTTTACCCTGATTGAAGATATCTTGAAGGCTATCGGACGAGACCCGGGATTTGCGCCAGAGCTAAAAGGCATGTTTGAGCAAGAAGGGTTGGTAGATGTTGAGGAGAAAGTCGTGACTGTTAATGCTGGGGGTATCCTGGAGGGTTTAACAGAGGAAGAGAAAGATTTTAGAGCTCGTGCTGTTACAAGTATGGTGATGACGACAGAGGGTCTTGTTCAGAGTGCTAAAAGTAGGTATTATGTACAATTTGCTTTTTTGGAACATGGCTAACCGGAACTCAGATATGCCTCCTGGAACTTTCAGCCCCGAGGAGCTTGATGAGCTTCCTACGCGAGTGGAGAAGGGACTGAACGAATCAGGAGGGCTTTGGCGTGTCCATTGTGTTTGGGGGAAGAGGGCCTGAGTATATAGCCAGACGTCGGAGAAATTGAATCAGGATATCTTAGTGGTCAGATGGATTTTGAGTTTCCCTCTTGAATAGTCCAAGCCAAACACGCTTTTCTGTAGTATTTCTATTAATACATAATTTCTTGGAAAAGGAGTTGAGAAGTATGGAGACTTTCTTCGGTCCTGTTTTCTTCATTAGACAACCGAATAAGATAACCTGAAACGTAAAGCAGTTTACATATTTTGACCAAAGAAACCACCAATTATCTCATCAAGGATTATTACTATCATCTGTCCTTTCTAAAATTGATCATTGATGTTCATGATGTTGTGATAGCCTGCCCAGTTTCATGCGGACAGAGAGGAGAGGCAATCCAACACTATGCACAACATTCACTTGATCTCCACAGTCTTTTCATTGCCCTCATCCAGCCCAAACTCAGTCTGCAACTCCTTCCGTAGCTCGACATACTTCTCACCGAAGACAAGAAGAAACCCTAGAAGTGAGAATGCAATAGCGACTTGCCACACCGTCTGTAGAGCATAAACATAGACACTTTCGACTTCCCCTCTTGTGCTTGCTGGCAGGCTGGATATATATCCTCCAGTTGCAAAACTATAGGCAGCTCCATTTGAAAGTTGAGCACGAACCGCTTGATCACTAATGTGATGTAGCTGGCTATCGAACCTGCCATTAAATATAATACCAGGTAAAGTGATACCCCAAATGAATCCAAAACTGCGCAGGAAGGAATAGGTGCCGGTGGCTGTAGCCACGTCCTTTTCGGGAAGTGCTGCAAGGGTACTTGGGAGAACGGCAGTCATGACAAACCCGGTACCTCCAGCAGCAAGAATTTGAAAACAAACCCATTCTGCTTTGGGAGAGTCCTCTTTCAACATCGATAAAAGACCACACCCAATGGCCGAAAGGGCAAAACCCCCCGAGTGAAGTGGTTTGTAGAGGCCCGTTTTGGACATGAAGCCTCCAGCGAAAATGCCAAACGGTACCACAAATACAGTGTATGGGAGGAAATAGACACCGGCCTGCAGCGGAGAGGCACCAACAACTGCCATTAAATAGATGGGTAGAAAGTACACCACCCATTCCAGTAACATGGAGGATATGAAACCGAGCACAAACCCGATGGCTGAGGTGCGATTGGCAAAAAGATGTGGAGGGACCGAAGGTTCAGGACATAAGCTGGAAGCTTGGTGGATGTGAAAACAAGCCCAACCCACCAATCCTAACACAAGGGGCACGATAAGACGGAAGGAGGACCAGGAATAAACAGAACCACCCAAGACAAGCCCAATGAGTACTGCGATGATGGACGGAATGAATATGGCGTTTCCGAGATAATCGATTCGAGCAAGCGAGTGCTTCCAGGTGGGGTCTCGTTTATACTTGACGTTAAGGAACAACACCATGACGAGGAGTGTGAGGCCAGAAATCGGAAGATTCAAATAGAAAATCCATCTCCAGTTATTCTCCGCAAGGACTCCACCAACTATCGGACCTGGATAATCAACAGGTTAGTAATTTCCAATTGAAGAACATTTTGACGACACAAGGCAGGTTATGAATCTCAAAATGCCAGAACAGGTTTGATTGTGAGGAGCAGGAATTATCATACCAACAGTGGTGCCAATTGCTGCGGTCGAAAGCATTATTCCAAGATACTTCCCCCGTTCCCGAAGCGGTACCATATCGCAAGTAATAAGATCGAGTAGCACGAAAAGTCCACCAGAACCTAAGCCTTGAACGGTGCGGCCAGCGATCAACATTGCCACGCTGGTTGCTCCTCCACCAACTCCGCTTCCAAGGGCAAACAAGGCTATAGAAACTAGCATAGGGTTTCGGCGGCCGAATATGTTAGAGATTTGACCATAGAACGGCTGTGTCGCAGTCGCTGCCAACGGGAAACAATTCGCAATCCAAACATATTTGGATTCACCACCAATTGATCTTGTAATAACAGGCAGCGCAGTAACAACAATCGTTGCATCGATGGCGGAGATGAACGAGATTAAACAGAGGGAGAAGAAAACAACCCAAAAGCGCCAAGTATGTTTGACCGGAGATTCACTAGGCGCGGGCTCGTTTTTAATCTCTGAGGGATCAGTGTTGATGTCGTGGATGGATTCTATGTCCTCTTTTCGTGGTGTTAGAGTTCCCACTTCTGGGCTTGCTTCTGACGCCGCCATAGGAATATCTTAGGCTGTGTTAGACTTCGTTTCTGATATCTCCCTTTGAAAGATAGGTTCTCGAGCTTAGCGGTGGACACTCGGTCTCGTTCTTTACAATTCCTTTGTTTTCCGAGAAATCAGTAAGTCTTCAAGTGTCGTCACACCTGCGAAAGTTGGTTTTTGGTCCACTCTAACCAGAAGAGATTAGCGTGTACCGTAGTATAAAATACCGTATATCCAATTTGTGGGGCACCTAATACCATAAATTTCCCAGCACGAGTCACTTGCATTGATTACGAAGACTGGCTCTGACTGCAGTACTCCCTGGTGACCAACAGTGTGGATGCTGGACCAGTCGGATCTCGCTGTGGAAGAGCTTGCAAGTTGGAACTTTGATAAAACCAATTGCAGACCGTCGCTAAAGCCTAAACTACCCATTTCGAGTTTTCCAACAGCCGACTTTAATTTACCACCGGTGAACAAACATTCATGTCACATTAACCATGTTGTTGGTTTAAATATTTCGTGCCTAATATGGCAGGGTTAGACACTTTCATCCCAAAAATTAATTCGGAACTATCTGGATGAGTTTCCGTCGTAAAGAAGTACCAACAGCACCACACAATTATGGGACCTTATCACCGCTGCCATCATTAAGCAGTATCGGACCACTTACTGCACACGATACGCATGCACCACATTGATATGCCTCATTGTAGATCTGAAATAAAGCTCTTAGTGTAGCTCCTAATAATAACCTTCTTAGCGCAAGAGCGAAGGATTCGGACTCTTCAATAGCTAATCTCGTGTAACGTCTACCCCTAAATCATTCGCTTAATGCATCGACCCACAATTTTCATCACCCAAAAAAAGAATCAGGTCATCGGAACGACCAACACTCCCATAAATAATATTCTAATCCTTCGAATAGTATTCGATTATTGAATCAATAAATTTTTTTGCAAAAACTCAAGAGCAGCCTACAAGAAACCTTGAGTGCCAGACCGGAGGCAATCAGCCCTTCTTTTAGATTAATTCTATCGCAAAGCTTCTCGTTCTTATCGGTCCCACATAATTCATATTCTAGTTTGTCAGCATCATTATATCGAGCCTCAATCTGAATTCATCATATATATTCCAAGAACTGTAAAGACTATCTAATCTATTCGCACCGCCTATCTGTAACTACTCTATTTCCATCAGACTTTAGTTGATCATTTTACCAATCAACGTCAGACTCTCTGCTCGTCATACCTGTTCTAAAGCCCTTTTTTCTCTGCTTTTCGTTCTCCTAAGGGGCTTTTCCCAATCTAAACTTTTAGATATTATGCGTAGGGAACACGAGTTTTGGAATTTCTTTCGAGTTGGGTCAGATCTACAAATTGATGGCCAGATTCATCGTTTCTAAGTTCAAAGATGCTTTATTTCTGGTGATAGTTAGAACTACTGAATATCAGATTTATAAAGATAGGATAAGCTCATTAACACCTGGAATTTTCCCTGGTGATCTGCACTATTTCCCAAAGTACGTCAACTCCAACATAGTCAGTCAACATTGAAACGTCAAATTGTGCCCACGTTATTTAGTCACGTCATTGATATGTCTTCCAGCTGCCAATCAAAAGTTCTTTACTGACCATTATTGCTTCCAAAGTGATCAAAATCTACAAGGTTGTGTTGAGGGAAATTGAACTAGGCTACGTATCGTAACCAAGATCTAATAAATTAAGTTGAACTGTAGCTGCTGATGCTCTAAACTTTTCGTAGTAAAGCCCGAAAAATAAACTTACTATAGTGAGTGTTAGTCTAAAAATGCTAGTAAAGTGTTGCGCATTTAATCTTTTCCCTATCTCGAGCTTATGAAACACCAAAATAATGATCTCACTAGACTTAGCAAGTGTATATGGTATTGTGCCATCGAAGGGAGTATGTTATTCTGGTCACAAAGAGTGCCCGGGGCCTTTAAACATCAGATGCTCTTATTATAACCCTAACTTTCCCACTCACGCCGTACACGCAATGCGTGTGGCCCTAGTCCAGGAGCTTCGAAGCCCACAAAACAGTAAATGTAAATATATGTTAGAGAATGGTATTGGCTGGTCACGAAGTTGGGTGCTCTCTCTAACCAATTAAGTGTCTTTGTAGAATATGTCATCATCTCACTACCCTGGTCCGAGACCAATCCCCGCATCTAAGCAGTAGATCTATTTGGATGACATTGAAATTTAAATGTAGATCAACCGCCCTTCTTGGCTTGATGAGCTCATATGTAAGCGCTAAAATCCAAACTATAAGCCTTTCCACTGAATCTGACATATTGCTTGTTTGGCTCGGCATCACTCGGCAATATGCTCGGCGCTCCCCCTCGACATAGTTCCACATACAGTGCATGAGGTTGGAGACTGCCTAATTCTATAGCGCCATTTTCTCCTCTGGGGCCAATAAGGATCTTTTTGTAAACAACACATTTCCAACGATTTCCGACAAATGCAATCAACGTGTTAAGGTAAACATACAGCGGCTTCGAATAAGGCAGCTTATTTTTCCATCATCTCAGCACTCCTACCCAGGGCTATAAATCAGCCAAGATGTCTCTGTATGAAGCACAGATAGATCGAACAACAATATCCTCCTTTCTGCACATCATTCGCCATCCACGCGAGCTCAGAACCTTCTTCCGTGCTATATACACTGGCACAAGAGCCTATTATCGCGCTCAAGACGTTATCGATCTTGAACGAGCCGAACTCGTTGAATTAATATCCTGGACACGCAAAATGGCCATCAAAATGACTGCCTCATCTCTTTTCCTCGGCTTGCTTGTCTCCCTAGCCTTGATACGCGGCTGCCATGCAGCCGAGCCTTGGACACCAGATGACTTTGATTGGGGCTCTCTCAAAGTTGCTCCCTCTGATCAATGGCATGGACTATATCTGAATCTCACTAATAATCCTCAGCCTATGACGGCTGAGCATGCAGTGCTCTTCAAGACCGGAGTGGAGGGTACTATTGGTGAAGATCGCGTACTTTTCATCGTATTTTCTGTTGGTCTTGTCTGGCAGGCAATAAATGTCGCCATTGGTATAGCTAGTCTCGCCACTGCAATACAAGGATATGTGACATCCAGTTCGACCCCTAATACTGCCTTCTATCCTGATGAACACTAACATTGAACAGATGGAAGTGCCGGCTCTGTTGCTGGGTGTGTCGTTGGTATAGCAGGAACTGCGTTTGCCATTGGCAATGGGCTTAGACTTGCGTCGAACGCAGGTTGATTCGCCCGGGCAGCCAATACATGGGATCAGTCTGGCATTGAAAACATCGCTCTAGATGTATTCAGCAAGAGAGCTCAGCTTAAGATGCAGGATTTGCACGAAAAGATAGTGGCCGATGTTCTACGTAGATCCTTTGGTGAGCCAGAGTTCCTAGGCTATGTGATTATTCGCGATTGGCCAGAGGAGTAGAAGGGATGAATTCGAGCTGCAGTTGCCGCTATGCTCCAGGAAAGCATTGGGTGATGGATTGAACGTCTTTCATTCCTCATTTAGAATTATGGTAAATGTTTCACGGAAGGAAAACAATGATTTTGGATTTGTGATTGATCTCGGCCATCCCTAGGTTTCATATGGAATCGAACCTCATTACAACTATATAAATCAATTGACCATCCTAGACTGACATTCCAATTTCACCATGTTGAATCCTGGGGCAAAAATGGCATTGTTGCTGCTATACGGCGAGCGAAATGCAGGAATGGTTGGAAAGTTATTGGGAGGGATAGTGGAATACAGCCTTTGTTGGTGTCTTTCCACATTCATTAGGGATCTCATAAATGAATTCATTTCTACTGCCTGAGACAGAGTTCCCCTCCTGTTGGCCGCAGCCTTGCCAATAAATACAGTAAAACACCCCCAAAAATCACGACTCAGTATCGTATCATGCAGATCTATGCGGCGCATCCTACTCATCAGGCAGTTTCCGCTCATACTGTACATTGCCCTCCTCGCCCTGCCTCGTTGTATTGATCAGCGGCGTAGCATCATCTGTTGGTGACCAACTTACAATTGTGCAGATTTATGCAGGACATCTCATTGTAACCCAATAGCATCGAGCAGATTCGCCTACTGTAAGTATGCGGCACCTTACTCGGCTGATCTCGCGTTGTTTCTGATAGAATTATAACGCACACGCAGTATTTATCCTGTTGGTTGTGTTGAAAATCTATACCTGTTGAGGCAAGTTGCTTTACAAGCACATCTCGGTATCTCTTTTTGTGGTCTTGTTGGCGGCACATACAGTATTGATTCATCCCCGAGGCAATACAGCACAGTATCGATGAGAGCGGTGAATGCCACGAACCCAAAAACCGTTCGTCATGGCTTTCTTCGTTACTTTGTCGAACTTGTTTCTTGCTTTGGCTGTTGTTCAACTAGTTCGCATCCTCTACACACTCTTTTCCCGAAGCTTGCTCTCGCAACTGGCAAACATACCCGGACCACGTCTTGCGGCACTGACAAGCTGGTATGAGTGCTACTACGATGTTTTCAAGCCCGGCCAATACGTATTCAAAATTAAGCAGCTACACGAGAAATATGGTATGTTCTGGAGCCCAGGTTCTCCAAGTCTCCACTTCGTTTCTAAACTATTTCTATACAGGCCCAATCGTTCGCATCACACCTCGAGAAGTCTCCGTATCTGATCTCGAATTCTTGAACACGATATATGCTCCAGGACCGCACTCCAAGCGGAACAAGGATTTCGATAAAGTCAAGGCACTCGGTATCAACACTTCAATCGGAGGCGCGGTTGAACATGACCTCCATTGCAAGAGGCGGGAATCACTTAATCCCTTCTTCTCCAAGAAAAGCGTGCTGAATTTCGCGCCGCACATACAAGACAAAATCTCTCAGTTAGACGATATCTTCTCCGTCAGCCAAAACACGAACGACGTGGTTAATTTATCGGATCTTTATTTTGCCTTTTCCAGCGAGCAAGTCATCACTGTCATGCTCGAAGAATGGAATGCTAATATCCATCAGCATCGTTAACCAGTATTGTTTCGGCCATAACCAGAATGTACTTGCAAATCCTGCTCGCGCGGCAAGCATGCGGAGTAATGTAGCGGGTGTCTTGAGGGGCATCAAGTTCAATCTTCATTTTTCCTGGGTGCGAAGTGTGGTTCGCATGCTTCCACGCAGTTTGTCAGGCCGTTGGATTCCGCAAGGCGTTAAAGATATGTTGAAGTTCAGACAGGTAAGATCCACCGAACCTCAGACCATGATGAGATTTTACTGAAACACTCTCAATGAGTAGATAATTCGCCAGGAAGTACAGCAGGTACTCGACAGGAAAGCTGGCAATGAGAACCACCATTCAGTGTTCGTCAAGCTCAGAGATAGCCCGAAGCTTCCAGCCTCTGAAAAGACGGCGCAGAGACTTGAGGATGAAGCAACTCTACTTGTCATGGCTGGTACATCAACATCACCACCCCACCGCTCGATATGATTTTCAACTAAAAGCACACAGGCACCGAATCAACCGCGAAATCAATCAGCATAGCACACTACCACCTCCTCGCAAACCCAAATCTCATGACCAAGCTCCGCACTGAGCTCTCAGCAAATTCCAATGCAACCCTCACCGACCTAGACCAACTCCCATACCTCCACGCCATCGCCCTCGAAGCACACCGCCTCTCCTTCGGCCTCACCGGCCGCAATCCCCGCATCTCCCCATCCGAAACCCTCTCCTACAGCAACCCCTCCTCGCAAAAAACCTACCCCCTTCCCCCCGGAACACCGCTCAGCACATCCACTCTCCTCGTCCACACCAACGAGTCCATATTCCCCTCCCCCTGGACTTTTAACCCGGATCGCTGGCTCGGAAAAGGCATCGAGAATAGGAAGTACATGTTGGCTTTTAGTAAGGGGCCCAGACAGTGTATTGGGATGCATTTAGCGGATGCGGAGTTGGTGATGGCGGTTAGGGAAATGTCGAGGTGGGAGATGGAGTTGGTGGGCACGGATGAGGGGGATGTGAGGTTTTTGTGCGATTATCATGTTGCGACGCCAAGGTTGGATTCTTTGGGGGTTAGGGTGAGGGTGGTTGGGAGGGTGGGATAGAAGAGAGAAGAGGGTGCGTAGAAGTCACTGGGCTTCGTTGGTTTTACGGACTAGAAAGACTTTTGTTTTACTGAGAACCTCCAGTGCTTCGAAGTAGAGCTTTAGATCCCCTCAAACAGCTACGATCAAAGCGGGTGTCTTGCCATCCCATTCAATGGCTTCATCGAATATAACTGTTCGAACTTCGGGAGGAAGCTTTCGGAACAGCGATGGCTTTGGAGAGGCAGGCATCTTCAGGCCAGATAGCTCAATATCGAGATCGGGAGACGCGGAGGTCATTGTTTGATTCGTGAGGTGGTTTGATATTTGGAAGCTGAGATCGAGCGCGTCGACTTGGAGAAGACCCGGCTGCAACAAAATCAGCATGCTTTCATTACCAGCCAGCGGTCGTCATCTTACTTAGTCAACTCTTCGAAGACGCGTCTCGTCACCAAATTTGTTCTGCATTCACGTTCGTTGGAGGTGGGAGTCGAAATTGAGACGACGAATTCCTGGGATCACGAGTGGCTTTCCACTTTGACGGTGAATGAGAAAGACCAGCAAATCTGCTGCGTTGAATATTGAATATGCAAAATGAGTTGGGCATGAGAAAGGTCATCCTAATGTCTTGGGGGTCATGAGTTGTAAGCTATCTATTTCATTTTACAGTCTGCTTGCTTTCGCGGTTCCAAACACCTTCTCCACATACTTCAAGACTCGAGCCGTGCAGTCAGTCTCTTGCTCTCTCTACCTTCCTTTTGACAATAAAAGCGGCACTAGGTAATCGTGAATGTCTTATATCGATTGAGACATTCAAAATCGCAGTATTTATACCGTTTCTAATGTCCAGCGCAAGCCTCTCATGTTCGAATGTCCCATTTCAACACATCTCCCTTCGGTGCCGTGCATATCCAAGTCGTGACTTCCCTCTTATTCGTCTCAGATTTGCCTTCAACCCCAAGGCCAAGATTGATGCACTTCACCGAATTAACGAATCGGGCAATCCTTTCCGGCGACATTTCATTCACTCTCACAGAGAATTCTTCCAAAGTTCCAAGCAGCGATGTCTACTATTTTGCCTTTCTCACTAAGTTATTATCTAAGAGTCTGCTATATTTAATAAGCATAAAATCGGTGAGCTGAAATTGCTTGACGCAGTAAGGCCTTTGGTTTCGCAAGGTGGCCACATTCTGTCGTAGACATCACTGCTGATTTCAAAGTCAGCTTCTCAAGTTCCGCGTTTCAATGGATAAAAGTTACCAGAGTGATAGATTTTGAATATTCTGCCATAAACTCAAAGGCATAGACTTTCGGGATTCTTCGTTCCTAGACTAGAGCCGGAAAAAACATACCTTCTTCAAAACATCGAGAGCTTCAAAGTATAACTAAGGATCTCCTCGAAAGGCAACGATCAACCCGGGGGTATAGCCCTCCCATTCCACAGCCTCGACGTAGCCCGTCACCCGGTGGACAAAATAACCGGTACTCCAAGTTGCCCGTGCATCCCCCCTTTTTGTCCCATACTAATTACTATTATTTGTAAAGAAATCAATCATCATACTATTAATATTTTATTACTTGAATATAACACATTTCGAAGCCCATCGTAATCAATATACAGGCTCTATATGGCCCTATATACTTATAGAGATATTATATAACATATAGTGTCACTACTGTCTCTTCCTTCATAATATTATTTCCTTTGTATCAGGTCCAAGATGCCCAGGAATCATATCAGTTGTCGTATACTCAAATATCTCTAATTAATCTAACTTTGTTATCGATATGATTCTGTCTTGCCATGTTTCAGATTCCTCTGGTATTTAGGAGCTGACCTTGATGCAAATTTCTTTCCCGTTATAATTTCGTCACCGAATGAATCATGCCAGTCGTGGTAATAGCCCTGGTTTGCATGAATTTCCCAGTCATGCAGGGTAAAGCACAGTTGTATTATCCTTTTTCCAGCATAACTTTGTCCATATATGAATTTCAAATACTCGACGCCAATTCCGAGATCTTCCATTAGTGCGGCGTTATTGCCGAGATGAGTCCACCGTGTTGCTTGCATGGCTCTCAATTGAACCTATCCATGCTCCTTTTTCTGAAAAAGTCTCGCTGGTTCGTGAATCTTGCAACAGTCAATCTCGCGGCTGTATGAATCGTAAGAGGGCCAGCCAATGCAGAAACCATCAGCCCCTTTAGATCAATATATTACCGCTAACATAAAGCTACTTGGTCTCTTACATGATCTTAGTATCCTTGTCTTGAGTTGCTTGTGTGGCTCTCTTGCTAAACCATACCATAAACCTCCCCTTGGCTTAGTCTCGCTGTTGCATTAATCCTACAACAGCCAACAAATATACTAGTAACCGTAAAATAATTTCGTCAAAGAAACTTCTATTGCTAAGGTGATTCTGCCTTGCCCTGCCTTGCCTTGCCTTGCTCGCATGAAATCCTCTGCCTCTTAAGAAGATAGAGCCCTAGTATAGATCTTTCCCTAATATGATTTCGTATCTGTACGAGTTTTATTATGTCTATTAAGCACATCAGCTGTCGTCACTTTTAATATAAATTGCCGTATTATACCTATTATACAGTCTTATATAAACAATATCTTATTCAAAGAAAGTATCTAGTAACGTTGTATGATAAGTAGTATACTCATATCAGGCGCTAGAGACTTTTAGAATTTGAGTTGTCGTCCTTTTGGCCCTTTAGCATTGTACCGAATCGTCGATCGACTATTATTGACATATAATATTGTATATATTCGGATACGATAACATGTAGCAGAGAGAAGTTGAATAAGTAGTTAACAAAATCAATGCGATATTGGTATACGAGTGAGGTTGAATCTGACGTTCGGTAAAGTTCTTTCCAATTTTATCCGGCAGCAGTTGGAGCCGAGGAGCCCAAACGAGCCGCCTTCGAATATTATTGCATCAATAAAAAAAATTGCAAAAACTCAAGAGCAGCCTGTTTCACAGGGTGCCTATAGAAAAAACCCTAAAGGATTCTTTTTAAAGGGGCTTTCGATTCGTCCTCCAATGCCCCAATTCGGTTTCGTGTCCTCCTTTATCCTTTATGTCCTTTAGCACCGCCGTGACGCCACTTACGCCAATTGCCACTCTTTGATCACCCAGTTTGGGCTCTGGAGCCGTTGTTTGTATTTGTTTATACTATGCGGTTTCACTTTGGAATATTTATGGAGGGAAGGAGGTCGTTTACGTGCCTGTGGAGGAGTTTATTCCGGCCGGAAAAACATATTAGGTGGCTAAGCGAAGGATTAGCGTGGTTTCTTAGATAGTCGAAAATCTTGCAACAGGTTGGTGTTTAACTGTATATCATGGCTTCCTATATCTTGCTAATGTAGCTGCGCTCACACATATGGCCGCAACGAACTTCATACAGTACCTCCAGAAATCTTCCATTGCTGGAAGCGAATAAATCTGTCATCTATCTAGATTGACTGAGCTCAGCACCGTGGTCTTGCCAATTCAACGAGCTTTCTGATGGGTTCTCGAGGTTTGCCACTCATGGTTCCATGTAAAGCAAATTACTG
>Ga0247734_1000998_pt1 | contig 22672 bp, 26 predicted proteins | sample UWRJL103311B2_FD_180933 | JGI IMG/M metagenome (GOLD analysis project Ga0247734, IMG submission 180933) | Plant litter microbial communities from Arlington Agricultural Research Station in Wisconsin, United States - UWRJ-L103-311B-2 | ecosystem: Environmental > Terrestrial > Plant litter >... | reverse complement strand
GTGGTGGGGTTTTGTGTATGTGCGTGTGAATGCCAGAGTGAATGCAACTATTTACAGAAGCAGCAGAAACCGAAATGGTTTGTAAAATTTCCAAAGTGACAAATCACTACTGAATTGTTTCCAATAGAAAAGTGATATTCATAGTGGCAATGAATATGAACACAGGTTTTTGGATCCTAGTTAGTTTTTGTTGTATCAAATCTACAAGTGTGATAAAGATTTAGCTTAAAATAAAGAGGATTTTTGGAATCTTTGTACTTTGATAGTTTGTTAATAAGCTTTTCACGCTTACAGATTTTCCCAAAAGCTGATATTTTTAGTTTACTAACTGTAATCTCCTCACTCGTAAGTTCCTTATCTTTAAGGTTTCCAAACAGAAATTCACTATTTTATTACTACTCTATTAAACACATGTGATTTTGTATAAGTGGAGTTTCGGACATAAGAATTATAGAGCTAGGCGTTTAGAAACAGTATAAGTATTTGGTTTCAATTCCTACTTTTGGTTTTATTTATCAACTTTTCACTATCAAATCTTCTTACAACAAACTGAACTTCAACTGAACTTCATCAAGCCGAAATCCAAACAAACTTGAATGCCAAGGCAACGACTCACATTCACTGTGACATCCGCTTAGCTTATTTTATTCGCTCAGTATGTCATATAGGCCATTTAACCTCTTGTTGGAGTGCGCAGTGTAAGTTAAATCTTGTCAAATCTCAGATCGTCAACCCCAAATTACAACACAGCCAATCTCTACAAACACACAAACACTTCATCTAGCATACCTGCTACTTAATAAAAAATGAAACCTCCAAAGTCAGTCGTCAACCTACTAAGCGGCAGTACCTTTAGTATCTACGTCGGCGTCAGTATAACCCACAAGATCATGGACCAGCCAAATCAACACCAAAAGATCATCGACCAAGTAAACATTCAAACCCAAAAGATCATGGACCAAGAAAACATTCAAACCCAAAAGATCATGGACCAAAAAAACATTCAACACCAAAAGATCATGGACCAAGTCGGCATTCAACACCAAAAGATCATGGACCAAGTCGGCATTCAACACCAAAAGACCGTGGGTAGCGAAACCACCGGAGAGCGTCAGATCGAACTAACTTCGCAAACAGGACAGAATTTACAAGCGCGTCAAGGCTCTTGAAAAAGAGAAGGCGAGAAAGGCTTAAGGAAAGGCTCACTGACTTCAAATTTAACATGATCAATATGGCTAATAATAGCGTAGTGAAAACAACGACGAATTCGAATGCTGGTCCCCTTCACTTACTCGATTGCATTCGACTTTCCAATTCTCTCACGTTTTCGCTTTTTGACACGACTGTCCTCGCTCTTGCATCTTTCCACAACACTGCAACACTTACCATGGAGCATTCTGGTTATATACAATGGGTGAAGGAATAGTTGGTGGCTTTTTTCGGCATCTGGCACAATGATTCCCAGGTCTTGGAGGCTTCGCAGTATCTTGGAGTGGCTTGTATCCTGCACTATGGATTTCTAACACACACTTGGTATATTGGCTTCTACAGAGCTTAATGGAATCGATCTTTGCCCCATAATTACCGTTTCCTATCTTCTAAACATATGGTGAAGCACTCTCTGACCCTCGACTTCTGCGTAAAGGCTTGTATGTGATCATGACCACTTCGCCATCCTCATTCCTTTCCAATTGTTATTCCACTGAGCATAGATAGTGGCTAAGTTCGCAATCATCTCAAAAACATATACCCTGAAGAGCCCCAGCACATGGAGGGGAGATTCTGGTCGAAGCACAATGTCACTGCTACATATCGCAGGTTGTTGCTGATGCATTACATAACAAATTGGCCTAATCTATCTACCACCATAGACCGAGAAAAATTGAGGCAACTCTCTAATTTAATCACTATAATCCTCATATTCTTCAAGAATAGACATATGTACTGCATCTTCTCGAGTTTGCGGTTTTGGAACTAGTGTAAATACGTGTTACTAGTGCACCAAGGCTTGGTTTAGAATGCCATCTCCATCCAGGATTTCGAGTGAAATGCAGAGGAGCTCTCATCACAATAACCTGGGTCCGACAAGTTCAGATTCCCACAAAGGTTAAATGGCATTGACCGACCCCAATCATCTCGATTAGACAGCGAGATAAACGGTTGTCAAATTAAAAATTAGACCTTGAGGCTATTCTAAAGTTTAAAATTAAAGATTCTATAAAGTCTTGCCTGGCTGGTCTATTACACCGGCTCTCTCTTCATACCGAAAACAGCCGCATTCCCACCCTCAGCTTTATAATCTCCTAAATCAAATTAAATCTTCTCTAAAGTCTTATAACACATCTAAACAAAAATCCCAGCTGCCTTAAACTAGGCTTTCGCATATATAGCTGCTTTTCTTGTATCGGCAACCGCGTTACACCTTTCTATAAGAAGGCGACCTAGTCCATGACACTAGAACTCGGGACGAACCATAACATTTTGTCGCTCTGGTTCTCTTAGCTCTATTCAGCTTTTGAGGAAGGAATTGTTAAGGAGAAAAAGGGGATGCCTACGAAAGTATTTTGTATTATCAAATCCATATCTTGCCGATACTAGCATAACAGTTTTGCCAAAAATTTCTAATATCTTTCTATTCTAACTTAGTAGTATTTGATATAAGGCCGCAAACCCCTTTCGCTCTGCTTCCCTAAAGGAAACAGATATTCTAAGGCCTGCTTATATTAAAACTTTCCTTTGGAAATTAATTAACTTATATTCCGTAATTCTTATATCTTGTCTAAAAAGAATACTTTAGAGAACTATTTATTCTCGTCAATTACCTCCTAGCATTTGTAGCTCTCTACTTCGAATCCTTTTTCTATAATTAAGCGCAGCGTCTCAAACGTAAACCTGTATTCTTCCTAGGGTGTTCACGTTTCTTTTATCCCTTGCTAATATGATTCATTTGCAAGCGCTATAATTATCACCTCTATTAATTCAGGAAGATCAGCTTCCTTTGCTGGATAAATGAAAAATGACATGTTTACACACTTCTTGCCGGTATTATATTGACTTGAAATGGTGAGCTGAAAGGAGGAAAGAGGGAAAGACGAAGGCAGCAGGTATGAGAGACTATTACTACATATAACCTTTGACCCGTAAGGGCGTGTTTACAATAGCATGCTAATAATACATCTTTGCTAATTCGTCCATTAAAGGAGCTTACGCCTGGACTGGTCCCTGATTTAAACATAGCCGGCAGATCGAACCTGTGGGCATTCCGCAGCAGACGTATGACAACGGCAGGCTAGTTTGGTATCTGCACAAAGACACTACCAATATTATATACATGTAAACCGGAGGAGATCTGTCATATATTATAATCCAGTTCCATCTACATCTCGGGCATATGGAGCCAAGCGCCAGGGCGAGAGCAAGGCAATAACCAACAGCCATGGCAATATTGTCACAAGGGTTCTTGCAGAGCAGATTCTTTGGAAGAAGCTGTATTGTGGAGAGCGGGATTCTAGCTCACCGAGAAATCTAATTTTCTCGAGTCCATCGCTAACAGAATAACCGTCATCGGAACTAAATTCTGGACCTTGGGAAGACATTTAGAATAAGTGTGATACGAGAAATATCGATCGTAGAAATTGTCACCAAATAGTACGTGGTAGAGATAAAGGTTTAAACATGTATAAAGCTATAGGAAGATAAAGAGCAGAGTCAACTGGGTATCAACAATGGCGCCTAATGGAGCACCCTGGAGTTATATGTGAGAGGTTGTAATCACAATAGTCGCCTACGTCAGCTACGTACAGTACATGTGTTGCCCCGAATCCAACATACATACATTGCTTGCATAAATCGCTGCCTATGCCTTTTTTCGTCATATTCTGTGGATTCTTCGAAGACCAAGTTCCCAGTTAACAAATACCCTGTATTTGTGTCAAGGACAGCTCTTCCAGTCGGTATGCTGGATGTAATGTACGATCCTAGTTGGGATTGATTTCAAGTAACTGAACTGAATGCGTGGCTGTTTATTAACACGGCGGACTTCGCTGTGTTTCTCTTCTTCGCAGGCTCACATAAGCATACTGTTCTCCGCATGATGAAGCATCTGATTAATATTAGATCAATCACCATGTAAGACATGCACAGTAAAACAAGCATCGTTGTCTTACAGCCCTCAATATCTCAACTTGGAAATTCCTTCTATCATCGTACTGTTGTTAGCGTCACAGCTCAATCGACCCATCATTTGAGCATGAGTATAGCTACGGGATTAGGCGCCTATACTAGCTAGTATATTAAGAAAGGTTCTGCTCATTTCTTATTTAACTTGTTCTCTTTGTTAGAATAGTTGCCAAGTTGAGTACGCTAGTTTACATGATTGTGTTTACTTCTGCATGGTTCAGCTTGAGCTGTCCAAGTAAGTATAGCCATGAATTAGTTAAGTACCAAACGCTCCTTCAGCCATAGCTCAACAGCCAGCTGAGCCTCACTTTTCTCTTTATATTGAAGCATGACATCCATGATCGGCCCAATGTGTGCGTCATTCTTTACAAATTCCACATGAAGTTCATGTTTTCCTCCATCAACAGTTGCCCATCCCTCCTGAAATCTGCGTGCAAATTCCTTTAGCCCGTCAATGAAGACTTCGTCTTCACCGCCATATAGAAATACATCCCCTGCAACGTCAGCCATGCCCTTCCACCATGGAGAGTCAGCTTGAAGAGGCTCGCTATACTCGTTGCCACCAGTGACAACTCCCGGGTCTTCTTCTCTAATATTTGTTCCTAGATACATTGAGGACCATTTCCGGAGATTGCTGGCAATAAGGGCATCGGTTTGTGCATTGCGCAGGAAGCTTTTGTGACTGGTATCGAAACTAACCCATGGACTAAAGAGAACAGTACCTGCTAGCGGCGTCCTGAGTAAGATTTCTGGAACATCAGGGCAAGGATGACGAATGTGAGACAGCAGAGATAGCACAAGGTTCCCTCCAGCAGAGTCGCCACCTAGAATGATACTCGATGGTGATCTGTTACAATCGACAAGGAGATACAATAAAACTGCTGCCACTTGCTTGAGCTGAGTTGGGAAAACAGCCTCCGGTGCCAGGGTGTATGCAGGCACAAGAACGGAAATCGAAAGTCCGTCCGACAAACTGTTCATGTCGATGACCAGGCGATTCAGGTACTCCATATAGCCAATTGATAATGGTTGAGTATATCCGCCACCTTTTTGCGTTAGGCGAGAAGCTGTATTATACAGAAGAGAACTCACCATGGAAATAAAGAATGATCACATCTGCATCTTCTCTTCCGATCCAGTGAGACGCTACTCCTCCAACTTGTACCGTATTCTCAGCCAAATGTTGTTGTGTGCAAAAGTCACGATACACATCTGTTGTTGTGCCGAATATGTATCTTGATTGAGGAATGGTGATATTGCTTAACATTTCCCGGATGGCGGCAAAAAACACATCTTTATATAATCCTAGAGGACCTCTGGAGCGAAATGGGGCAGTAACTAGCCTTGTTAGAGCCGAAGAAACTGTGCTTGCTATTAGCAAGCTCTCATCCAAATCTGGGACAATCCCCAGAAACAATAAGTACCTATTCGAGCTCCAAGTATGGCCAAGCCGATGACACTGGGGTTTGGTGGAGGATTTGACATTTTTGTTCACTGGTAGGATGTCGAGGAAGTTACGGGGGGGAGGTGTTACTTTATGCAAGTTTGGCGGATAGGGCTAACCTAATCTGGTAACATGTGGCGCGCGGCAACTTTGGGTTAACACTCGCTACCTAGGTATGGTTCTGTTATTAATACGGGACGAAATCAATTCACTTATCAAGCTAATTGATAACCAGTAAAGTAATTTTCAATTTATTCTAAAATGGCCCCAATCTAGATAATTTAGCTCCCCCATCCACAACCTACGTACAATATCACTCTCAAGATTCATAACTCACAATAAATCTATCCCATAGCTTCCGGGGCGAAGGTTATGGGTTAATATTCATAAGCTCGGTGGACTCACCGGAGATCTTCGTTGGGCGTTCAGTTTGGTACATTTGGCTATCATGGTTGGATCGCTCCGGCCTAGAGGTTATACTCGAGGTGATCTTTAGAAAACCTGATCTCAATATCCTATGAGTGGATCCCAAGAAGCTTGCATCCTTCAACTCGGCTGTAGTTTGGCCAGAGTACTCTGGTTGACTACTCATATATAGTTGACGGAAGGAAGCGAAGCTTGAGATTGCGAGGGCTTTGTATGTCAGAGCTGCAGCAAGAGACGGTCGGAGGGCAGGTAAATATACGAACTTACCAACGAAAAGCTCGATGTTCGTCCAAAAATAAAGCCAGGTCATGTCTGAAGGCACATTCTTCGATGACACAACAGTTACTCTAATGATAGCTATTGCCATGATAAGAACCGTTAGAGAGAACAAGCCGATCAAAACAATCTTCTTCCTGAGCGATATCCGCCGGTTCCACAGTAGACTTATAGGAATGGTAATAACTATAAAAACGTATTAGCGTTATATGGCGGTGAAAATGTTGGAGTGATGATATGTTACTCAAAATATCTGTGCCTACATCTAAAGCACAATTTACTTGAAAGGTTATTTGTTGAAATGAGACTTTGGCTGGTGTCCCGCATAACTCTAGCTCTGGTTAGAGAATGATTTGAATATTATACCATAATATTTTCAACTTACGATATTGCATAAGATTGTCAGCAACCGAAAAGGCAAGGCATTCCCATTGTATATCCGCGATACACGTTATCAAAGAGGCAACACATAGGATAATAATTGTCCACCACCAGTAACGATAAGGGCTGAGTCCTGCACCTAGGCGTCGAAAGAATATCATGAAAGAAAACTTGACGGACCATAATCCTGTATAGAAGAGAAAGTTGTAGGCTATCAAATGGTGAAGAAGCTGACTTTGACCATCTAACCATGCAAGATCTGGTAGTCTCTTTCCTGTGAGAAAGTCGGAAGACCAATAAACCTGATACATATGATTGATCTGTGTCTGTTGCAACGAAGCACTAATAAGAAACATAATCACTGCTGCTAGCACAAGATAGTCATCTTGGTACAAGGTTTTGAAGGTTTTCAGGCGTGCCCAGAGACGAAGGGCAACAAAGCAAGCGCCTGCTATGACACCAGCCCACAGGACACCCTAAGCAATTATCAGCTAAACACTGGAGGCAATATATATCTCGCGCTTACCTCGTAGAGTGGACGGTTGACTTTCGCCGATGTGGGATATAGTAAGTTGTTCGCCATGATGTGGTGCGCTGAAGATGATGTTTGTTAATAGGATAGGAGCATTACATTTTCAGTAATATTTCTAGTCCTAATAGCCCCTTGGGCGTACGAACGGAATGTCGACCACTTTCAACTTTGTGAAAACCATGCGTCATGCATGTAAGAGGCTTGTTATGGGATTGTATTTTGAGAGAATCTCATTCAGATGCTAGAGCAGGTTGCTAGGTAAAACCCTGGACCCAGTCCCTAGTCCATTCCCCTCGAGTTTCAAACTTAGGACCGATTGACTTCGCCACACCACAACATGTGTATTGTACCTCTGCCAGGCTGTTTGTTTGTTGTAACAGCAGGATGACGCTTATTCATCGTACAGACAGCTGAACCTGCCGTGCTAGGTACACAAACTTTACTACGTATGACCAAGAAAGGAAAGAGGAATGAAGCGGGGCGGGAAAAATCAAGTAAGTCGGATAGATAATATAGCTTGGGCGACACAAATTAATAATGAGGTGACAATTATGCAACGCAAAATGTATCACCTGGTGCACTATACGAAGCTGAAGAAATCATTCGTAAGACGCAAAATATTCTGAGGCAAAGACACATGATGGTGTGCTGCTCCATGGGTTAAACGGTGATGCGAATGTTGGAGAAGCTGTTGCCTTATCTATCTTAGACGTGCTGTACAACATATGGTTCATCTCAAATCCGTAGCTTCCAATATCAACATCGATACCAACAGAAGGCACCCCGCTTTATTGGCTGCCTGTCAAGTCTGTGAGAATGTTCTGAGATCACAATAGTAACACAGTATGTAGTACAGGTCATAGGGCATTTAAGGTTTGAAATCTTTGTAATGTAGCAGGAAAAATAAAATGAAACTGTGGATTGAATGTAATTGATTATTGATATCTTGGAAATTGTTGTGTTAAATGGATGTTGTACCTCAGCATAACAGTATGCATTGTACTGTACATTTGAAAATGAAAACCTGGAAGTGCATACATTCTATGACCTCTGCCAAACAAGTCTGATTGTGTCCGCATCCTTCATCCGAAGCAACAGCGTAACACCACAGTCATTTGCGACGTTGATCACCCTCTTCCGTGCCATTTCCATGTCCTCTCCCATTTTCAGCAGGGGTTGCACTCGATGTTCGAGGAAAAGAACGGCCATGACTGCTACAAACTCAACTTGTGAGAATTTTACCCCGGGACAATTATAAGCCCCTTCAGACCAAGGAAAGTAGGTTCCTAGCTTTGGAACGATTATTGTCTCTGGTTCTGTGCCAGCCTCAGATCTGATCCAGCGGGCAGGTTTCCACTCCCTCGCATCGTTGCCCCAATACTCGGGAAGCATATGAATTGCCAAAACACTTGGCATAACTGTGACACCAGGTGGAATTTCTAAGACTCTTCCATCGCTCAAAGGCAGAGACTGTGGCAATCTGGGCGAGTACTTCGGAAGCGCAAGAATAGGTGGGAAGAGACGAAGGGTTTCGTACTACATTAGGTCAATTGATGACAGTACAAATTATGAGCTATATCGCTTACCATGACTGCTTGACAACGTTTGAGTCTTGGAAACAGCTTTTCGTATTCCCAACTCACCCCTGACGACTCTTCAATATTTGCCTGGATCTCTTCGCTGAGCCAGTTCTGCACATCAGGGCATGCGGCAAGCATTAACATCGCAAATGCTAATGTGTTTGCTGTTGTATCGTGCCCAGCAAAGTTAATGGCAAAGATATTTCCGAGAACCTCCTCAATATTTAGACCGATAGAGTGCGGTGCATTATGCCCCACCGCAATATCAACAGTTTTGCGGCCATCATGGAGAGCACGAGCAAAAGATGTCATAAGTGTGCTTGTACCAGTTTCTCCTTTGCTTATGAGTTTAGATTCAGTCTCGAGCATATCCAGCATGTACCGTCTGAATCGCTCGGTTGCAAGGCCCAGGAGTCGCATCTTCCTCGGAAGGAATGGGAAAGAGAAAATTACTGAAGGGAGTGCCATAAGAGTAAGAGCATTGTCCAGTACCAGTCCCAGAGCGTCTCGATAATCTTGAGCTTCGGGGTCCTCGGAAACCGTCTTATCATAGGGCTTGAACTTATATGACCGCTGAAAGCCTATTGTAGCAAGGACATCTAGGGAAAGAGTACGCATATCTCTTCCCATTCCTGGAACGCCTTTCATACCATAAGCCTCCCAGTTTCTAAGCATATCTCTTGCTTGTGTCAATGTTTCGGCCCATACAGACCCCATAGTTCCCTCATGGAAAGGAGCGCCAAGTATTTTGCGTTGCCGCTGCCAATCCGCTCTTCCAACCGTGGCGACATTCGGTCCATACAAGCGCATCATTGCTAGAAGAAAAGAAGGAATTAGAAGCCTTGAAGAACAAGTTCGGATCAGTCTTACCGTATAGGTGATTTGGGCGAACGAAATCTCGATTTCTGCGGAATATTTCTCGACATGCCATTGGGTCAGCGACATTGATGAATACATTCACTGGACTACAAAGAGCCCATACACTCCCCCGCTGAAGGTGAGATATTTCTTTTTCTCTCCAAAACCATCCCCATCTGGCATAGCGCTTAAAATCACCTTGCCCTATGTGGAAGAGATCGAAAACTAAGCAGAAATAGGGCTCGAAGAGGTGCCAAAGCAGGTTCATCGCATCTACCTGTACACGAACAACTGGAATTTCTGCAGTCTTTGCAAGCTTGACATTTCTTTCAAGCTCATACAAACTCCAAATCCAGTAAATAAAAGCCCCAGTACAGATGAAGATGACCCAGAGCATTTTGGAAAAGTGTAGAGAAGAAGATGAGGGAGTGTGCCCGGTAGATTTGTTATGATTTTGAGCTTTTTAATATGACTAGAAATGCTTTTTTCGCGTGCACTATACTAGCAGCCTCGGGTAGAAATGTAGACTCTTCATATACTTGATGAGCCCTTGAAAGATAGGGTGAACTTAGCCCCCGCTCATCCCATGGCTGAGCCTCTGCGTACTCGGTATCTCTAGTAGTGCAAGAATCAACCCAAACACATTTAATTTTAGCTCTCGAAGTATAAGCCACCTTAGAGCCTCCTGGACCGCACTGGTACAGTATTTCAAACACGGTTGAGTGGTGTGTGTGGAGCTAAATCTCACCTCATGCTTTTGATATGGCCATCTAACTTATCCCCTTCACGTAACTAATTCCCCTAGTCTCGGTCCAATGAACTCTAAGGGGATATTTTGCATCATGTGCACTATCTTTACCCTTGTTTGTTTAAAAGATATCTGTGAAATGGATTCGTTTTCTTTCATATGCAACGCCTCACTTATACATGAACTCCGATCTCCAGAGTGTTTGTGGTCTTCCTTGCCACAACCTGGTTCTTGATGTACCTACTTTGGTACATGTTGTACGCTTGATATTCGACTGTCCTGTCTCCCGTCCCTATGATCACTGCGGCGAGTTGAAAACTCCTGGAACTCTCACCCCCTAAACAAGCTGGGGCAATTTAAGCGAAGTTCTCATAAACTTACCAACGTTGGAATAACTTAGTGCAAAACAACTTGCCACTAATTTAGCAAGTTGAGGTTGTCGTAACATACTACAGTTATCAAGAGAGTCACTAGGCTCTTGAATTTCTGACTTAAAAACAGACTATTAAGTTATTAATGAGAAAGATGGTAACATTGCCAAAGTGACTTGCAAATGTTCATCTAAGCATGACATTCTAAAAGCTGCGGGTCAAAGTTACATAGAATTCTTTAGTTTTCCTTTTTTTTGTCTGTAAGATACAATAAATTAAATTCTCGACTGACAAGATGAGATTGAATCCCTAAATAGACTCAGTGGTATCTCGCAGTGTTATTTTTGTAGAAGCAATTCAATTTCAATATTTCATGCGATACCGGAGTATTTATTCATTAATTTCAATTTCTTGTCAACTTAATGTAGCCGTACCTCTAGTTCAATGTTTTCGGCTTGTGTTTCTGTCCTCTTCTTGACAGAAGCCTCCTTCGCATTAAGCCACTCCATCCCGACAGTGAACGGTACAGATGCCACTGTTAATCCAATACACATATATATGATTCGAACAATAGCAATACTCCAAATGGATCGAAGGATCTGAAGCATATTGGCACTTATCGCTATATACTCGAGGCCGATCGCACCGGCCTCAATGACAATTCTGCCAGAAAGCCCTGGCAACCTTTTTGGTACAAGGTCAATTAGTGTATTTATGGCTGCCGTCTGACCCATTGGAATTGCAATCGCTCTGCGTAACATTAGTATTTGTCTATGCTCTCAATGCCTGCACATACTCACCCGCCAAGTTGCCAAGAGAATACAGCAATAGCTATTAGAAAGCCTTAGTATTCAATGGGTAGAATTGAGCCGTCTGGGTACAACTTGCCATTTCCTATGGGAATATCTCCTCCTCTTGTATTCTGTTAGTGTACAGCGTAAAAATAAGATCCAGACTCCAATACATACTCCAAAGTTACTTGAATTGCAGTGTAGGGAAGTTGCATTGCCATTCCCATTCCAAATCCTGTCATCGCCAGAGCTCCCGCCCAATAAATTGTTTCAGTGGTAGGAGAAAGGGTAGTCAACAGTGATAAGCCCACAGCACATATAATCTCCCCTAGTATCATGTAGGGTACCTTCGAGGTAGTTAGCAAGAGAACTTGGCATCAGAGATGGGTGGCACTTAAATAATAGCCCCATACAGTGACGACTCCTCCAATTAATATCAAAGAAACCATTTGAGGTAATAACAAGGGGATGAACCTAATTCCTGCCGTGACTGGGCTTACTCCTCGGACAACTTGAAAGTAAAATGGAATGTAGAACGATATCTGTAGCTTAGCCTTAGCGAAGGTTCCTGGAATAGAAAAGGGGCTTTACCACCGAGGTAGTTGCACCAAGAAAGAACAGAACAGCCGCACCAGTCCAGATTGATCTTTTGAAGAAAACCCGGAGTGGAATAGTGGCGTATTCTCCTCTTTTCTTCTGCAGGTATATAAATGAAGCCATCAAACCTGCTGCTCCTATGAAGAGGCCCAGTATCGTTGGGGATGTCCAAGGATTTTTATGGCCTCCCCATTGAAGTGCAAGCAGAAGACAGGTAATTGATGCGATAAAGATAATGCAACCGAGGGGGTCAAGATATCGAAACTTTTTCAGAATTGGGAGCGATCGATCACGATTCCCCAAACCCGGGACTCTCAGAAAAGTAAAGAGTAAGCATAATACAAAGGCGCCTATCGGCAGGTTTCTATAACCATAAATCATCTATCCCTTAACATCTAAAGTGTATTACTTACATCCAGAAACACCATCTCCAGGAGACGCGCTGGGTGAAAACGCCACCAAGTATAGGCCCGATACACACCGTTATGATAAAAACACTGATGACTACACCCATATAAAACGGCCTTTTGGGTAATTCAACTACCTCTCCAATTACTGCAAGGTTGCCTTGAAGTATACCTGCTGCACCAAGACCCGCAATAGCTCTACCGACAATAAATGTTTTGGAATCTTGTGCAGCAGCACACAAAACCGAGCCAACTATGTTATAAAGACCTGTTAACTTCAACATAACAACATTCATTGTTTATCATACCTTCAAAGATGATCACGCAAGTGCAATAGATCGTGTCGATATTAAAGTATTTGTACAATGTCCCAAAAGTAGGCTGAAATGCCGTAATAGTTAGTAGATACATTGCGCCGTACCACGCAGCATCTTCAAGTGAGTGAAAGTCGGTTGAAATTCTTGGGATTGGGATGTTGATAATGTTAATATCTAACGCGATGAGGAAAGCACCCAAAAATAAAGACATGATAACTATTCCCAGACGCCATGAGTGAAGGTATTGGGTCTCTGTGACTTCTGTGGAGCTAGACTGTTCAACAGTTCGATCTCTTGTAAACATTTTGCTTCATCAACAAAAAGCATGAGTAGCATGAGTATGGAAGAAACATTTGGATTTTGGATTTAGGTGGAGGGTACTTGGATATTGCCTTGCGTGGGCACCTCGTTGATGAATGGAGGGTGGCCGCGAGAGCCACACCTACTCGCAAATGATGAAGGTTTCACGGCAGATTCAGCCGTTTTTTATGAATAAATAGATAATTCGCCATCGATAGATGTTGTATCATTGTGAGAAAAAAATACGACACTGCTTTCGTTAAGTGAGTGAAAGGCACACATGCATGCATATACGGAGTATGCGTGTTGTTACCTTCCTGTGCGGGTTACATGGACCACAAACAAGTGTGAGGCGAATATAACATAATTAATGTACCACAAGAGCACGAACCATCGAATCGCGCCGTCGATAGAGTTTTGTGTGTTGCTGTAGTCGCTCCTGTATGTACACCATTGGACTATAATTTCTTTTTTTCTAAATCCGAAGCAGGCGCAGGCCGCTAAATGCCGAAATATATATATTTCCATCCGATTTTGCGTTTGTGAATCTGTTTTGCATTTTATAAAGGCCGCCTTTAATAGCAAATCAATTGAAACCCCAGCTCTAACCCTATCTTTAACGGGCGGGAGTGTGGTCACACAGTGCTGTGCCCTAAGCAAAGTCTTTTTCATCACTATTCCCACGGGTATCGGGTTGTTGCAGCCTTCGTGCGGCGGAACTGCAACATCCTGGTTTTCTGTGATACTTCGGGCATGATAACAAGGAATGGAAAGAGTTGGCAGTGGCTTGTTCGCCTTGCATGTGTTCGATAGCAAGTGCTGTATTACGCTGTTTCTCAAGGTACCGCCTTTATAAGATTTTCCTTAGCGAAACTTCAACGTACTACATTACATGCCCGACACTGTACAAATTGTATCACAAACAGGATACCTACCTCAAATTTGAAGACTTGGATCTGTTGGAATTGGCATCCATACGTGAAATAGAAAAAAGCTATGGTATCCAGAACGAACGGCAATACTCTCAAGAATGAGGATGCTTCCCATTCCGCCGGAAACTCCATGACCTCAAAACTGCAAAAAGCTCTCTGTGGATTGATCAGACCCAAGAAACATCCACGGGAGGATCTTGCTTCAAGTCCAGTTGATCAACACATTGTCACGACAAGTGAAGCACAGCATCCACAGTCTGCTCAAGACAGCCCTAAGAATGACCTCTCGGCGCTTTATGTGCTGAACAGAGACTACTTAGGAAGTTGTCGGTAAGATGTCTAAATGAAGCTATCATTGAATTAAACTAACATCACCGAAATCTAAGGCTTAATCTGCAATATTATCTATGGAAAGAATCCCTCGGATTCAACCTTCATCCGAGCATTCCTGTGAAGTCTTTGGGATCAAATCCTCGCGTGGCAGATATCGCAACGGGGACAGGGTATGGAGCCAGTTTCAAGTGTATCTTCCGTTCAACAGTGAAGAATTTCTAATCCACCTTAGTATCTGGCTCCTCGAATCGCGAAACTTGTTCCCGCCAGAAGCGCAGCTGGATGGGTTTGACGTTGATCTTAGCCAAGCACCGCATCACAAGTGGCTACCCTCGAACGTTTCTCTGACACATTGGGATATGTTTACTGAAGTACCTGAGGATTTGGTAGCTGTATACGATGTTGTTCATATCCGTCTTGTGATGCTCGTCCTGAAAGATAACAACCCCGTGCCTCTTATTCAAAACTTGCTGAAACTCCTAAGTAAGTACTAGCTCTTTTAATCCTAAAGTTTCTCCTTGTAGGACGATTTATGATTCTAAACATTTTTTTTCTCAGAACCAGGAGGCTACCTTCAATGGGATGAAGTCAATCAAATGGCTAAGAATATCATCAAGGTTGACGATAGCGTGAGGGCTGATGGAATCAATGCAATGTTTCGGGTTGATCTTCCCGAAGGAGCAAAAGGTTCCGATAAGTGAGTTTTGTTCAGCCAATGTATCATATGTGCTTGCAATAACTTGTGCGATGCAGCTGGCAGAAAACTCTGCCGGAAACATTGATAGCCCATAACTTTTCAAGTGCGAAGGGATATCAATTCAACCCATCACTAGAGTGTGCTCGCTATTGGCATGATATGTAAGTCTTATCATATCTAAGCAAACGATTCTGACTTCCGCCAGGTATACACTAGCCTGGGATGAGGTCTTGACTAATACGCTGGGTGATAAAGCTTCCCAGGCTTTGATGGCTGCAGATCAAGGGATGAATGAAGTGAGAAACGGAGCTGCAATCTCGATGCCATTATTGGTATGGGTGGCCCGAAAATAATGGGGAAAAATTAGATGGACGAGAGTCTTCTCCTACTCAGTATACTGTTATTGATTGTTAAGAGAGTTCGTAGAGCTAAACGATGGCACATATATATGTCTCAACGAAGAGCGGTAAACATAGACGGAATTATCTCGACTCCTTGGATAAGTCAACCTTAACTTTTTTCTTACATCTTAAGTTTCTCATATGTAAAATGCATGTTACCCAAAAAGTAAAGTATCACAGTTCGTGGTACTGTAGCTGAAGCCTGCCACCCCTGTTTCCGTGAGTCTCTAATATATAAGGGAACAAAAGTACCGCCACGTACGACCATAGACTGAGGAGAACTGCGCAAACTCTACAGTTCAATTGCTCTTGAGTACCCGATCAGTAAAAACTAGTAAAGCCTATTGCTGCTTTTTGCATAGTTAATTGAGGTACAAGTGTAAATAAATACTTGGTGTGCCAAACGGTAGGCTACCATTTTAGCAATGCGCACATATCTAACTGAGTGATCTAGGCTTGGTGGATTGTTTGTTCGGATGAAGTTTGTGAAGGTGGGATGTTATCCGTGAAGTTGAGGTCATTCCAGCAAAGGACGAGAAAACGAAGGTATGATAATGGCTTGCACTGGTTTTGTTCCAACATACGTATCAGATAGTGTTGTGTATGCTCTTTCCAGCGCATGAATTGGCCAATCCAATGTTGTGCTTTATTCTGGTAGTGCCATCGTTATAGCCCAAACTACAGTGTACAGTACTTACATTGGCAAATTGCAATTTCAGCCATATCTGTCTCCGGCCCAAGAGCACGCTGCGTTCGGTCTGGCAGGGCGATTTAATAGTAGTCCGAGTGATTCTCATTCTCTTCATCAATAGTCAAATTGATCTGTAGCCGCATCGTAGGGATATACTCCATGACAGCCATATAATTGCGTGAGAACGTTAGATCAGGCGTTGTTTGGTTGATGTATGTTATAGAATTTTTGATTCTAATCGTCAGCCTCAACTTCGGCGCGGCGGTCTTTTTCTCCAGTATCTCCGCCATCTGACTGCCTCTTGCGTTTCTTGCCCCACTGAGGCTCTGTCTTCTTCCTCGACCACTTAACGAATTGCAATTTTTGAGAATGAAGTTGGGCCAGATTCTCAAAATCTTTACCTAAGCTTGGGTAGCCAGCTAAGAGCTCTTTCCACTGGTCCCTAAAGTTGGGAATACCATCCGAGTCATAGCCATCACTTTCTTCGTATGAGTCGGGAAGAAGTGATATCCCTTGCATGATATCCGTAACCCAGCCTGGGCCATCATAATTTTTAAGTGCTATAATGCACTCGTAGCAAGTAGATTGACCGCCCTCGCCACCTTCTATGGGCGTGGCGCATATCCGGCAGCAGGCGGTGCCTTTAGCGCTTAGCTGTGCCGCTAGTGATTATTTTATACAAAATGAACATGCGCGCATTTTTTCTACTGCTGATCCTCCGCCGATCCTGCCATGGAATGCAGTTTCTTGTAAATTGATAAGAACCCGATTCGGCGGACGCTCTGAGCGAACCTTGCATAACAGGGATTCGGTAGTCACGAACTTTTGAGCCGATCGTGAACAGGAAGCGGAGGGGCTCGTGCAAGTCACTGCATATTGCGTACGTTTTTTTGAGATTCCAAGGAACATCTTTTAAGTTGTTAAGATTGGAGGTACCATTATCTTGAGTGGTATGATAGAAATCTCGAGCCTCTATGGTGTTTATGAGACAATCGAGTAGGTGCTCTTGAGTAGGTGCTACAGGCTCTCCATCCACTATGTAAATGCAGAGCTCCGAAATTGAACGTTCCGGATCGTGAGGGTGGCAGCTGGAGTTAATCAAAACGCACCCGCTATCAGATACTTGTAAAGGTGCCTCCGTGCCCAAAAGTGGCTCTACATCGAACTGAAGCAAATGTTGTTGGTCGAACCTCTTGGAGACTCGGGAAGTTCGCTAACCCTTATTTTAACAAAATTAATTAAAATATATTTATACCTTAGTAAATAATTGTTTTTGGCCTTCTTTTTAAGTGTTTTAGCTTACATATTCAAAATTTAATAGTAGAGAAATATAAGTGTCAGATCACTCGGAATACGTATTACCTTCTTCGTAAGCTCGTACGAATTGCAAGTGCGTTTGTATTTAGTAAGTTATTGTCTAGTGTATTAGCCACGTAGAAAGTGGTCCCTGTTGGCCATGCGGCCTTGTGACACCACATGACGGGCCGAACCACTTCCAAAGCTGTATATACTCGTAACGTATACGAATATATACCAACAATAAGCAATGTTAAATATTAATTAATATATTAAATTCCATATATGCGTCACACCAACCAACAAACGTGATGCCGGGAAGTTTACTTAAGTTACAGCTCACACTTATAGCCCAACATTTTTCAAAATCAGCGGACTCCTCGTTTCCAAAATCTTCACCGTCTGATCCCACACCTTCCTCTGCACCTTCTTCCCTAGATCGGTATAGATCCACCCCTCCACATCCTGATTCTTCCCATCGCTTTGGAACTCCCCGTGCGAAGACACCGGCGCGCTCGCTGCTAGCACAAACGTTCGTCCACCCACCTCCGCCGTGCGTTCCAGGATCCACCGCACCACACGCACCCATAATGGCTGCGTGGCTCCGCTCCGATCCAGAGTAGAAGAGCAAAGACCCGGGTTTACGATGTTAATAATCACCGGGGGGTCGCCGCCAGATTTTGGGGCGGGGAGGCGCGCGACGATCTCGCGGGTAAGGAGGACTTCAAGGAGCTTGGTAGCTTGATATCTAGGTCGCGGCGGCGGTTAGAGGAATGGGTGAACAGGGGCGGATCTAGACAGGAAGGGGGATTTGAGGGATACTTACCTTGGGTGTTGACTGAAAGACGCCTCCTCGTTCAACTTCTCGTACAGATCCGGGGCGTTGATCTCGGTGATCTTGGTCAGCCGATGAGCCTCCGAACTCACAATGGTCAAATGGGGCACTGAATTTGGGAATTTGCTTTTCGTCTCGGTCAAAATCGGCAGCAGCGAAAAGGCGAGCAGGAAAGTATTTAGGACGTTGACTTGTACTGCCTGCTCGTAGCCCTCCTCGATGATCCATTTCTTGCTATTGATACCCGCGTTTGCAACGACCACATCAAGACGGGGAAGGTCCTTTTTAACGCGGTCGACGAAAGCGAGAACAGATGGGGTACTGCTTTGATCCAGTGGCCAGACCTCGATGGCGTTGGTGTCGGTGCGATTCTTGACGCTCTTGATAATGTCCTCCTTGGCGGTCTGGCCCTTTGAGGTGGTGCGCACAGCTAGGATCAGGCGGGAGGCACCGAGGCGGTAGAAATGGCGCGCGGCTTCGAGGCCAAGTCCGACATTCGAGCCAGTAATAATAACCGTCTGATTTGTAAAGGAAGCCTTTGGGATTGGTGGGGTAACAAAGAGTTGAGAATAGAAGAACAGCTTGAGGGCGGCGCCGATTTTGGGCTCAATGGGGAATTCTAATAATTCAACGGACATGTTGACTTGAGAGATGCAGAGCGTGGAATGAGGGTGGGGGAGAGAAGCAAGGTGAGGTAGGAATGAGACGAGGAAAAGCTAAAGTTGGAAAAAGATCTGTGTAAGGATGAAAATTGAGGTTGCGGAGGGAAAGGAAGATTATGCTAAAACCAGTTAGTTGATGGTCAGCATCACCTTAGTCACCGTAGCACGTCATGGAATTCTTAGCAATTGTACGTAGTGAGCATACCTTGAAGTGCTATGGCTGCAGGGAATTCTTACCTACCGTGGTGTAGTGTTATCGTTGGACTGAGGTGATTTGTAAAGCCGTGGGGGATGCAGTAGTGAAGGTCAGATACTGTACTACCTTAGCTACCTTCGTACCGTACTGCAAAGTGAGCTACAGTACATTGCATTGCATTGACTGTAATATACAGTCAGTGTGATGCAATGCAAACGTTGGTATATAAAGATAAAGGTACATACTGCTCTGTAAGCACGCTCGGTCTGATAAACTGACCGTGTGGCTCTCTATTGGGCTGCGGAGGAATTATTTAGCCGACTCAGGGGTCGTGCCGGCTGAATTGCCAGAGACATTCATTCATTGCTGCAGTTGATTGACCTATTCCTTAATGACGAGAAGTATTGTACAATACAATATAGGAAAACTTTCTAAAACGAAAATAAAGTAAACCAAGAAATATCTAAAAGGTTGTTTTTATAAGTTTGGTGGGCACTACTAAGAAAAACCCTTGTCAAACCAAAATCTATACCCAGGTTTTATTTTATATTATGTGTTTGTTTATTTGATGTTATTATATCTAGTATTTTTATAGAAAGGTTCTATGATATTATTTTTCTAATTGTGACTCAGCTTGGCAATCTAGCCACGGGCCAATTTGATATTTACCGTTTGTACTATATGTACCTTGTTCACTTACTCTTTTATCTAATCTAGAACCCAGAAAGTTGGATTTTAATTAACTCTAATACATAAGCAGATAATACTCTTCTTTCCTGTTTGTATTGTCTCTTATACTTATTATAAGTCACGATTTCCGATCTGTTTATAGCAAGAGAAAGGGGATTAGGTATGTGGGTATTCTTAGTTTGCGACTTTTTGATAATTGGTTCTGAGTAAAGCTAATGGTAGAAAGAAATTGCAGGAGCTCTCCTCTTATAGTTTTGAGTTCATAACCAAGAACTCTTTTTGCATACTTGGAGAAAATCCCGAAGCTCTTTTTTATATGCTATTTGAAAACATTCTCCTTTTAAGATCTTTCTTCTAACACAAGAAAAGCCGGCATCGTCTACGTAGCCGCCCCCTTCCTCTGTCCTAGCCTGGGGCCAGTCACCAGCGGATTTCTTGCGCAGAGCACGGGCTGGAAATGGGTCGAGGGCCTATCACCTTGCTCTGCGGCAGCTGCTGGCTTGTGGGGGTCCTTACCGTGCCCGAGACATATGCCCGGTTTTGTTGAAGCAGAGAGCTGCGAAGCTGAGAAAGTTCACGGGAAAGGTATATAAGAGCAAGTTGGAGATTGAAGAAGGGTCGAAGACCGCTGAAACCCTGTTTAGTTTGACGATGGTAAGACCTTGGGTTCTTTTGGTAAAAGAGCCGATTGTGTTGTTGCTGTCGATTTGTATTGCTATCAGTAAGCTTGCAATTCGCCCCCCAAGTTTAAAGCTTCTTGTAATATTATTAATGTCTGGGTACAGATTATGGCACACTCTATCTCTCCTTTGCCGCTTTCCCCATCGTCTTTGCCGAACATCGAGGGTGGAACCAAAATAATGTCTTCTCTCTGACACATTCGGGTCACGAAAGACTCTCTACGAATGGATTATATAGAACACCAAACATTCTCCCAGAATATCACAGCTAAAGACATTTTCTCGCCCACGTTTTCAAGACCAGCAATCACAAGTACGGAGGAGGTAGATAGTATAATATCGCCACAAGCTGCGCCATTTAAGGCTCGAGACGCGCAACTATACAACATCAACTGATTCAAGCTGTGGATTCGATTCTTATATTTTTATAACAATAACTTGAATTTAATAGTTGGCGGGAGGGTCAACGTGACAAGCTTTTGTTTAGAAATTTAAAGCTGCTTAAGCGGTGCGAAGTATAAAGCCCCGAAAGAACCCCTGCCTTTACTCTTTCCAATTTTAGCCGGCGACAGGGGTGTACGATGTGACGCAAACGATAGCCGGAAGTCTCTTAGTGAAGAAAGTGATAAGATCAAGCTATCCAGCTGAATGTACTGTGTAGCTTGCAAGCGTGGGTGTGTTGGATGAAGTGGTCACTGCTAACTGCACGGGCGTATAACTACCAAAGAGTTAGGGACATCGAGGGATTTGCATTACGGAGGTATAGCAGTTGAAGTATTGTAAAGCACTAGTAGGGGGTCTCCCCTGACCTGTATGTACATTAGGCCCAATCGGGAAATATAAAAATACAATATTTATATTCTCCCAATACTTCGTATAGAGCCTTTTGTCATTAATAACTGCTCAACAACGTTCTTGTATACTATTAATTAAAACAACAACGATCTTTCGACGTCCAGCCTCCATACCTACCGGTCCCGAAGATTCGCTTTGGGATTGGCACAGTCTGTTACTGTGATTCAGGTTGAAGAATTTGAGATTGGAAAAATGGAGAAAAAGCTGGTTAGTAATATTATGTAAAACAATCAAGTTGTATTCTAGGTTCTAAAATAACTAAGACAATACTTGTGAAAGAGGGTTATATTGTATAAAGCAAGGGCAAACCGCCATGCCAGTGTAAATAGCTCATGAAACAAGTTCCTCAATCGTATCACCACTGGGCGGCGTTTGTGGTCACCAAAAGGTGGTAGCTAAGTTCCTTTATGTCAAAGCATGGCAAATTGGTTTTTCTGAAAATGCTACTTTGTAACTCTGTGCCACATCAACCACCTTGTCTGCCCGTCCGAAGACATAGGATCGGCTGAAACATATCCATGCCCCGGCAAATGGTCGTTTCTCACCTCCTTTCCGGGTGCCTCAGCCCACATAGCCGATACTATAACGTCATTCCACTGCACTTCTTGCGCCGTTTTGAACCACGCTTGGATCAGGGTCTTCCCCTGTTTTCCATACTTTGCAAGCCTCTTCCCCTCCTCTGCCGTGTCTGCCGAATTGCTTGCATAGGCCAGCATAGTATGCATTCCATCAAAAGCACCTCTCCATCTATCGAAAGCATTCCCGTAGCCAAGACCATGTGCAATTCTGTCGTCTTGATGAGGTCCACAAGCCGCGATGACAAGCCATTCGAGATCTTTGTTGCCCCAAAGATCGCCTGGAGTTTCTGGACGTGTTCCTACGATAGAATATTCTACTTTAGAGGAAGAACTAGCAGCAGTGGCCCCAGGGTCGCTTACAACCCAGCCATTCTGGTTTTCATGGCCAGTATAGAACATAAAGTCAACGTTATCGACAAATATGTCATCATTGGAGCCAAAATCACTTTTCCACACTAGAAAATTGCCGTAATCAAAGTTGGACTTCCAAGATGATCCAGTATCAGACAGTAAGCCGTCTGTGAACCCCTTTGCGTTGGCTTGCGTGCGGTGGAGCCCCCATGGGACTCCAAGCCATTCTGTCCCAACTTCCCAAATCTTGTCATCATCTCCGCGGCTG
>Ga0247734_1000997_pt1 | contig 22689 bp, 20 predicted proteins | sample UWRJL103311B2_FD_180933 | JGI IMG/M metagenome (GOLD analysis project Ga0247734, IMG submission 180933) | Plant litter microbial communities from Arlington Agricultural Research Station in Wisconsin, United States - UWRJ-L103-311B-2 | ecosystem: Environmental > Terrestrial > Plant litter >... | reverse complement strand
CCCCCCCAGTTTTACCAAAAAAGGACTTGCAGTATCGATATCAGAAGTTAAAATTCAGTTTAACATTTTGAAATAGTTATTAACCGAACTGTACAGCATTAGTTTTGATTATACCACAATTCGGAGTGAGTAAAAGATTTGGTATGAAAGGGGGTAGCAGTAACTAATGGATACCCCGTCGTTCTGCATATGCTAAAAGAAGGAATTTATGGATTAGAAATCAAGAACTCTTATTCTAAACTAGCCATTCTTTTCAACCGCCTAACAATGGGGCTTCTATCATTTGCTGCTATCCCCTTTCGTACGTTGTCAACCAGTTGCAAGATATATATTCAGATAAGACCGGGTGCTTATGAACAATGTCTCTATATCGAATACCAGACCTAAAGTCCGGCCCAAGATGAGGGACTTAGGTCAAGTTTTTGTCCAATGGTGTAATATATTTGCATTCTACTGCTGCTCTGGGAAGAGGAATCTAGAAGTTCCAAGCAGCGAAAAGCTTACTAGAATTGGGGAATCGATAAAGAAACCTCCATATTTTGGCTTCTGCTCGCCACCAATACTTCTATCCGTCCCCGTCCGCCTCCATCCTGTCTCTTAGCTTAAGCTCCTTTAAGCTATAGGAGATTGTATATTTTGGATTTTAGATTAATATTACTGGCGTAGTAGAGCTCTGCTAAATGTGTAAATTCCGAAACTCACTCTATTATGTCGGTAAATTCCAAAACACGTTCTACTATACTAGTAAATTGAAGAAAACGGTCTACACAAGTCTGATTGGCTGATTGGCTCTTAGATTTGTTACCTATTGACAAAGATTATCCTTCACCATTTTAATTTCGCAGGATAACTTGTGGACCTCTTGAGAATTGACACAAGATCGCGAGGGCAGTGCCAAAGTGTACCAGGATTGATAGTGCATTATCTCACTGTAAAACCTTTCCACTCTGGCACAATAGCATTCCATATCTCCTTTCTGTACATCGGAAGACCGCCCGCAAAAATTAGTGTCTCTCGTCTCTTGCCGGGTACGTTCAGCCTTGACTTGAGTTAATATGACTTTCTTGTTATAGCGAGACCAGAAAAAAGGACAGAAGAGGGGGAGAGTAAGCTTACCCAAGGTACCAACTTCCTTCAATCTTATCCCTCAACGTATAAGCATGAATTACATTAACCTTTTCTTTCCACTCGCACTCCGCTTCGGTTGTGGCATTAATACGTGTCGCCCCCTGTTTTCGCATCTTCTTCATCGTATCGATGATCCAATGGGCCTGTGACTCGACAACGGCGGGCCCGGTTGCATAAGCTGTAGGTGACAACGGCCCGTAAAGATAGAACATGTTGGGGAATCCGGATATCGTCAGGCCCAGATAAGAATGAGTCGCGTCACTCCACTTGTCCTCAAGCGTGAGCCCATCCAGCCCTGTGATGGCAATGTCTTTGAATCCGCCTGTAACAGCATCGTAGCCTGTCGCCAAGATGATTATGTCGGCTTGGTGGACAGTTTTGTCTGCGGTGACAATGCTATTGGATAGTAGATGCGTCACAGGGTTGCTCTTTATATCCACCAACGTGACATGCGGCTTATCCATCTGTTCATAGTAGTCCTGCTCAAGCGAGTTCCGCTTGCCAGCGAACGGATGCGGCGCCTTCAAGGGAGCCAGTATTTCTGCCTTTTGCTTATCTGTCATCCGCTCGTGAGTTTTGCGGCGCCAAAATTTGTATATTTCATTGTTTCCTTCTTGGTCACCCAAAACATCGATATAGGAGCAGAAGAACATTCGGAAGCCGCCAGCCTGATAGTCTTTCTCAAGCCTAGCCTCTCGCTCCTCTGGCGTATCGTCCATTACCCTGCGTGTCGTTTCGTCATAGAGGAAGCCTCCCACGGTTGTGAATCGTTTCTCGCTAAGCTGATATTTTAACAAAGCCCGGTTTTGCATGGCCTGTTTGGCATCGATTTTCTTTTGGCCCATGGGCCAAGAGAGATTGGGTGTACGTATAAAGCACGTCAGCTGCTGAGCATCACGGGCAGCCTCTTGTGCGATCTGGATGCCTGTTGCTCCAGTTCCGACTATAGCCACTTTTTTCCCCCGCATATCAATGCCTTCAGATGGCCAAAGGTTCGGGTGGATGACACGGCCTTGGTATACGTCGTCTAGGCCAGGCCAGTTGGGAGAATAACGTCTAGAAGCGAAGCCAATACAGAGGCAGAAGAAATTGGCAGTAAAGGTAGTGCCGTGATCTGATTCCAACTGCCATTTGTCGGTGCCTTGGTCAAAGCTAGCCTTGGTGATTTTCTCACCATAAATGACATCCTTGCTAACGTTGAGAACATTATCAATGTGGCGGAAGTATGCCTTGAGCTCTTGCTCCCCAGGATATTTCTCTGTCCACGTCCAGGTCTCGTACACTTCGGGAATATTGAGAGCGTACGTAGGAACTGGGGTATCTACTCGTGCTCCCGGGTAAGAGTTCCAATGCCAAACCCCACCGAGACTGTGACCTGCCTCCACAATTTTCACGTTCAAGCCTTCCTTTTGCAATTGATGAAGAAGGTAGACGCCGGCAAACCCAGCGCCAACGATGACGGCGTCTAAATTCAAGTGAACCGGACCTGAGTTTCCGTTCGAGCAGCTACTAGCATCGCCATTCTGGCCTTTAGTGTAGCCGTTGGATCTGGGATTTGCCATGGCGGAGCCGAGATTTCTCTGCGTTGATCAATGACAGGTGCGGCAACAATAGACTTAATAAATTTGAATACACTTGATAATGAGTGAGGGCATATCGAGGGCTACAGAATGCTAGATTTCAAAGTACAAGCATAGGGCAATGAACTATTTGATCAGTGTGATTCTATAACAGGATTAACTATTTACTTTAGCGCTCCTTCTATACCTTCGATACCCGCCTTGCACACATCTCCACAATTTACCTCTTCTCGCCGCTACACTGTAATTCTCGCCGCCTACCCCGTTACACGTATCGTATCTCCTGTATCTCCGTGCCCCATCCCACCACTTTGCCCCTCCTTCTCTGCCCTACTTCTCTTAGCTAACGCATATTATGACCACATCTATTACATCTTCTGCACCGTCCACACCCTTTACACCTCTCTTATATTCTCGTACCCCATCATTATTTCGTAATCAGTTTGGATAATACCTGTTATGAATTGTCGGATCACTCTTGAATACGTGGCACTAATACGTATTGTACGTAATTACTAGTTTTATTCGGTAATAATAATTCTTAATTGAATTATATCTACTTATAACCTAGTATATATAACTTTATTAACACCGGGTCTACTATAACCCGGTGCTTATATCAGCACCCACAGCTTATGAAAGCCGATCCGGAAGGTCAGAATACCAACATTAATATAATGTCTATTATATCTTAGTGTTTGTGCGATTTATTGCAATTAATCGTTTAGATTGGAAATTTAAATAAAAGATATTTATATTTTTAAAAGCGGGTTGGAAGATAAAAGTAGCTGTCTAAGAACTCGCTTAACTTTAGGGGGTCGAAATGGGGCAATCTGGGGAATCTTGGAAATATGGTGCCGTTAAGAACGGTATTCTTCTAACGAAGTTCTCCGCAAAGTTACATGTCTCTTTAATATATGTCTGATTCAATTGGGTCTGTTCAGTACTTGTCCGTATATCAATCTGCAGATGTGACATAGTTTTCCGTACACGAGAAGCAAAACAGTAAGCAGCTCCTTCATACAGCCATGCGATGCCAACGTCGTGCAACCAATTCAACATTCAGTTTCTTCACTATCCAGCAAATATCACTCTTTGTATATATGATTTAATGACCAACCATCGATTGAAATATGGCAGAAAATCTCTCTCCGGCCGGCTTGGCAGCGTCCACGATCTGTCGCATGTCCTTTAGCTCCTCTTCCGTCAATTCGATGTCACGAGATGTCCAGTTCTCTTCTAAGCGTGAAGGTTTGGTCGTTCCTGGGATAGTGATCAAGCCTTGCGCAGCAACCCAGGCAAGAGCGATCTGCGCAACGGAACAACCTTTGCGGGTTGCTAATGTCTTGATCTCGTCCACGATAGCCTTGTTCTTATAGAAGTTTTCTCCCTGGAACTTCGGAACTGAGATTTGCAAAAGTCAGTCTTTACAAACCCAATAGATCGTATGTATTTTAAAACATGCAAATGATGGTACTTACTAGTGCGCCGAAAATCATTAAGGTCGAAGTCGTCCGGAGACTTGAACTGGAAGTCATCCACAAGCCAGCCGTGTCCCAGAGGGCTGAACGCCACAAATGCTATACCTAACTCCTTTGCCGTCTTAATCAGGCCACTGCTCTCGTGCAATGTCTCGAAAGCAGAGTACTCGGCTTGAACGGCGTCAATCTTAGCAACTAGGCTATGTTAGCAAGCTGTTTAGCACGTGCAATTGCAGACAGACAAACTCGTATTTGCCTTGCGCAAGGTTGCAGCAGAGCATTCAGATAAGCCAATGTACTTTGTTTTTCCGGTACGGCGAAGTTCATCTAGGGCGCCAATTGACTCCTCTAGGGGAGTGTCTTTAGTTGTCAAGTTAGGATACCGATTCGAAGGAAGTCGTGATGTCTTAAGGGTTTTTTATATACGTACCGGGGTCGATTCTGTGGAGATAGTAGAGATCGGGAGTGAATCCGAGCCTGTCAATCGTTCCCTCGATGTATTCCTTGATGTGCTGCGCGGAGTTGGTTACTTTGAACTCGGGTCCAAAGACGTCAAATCCACACTTGGAGGCTACTGCGTAGTAAATCGAGGTGAGCCAATGGCTCCAACTAGAGAAATCTAAATATTATTTTGCTCACCAAAAAGCTTGTCGCGGATATTGTACTTCTTTATGAAATCTCCAAGCAGCTTCTCGTTTTCGCCATTCTTGTAGGCAACCTAGATTCGCCGCAATGGCAATCAGAGACAAATGTCTTAGACGTAATTGGAAAATACAGCTTACCGCAGTATCCCAGAACGTACAGCCGAGCTCGACAGCTTTCAAAAGAGCAGGCTCGGACTGTTCAAAATTAAGGTCTGTCCCCATTCCAGAATTGAGGCCCATAGCGCCAAAGCCGGGAACAGAGACCTTCTGAAGGCCAAATGGGAGTGTCTTGACCATCTTGGTGAATTCTGAAGGTCTAAAGGAGGTTCAGCGTCACTATAAGTTATTCGTAGGGCACGCAGTTTCACGATTCTTGGAACGTGGGTAGGCGAGAAGGAAAGCTCCCCAGGCGACTAGCTGAGGGTGATATATGACCATCACATCACGACAATCAAACCGGTCGCACTTTGTTGCCATCATGTGAATAAAAGCTCCACGTACCAATATTGCTATGCAATTACATCATATCTAACTAGAATAAGAATGATCTTCGTTTAATAAATAAAGGTGTTGGAACATTTGTATTGATGTTATCGTTCTGTCGCCCTGACACGCCCCATTCATGCAGAACACGATTTTAACCACCAGAACCAAGACCTCAGCCACCACCCCAATCACTGTTTGACTCCAACATCGTGCTAGAATTTCCCTCATTCCACTACCCGAAGCTATTTATCGCAACTCTGCGAGTGGATTTGCGGCAATTCAAGCTCATGCAAAGCATCATGGCCATGCATTCGCTTATTTGCTTTAATGCGGTTAAACTGCATATATATAAACATGGACCGGCGCAGATTTGACTGTAGGCATAAATTACATAAAAAGAAACTATATTAGTTGGATTAGACAAAATATATCTCAGTACCAGGGTGCTAGAGGTGCGGACGTGAAAGGCTATTGTTATTACGCTATCTTGTTATCAGGGTGCTGGAGGTGTGGACTTGGAATGCTACTGCAATTATACTATCTTAGCATCAGGGTGCTACAGGTGTGAATATGCAAGGCTACTGCAATTACGCTATCTCGGCCAATCTAGTCAAGTCCTTATAATCTTAGAATATACTCATTTGCGCTAAAAGATAATATTATAATGGCAGCCGCTAAGCAGTAAGAGGTCTCACGATACACGCCCATGGGTTTTTTGTAGATAGTTGAAAATTCAGTCACAAATCCCACGCGGGTTCTTCACCACCTACTTGTTTGTATTATATGTTGTTCCAGGTCTCACAGGCCCACGCATAAAGTATACTTTATAGACATTTCCCAGAAATCCATAGCCAACTGGATCATGGATTCTCCTTTACAGTCTCTCATTAATTATGGCTTCAATGCGGCCGAAGACTACTGTCGTTTATGGAGCTATCTCATTCCCGTCATGTTGGTATACGCAGTATATTCAGTATTGGAAAGCCTTTACTCATCCAACGGGTTCCCTACTGTGAACTTGGACAAAGGTGCTTGGACAAATGCCTCTGCAAAGGCGATGTTCGTCTCAAATTCGCGGAAGCTGCTAGACGAGGGTGCTCGAAAGGTAATAATTCCCTTGCAATGAAAATTTTTCTCTACTGATTATCCGAAAAGTTTGGAGGACCGTACAACATCATCACTGAATCAGGACCAATGATCATTCTGCCTCCTGGCTCAGTTGAGGATGTTAATAGGCAGAAAAACCTCAGCTTCACCGACTGGGTTCGAGTCGAGCACTTGTCGAAGTTAAATACCTTTCGAACAATGCGCCCGTGGCCCCAGGGTATGTTTGGTGAGGCTATTCTTAAAGGAATCACTCGACCTTTGCGTATGTCCTCCGACCTGCTCCTTTTACTGTCTTGCACCAACTGACAAATGTTTCATTCAGCGAGATATACTAAATCGATGTCCCTGGAGATGACGAAATGCCTAGAAGACACGTGGGGCAGCCACAAGGAATTGCATGAAATTGTGGCGATGCAGGATGTGCAAACGTGGATTGCACGCTTGTCCACCGTCGTCTTTCTTGGAGAAGAAATGGCCAGAAATAAGGAATGGGTGCGGATCGTTGCCTCGTTCACCCTCAATCTTTTTACAGCAATTAGAGCTTTGAAATACTGGCATCCGGTGCTGAGGCCAATTGTGGACAAATTTGCGCCACTCAATCGTCAAGTCCGAAGAGACCAAGTTCTCGCAACTCGTATTCTGGAGCCAATTCTCAAAGCGCGACATGAAGAGATCCGTAATGCTAAACGAGAGGGTAGAGAACCAAATCTCCCCGATGACTCAATTGAATGGTTCCGAAAATCTTCCAATGGTCGCAAATATCCTGAGGTTTTCATTCAACTCGGTCTAGCCCAAGTGGCAATCCAAACAACCACCAGCCAGTTGACACAATGTGTTCTTAACTTGTCCGCGTATCCAGAGTATATCGAACCCCTACGCAAAGAAGCGATTAGAGTTTTGGGCAAAAATGGACTGAAAAAGCCAGCTCTAAACGAGTTGCTCCTGCTTGATAGCTTCCTCAAGGAAACTCAACGCCTCAAGCCTGAAAGCATAGTCACAATGCATCGTCGCGCGATGGCTGACATTGATCTTCCTGGTGGAGTACACATTTCCAAGGGTGAGCAATTAGCTGTTTCTTCCCATAGCATGTGGAACGAAGAAAATTACCCAAATCCCGAGAAGTTTGACCCTTTCCGTTTCGTAGAACGGAGAAAGAAGCCAGAACTTCAGCATAAGAGTGACTATGTCTCGACTAGCGCGGATCACTTGGGCTTTGCGCACGGAAAATTGGCATGTCCAGGCCGGTTTCTTGCTGCTAATATGATGAAGATTGCCATGTTACATGTTATTTTCAAATATGATATGATAATCGATGATCCCTCTAACGCAAAATGGTGGAGTCATGGAGTAGATATGATTGTCCAAATGGGAGCGAAGATTAAGGTCAAGCCGAGAACACCTGAAATTGATCTGGAGGCTTTAGCATTGGCTCTTGAAAGCTGATCAGAATATAGTCTTTACAGTAAGGTGTGCGAGTGATAGAATCCAACAATTCCACGCAATTATATTAAACGTAGCTTTTGCTTTTTTCCTCTTTCCCGGTGCCCGAACAAACCAGCCTATTGAAAAACCCCAACTTTGGAAAAGAAATAAGCGCTATATTTGAGAGCCCGTGACCTCCTCCATAAATCAGCTAGGTAAGCTGTTGCGGACATCGCAGCAGATTTTAATGAGAAGTGGGTTATAATGAGGGTAGGCCAACTCACAGCATTTCAAAGACTACAGAGCAGTGATTTACTCATCAATCCTAACTCCAGCGAAGCAAAATCCAATCAGTCCTAGGCAACGAAGATTACCGGTAGTTGAATTATTTTTACCGTTGTAAATGCCTAGTTATGTTAAAGTTGGTGCACGTATTTTATAAGCCCTTAAATGTAATTACTGTATTATATTTCAATTTTGACCCGTTCATGGATCTGGAAAAGACACAACCCCTGTTCCTTCCAAGCACCCTCTGCACCCCGGATGGATGTTCGTGAAGCCGATCACTGCCAATGCTGGCTCAGAACTGCAAGACGGTGACAACTTTATGCTACGTACTCACAATGCCCCAAGTTTGGTCTGCCGGGCACAGATGACGGATTATCTTACATGGTTAACCAGACATAACCCTAATGTGGAGGTGATGGCAACCCCCTATCGCCAGATCAGTCAGCCATGCTCCGTTGTCATGCATCCTATGCATCTAGTATGGGTCATGGTGCCCCATGTAATTGCTGGATTAACTGGCGGTGTTTTTTGGACAGAATACGCGGCCATTCGTTTAAAAGAATGGCAGGAAATCCCTTATAAAGCAGCGCAGTTGCTATACCCCGGCTATTTAGTCTGTCTACAATCCAAATATCTGTGTTTTTCTATCTTGTTTCCTTGTGGCAGAGTTGCTCATCTGCTGCGTGAGCACTCACTGTTCGGTTCACATTTTCTTCGTCTTTCCAGCACAGGAAACACCCTTTAGTTTGAATCCGACCCGATTATCCAGTCAATTGTCCAGTTGCGATGGAGAAGCTGCAAACTTTAAAGACCATGGTGAATAACCTCGACGGCTTCACTGTTGGGGTTGCTGGAGTCACATTACTCCTGGTTGCCTTGAATCATTTATTGTTACCGTCATATGATTCTCGCGAGCCTCTACTGGCACCCCCAGGCATTCCTATCTTTGGCCACATGCTCGGTTTCATGCGCAACAGTTTTGGCTATTACGACAAGCTGAACAAGAAGCTTCGCCTTCCCATATTCACGATACGCATGCCCGGGCGCAAAATCTATGTCATCACCAAGCCAGAACTCATTACCCGTGTGGACAGACAGAACAAGGCATTCTCGTTTGCACCCATCATATCCGAGTTCAGCAGCGCAACCTGCGGCACCAGCAAGGCGGCGACTGATATTCTCAACCAGAACCTTCTAGGCGAACACGGCAACTGGGGCCTGTGCGAGGATATGGTTGCTGGCATGCGAGAGTCGCTGAAGCCGGGAGAGAACCTCGACAATATGAATCGAATCATGGCTGAGGAAGTTTGCCGTTCGCTTGAGGAAACCAAACCGGAGAAAGGAAAAGAATTTCGCGTCATCCAGCTATCGGCGTGGGTTGCTGAGGTAGTGACAATGGCAACGACTAACTCGGTTTACGGTCCTATGAATCCATACAAGAGACAGGACATCAAGGATGCTTTCTGGGAATTTGAAAAGGGCATCATGAAGATGCTCGTGGCTCCTTTCCCAGAGTACACTGCAAAAAAATCTATTGAAAGTCGCAACAAGGTCACACGTATGTTAGGGGAATACTTTACTAACGGTTATCACGAACAAGGCTCTGGGTTGGCAAAGGCAAGATATGATTATTCTGTCAAGAACAATGTGCCACTTGCAGATATTGGTCGCTTTGAGATTGGTGGCACCATTGCAATCTTGGTTAACACGCTCCCGACTTGCTACTGGATGTTACTGCTGGTCCATACCGTGCCTGGATTGCTAAAAGATCTCCGCGCAGAAGTGGATGCGGCGTTGATCATCGACAAGGAAACGAACAAGGCCACGATTGACATCACTACTGTTAAGAACAATTGCCCTTTGCTTCTTTCCACCCTCAAGGAGAGTCTTCGCTATCGTGCTATGGGAACTGCGGTCCGGATTGTAGTGCAGGACACCGATCTCGGCGGTTATCTGCTCAAGAAGGGTTCTATGGTACAAATCCCGCTTCAAGTTATTCACAATGACCGGGCACACTGGGGCGACGATGCGGAGTCGTTCGACGCTCACCGGTTCGTAAAAGACCCGAAATCGGGCAAGAAGGTGCCAGACGACAGCGGCTACCGAAGCTTTGGCGGCGGCAAACACCTGTGCCCTGGCAGGTTCTTTGCCACGAACGAGATTCTCGCGGTCGTAGCTCTCTTCATCTCTCGCTACGAAATGCGACCCGTTGGCGGCGGCGACTGGGTATTACCCACCACAGCCAACAGCAATGCCGCAACACAAGTGGCACAGGCCGACTTTGAGATGGACATGGAGGTAAGGAATAGGACGGGATTTGATAAGTACACATGGGATGTCGAGTTGCGGAAGTCGGATAAGGTAGTTGCCGTACTCGCTGGAGACGGGCAGGAATAGATAAGACGTGGTCGCGTCGCGTATTCACGATTTAAATGGTAATGATTGCTTTAAATTTGACAAGCTGCTACAGCAGTGGGTCGTAAACCTTTGGTGAACCATTGAATCTACATGAACTGTCTGGCTAATGATTATAGAATACCAAAAATTACTAAAAAAATAAATAATTATGCACAAAAGTTGATAATTTTAATTATGAAAGACGTCCCTGGCGGCTCACAATATTCAAAATTACCTGCATCGCCTGTTTCATCCATCTCACATATCCGGGGAGCCGGGTGCCCGTGCCAAGCCTGTAAACTCGCTTAAAAATGTGTGATTAACCTTTGCGACCCCGGATTTAGGAATAACTTCAAAATCGGGGCTCGCCGCCAACCGCCTTAACACTTTCTGACTGCAGCAGCCTGATATACACGGCCGATAGGTCCTCTTTGCAGGACCCATTGACCAGTATAACACCTCACACACCTCACACACCTCTCACACCTCTCACACATCTCACACATCTCACACATCTCACACATCTCACATCTTCTATAATGTTTTATTTCTTGCTACATTAAACTATTTAAGAAAATATCGGATTAATATTTAATGCCCCATGGGGCTTTTCTACAGCGTAGTTGTCAATTGTACTAGTCCTGTATTACAATTGACGTAGTATCAATCTTAAATATATCGAGTCTAAAGTGCTAAGTTTTAGTGATGAAATGAGGGCATATATGACCCATTGTTGGCTGGGCAAGTGGCCCCTAGATGTATGCACGTGTCGAATCATCTTCTAGTTGGGCGATATAGGAATTTTTGAAGAAAAGGGATTCGTCCATTGATAATGTCACAGCCCGTGTTGCCAGTATATTATTAAACCCCTTCTCTGCTTTAGTATAGTGAAGAAGGTTAGATACCAGTGACTAATTAAATAATTTATTTAGTGATAAGCTAGCTGATGATGATGATGCTACTTTTAATAATTTGTAGTTTCGTTACCGAGTATATCCCCCCCCTAAAGATACTCTCACAATATTCTAATATTTGTGTCCAGCAGGTTTATACCTTTCATTTTGAATTATTTCTATAAACTATATACCCATCGTTAGCATAACAGATCCTATAAGATGATAGATGATCGATTTTTGGCTCCATGTCTGTCAGCACAACTTGATTGGGAGACATTTACATAAATCCTTCAGCCAGCAATGAAGGAAATAGTTGCTCTTACATATCCATCGGGGTCCAAAATAAAGGCAACACGGAAAGGGCCATCCATTAAGCGCTTCTGCCAGGAAACAAACTTTTTATCGAATCGCTCACAGGCAGCTTCTAGGTCGTCGACTGAGATGCAAATGTGGCCAAAGCCTTCTGGTTCACTGTTCCCATTGTGGTACACCATAGCATCTTTCTTCTCTGTTCCATAGTTCCAGGACAGCTCCAACAGTCCCTCACACTTGGCTTTGGAGTTCTGCCTATCAATATTGTCGCTTCCACCAGGTAAGGCGTAGCCAAGAAAGTAGCTATCGAAGCCGGCTTCGGGATTTCGAAATGAATGTTTTAGCATCATACCAAGAACTTCCTGATAAAACTTGAGCGAGACGTCTTTGTCTTTGATGCGGAGCATGGTATGGTTCATCTGGTAACTTTGGACGTCGGTTGTCGTCACGTTCTCTGTTTCACGGACGGGGTTCTGGGCAATAAGTTTGACCCAGTATTTATCAGGATCGAGAACGATTGCGTAAGAATATTGAAGCGTCTTCTGGAATTTACATCCGGCATCGGACAGTCTCTTACACGCGGCCTGAATATTGTCAACAGACACACAAATGTGGCCGAAGCCTTTGGGATCCTCATTCCCGTTATGTGTCTTCTCAACACCATAGTTATAGCTCAATTCTAGGACCCCCTCGCGGTCGCTCATATGTTTGCGGTGTGAGACGGATTTGGGAGAGTCTGGATAATATTCAACATTAGCGACAACAAAAGCATGCAGAAGTTGGATAATCACCGTAGGCGAGGAAATACAGGTCTAGTTGATAGTCTGGGAATTGGAACTTTTGCAACACGCTCATGCCAAGGTGCTCATAGAACGTGATACTTGCTTCGGGGTCTGTTATCTGGTCAGTGACTATACATTGGTATTATAGCGATATACACACCCTTAACCCTGATCATAGAGTGGTTAAGCTTGTACTTTGTAATGTCTGTCATGATAATAAAGCCTAGTTGTAACTTTAGTGGGAGTGGAGGTACGTGATATAACGGAGCGACTTGTTATAATGAGGAAAAATATTAGAAATTTGTAGATTTAGCAACGGTTTACCCTGCAATTACCCAATGGAGTGATAGTGCCTTAATCGAGATCCCACATACATGCACCCTCTACACCCCTTCACGGCGCAGCCCCGGCTTGCATCAGGTGGAGTGGATCCTGAAACCTACCATTGTTTCTTGTGCAATTTCTTGTGCAATTCCTATTAATCTTTAAGACCGGCATATAATAATCGAGTATAGCTATTGGCCAATTTGCTCCACCAGGGCTGCCACAAGCGTAAATTTGTGTAGTCCAGAAGCAGTGGCCCCACGTTGGATGCGCAGATATTTACTACTAGTAAGTACCGTAAATTTAGTTCTCTTTCACACTTCGTAATAGCAAAACCAGGATCCACATCTTCTGTACTGCAATGTGCCGGCATTTTAGACTTGTCTTACCCCTTCGTCCGCCGAGACATTGCTTGTTAAGGTATTTAGGAGTTCGCTAAAGTCCCCATCTTCAGCGATTTAGCAAACCCATGTTGGCGTGGACAATGCCTCAGCACACGAAGGGATAAGACTAGTCACCCCGAATCTACAAGAAACCATACGGCCAAGATATATCTGAAGCTATACAAGCAACATGAGTCCCATCACCGGCTATAGTATTCCATTCATGTCGGATGCCCTCTCCATATACGTTCAATTTGTAGCAATTGGAGGCATTCTTTCCATAGGATACTATGTCTGGTCGACATTGGCATCTGAACGTCCCTTGGACGGCTTCGCAGTCGCGACACTGCCGGGAGTAGGCCTTGGGCCAAAGGAGAGCTACTTCAAAGATGCCAGCAGAACGATTGCCGCCGGTCTAAAGTCGTCTTCTGGTCCCTTTCAAATCATCACCGGCACCGGACCTAAGATGGTCTTACCGAACAAGTACGCAGATGAACTTCGCAACCGACCAGAGCTGGACTTTAACGAAGCCTTTCGCAAAGACTTTTTTGCCCATTATCCTGGCTTTGATGGCTTCCGTGCTAGCTTGGACAACCCTACGCTGATTCCGTCAACACTCCGAGTGAAGCTGACGCAAAGCTTGGGGCTCATCACGAATCATCTTGTGGATGAAGCTACAATTGCTTTGCATGATCTGTATGGCGAGGATCGAGAATGGAATTCCATCGCAGTCAAGCAGCATAACCTGAACTTGATTGCACGTCTTTCGTCCCGAGTCTTCTTAGGAAGAGCAATCTGTCGCAACAAGCAATGGTTAGAGATTGCAAAAAATCACACAGGTTGGTTGTTTATGATGCATTTAGCAATATTTGGACACATTATTAATTGTTCTGCAGTCGACTCGTTCTTGGCCGCTCGAGACCTCCGTGCTCAACCCTTTTTTCTGCGTCGCATCATGCATTACTTTATGCCGCACAATAAGAATATCCGCAAGTCTTCACCTCCGAGCCAAAGTTTTTACATCGCACTAACAAGATCGCGCAGAACAGCACTACGCCGATGCCAAAAAGATTATCAACACCGAAGTGGAGAGGAGGAAGATACGAGCCGAAGTAACTCTGGCTGGAGGCGGCAAACCACCAAAGGTGTCAGACGCCATTGGGTGGATGGTCGAGATGGCTAGTGGGAAACCAGTTGATTATGTCGCCGCTCAGCTCTCGCTCACCGTCGCCGCTATCCATGCCACGACCGAAGCGCTCACAATAGCGTTGTTGGATCTCGTTACTTACCCAGAAACCATTCCTCAGCTGCGCCAAGAGGTAATTCAGGCCTTGGGTGACGGCGGGTGGTCCAAGCAGGCGCTGTACAATATGAAGTTGATGGATAGTTTTTTAAAGGAGTCGCAACGCCTGCATCCAGTAAGTGCCTCGAATAGCCGCAAATGTACTGCCACAAGTTTACTGACGTGAATTATTATTATGACAGCCCAGCGACGGTGAGTTATATTCAGTAGACGGTTGAATCAATGGCTTAGGATGCTGACTCTATGACAGTCTCCATGAACAGAAAAGTCATGCGTAGTCTTACTCTTTCCGATGGCACGATCCTTCCAAAGGGCGCCCGGCTCATGGTTGTGGGAAGATTCCGAGATCCTGAAATCTATGAAAACCCGGATGCATTCGACGCAACTCGTTTTCTCAAGCTCCGCGTGGGGGGGTCCTCCAACAATACCCACCAATATGTCTCCACTTCTGCGGACATGTTTGCGTTTGGTATGGCTTACATTATGATTACACAAAACAAAAACCCGGTTTGCTTGCTAACAATTTTATTGTAGGACACGGAAACCATGCGTGCCCGGGACGATTCCTCGCTAGCAGTGAGCTGAAGATTGCCCTGGCACACATGATTCTAAAGTATGATTGGAAGCTCGACGAAAGTGATACTATGCCCAAGTTCTTTGAGAATGAAACTGCTCATATGACGAACCCAGGCATGAAAATTATGCTGAGGAGAAGAGCGGAGGAGATCAATCTTGATCTGGACATGGATCCCGATCTGATTGACGTTGAAGAGTAAGACTGTCTGGCTTGTTTGTGCTGTCAGAAAGCTTGTATCTACAATGCGGGATGAGGATATGAATTAGACTTGCAGCAGTAAACTTCAATTAAAGCCATTTCGAGTGATATTACACTGAGTTAAAATACTATCTGCAAAAGTTTCTGTATATTAGTTTGCCGCGGACATCGACTCTTGTCTACCTGCGTTTTAATATTTTTGTTTTGGTCCAAAACTCGGTTAGTGGATCGTTAGCTCCTCAACTATCGCCGTAATGAAAATACCTCAGATTGGGTGTCAATCTAGTAATTGAGTTTATATATGGCCAACACTAGTTAGTAGCCGGTTCGGAGGTAACTAACTATCCTGGTAAGCTACAATAGGTTAGTCACAGGAGATTACGGCAACAGTACCTAACACCTCGGACCCTGCCACCATATTTCTTTATAAAGGATAGAATCCCGAAAGACTTCTGCCAGTCTCCTGGTTCTTATCCATCATTACACTGAGTCTCAATCTCACACACGCCTTCGTTTTCCATTTACCTGGTTCGTCATGATCAACACAGCTGCCGCACACTTAGCTATGGCCGTGACCATGGCCGCAGGAGCTGTTGCCTTGACGGCGTCAGTCCCATCACCAAGAGATTCATTTGACGACCCATGCGCCGCTTTTCGTTTACCACCGCAACCTGTGAATGGCACATTCTTAAACCAAACTGCCATTGAGCGGCTATGGATTGAGCCACCATTCGGTTTTGGCTACGGCAAGTGGGCTCTGGCATGGACCACGATAGAAGAGTACTGGGGCTGGTCCAACATGCAGGTAGGGGTTCTTGAGCTGGCTGGATTCGAGTATAGATCGATTTAGCTAATCGGTGCAACAGAACGAGTGGTATCCTCTGACAAGTACTGTGAGTGGAGAGGAGGTATCGGACATTCACGCGATGGTCATTGCCGATATCAACTCGTTCCAACTTGGAGACAATAATACCGTCATTACGACGCCTGGCACCGACACACCGCTTCCAGACCAAAAGTACGCTTGGAATTACACCATACCCGCTGAGATCATGGCCGAGACAGACAACACTGCTTGGGTTGGCTGGGGATTCGACTTTTATGAGCAAGGCGCACCCTATTTTGTGAGCTACGATGCCTCGACAGTCGGCGTGAAGAATGTGTCATACGGAGTCTCCATCTATAGCCGCCGCGAGCGTGGACCCAGCGAAAAGACCGTGACTGAGGTTATTGAGTGTTACGACAAGCTGGGCAGCAAATACTTTACAGATTTGGTAAGAACGATGCAGAGGACGCCAACCGATGGCCGTCGTAGTGACAACTTGTCCTGGCGTGCGGCATCGGCTCAAAAAGAAAATCAAGAACAGCACATGGGCCAAGCTTACGACCAGCTCCCTCTTCACTAGTAGGGTGCAACTTGGAAAAGCTTAGGAATAAGTGGCAAATTACAGGTGAAACTCAACATGTGTCATGTATCTAAAGACCATTCGTCAACTACTTTGGTAAAGTTCACTTAAATTCATAAAATAGCATTCTACCAGAACGGACTTCAAAATATTACTAAATTACTATAATAGAACCGCGATATGGGAATATCATGCGGTCGGCATATCGTATGCTTATAAACAAGGTATTTTTATAACTGCCAATATCATTGATAGCTCTGTTTTGAAGTATTATTATCACCCATAGCGCTCCTCTCAACGTAATATAATGATAGCCCTGGTTAGCCAGCTCATCAAGCGATATAATTGGCCAATTTGATATACGATATGACTTTTACTAACATCACTGAATACATAAATGATGAGGCTATTCGCATTTACCCCGTTTTAGGTCATACGACGCTTATTACTTTTTCTCGCTTCACCTACTATTTCTACCTCGCTTCCACTATCATTACCAGCCCGGGTAGCAGTAGTAAGTATCACAGCTGCTTTACCCTTCCTTGAAACTGATACAACACTCCGACGAGCATTTGTAGCTTGTACTGCCTTATTGATAGTAATTGGCTTGCTTCAAGGCATTATTTCTATAGTAATTGAATCCTCCAAACACTAGACTAAGGTATCTTGTTTAGGTTACCAGCAGAATGATGGGTAGGAGTCTACCGTATTAGCAAAGCAAGATATATCCCAGATACTAAATTGGCATTATATAGTACTTTATTAACAAAGCTCACCCCCTTTATCTTTTCCAAAATGTGGAATGCCAATATTGGGTGCTTCCTTTGTTTAAGACGTAGCTTTTTTGGAACAACTGCAGTAGTAATCTCACTATTTGAAAACTCAAAAATATTACCCCCCGTTCTCTTAATCATACGTTGAGCTAACTGTCTTACACAGTGATTAAATACGCCAACCGTATAAATAGAGAGAGGGTACGAGAACGTGCTACTACTTTGTATGTAAATTGGCCAGTGACAAGAAAACCAAGTATCGCCCCCAGCTTGCAATGTGGAAAGTTTCAGCCCATAATATATGTATTCGTTCGGTTATTTAATCACTCACCACTCAAACTACCTTCAGGGAGTAGGTGAGGGAGAGCAATGTGTTAATATTAAACCCTGATTTCGATAAAGTACATGAAACCTAGTGTTTATTCAAACATCACCCATATATATGTAACATGACATGTTCAAAACAGCATATCAGATTACAGGATTAGATAACAGATAACTATTGCGATTAAACTGATTTCTATTCAATTTTGGCTGACACCTCTTTATAAATCTAGGCAGTGACTCTATATCTAACTCATAGCAAGTCAACAATTTCTGCACTGCCGGCAACACTGCCCGGGATGGGCCGAACGTCTAGTGACGATACATGTAACTAACTTTATCACACTGCTGCCATAAGCCTTAGGATTCCAAACGAAGTCAAGCAAATATTGAAAAAGAAAAATTCATAGTGTGTAATCCGGGACTATGGATATAATTCATACTCGACGATCCCAAGTTCTTGCAAAATACGCCACACCTCGGTCATACCAATAGGCACTAATGCGTATGCATCATCTTCATTCGGATCTGTTGGCACGAATATCTCAAGTGCCGTCGAAATTAATGGAGGATTGCTTTTCTCTTCCTGGTATTTTCGTGATCCTTCCATACCATGGCGAAGAAGGTCAGGGAGCCTGGTCAGACAATCATATCGAGCTCCGCTGAGATTGATATATCGCTGTTGTTCTGAAGATACTGCATCTGGAGGGTTAACAATTCTCCTTCATCTTATATCGTTTCCTTATATAACTGTTAAACTTTAAACTTTAAAACATACCATTCATATCTGTAGGCATTATTGTGCAATGTTCATATATAGGGCTTGCTTTGCAATGTTCATCTGTAGAGCTTACTTCGGAATGTTCATCTGTAGGGATTGCTTTGCAATGCTCTACAGGGTCTTGTAAAAGAGCTACAATATAGTTAGCTGCATCTATTCCCACAATTATCACCATTCTCATAATAATAAGCTGAGATTCCTCACTTACAGTTCAAGAAATTTTGCATCATCTCACAGGATGGGTATTTCTGCCTCAGTCGGTCCAGATCATCCGCCACTACCTCAAGCAGTGATTGTGCCTGGGCCGCTTGTCGAGGCGTGTGTCTAACAAGAGAATCAAAGATGGAACCGCTCATCTTCCTTCCTCCTGACCACTGCCTCATGGGAAAAGCTGTCGCCCACCAGACGAGAGCGGGCGGCTCCAGTGTGCGTAGACGAGCAGATCTCTCGCGTGTGCTGGCAATTTTGGTCTTCATAGACAGGGAAGCTGAGCGTCTGTTGTCCTCGACGAGTATAAGCTCCAAGTTGTGTGAGAAATGAGAGGGTGCATAGCCCTTCTGCTGTGTTTCGTCGACCCTATCTTGGCCTTCCTTCAGCAACCGTGAGGTCATGATATTCAGACACAGGATAGTATCCGGGATTCTGAATGCGAAAAGGACCAGAAGATGGGGAGGGGTCGGTGCTGTCAGAGCACTAGAGGAACCAGAGGAGCCAGAGGAGCCAGAGGAGCCAGAGGAGCCAAAGGTGCCAGAGGCGCCAGAGGTGCCGTTTACATTGTAAATGTTTGCTGGCTGATATCAGTGTCTCTTTAATACTTGTTCAAACCACCAATGCATAATCGTTCTATCGGCGTTACGAATAATAGGGTTTAAACCGCACGATGCTTGAGGACGTGAAAGGCGATGCTGCAAGGCGGTGAGGTGGGCCATACAGGTGGGCCATCGTCTGATCGTTGTAGCAATATGCGAGTCAGAAAATGAGGTTATTGGCGGGGGACATAGGTGGGGGAACAGATGCGGGGAAGAGGGGCGAGGAAGAGAGCTGAGTAAAAGGATGTCAAGGAGGAAGATGTACGGAATAAGGAGTAAGGAGTAAAGAGTAAGATGACACATCGGGAACAGGCGATGGCGTGTAAAGTATAACACCAGGAGATAGAAGAGGGACTATTTCGTGAAGGTGTCGAGGGTGTGACGTTTGGGTGGCGTTTTTTCAGTACATTACAGTACAGTACAGTTTAATCCCCGGACGGGAGGGATGATTTAAGTGATGGGGTTGCCGAACCGGTCCAATTGAAGTAAAGGTTATATTGTTTTAGACAATGTACATACATTGCTGACAAGCCTGACAGTTATTTTCACGTGCATCGGGCCTCTGATGACGCTACTGTAGGAGTGGAGAGGAGTTTGGCTCAGATACGGAGCACCGTATCAAATCAAAAAATCACTTGGTACAAGCCCCAATCATTCCCAGTGGGTCGTCTGTATGATCGATCCTACAAGCACTATACAGTACAGTAGAAAGTGCTTTGCTGAAGTAAGTGACCCACTGGGAATTATTCCGTCCCACCTGCACAAAAGTCCAATGCTTTAAGCAGACGAAAGGATGCCGGCCCGGAAGCAACAACCGTAGCATCCGATGCTGTTTCAGCTGTTTCGCTCTTTATGATTTTAATGGATCAAGTTAGCTTTCGTCTAGCTATGGTCTAGCTATGGAACGGGCCGAAGGCGTGGCTGATACTAGGCCGTATACGCCGTATTGCGCACCATGCTAGTCTCTCTTGGCAAGCAGGGGTCAATGCTGTGGTCTGCTTTTGGAAAGAAAGGATTTGCTCGCCGGGCGCTTCTAGACGTACGTCCACCAATGTGCGAAAAGAATCGTTTTCTAGTTGCAGAGGAACACATTAAATTGACGAATTAGCAATGGGCTAGTGTATTATGAAGTGAGTGATCAGACTTGGGTTCGACCTGGAAAGTATAAAAATACTAAGGCTATTTGCAAGATTGGCAAAGGAAGATGTGATAGATATTTTGGGGCTGTATGAGTGGCAAGTACGGCAAAGAACTATACTATCTTGGGAACAGTATAGAAAAAATATCAATGCAGTATTATATACTAAACGTATACTTCCTTTAGTTCAAAGGTATATAGATCCTCACCCCGGACTTGTTTGCCAAGAAGATAATGCCGCGCCACACGCCCCAGCCTAGACTATGTTCAGTTTATGTGTTCCGGTATTCATGTTATCTAATGGCCTCCATTTTCACCAGATCTAAATCCAATTGAAACAGTTTGGGGACTGGTTAAAGGATTATGTCTCTGTTATTGATCCTATAATTCACCAATCATATCCAAAGCTGCAGAAAGTAATCCAGTAAGCTAGGAAACAACATTTAATGAAATGAACTAATAATCGGTATCTGTCGCAAGGACAATGAATAAAGCAGCATTGGAAAGATATAAGAAGAAAGGAGGAAGACAGCTGGAAAAGACCCATGTTTACTAAGAAGGACTAGCTAGTATCTGTCGGTCTCCCCCGCTGAGAGGTATAGGTGGAGGAGATATCCGTACAAGACCCATATCCCTTTGCCGATCTATTGTCCAACAGAGTATATAACACGAATTCCAAATCAGAGTGTTATTCCTGGATATCATATCAAATCAATGGGGTTGTGTAGAGTTCATAGTCCAGATTGGATGAATCGTGTAGAGTTCAAATACGACTAAACGAATCAAAGAGCGCCCATTTCACTGCACACCCCACGCAGTCCCGTCGATAGGATATGCGGTCACATTAATCGTTGTATGCAGTCGCATTGATCTTTGAAGGTGGTCAGATCATAGTGAGTGCATTGCAGCCGGCTCTCGCAACTTTTGCTACTTTCCTAGCCTGGTATTAATTGACCGGATACTATAACGGCCAAATGCCGAGAAGCTAGATCTCTAGTCACAGAGAGGGGCAAAATTTAATATTCGGCGATGTTAAACACATAGTTTGCCGAAGTTAAGCGACACTCAATGTTGTTGGGGATATATCTGAACTGAGAGCAGAAATTTCTTGATACACACCTCATTCTCCCAGCTCACACTTCCTCATTTTTTCCACCATTGCATCCGGTCATGTTTACACCAAAGCCGCAGTTGACGTCCGAAACATCACTCGATGGCCCTGCCCCACCAGTCGTTCACATTCCCCGTGAGATTCGACGCTCTATCAAGGTCAATGAGGTCTATAGCAAAGCCTTGGACGAACACGGGCCGGTAATTGTTGTCCCTAGACACGGCCGCAACGAATATGTCATTGATCACAGATACGCCCATGAGGTTCTTACAGACACCAAGAACTTCACCTTTGAAAAGGCAGCGTTTGAGTTGCTTCACTTGGGATTCCTGGCACTTTTCGATAACGGCGCCTTCGTCCATGATATCGATAGTCTGGTTGAAAAGAACGTGCAGCCTCGAATGAATGCTATTATAGAACAAATATTCCCTGTCTTTCAAGAATATTTCGACCGCATGACGGACGAGCTACCAAATCCCGACTGCGACAAGGGGTTTGTCGAGTTTCCGGACATCTTCTATCGGATACAGCTAGCCGTGGCTCACGCCATGGTCGTCATGATTCTCGGGAAAGCACACGCCTCCTCGATTGTAGCAGGTAACTTTGCTGCTGTGGCTATTGCAATGGCCAGCATGACGGGAATGCATGAGAACACGCATGAATGGGCTTGGCTACCGTGGCTATGGGTCATCACCAACGGGTTTTCTGCTATCTTCTTCACCATTATTCCCAGATTCTTCTTCCGCGTCGTGCCTATGCTGTGGAGAGCTCGACACGAGCACCTGGAGAACGGTCTCGCTGCAAGGCATGGCGAATTTGTGCCGCTCTTTGACATTCTCCTCACGAAACACTATCATGGGAAAACCGGCCTGTCGGCGCTTGCCGGGTTTTTCCGCTGTGTGATTCTCTGCGTGGGCGTCATCTTTGCGTCGATTCATCAGACTGTCGTTGCCGGCTTCTGGATCTTGATCAAGCTGACGCAGAAGCAGGACGAATACCTGCCTGCAATCCGTCAGGAATGGGAGTCGGTTAACCCTCT
>Ga0247734_1000996_pt1 | contig 22731 bp, 18 predicted proteins | sample UWRJL103311B2_FD_180933 | JGI IMG/M metagenome (GOLD analysis project Ga0247734, IMG submission 180933) | Plant litter microbial communities from Arlington Agricultural Research Station in Wisconsin, United States - UWRJ-L103-311B-2 | ecosystem: Environmental > Terrestrial > Plant litter >... | reverse complement strand
TCTTAACGTTTGACCAATCACTCGCCGACGAAGCATATTTCGCGAGAAATGTTAAATTTGAGGGGCTTGGAAACAGAGATCTCACAGCTCCGAATACCCCTTGGATTGCTTATGGAGGTAGCTATGCTGGCGCATTTGTTGCAGTTCTCAGAAAAGTATATCCTGATGTATTCTGGGGTAAGTGAAATGTCCACCTTTTCGATGGATGAAGAATAACCTTAGGTTTAGGTGCAATTTCATCTAGCGGTGTTATTGCAGCAATACACGATTATTGGCAATATTGGGAGCCCATTAGAGTTTACGGCGAGCCGAAGTGTATCGAAAACGTACAGAAGATTACGAACATGGCAGACAATATCCTCATTAAGCTTAACGACACCGAAACGAATGCCGAACTAAAGAGCGTATTTGGACTCCCAAATGTTACACATTCCGATGATTTCATGGCAACAGTTGCTGGCGGTGTTACCTCATGGCAAGGAAAAAATTGGGACCCCCAGCAGAATGACGCATCATTTGATATTTTCTGTAGCAACATTACCAGTGATGCAATTATCTATTCTCAGACTGAGGGTCTGACAAAAAGAGTGCAGGGCCTTCTTGAAAAGGGAGGCTATAAGACCGAAGTCTCAGTTCTGACCACGCCATTGCTCAATTGGATTGGTTGGCTCGACCTAGCCACAGTCAAACGCTGCAAAGTGTCCCAAGAGCAATGCTTTGGTCAGCGTAATACAACGTTTTATCAGCAAGATGATATCCGCCAGCAGTGGAGATCATGGCCATATCAGGTAAGCAAGTACCCTCTTTATCCATTTATTAAACTAACTTGACAGTTCTGCACTGAATGGGGCTACCTCCAAACAGGATCAGGCGTACCTGCTGACATCCTCCCTCTGGTCTCTCGTCTCAGCACTCTGGAGTACAATTCCATTGTTTGCTCAGAGTCGTTTAACATCACTACTCCCCCAGATGTAAACCTTATTAACAAACACGGGGGTTTCAATCTAGCATACCCACGGCTCGCTATGATCGATGGCGACCGCGATCCCTGGCGCCCTGCTACCGCGCATGCCTCTCCGTTTAATGAGACTGCTATCAATCGAACCAGTACTGTCAGCGAGCCGTTCATACTGATCGAGAATGCTGTGCATCATTTTGATGAAAATGGACTTTTCCCAAATCAAACGGTAGACTCTCTGCCAAATCTTTTACCACCCCAGCCTGTAAGAGACGCCCAGGCAGAGATTTTAAGCTTTGTCAAAGGCTGGATGCTGGAGTGGAGGCTGCAGCAAGCTAAGACTCAAATGGGCGTCCAAGCACCAATGCAGCGGTATTAAAGTTTAACGTGGGATTGTCAAAAGGTTCTAATTACAAGCACCTACAATACCAAGAGTTAGTATCAATATCATTTGCAATCAACAAATTCAATGCGATCTCGTATGACTTCATGTGCTATTCTTTAGGAAACCAACGTATTATAGAGTTATTGTGCGACTCGTCCGGGTTGAGCCACGCGAGTTTACAAATCTTTAAAGTCTACTTTATTCCTCCTTGACAATTCCATTGTCAAAACTTTTGCAAGTTGTGAGATTTTACAAAGAAAGCGGAAAGCGGACAACGCCCACCATTATGCATAATCTAAATGTTTGCACAACATTTGAGAAGTAGGCTCTTGCATGGACAGCTCGTTCAGCCTATTCAGCGATGAAGAATGTTTCTCTTGCTAATGTAGTTCTCTCGGTGAAGGATTATCTATTGGAATATTAAAAATAGTCGACAAAGGCGAAATCGTTACCAAAACAGCAACAAACCGCAGACCCCCTGCTAGCAGAAGAGTGCACAAAACCGAGCACCAAGAACTTAACCAGGGAATTTGAAGAATTGACGAGTCCACGTCACAGGTCGAACATTTAGGGGATATGAAGAAGCACGAGACCATGGGAGGTGGGTAGAGATGGGAGCTCAGGGGTCGCTTTAGTGATACCCGCTTCGACCTTACAAGCTATTGAACCATTAAAAATTATCCTCCTTCAAAGATTACTCTTGTGGAGCCCACGGCCTCCTCTTTGATTCTGCCTGCACCACCCCTGTCCAGATGTTAATAGCTATGCTACCTTGACTTATGCTTACTTGGAAACGATTTTCGAACTCTCGAGTCCATCATAATAATGCAAATTACCTTGATGGTGTAGTTAATTACTACTTCAGAACTGCCTTACTCTTGATGTTTGTTTGAAGATCTTTCAATATCTTCCATAAAAGATGTTCCGTTTAAAGCAATAATTGGGGAAGGTTTACAGCGTTCAATTCATATTCTCTGGGGAAAAAAGAACTAATTCCGAGCCTCTAACTCTCTCCTTTACTTCAATATCAATTTAACGACAAATAGAAATATGCTACAGTATGGATGCTATATTTGGGAACAAGAAACGGATCTCCTAACGTGCATCCCTGCGTCGAGAGACGCACCCCGTTGCGAGACAAACTCTCGGTACTATTTAAACTCAATTAACTCTAATTTTGTTTCTATTGGAAATTCCTATATGTTTGTGTGTGTTATTTTATGTGACCATTCCTAAATAGTCCCAACCCAGGCTACTATAATAAGTACGATCGCATGCATTGTCGACGTCGCGCCTAATTACCGAGGGCATCAATTTATAGTAAAATAGGGCCCCTCGACCTATAGCACTATTACGAACTCCTCCTTACGCCTTTTAAACTCATAAAAAATTTCAATTTGGGTTTCTGAGCCTCGCCAAGATGCTAAAAGGTCAATGTTAGCGTAGTAACTAAGGAGTGCTATGTTATGCGACGGCGCCACATCGATTGATACCTCCAAGTAAGCGATCAAGGGTGACCGGTCATGGTTACAGTAATTAACTTACTAGGTATATATCTTGCATATAGCGACCGAGGATGGAATATCAGATTCAGGCTAAGGGGGGTTTAGGGGTGGCGGAAAGGTGAAAGGGCAGCAGGCAAGATAAGGTATGTGCCAAATTACGAAGACTCAATACACTATCAAAGAAGTTGTTTCACCACTCCGCACCATGGTATCTCGTATAAAGAAACGTTCAGACACTGCTAGTCTTGATATACCTCCTGAATACAGAGTGTAGTAGGATGCATATGTTCGTGCCATCAGTCTTTCAACACAGTGCCAGAGCCGAAAACTCGATCTCATCTTTCCTCCAAGCGGAAATAGCTTCCGCATCCATCCAGCCATGCACATAACAAGGTCCCATGAGATGAAAATGCCGCAAGCGATCAAAATCTATCTTGTTTTGTTGGCTGCCATCCTCTTGCATAAGACCTCCTGGAGCCCACATATAATCTGTAAATTGGTGTCCCGGATTATAAGGCTGAGATAGTGACTGGATTTGGCGAAGGATATATGGAGTGTTCCCGCCGAGTAGGACCTGAACAGAGTCTCCGACAGCTGCATGACAGGCAATATTGATGAGTCCAATATATCCCTTAGAGGTGATAAACATTTCAGCATCTCGCAATATTGTGCTTCTGAGTAAGCTCTGTTCAAGTGGCGAGCAATCGCGTCTTAGGTCGAAATTTTGGCCTCGAAATGCTGAATATATTTGACCAAAAGTACGGGTGTCTTCATTGCTACGGGCCTTTCTACCCATAAATATAGTATCTGCAAATGCCTTATAATATGATGTTCCTGATACTGGAGGTTTACCCAGATGATCATTGATGAATGTGTCGAGCCTTTTGATTGCATTTTCCCATCTTAATTCGCTGTTCTGGTCCGAAGCAGAGAGATCTTGAATCGGGTCTGAACTCAAGGCGGTGATAGTATCTATTTTGTATCCCACCAAGGCGAGTATGTGAGGTTTATTTGGATTCGGCCATAGTTGAGCAGAACAATTTCCAGTACTAAAATATGGGGCACCATATTTTTGGTTGTGCGTATAATTATTTGAATACTCGAAGAAACTGCTAAACGAATGGTGTTCAGGTGAAGCTTTAAGATCTGGAACCCAAGAAGGAAGTCCTCGATTGTGGGAGTCCCGACAGAGACTAAAGACATCTAATCGTGAAGTTCTTTGGATACGATTTCTAGCCCAGTCTGTGTAAGTTTGCTCTACCGATTTAGAGTAGTCAACCTTGATATCTTGACGGTCGGGTTTCTGCATAACGCTAAGCATCCCAAAAAGAATATCTCGGGGATCCAAGCACTTCAAACTCTGTGCGTCCCTCACGAGAAGCAGTGGGTCTTTTCTTCTCATCGATACAGTAGTTACGAACCCTAGCGCGGCAAGATTATGCACATAAAGCTGCATGAATTTCTCTTCGTCATGGCCAAAGAAATTTCCTGTCCTAATGGATGCCCCTATGACAAGCAATGCCACGACGAAGTCTCCCCAGTGCACGGTGCAGTGACCACACTGCACCTCTATGTCCCGAGCTAGGGTAGCTTCTTGATAGACCCACAAACGCTCAAACCAGGATCTTCGTAATAGTACAAATAGCCGGTACCAAATGACAGAGTTTGTTGTTATCTCCGGATTCAGAGTCACGTCGATCATGTGTGTATGCGGATCGCAAGCTGTAGCGAGACTCTCAACAAGCTCAAAAGCTTTTTGAACAGAGTCACGAGTCAAGGGTTCTCGTCTCTCGGCATCCCAGATAATCCCAAAGTTCGCCTCAAAGTCTTCTGGCTCTATATGACGTCCAAGCCAGATAACCACTCTCCTTGCCTGGCGGTAGATTCTACCCATGCGCCTGACCTGCAGGTTTCGTTCTTTTATATCGAGTTGGTCGATACATATAGCATCTATCCGAAAACTTCGTGCATCAGTGGCATTGGTGCTAATTCGACGAAGATGACGAAGAGCATGGGAAAGATTTGTAGTGACCGCGAAATCTCTTTTATCAAGCTTGATAAGAGTCGTTTGTGTGGGGTCACCCCAAACATATGAAAGCGCTTCAAAGTCGCCGCAGCAGTCAATATCCGAATGATGGATCGTGCAGCTTATATTATCCGTATGGTTCAGCGCTGGAAGTATTGTGACAAGCCGAATGTCTTTTAATGGGACTTGTAACGTTGTGTGCCTGAAGGGTAGGGTATCAGGTACAGATTCGATGAATGCTAGCTCTAGCCGCTCAGCTAAACTTGAAGCCATGGACTGGAATAAAATGAACCAGATAGACTTATCGAAAGGAGGCTAGTTGCTTGACCAATATTAGTATTATCAACAGCCGATGAGAAAGGAGACACTTCATCGCAGCCAAAAGAAACAAAGCTAGCCACATGCAATTAGTGCCTCGGTCTAAAGTAAAGTGTTATTTAATAATATGTTGTAAAATCACTAACGTGATCATTGATACGAAACCCTACGCACTGAACTTTCGGTAAAACGTCTTGGCGTTTTATGGATATGTAAATCGTTATCCCGATGAATGCGCGAAATCCGGCATATATATTTTCTAATACTTTATGTCTCAAGGCTTAGAGGCAGTATTCCTTCTATATAAAGTTTCTGTACTGTTGCTCCGGAACTCAAGAACAGGCAGGTATAGTTGAAATGGCTCCTTGACGCTATAGACGGGAAGAGCAATAGCATAATTAAGACTCGCAAATCGAGTTCTTGTAGAGAAATGACTGAAGGTTTTGTGTATACTAACTATAACTTTATGTACTCACAGTAAAAAAAACTTAAGACCGCTCAACTATAGATTTGTCTCGGCACGGTGGGTGTTTCGTCACATTGTGAGGGACATTAAATCACTCCCTGCTTTGTTCTTAAAGCATAGTTGTGACGATCTGCCACATCAAGTGCTGGATATTTGGTCACTTGAATTTGGCCATTGGGCTAATAACATAAGTACCTACAACGGTTGAACCGTTGAAGGCTATGAAATTAATGGATCGTTGAGGTGGTGAGGTTGATCGAATAGCGAATTGGGTAAACATAGGGTTACTAACCTTTGCCAGGAGTCGAGAAATACTGCCCCTCTACAACACTAATTAACTTAACGTTGTGGCTTTTGACACTTAGGTCTTGGTTGGGCTGTTTGATATTGATCTAATATACTCTAGTAACATTCACCAGCGACTATGCGACAACATACCACTTCATTTAGGCGAGGTTGTATCTTCCCACAAGGTCGGTCAGCAAGGAGGCGTCTGGAAATCTCATCAAAGCCCCAATAAGCCCTGGGATATCCAAGGGAAGTAAGAAATGTATCGTCTCAATCGTTATACACTACCTAGGAGAGTCTTTTCAGTTCTCAGGTATTGAAACGATGGAGTATTATCATAAAGGTTGTTGATAAAGCGAGCCGAACCTAGCATGTGCTGGTGGAGTAGTCGATCTTTAACTCAAAGACTTATCCAAAGACAGTTTCAACAACTTTAAGCTCCTGCTCCCCAATGTCGTTCTCCGGACCCCATGACTCTGTCTCCCCTTCGATAAACTCCCATTCACCATCTAGTCTCTTTCGTGCAGCTCTGATCTTTGCCTTTCTCTCCAGTCGGAAAAATTGTAACCAAATCCTATGCAGCCTCTTTTCTTCAGGGATATCAATGCTCTTGTTCTGATCTACATCCCAGGCAGGTAGATCCTCCTCTTCCTTCTCCATAATAAACCGAGCAATGGCTGCCATACTTCTTCCGTCCCATACACCTTCTCTGCCCGATTTCTCAAGTAATGCTATTGCTCTTCTTCGGATGCAACGGTCACGGCATCTAAGAGCGAGGAAATGGAGGGGTTGAATGATACCCATGTCAAAAGCTACTCGCATCCCGCCATGATTGTTCTTCAGCGCTGAGAAATCCATGACGGCGGACGCTAGTTCAAGAATATGGAGGAATTGAGGGGTGTATTGATCGTAAGATGTCTGAAACTTGTTGTAGTATGTTTGAATGAAGATCCAAGCAGTAAGATGGGAGATTCGTAAGGTTGTAGCTCCAGTATGATCTTGCGGCTTAAAGCGAATCGAGTTAATAGCTGCGAAGGGCTCAAACTTGAAATACCAACTTTCCAAAAGGTTCGTAATATGTAGAATATGATCTGCTAGATATTTTGGAAGTGGTATGTCAGGAAGGGTCCTATGAGGACACTCAATGAGATCGGAACTCGGGGATATGAAGGAGAACATAAGCGCGGTTATGGCATCCAGGACCTCGAGTGCCTCCGGAAGATTGGAAAAATTTGCTGGAACCAAAGGAGGAATAAGTGCTTGCGTTATGTAATCTGTTGAGAAAGTGGACGCTTGGATATCAATCCGAGAGAATGCACGCAAAATATACTTGAGGTCAACGGAGCTTTTCTTGGTAGGAGAAGACGAAACGGATTTCAGAATGCGACTTCCAGCTTCAATGTGTATAACTGCGCCGAAGTCGTTCCCCCTAAATACCTCGAAGCTCATAAAAAGCACACTTGCCACGCAGGCCAGCTCACAACTTGCTGAATTATTGGCAAGGCTTGCGCTGAGGAGCTTAATGGCTTTCGTATAGTTTGCAAAGGCGTTCTTCTGAACAGACGTTCCCTTCGGTGAGAGACCCCCTATTGACGGGAAAGAGAGAGATCTATGCAGAGCTGCCACAGCTGCTGCTCCGTGCCGAACGCAATCTTGCGTAACTATTTGCTGCAGAACTAAATTTCCCCATAGATCGTCTTCTGAAAATTCGGAAAAGCTATTGATACAGACATGACGGAAATAGTCCAGGTTTTGGACTTCGAATGAGGCATCAGAAACAAGTGCTTTGCCGGGCTGTGTGAGAAGGGGACTCTTGTTGTCCCATCTGCATAGCGTTTTGCTACTGATAGGATTCGTCTCGATAAAGTCACATATCCTAGAAGTATTGGAGCATTGTGTACACGAGGGTTTTCTCTCGTCGCACTTTTCGTGTCTAATCTTGCATGTTCGGCATCCCCTCCTTGATTTTGGCGCACTTCGCCTGGTTCTCTTGGGTTTGGACTCTGGCGGATTGATCACAGGGCTAACTATGGGTAGTTGGGCTCTTGAAACCATTCCTTGATAGAGGCTTTCTCAGCATTGATCCGGAGGCGTGAGCGTGTAGACGGTGCTTTTTGTCAAAATACGTAGCACCAAGATAGCTAGGCACTGGAAAACATCTGTAAGGCCTCCAATGTAACCGTTAAAAAACGGGTTCGAAGTTTTGTAGCCGAGACTGGAATGGCCGTCTAGAAGTATCTTGACGTTCGTTAAGGAAGTTAATGAGAAGGGGCGGAAGCGCAAAAAGAAGGTCTAAAAGATAGCCATCAAGCTCCGGGACCCTGACTGCATGCGAGACGTAATGCGGAGGGCTGGGCGGGCTGCATAGTGTTGATTGGCCAATCCGTATTCACGAAGCACAAGCTTTTGCTCGCATATACTGGTAGCTCAGGGTCCATGGGGTTTTACCATGGAGCCACGCTTCCATCTGCATGCGTAACTGGGTTTTTCCCTCTCATTCGTTTCTACACGCGCGTCCAGCCGGTAAATAGTCTCGGTAAGTCGGTAGCGCATGGCCACCTTTGGACCGAGCCCCGAAACTACGAAAGGAACCTGCTGTAGCTCCAGGTTCGTGGTAGCATAAAAGTGCATTATCATCCGTGTGTGCGTGGACACAGCACAATATAGGGCTAGATGTTTAGCACGACGCTTGTTTTGACACACGCACGCCACCACGGTATGAACCGGTAGTCATTGTGTCCTTACAGTAGAGCTGTACCAAACCAAGTACCGGTATTCTATACAACGATACATTATTCTATCCAGAATATGGTACTGCCAAGAGGGAGATCACTCACCAGGGGCAGAAAGCTTATTCCTAGTGACAATGTACGAAGTAGCTTAATCAACCTCTACGTATAAGAGGATTGCGTTCTCTAGCTCTCGTCTGCAATATGTTAGTATCATTCTCTGCCAGAGTGAGTATAGTTACTACTTTGATTATAATACAAGGCGCCCGTGATGCAGTTTCAACATGTGAATATGAATAGTCAGTGGCCAAGTTGGTCAACCGTACACTAAGTGGGGAAAGTAGTTGCTAATGTTCGCTAAAATACTAGATATCGAACTAATTAGCACACTTTATTTCCCCTCGGGAGGTGGTTCTACGGGGTACCTTAGCTTAAACACCTCAATGTAACATAGGTTTGTGATGCGATATCTACGTTTCATTCATTCGCAGTCTATCCGAACAATACGAAAGCACTGCTTCACATAATGAAGCTCACGGACGGAGGTTAGCGAGCTGGTTGAGAGAGCTGCTTCTCAATTATCCCTTGGCATTGAATATGTTCAGGACGCTGTCGGAAAAACGTCCCAAAGCGATACCTAGAAAGTGCGGAGTAAGGCTTGATACAGCCCGGGCTGTAGAATTCTAGCAAATCCATCACGTCTAGGATACATGCAGGATCTGATACACTTTTTGACCTTTTTGGGGTGCCCAAGAAAATGCCTCATCTTGTGTAAGTGAGTCCCAAGCTTCATATCTTGATTTCATCGTTCTGCTTGGCATGATGTGAAAGGTTGTGCATAGAAGTCGACATTTGACCCCAGATTTTGCCACACGCCTACGTTACCGGTGTACTTCGTATTACGTTGATAAGTTTCTAAAATGTGTGGAGTTAGTTCTTGGCTCCTGAATGCGGAACTTCGTATCTTCGCTGCATCAGGCAGGCATCCTAGTCCCAGGATCAGGTAAGTGCTAAATCTATTCAGTTTCCGGCAGTAGATATAGACTTGGGGTTTGTCCTGTTTGATCTAACATAGGTCTTTCAAATTTTGCCTTTATCTTTCACCTGTAGATCCTAGAAGCTTTATGTTGATTGTATTATACCACTCATGATTACTCAAAGACTTGATATTTTGGTTCCCGGATTTATTCTCGACTCCTTAAATGTCTGATACTGATTCCCAAATTGCTGAGTGTTAATACCAGAGACCGAAAAGTATTTGGTCAATTATGGTTGTGGATTGTGTGCTAGTTGAATTTCATGAGATGAAAAATATCAGTGAAATATCAGGAGCAATATTTCCCAAGAAAATACTTTTGTAGAGCGCAGTACTAAGTCTAATTTCTGAATGTTTTTAAGTTCGTTTCTGGCACAGGGCAAAATTTCTGTACATACTTTGCTATTTTGCCGAGGATTACCAGTATCACGTGAATCATTCTCCCAACTGACCTCCACGCCACAATGCACCATAAGTGGCAGTATAGTGTGCGATAGATTCTGGTTGTAGTTGATTTAATGTTTGGAAGCTGACAACAAGGTGTGCAACCTCATGTGTATGATCATAAATATGAATAACACAATGATCAGTTTTCAAAGTAACTGTGGTAAAAGGATTACTCCGCGACCATTTAGATAGACCTCAAAAAAGCTCCTCAGTTTCTGGGCGTTTTGAATCAGGTAATTACTGTACTAACTATATATCCATTAGGTGATTTACAAATTGGTTCAATCTGGTAATTTGATCTCCTAGTCAAACAGATCATAGTAAAATTGCAAGGAATGAGAACAAGAATTGGGACAAGAATGGGACAAGAACGAATGGTATTTTGCCAGTGAACTCTCCTGTAATATCCATGACTAGAGTTTATGGTATTACTCCCCAACACAAAAAATTACCTACAGCAACCGCTGGTCCTTCCTTTCGTTGCACAACTCAGATTCCACTAAGAGTTTCTACCCGGGACTCTAATTCTCGGTATCCTTGGTCTTTTGCTTTTTGTGTAAATCCTTGACTGAGAGGTCTCCTAAGTCCTCCAAGTTGCCATCAAGATCCTCATCAATCTCGTCTTTGATATCGCCATCTACTAACAGAGTAAGCACTATACATATGGAGTTTCTTGGAATACTAGGTACCCCTTAGGCAGCGAGAATAGTAGAGGAATGATACAAGGGGGCTAGTTTGTTGTATTAGGTAGGCTATGATGAAACTAACCTTTATTGTCACGTACACGCTTCACGCCTGCCTTACCACCTTTCACCGGTAACAGCGGCAGCGGTGTCGATCATCGTGCCAGTTCCCCAATCTACGCGTTGGATGAAGCGGTTCCAGCGCATACGCGCCGAATGGGGCTTTCCCGAATCTAGGTATGCAGCGAGGTTGGCGAAGTCGACCTTTCCATTGGCGTTACCATTTGGGAGAAGTTGGTGGATAACACCGATGACGAGTTGTAGGTCGGCATCGGCCTTGCTGATACTGGATTTTGGTGGCATCGTTACTATATGGGGACGGATGATGAAGTTTGTCAAATTGTTGTGGTGACGGCGATGTATCTCTAATGGAAAACTTTTATGTCTGCGTTGATATAAATTTAGTTTTATACACAGAAAAGAGTGTACGAGTTGAGTATTTGTATGGGAGGGGGTTGACGCGACTTTACAGGTGAAGCTTAACAGCTTGATAATCATCAAAAAAGGAAAGTGCGGGCCTATGTAAATTAGCGAAAGAATTCTATTGACTTCCAGAATAGACTGTTAAAATTAAGGACGAGATAGGAAGAGTAATCACTTCGTGGATATAGCGTCTCTGCTCGTTAAAAAAGGAGCTTTCACAACCTGAATGAATGGTGAGAATGAGAGAAAATTGGCTTCCGTAGAAAACATTGACCGAGTTAGATTTATGTACACAAAGCGAGTCAATGAGTGGAGAACTTGAGTTCTAGAATCTGAAAGGAAAAGGAGAAGAAAAAACTTAAGATAGCGATACATAGTCTGTGTAAGACGATGCTATCATTATACAACTGCATCTGTAAACTAGACAACATTAGGGATTATATTAAATCGACGAAGAGTTTGAAGTGACAGAAGAAATAGTTGAACAGAAAAACAACATTCTGACACAGCTCAGTGCTGATTGTGGACGAGTATCAAGTACAGTATAGATACATATCTCTCTCTTCACCTTAGCCCAAGGATTGCACGTTGCTTTCCTATATGAAGTTGTACTTTTGATTTGTTTGCACTTGAATGAATGTAGCTTGTTCTTGAACCGTTTTTATTTTCGCACTGTTCGCCTACAGTGCTGTGCAGATTGTCACAATTTTCTATTTAAGGATCCCAAGCGAGACCCCCTTTGAGTTGACCATCGGCCCCACTTTCCCCCTGAGATACACATGTATTAAACGAGACTATATTTGCTACACTCTTGCGCTATTACAGACTTTAATTTAAAAAGAGATATGGAGTGCACCTCTCCATAGACTGAAGACTTTGAACATTGCTCTATCTCGTGGGGTGAACTTCTAAGGCGACCATGAGCTTTAACACCGCGTATAAGTTTTTACTTCCTCAAACACGAACGAGATGGTCAACTCCATAGAACTCCCTTGGTTTCTGGTTTACATCGCTGTGGTGGTATCTTCGTACAACCTTAAAGAAATCATCTGAAAATTCTTACTAGTTGTTTTTTCCTCTACTGAGTATGCCTGCCTACCTATAATACGGAAGGAGCTCGCCGGGAGTTGCCAGGCTAGCCTCCAGCTTGTGGGTTTTCATGATTAGCCACGCCAGAAGTTACCAAAACAAGATCCGGATTCATACCACGCACCAACGGAATCTTGGAAAAAGTAAAAAATGACGAGTGTTTAATCGGCGCTAGATGTTTCCAGGGCCTGTGGTTTATTTAACCGTGCATTAAGCCGGGTTTCTTTCCCCACACTCCGCTGTCCCGACAATGGATATGCCCTGAGAACCGAGGGGTAATAAACTTCTCACCAACCAGTCAGTGATATGAAACAAGTTATAATTATTTTTTATTGCATGCCCAGCGCTACAAGTAATGTATATTACATGTCACTAGGCCTTGATCCCAGTGGATAAAGAAGTACATTCATAACCATGAGGTACATGATCTCCTTAAATGCTTGGCTAGGGTAAACTCATGATATTTTGGCAAAAGCCTTTGAATTATACTCCAGCATGTAGTATAAAATCAATGGGCTCCCCGAGGTAATTTAAATAATTGTCTCGATAGCATTCACTGTATACAATGCATTCTCCACTCTACCTCCTTGCGGCAGTTCTGCCTGCCATCCAAGCTTCACCACTACTTCAAAGCCGTGCTGGTCCTGCTGCAGGTACCGTTATCACAAGGTGCAATTCTGCGAACCAGATCGCCCTCACATTTGACGACGGACCGTACAACTATGAAGCTAGCCTGGTCCAAAAGCTCAATGCCGCGGGTGCCAAAGCTACCTTCTTTGTGACCGGTACCTTGTACGGTTGTATCTATAATCAAAGAAGTACGCTGAAGGCCACATATGACGCCGGCCATCAGATTGCCAGCCACACATGGAGTAGGTTCATAGTTCACTATTTACCCTGTCTTCATTGGTTGTAGCCTATCCACTAATCTTTTTAACAGCTCATGCAAACTTGGCCAACTTGGGTGCCTCCCAAATTACGACCGAAATAACAAAGCTCGAGCAAGCATTTTCCAACATTCTTGGAGTCAAGCCTACATACATGCGACCACCGAATGGCGCCACCGGCGGAAATACGGTCTCAACGCTGAGAGGTCTTGGTTACAGAATCGTTACCTGGGATGTCGACTCTGGAGACTGGAACAACCAATCCCCATCATCCAGCATGAACACGCTGACCAATGCTGGAACCTCTAATGGACATATTATTCTAATGCACGAGACGGTGGCAAGCACCCCTAGCCAATTGGCGGATATGGTGATCAACTATGCGAAGAGCAAGAACCTGCAGATGGTGACTGTTGCTGAGTGCGTTGGTGATGCTGGCGGAGCATATACCACCCCGGTCCCTTCCAACGGTGCTTCTAGCTGCTAGGCAACTTGTGTGTAGAGGCTGTGTGGGGAGACGAGAGGTGTGTGTGCGTGTGTGCGTGTGTGTGCGTGTGTTGGAAGTTTGATGTGTATATAAGAGCCGTCCAAAAGCGAATGTACATACTGCTAGCTATAACACAAACCTGGATATTTCGTCTAGAAGTATACCACTTACCTTAGATTTTCCAATAATCCACCCTTGCTGTCCAGTCAAACTATTCTTTTCAATAACATCTAACTCCTTGTTAGTATCTTTCAATGAGTTTCGTCAAGATGCGATCTATGTTGCGCCCCTATATGATTAATAACTGTGTTCTTTCGAATATTGTGTGATGGACTAGAGGAACGGCTAGGTTATATATCATAAAAATACAGTATCATACGGCCCACACCATGGGTGATTCAAGAATTTATTAGATTCCGCGTTTCGTCATATGCTGGTTCTAGTATTCAACCCTCCTCCTCTTGGTGGATGAACTTTTAAAGAGCTATGCAGATAATCTCAGCCGCAGGTTTTAGATGAGATATGGATACGAATCAGCTAAGCCATGACCAACTTCTGGAGTACTAAAACACGGTGATAATATCTAAAACAAAGGGACAAACGCGGCAACTTAGCGCAAAAGGATCTAACGAGCTTGTCTAAGCATAATCGTATACACTTTAGTACGCTCTCTGATATATGATCTCTGATATATAAAATACATCTCAAGTGTTATGACAAGTCTATCTCAAAGAGTAAATGTAGATACCGAAGGCAACGAGCAAGAGAGGTATACTAAGTCTCTCTTTGCTCTTAAATCTTTCCATTATATGTTGTAGGCGCACAGTTGTAGTGAGCAACAGATGATCAACATGTAGTCTCTAAAATAGGCGGGATGCTAGATGGATCGTGGCACACTCTTTAAAGGGATGCGAGTTTTATCAACTCAGAAACAATGTAGTGATTAAGAAAATTCATAGTGATAGAGACACATTTAGCCAATTCCGAAATCACTCAAGAACCAGTCGATTATAGGAATTTATTACAAACAAGAGTTAAATGATAGACGGCATGTTCCAGCCTGTCAAGTATATACAATCACCGAATCGTAGTTGTGCCGACAAATAAAATATCCAGAAACTCCTCTCCTATATGCCCACCCCTCTAATTTCTTTTGCCCATAACACCTATAAGATCCTATCCAAAATGCAAAACCCGGCCCCCATCTTCCAGTAATTCCCTGTTCTTGACAATTTTTCTCCTATGATGATGGCGAACCAGCGTCCGATTGATCGTCATAAAACGTATTCCAAGGACTGAGCGGACTCATAGGACTAGGAATGCGCGGACTCCCTCTTGTTATGTTAGCTGTTCTTGGGCTACCAAATGGTGATAGCCCTGGACTCAATCGTTGACGACTCTCTTCGTCATCAAGCTCAATAATGCTGCTTGGGTGACTACCCGCAAGCTCGTGTCTATAGGTCGAGTCTCCATCAATTTCCGGCGTTCTTGCAGCACGCATTGCTTGCTTGGCCGTGTTGTAATCTCGAGATGCACGATTGTCATGATCGGGTAGCTGGTGCACGCTATTATGAATGCTGGGTGCATCATTTGCCGAGGTGGGAAGCTCTATTCTCGGCACAGGAGGTGCAAAATGCTCATCGTAAGGCTCCTGGTGAAATCTTTTATATATGGGTGCTGGGGAAGGAAACGACTGTAGCGATTGTGCGTCGAGCGTTTTATCTGAAATATCAGGATGGTCGACATGGGTGAGATTAATATGTTCGGTATGTTCGGTAGGAACAAGAGATACTAGGCGTTTCTTTCGACGACACATCATAAACACCGCCAGGGCTGCTAATGCAATCACGATTAAAGCTGATACGACGGCAACCGCGGCAATTACGCCAGTGGACAGCTTCGTAGATGCCGTAGTCGCTTTGTCTTTTCCTGTTCCTGTTGAATTCGACGAGTTGTTACCCAAATAATCAGTTGAGATGATTGATACTATATTTGGAGTGGAACCATCATTCCATAGGCATTGGCTAACAGTAAAGTTGTTATGTTCGTAGTCAACAGTCAGGTAGCTATATTATTGTTAGAGCTGCTTGAAATTGTAGTTTTTCGTCGGTGCACTTACGCTTCTTGCAGAAAAGCCCTTCCCAGGGTGTTCTGACTGCTGTCTTTTGATTTGCGAAGAGGAAAGTAGTATGTTGTTGTATTAGATGACTTAACAAATGGGTACGCAGCCTTGAGGGCAAACGCTTTGAACGGAAGTATGATATTAACAGATTGGCCACCAGAGAGACTGTTAGCCAACGTAAACGTGACTTGCGGATCGGCAGCCAGCAGAGCATTATGTTTTGTTTCGCTCATTAGATAAAGACCAGTAGCATTGTCGATAGACAACCCAAATGCCTGCTCAAACTGGAGACACGCTTCCTCTGGTAGCCAGATGTTTGGGTCGGTACTTTCGATAAATGCATATGTCGGCTCTTTGAGCAAAGACCTCTGTGAAGTACCACTATAGGTGATAGATTGAATAGCAACGACAAGGTCACGGTTGACATCTGGGGCGAGAGAGAAAGATGCTTGGTTAGGGACGAATCTTGACGAATCATAGCCTCCGAAAATGAGTTGTGCGACCTGTCCTGCTTTAAGACCTGTCATCACCGATCAATTAACCAAAGCGCTTTTCCGAATCCAAGGATCCAGAGACTTACGATATTTTGCCCCCGCTGTGTAACTCCAACTCAAACTCGGAATAAGTTTATCTGATTTTAAGGAAGTAAAGTACGACGGTGCAGAGAAGTTTCCAACATCGCTATAATTTACTGGTTGTGTCCCAAGGCCAAATATTCCCCTGGATGCTGTTAGAAATGTTCTGCACTGGAATTTAGAGATATTGGCATACATGTAGAATGGCTTAGCGCTCAAGATTCTCGAAACCGTTTGCTTCTTTAATGTTGGACCATCTATGGCAAAACCGAGTCCGAGGGTTTCAAGTCCATAACTTGCGTTTTGCTTGTAGCCTAGATTTGCCTCAAATCCCACGTCACTGTTGATTCTGTAAGGTATAAGTTATCATTCATTGTTACAACATAGGCGGAGGTTTAGATGACGGCTTTCGACATAGGAAAAACAGAAATGTGCGAAAGACATACGCAAAATCCCCTTGGGCCTCCCAGGTTTTTGAAGCAGCTATATCAAAGAGCCCGCCGCGAGCCATAGCACATTTGTCTGGAACAGGATCTATTGCATAATCGGTACAGCCCTCCGGTGCTACTACTATGGTTTGGGGTGAGTTTGTCGAGATTATGACCCGTACGTTCTGTGCTGGTACTCCAACCCGTAGCGCGAACGTACTCCACTCGCCATCAACGCCATCCCTTGATATTTCTTAGTTTGTTGCTCTTTGCAATGACATAGCTTCACTTACCAGTATTGACTTGGGGCTATGGCCAGTGGCAGAGGAATGGAAACCGGCGCTATGCTATTCCCAAGATCGTCTGGGGACCTCGAGGCAGAAGTACACCAGACAAAAATCGAACCAAGGATGAAGACATCGTGGAAGATGCGCATCACTTCAAGTTGGGTTCATTGGCGCGGGAAAATGAGCATACTATTCCAGTAACTCAATCGTAGGAGCTAGTGTGGTTGAAGGAGAAGCAGGATACATAGACCACGCAACAACGATGCCAAAGACGGAAGAAAAGAACCAAAGTGTTGGAATTCGAACAAGAACGTGGAACAGGGAAGTTTAACGGGGAATAATCGGCAGGCTTAGCAAGTCAAATTTACCACTGGGATGGACAACACCTTATTGCGACCCCGTCTGATAGGGTCACCAGCTGGTTCTGATGTGATCCGCACCATAAGCAGCCAGATAGTGAGATTTCAGGGGAAAGGCTGCTGTCCCTGAGACCCTGACATGATCCTTCAGAAAAATAATCCCTGCAAGGTGTTGTTGGAATTCCAACAACTCTCTGGCTTCTAAGTGGCAAACAACAACAGGTGGAGATTTTCAATGCAATATTCCACAAAGGTCACTCCATCACCAACAAGTCATCTCATTCTGGCAAATTTTCCTTTCCCCTTTTCTCCTCGCTCCAGGGGCTGGACGCGAACTCACAACAGCGATGCCTTTACAAATACGAATTTCAGCCTTTACGCTCATCGACATCGTAATACACTGTAGTGACTAGAGGATCGATGGCCGATTACTTTCTGCACAAGAGCTCTTGGCCGTGGCCCAGTACCGTCCCGTACGTTTCCTTATGGGGAAGACTGGAATGGTGGAGGGGGAAAAGCAACCAACCACAGGGTTAAGATTGATTGTGGTTCGTTCATTTCTGAAAATAGATACCGGGAAATAAAATGTTGATTGGATGAGATGGGAGGTGATGGTGCCTGACTCCTGTACTGGGATACGGAGTAGGGGCGCCATGTGGTTGATCACTGATGTTGTTGGCAAGGGTTGCAAATGGTGAGTGATGCCGCAAGGGCGGGACCACCAGGGGTAAAGGGGAAATTGTATGTACTTCGTACAGCAGAGTACAGTCCGGTACTGAAGACAACTTAAGCACTGTAAGTACTGATAAGTACTGTGCACTGTACAGACTACAGCCATGCATGACGAGATGGAGATGAAGATTCGGATGGGATGGATGGGATGGACCGATGAACAAGGAGTCGGGACATGGCAACATGGATCCAGACTCTGGATGAAATGTGATGAAATGTGATGAAATGGAATATTAATTGAACCTATCCGATGTGTATACGAAACACTGTACTGTACTGTACTGTACGTACCATAAGGTAGTATTGTAGCGTTCTGGAATGATGTCGGCAGATCCTCCCTAGTAGTTGTGGCCCTGATATATGGGATGGTGACTCTGGTATGTATGTATGTACTGTGGATGGATGATAAATTCTGAAGCAGCAAGCTACAGACAGTACAGTGCCAACTATCGAAGAGAGCGGATTGTACTGTGCCGTATCCTGACAGTACGGTGTGGATGTTGTCCTTGGTAACGAAGCAAAACTGGCCAGGGTAAGGGGAGGAGAAGAACAGGAGTGGACGGGTAAGAGAGATTGTAGTGTATGTGCATTACTGTACATACTTCCGAAGTACTGTAATGTACAGTAAAGCAAAGTCAATAAAAACATCACTCCATTTAATCTATCCTCGCAATTGAGGAGCACCAGAAGCTCTGATGGATGCTGATGTAAGCAGCCTCTGGGCCACCTGTTGCCACTTGCCCGACATATCAACGACCACACAGGAATCACTCGTTACAGTCCAGTACTGTTCTGGAAACTGACCTACCATGCATGTACAGTACAGTACACACTTACTGATCCGGTCGTCTCTACTATCTCACTTGGCCGTGTAATACATACGGCATGCATGCGTGCAAGGCACAGTACTGTCACTCTACATGTACAGTACAGTACACACAGCTCTCCAGGAGGAGTTCAAGAACCTGTGTCGGAGTCCACCAACAACAAACAGTACATCTGCATCGGATTAGATATCCATCACACGAGTAACGAGTAACGAGGAACCCTCCTCGATAGAGCACACCGCAGCTCACCCACCCTCCCTTCTCCCAAAATACCGCAAGGCAGAGGCATCCAAGACATCCCAACTTCTGCTGGAGGTACTCCGTACTGACTTCATCTCATAATACTAAGATAACAGTCCCGACAGCGCCAACCCCGGAGCCGCCTGAACGTTATTTTCTGGGGCCGAAGTGACTCTGGCGAAGGAGAACGAAACCCCAAGGCCATACCATACCGTATCCAAAACATCGTCCAACGTCTCAATCCTTCACACGCTCTCAGATCGAGCCCATGATGCACATCTAGGAAGGATTCTTGTAGGTGATAGAGTAATTTTGATTGATGCGTAATCGCGTTTTCGGGGCATTTGGTCTACAAAATGTAACGCTATGGGGGGCACAGACCGGGCTGTGCAACATTAACATTATCCAATATCACATTCAACCAACACCAACACCAACCACCACCAACAGCACTTCCAGAACATTACTGTGCGTATATTCATTCATCACCACAGAGGAATCACATCCTCCCTGAAAATTGAAAATTGTAATAGACATCTTGAAGCTTGTGGATCGCCAAGGATGGAGTAAGTGGAAGCATTACATACGTTGTAGGTTACGATGTTGGAGATGACTTGGAAAATTTAAAAAACCAACACTTTCAAGGGATGAGGATTCCTCTTCGAGACACCCCGTGCGGCGAAGTAGCCTTTCCCCCCCGTACGTTTTTCAACACGCATGTCGGGACCGGTGGGGATCTACCCAAACCACGAGGTTTGGCACAACAAAGTTGTTTACCCCTGTCGTTCGTTTGAATAGACAAAAGCGAGAAGAAGATCGCATTATGTTGGCAAATGCTTTCTGCTCTTCCCTGTCGGCTAATCCACCCCAAAGCCACTTTGTTAGATATTCGACACCTAATTGTCTGACCGCAAACGATTTCTACGTCTGCTTGTTATTTCTTAATCTTTCGCATCGATGTGCTATCCGTTAATTTATCATCATCACCAACATTCGTTTGATTTCTAGCTCTTCGCAGTTCGCAGTTTCTCTCGTTCAGTATGCGGTTATTTTTGGAACAAAATGCACAAGCGCTATACCTGATACTATTGTTGCTGGATTTTGGCTCGTTATGTAATAGTGCTGGTAAGTCAATGTTGTTATGTCTTTCTAAGTTGGATTTCCTTCCCCAGCTGTTGAAAACTTATACTCGCTAGGACTTGAAAATCGGGCTCCTCCTTCCTCCAGGACGCCATTGACTTCAAGTACATCGAATGCTAGTACAGCCAGCTCGATTCTATCATCGAGCTCGGATACGTCAATAGTTCTGGAAGTGCTTACCGCCACGATTCAACCACTTCCATTCGCCCCGAAAGTCAGTACACAGTCCGACGACCAGGTATTCAATCCTAAAGCCAAACCTGAGACTACAAAGAATTCAGATGACGACGAATTAAATGTATCCTATACATTTCGTGGAAACGATTTACCAGCGAGTAGCCAGCAAAGCAGTGTTCAACCACCTAAAACCTCTATAACTAATCCTCACAGCTCGAGCGACACTCCGAAGACGAGTTCCAGCTCTGCTTCAAGTCAGGCAAACAATGGAAATAAATCACCACAAAGAACTAGTGCGCCGCCTACGACGTACACAAATGAACAAGTTACTATTACCTCGGCTCCTAATTGGGGAGACCAGAAGATACCAATAAACACGTGTACTACCCTGGTGAACAACAGAGAAATCCAGTGGATTCCATGTATGGTGTAAGTGGAACTCTTTATCCGGTGGAACAAACTAACAGTGATGAAGTTTTGCCGGCACAGTCCAGTTGAGTTTCTTTCCCGAGGCCCAAGGCAACTTGACATATCCAACAACATATTTTGACCCAGCTCTGGGGATCACCCTGTAAGTCCTATATATCCCATAATCTGATAATATCGCCACTTAGAATCCCATGGGCTGGTTACGGAAAGCATGACTGATTTCAATCACCACATCTTTTACAGTCGCAACGTTTACTAACGAGCCATAGAACGTCACCATCGATTTACATGATCATCAATACTCTCACTGCGTACAATCCATGTGGGCCTGTTGGACCCACCTATAAAGATTACATTCTCTCTATGGACTTGACTGATGTTTCTTCATTACGACCCTATGCTGATGCTACCGCTCGTGATAGACTCGGTGATCCTCGACAATTAACACTAGCTGATCTTGCAACAAACTGCCCAAAGTTTTCTGACACCCCAGAAGGACAGACTCTCATTCATTCATTGGGAGCCATTATTGACGAGCATCCGGTTGAAAATGACTGGAATCGATGCAATCCCCGGTTGGCTATGCCAAGTCAGATGAAGTCCGTCGGCTTGCCATACTGGAGACACTGCGGCAATGATAATGGCCATTTTGGTATATTCGATCCTCCGGGAGCCGTTCCTCCGGTTCAAGGAATATTCCCCACGAAAGCTCCAGTCCCTGCTCCAGCTCCAGCTCCAGCTCCAACAGCGCAACCACCACCAGCCATTTCACCACTACCTTCGCCGACTGCCGTCCCTGTTGCTTTAGAACCACAGCCGGAGCCAGGAAAGCCAGAGTCTGCCCAGCAGACCAATATGCCTCCTCTAGCACCAAATCCAATTGTAGCACCCCATCCCAGTCCCAGCAATCCGGACTTGGTGGCTCCAGTCAACCAAAATACCAGTCCTATAACACCAATCCAGTCTGAAGCTATTCCAGAGAATCTTCCCAATATTCCAAATCTTCCAAATCAGTCTGCCCAACCCCCCAACCCAAGTGTTCAACCAGTTAATAATGCATCGCCTCAACAGCCTGATGTCATTGCGGTGATTGGTAGCAACACTATCCACGCAGGAACGTCTGGCATAGTCCTTCCGGGAGTAGCACCCGCAAGCATTGGAGAGATTGTCACTTTAACCGACAGTAACAATAAAGGAGTTGTTGTATCAGTTGGTTCATCTGGAATACATGTGGGTACAGGGGCTTCAGCAACCTATATTGCCAACCCAACAATTCCACCTTTGGCTCCACCTACTGATGGAGCACTAACGCCTGTCGTCACCCTTAACGGCGAGGTTATTCATGCCAAACCAGGGGCGACAACACTCGTGATCAAGGAACAAACTCTCACCGCAGGCGGACCACCGGTTACTCTGTCAGGAACGGATAACGTGGCAATACTTAGCCACAATGGACTTATTATCCAATACCCAGGTGGCTCAGCTTCGTATTTCTCCCTTCCAACAGTAGCTCCCATGCAGCCACAGCCTTCGAAAGATGCTTCTATAGTTGTATACGAAGGCAATACTCTCTCGGTAGGCGGACCACCAGCTACAATGACAGACAATGCCGTTGTAAGTCTAGGACC
>Ga0247734_1000995_pt1 | contig 22735 bp, 17 predicted proteins | sample UWRJL103311B2_FD_180933 | JGI IMG/M metagenome (GOLD analysis project Ga0247734, IMG submission 180933) | Plant litter microbial communities from Arlington Agricultural Research Station in Wisconsin, United States - UWRJ-L103-311B-2 | ecosystem: Environmental > Terrestrial > Plant litter >... | reverse complement strand
ACCACCATTACTTCTTAGCTAGCCAGCTCTCTTGTTTACTTCTAATACAAGCGTCTGTATACCTTGATCCCGTGTACTGACTTCGCTCACCACTATTCTTCTAATCCTTATTTCCTACGTGACAATAACATTAATATCCTATTTTATATCCTTATAAGTAGCCTTTGAATTTGTACATACATATCACAGAATATATCGTTCCTCCTTATTTATATATAATTTGCCCCTAGACAAACGTGATAGAAATTCGCCATTATTATGTAATTTAGCTTATGCTAGAGTATATTAGATTGTCTATTTATAGAGGTTTAGCCCTAATACAATTTCTATAAATATTGTACTAGCACGCTTACTACCAACTATTTGTCCTCTTAAATATGGAGTAAGACGACTACCAGAAAGTCTATTCCCTGATATCACCCCTAAAAGAGTACATTGCGGTGGCATTTTGTAAGTTGTAAGTTGTAAGAAGAAAATCGCGCATCACGAAAAATCACGGTTATATGCGCACGGGCAAAATATAAGTGGTCCGAGACTGTAAGCATAAAACACGCGACCAATGCAATAGACTCGCGCTGATAAACCACAGGGCTGACAGGCAAGCTTATTGTATAATATTACATATAGATCTCCAGCGCATCCTGAATTTAAAATTGGTGATATCAAATCTGATTGTAGTATTTTCAATACACTAGATGAATAGTATAAGTAGCTTATAGGTTCTTATTTGCTCATCATTACTAAAATGTTTTATAATTTAACATATCTACGTGTTGGTATACTAACCTTCCGAATCGGCTTACATAAGCTGGGGATGCTGATATAAGCATCGGGTTATAGTAACCCCGGTTCCAGTGAAGTCATATACACTAGGTTGTACGTAGATCTAGTTCAATTAAGCATTATCACCACCGAATACAACTAGCACTTACGTACAATACGTATTGGTGCCACGTATTCAAGAGTGATCCGACACTACGAAATAGGATAAAGGTAAGGCTATGCATTCACAGATGACTTTCAAGATTTCTTTTCTTGCATACACATACAACATATGAACCGTTCCTAGGGGCAGTGGGTACTATAGCCACATCCCGCATGTACTAGGGAATGGAAGTTGTGACTGGGGTATTTTTAAGGCACCAGGATAAATAAGTGGCGACTTGCATATAGAGCCAACGTATCATCAATATCATTAGCTAGAGTTACATTAGGGAAAAGTTGGATAAACCCTCAGCCTCACTCAGCCTCACTCAGCACCTGGTTTGTTGGAGATCCTATTTCATTTACTACACTCTGGCTGCAGAAAGTAAATAAAGCTAACGTAAAATTCACCCTTCAGCTGTGAATTTTGGGATACGTCTTGCGGTATAGCTACTCAATTCTCTATAATTATTAAAACCATCAATTGATACTGAGGAAATTCACACTAGTCTGCGCGCTATGACGATTGCTGCTGCCGAAGCTTTCTTAAATAGAAAGCTAAATGCTCAATATCCCCCAAAGAAGATGGAGTTTGTCGCCCGCCACGGACTTTTCTCTGAATGTCCCTTGCTAACAAAAGCCCGCTAGGGCTAATGCTCTCCTCGGACTCCTCAAAGGCACAATTTCTCCCATCGAGGCTGCCAAACAATACACCAGCGATATAAGCTCGGCCTATAGAAAGGAGGAATTGGATTCTGGATTATGGCGTATATGGATATTGCTCCAGGATGTTGCAGCCCAGTTCGCGGAGGAACATGATAAGCTCGCAGAGATGGTCGAGGAGATCAGCCGGCTGCCCGACTTGGTCACCGGTAATAAAGTTGCGGTTAAGTGGTCTGACCTACCTATATTATCGTGGCAATGGGCGGAAGGTGTGTTCAACTGGGGGTTTGACATACCGTTAACCTCTCGAGTGAATGCTATCAGTTTTACCGCTAAACTGTCTCGTCTTCGCATCAGCGGCTGACTTCACAGCATCATCCGAAACAGCGTTTTGGAATGCTTTTGAGAACTCGCCAGCCGATCCCGCGAAGCTGAACAGTGCCGCAATAGCTGGTATAGAAGAAGGCGTTTTGATGGTAAAGGAGTGGGTGCAAATAGCAGGGAAAGAGATATATGAGTGCGAGGTGCAAACTGGCTTACCTCATGAGGGACTATGGATAGGCGAGAAGGGATTCAGGAAAGCGAGGTGGGAATTCTGGAAAAAGAGGGCTTGGTGGATATCCGACCAGCAGAAACTTTCTAGTTCTATTAGACAAGTAGCAAAAGAAATAGGAGAGAGAATGGAGGAGATTGAGATGGCCCAATATGCTTAAAAGCCGTGCGTCTTCTTAAAACTATTGTCAATTTCAAGCTACTTTGCTTTTACATTCAGTTATAAATAATCAAATTCTTTTTGATTCCTTGATATTTATTATTCTAGTAGGCAGGTTTAGGACGAGAGGTTGGATTTATTATATTAACTACGCTGCTAACTATTGCTTAGCTATATATCAAAGGTTGTTAAAGTAACATTCTAATAGTCGCTGCTTTCTAAGTCTATAGCAATAATAATATTTTATCCATATTCTCCAAACTTCTATTAATATGATTATATTATTTAGGTAACTAGTTTTATTAAATAAAAGCTTTATGCTTAAACCTTTATAATTGGTAATATAGATTGTTTACTTTAGTATTTCAACCACCTTAGACTATCCTGAAGCATGCTACCATATGCTCGTACCAGCTCTGCTCTCCACCATATCTCGATACTCTTCCACAAGCACTTTACTTGATGCCCAGCAACATTGCCCATCTCGGTGTGTGCTAGTGCTAGACAGGGTTACACTCCTCTAGCAGTTGCGCAGGTGTCTTCCTATCCACGTCCTCCAAGTCAGAGCGTGCCCCACTGTGCTCCAGCAACTTCATAGCATCGACTTGGCCCTCGGAGGCGGCGAAATGCATCGGCGTCCAACTCCGCCAATTGGAAAGGACTTCATTCACCTCCGCACCATGCTGTATCAGGAGGCGCATGGTATCAAGATGACCGCGATGTGCAGCAGAATGTAACGCACCAGTATAAGCGACAGGGGTACCATATTCCAACAGCATCTCAGTCATACGTGGACCTTCAGCCATTGCGGCGAGAGACATCAAAGACGAGTTGTAGCTCCCCAGTTTTTTTGACTGCTCAACAACAGGATGCAATGGATCCGCCCCAAGCTCGAGCAGCACAGCGACCACATCGGTTTGCCTTCGCCTCACTGCCTCATAAAGTGGCAGCGTACCGTGGCCGATGGGGAAGTTGATTACATTCGGGTCTGCAGATTCTAGTGCCTTGAATACAGCGACGTGCCCACCGTCGATGATCTTATTGATTATCGATCTCGTAATGACATCAGAAGCGTCAATGCCTTGGTGTGTTGCGAAGGCAAGTAATATAAATACAACAGCAGCTTGGCCGTTCTGAGCCGCTGCTGTCAAAGCCCGTTCAAGGTTTGACATTCGCCTTGCCGTCACCTGGCGCGCATCGTTTAGACCTTGACTTGGACGACTCTCATCATATATACAGTGCGGTTTTTCGAGCATTGTCTTGATCCATTGTGGCTTCGATAGCAAGCTTTGTAAAGCCGTATCATTGCCAGACGAGCTTGCTTCAATGAGAAGGCGGGCGGCATCCTCGCCTACGAGTACATCACCTACATCTCTGGGCGAGTCGTAGGAGCTTGGGAATTCCTTCAGATCTGCTATGGTCAGTTGCGCCATAGCTATGTCGTGGTGGTGATGACGATAATAATGATCAAGAGTGACAAACGTGAAGTTGCACTTCTTTATATGTATATAAAAGTGGGGTTGCAGCCTGCTCGCTTCTGTTCCAAATTTTGATCATCACCATGCTGACATCAGCTCCTTCAATCTTCACGGATTGATTCATTCTCCAAATCCTGCTGCTGACTCGGCCCCCTACAAGTATGGTTACTTCAACCAGAGTACGATCCATTGATCTTGGCACGGGACTTCAGCTAAATCAGCGACTCCTATTACGGGATTCCTACAATCCATTAATTGTTCTTATCCTAAGCACTTTTTACGTATATAATAGGAAGTCAAAGTCCTCAACCTTCTCCTTTCCAAGAAGTATTTCCTACACTATTCTGCATCCTATTACACCCTACCTCTACGATGCCATAGCCGCTGCTTAGCTCTTACCAGTGCACTAATTCCACCATTCTCTTTCGACCATTCTACCTATCCACCGCTGCTTTTGAGAACTCTTAAGCCTAAAGTAGAATATTTTGGCGCACACGAATCAAGATAATGCCTCCTTCCTCTCGTTTTGGCTGGCCGAGTCTGACAGCAATCTTCCTCCTTCTTCTCTCGCTCTTAAACATTGCAACCGCCTCACCTTTGCCGGATGACCACGTCAACAAGACCTTGGTCGCACGTACCCAAACCATTATCACCCAGGAGAGGTATGAAGCATATCTCAAGAAGTACTTTCCAGCTACCGATCACTACCTGTTTTACAGCGGTAAGTCAGAAGATCAAGTCAAAGTATTCATGTGCCATGCAATGGCTAGCTAACCTGTCTACAATTCAATCCGTCATGGGCCATGAAGGAGTAGTGGCTTCACAGGAGATATGATTACAATTAGAAAGGTTGGAAGAAACGAAAAGGTAGTGGAACCTCAACATGAGCTCGAAATATAAGCGCGGGTAAAGGGAAGGCTCTCAGAGTCCCAGAGAAAACTGTCAATCACGTTAGCCATAACATCCCATGCCATCCCATTCATTAAACCCCATCCACCTTCTCTCTCTCACCAGACTTCCCTTGCACCGAACACGCTCCAAAGAAAGTGCAAAGAATTCTCTCTCATATTCCCGCACGCTCATGGTTTAGAAGGGTGTGGGTATTACAAGAGGTCCATTTTGCGACATACGCTAAGATTTTGTGCGGAGGAGATAAGATTGCTTGGCGAATATAAGGCTTATAGGTCTGCATAGCTATACGAATAAAATATTAATGTTGATCAGACACAGGGTGGACACCTAACGAACAAGGGGGGGAACAAAGCTCTCCACCAAAAATACCTCCAATTCTCTCTATATCTGAAGGAGAACGTACTTCCCAAACTCTGGCGGAATGGATACGGGAGACCTCTTCTCTGAATACTCTGACCCAAGAGATATTGTCTACGCGTTACTGGGTCTGGCTGGGTCTAGCTTCGGACATACAGAATACGGACCCTCACATCCCGCCAAATTACAGGAAAACATTGTTTGATATGCACCCCTTAGTGGCAAAGCAATAGGCTCTCCATGCTCTAAAAGCTGCATGTGCTGCAAATGGCTTCGCAGTAGAGATTGACCAGGATGGGTCTATAGAGAAAATGGGTTTTGTCTAGCTTTGGGAACCGTTTGTGAAAGGGCTCAAAGTATTTGCTGTGTCTGAAACACAAAAGCATTGGTAAGAATAATACTTTCCCTAGTCAACCTTCCGAGTTCAATATTGACGTGGTATCTCAATTTCTGCACAACAGAGTCTAGTATAAAACTTCCACTGGGTGGGGAAGAAAGGAAGGGGCTTGTGGGATACTATTCCAGTCACAAGGCCAACGTTGCTGGAACGTAGCCGTATTTCGCTCAACGCTGTGGCTTTCTTTGTGGATGGAATATTTTTAGCATTTGCTTTGAAGGATATAACGATCAATATACTGGACACAGCCTCCGGAGCGCTATTTCATTCTCTCGGCGGCCATGATAACTACGTTACTGATATAAATTTCTCCCTGGATGGTAATATGGTGGCATCTGCATCAAAAAACTGGATTGTGAGACTATGGAATATAGCCACACGAAAAATGCTGAATTCTTTATCAATTGCAGTAAAAAAGACGAACCTATATTTTGCTAGGGGTAGTAAAGATCTAAAGATCGACCAAGTCCTTCTCAGAGTTGAGAGCCTTTCGCTCGAAGTTGTTGGGATTGGCTTGACACCGCCACCATCATATTTCTTCTCCAGTTCCAATATGCTATCAAACGCTTCAGGCCTAGTTGTTCTGATTGACTGGCTGAATAGCGGAGCCATGGATATCCCCAGTGTTATGTGACCAAGGAGTAGGACACACCGATACGACCGTCGATGATGTACGAATGGACATAAATCTAGAATAGACTGCAATTCTATAGAAAATTGACTTAGGGTTCCGGTGTGGACCTCTCACCTTTAAGGTTAAAATGGCTGCGAAAACTAGACGTTAATCAGGGATTTTGATGGTAAGCCAACAATTCTGGTTTGTTGAGAGAATCCGAGCATCAAAAACACCACCGAGAAAAAGATCAGACATCTAGGTTTTCTTGATAGTTTCCAACTGATAGTATTTGTAAGATCTAGCAGCATAAACTTTTTTTAATCCTGTAAGAATAGGACCTCACTGAGAGACATTTGCCAATGGGGCTCTACATTACTATAGTCCAGGGGAGTTATGGCTAGACGACAAGTATATCTTGATTAGCATCGGAACTGGAGTAACACTGGCCAAAGTTTCGCTTAGAATCTCTGGGGACTTATTGATCAGCTTAAGAACATTACGACCGAAATGGAATAACTAGCACAACTATTCCTTCGGATTCATTAGCCAGATGTTATAGGAAATCGAGTGTTCATAATTAATGTGCATCACTGTCTGGGGGATATTGGACTTGACGAGTCAAAAGAGATCTCACAAATAACAAGAACTAGCAGCTATTTACGTGATTAGGAAGTATGCCAAAAGCAGCTTTATACGTTCAAATATTGACGGCAGCTGGAAGACCGGAAGTACCGCATGCTCAGAGTGCGATGTTATTTGGATGTAAGGGCTGCAATGCTTGGCCTGTACGATGAAGCCCCCGGGTGAGGAATTTGTTTACAAAGCGTATTCCTAGGAATACATTAATGGGCTTGGGTTTGAAATATTTACATGTTCATATCATAAAGGGAGGAAGTGTTATTTTCTGAAGTAAATGAACTTGGAGTTCTAGCTGCCTGGTAAAAGAAGAGAAGTATACGAAGTTAAACCCCCTTAAATACCCCTATTCCCCCGTCGTTCACCCTCTCACGTGACACCCTACCACTTCACCCCGCCACAATATCTGGTCTGGATTAAAGAATTACCCTAAAATTATAAGCAACGAACTTTTCACGTAATTCTTCTAGCCTATTCTCTGAGCGCAAAAGGTTCTAAAGAGCATTTGGATTTTAAACATAGGCCAGTAATATTAAATAACAACAATCGTATCACCAACCACGCTTATGACAAAAATAAGCACCTACGATAAAAGGAGTCACATGATAAACCGTTACCTGCTTTTAATAACGTAGTGTGACTAATGCATATGCAGAACATCTGTCGCGTATATAGGGCGGACCGTACCGTCCGTAGGTACCACAATCTTTTGGTTTCTTGCGTACGATTTGTACGTCAAACTAACTGCGACCCTATCAATATATAGACACCGCAATCTAGAGGATATTCCAGTGCACAACATACAGACACCGCAGTGAAAGGATAATTATAATCGTGGTATTTTCACATGAAAGGCAGATGTCAGATATGCCGTATTGGTTAAGAAAGCCAGAGCCGAGATGGCAACTTGACAGATTGTTAAAACCAAGCCTTGGTATTATGCAATAAATCCAGCTTTGGAGCTTGATAATACCTTCTTGCAGGGTGGAATAATTCCCATTGGTTACCTCCTTTACCATATAACTTGCTAGGAGCGCAAGGATCCACTTCAAATTATTTTAGGCATGTATGAGGTGGAAATCTATATATTAGATGTAAACCACAACATGAGTTTTTTTATTCTTCACTCTACCTCCATAATCAATTCACTCTGATTTTCTCCTCATCACCTAACCTCAAACACTCGCTTGCTAGTCAGTCAGTTAACTATCAACTACACCACCAGTTATCATGAAGGGATTATTCGTATTCGTTCTGGCACTCCCTGCCATTCTGGCTGCTCCCGCCGCTCAAAAAGCATGGCCAACAACATTTCCTTTCGAAACACAACAATGTACCTGTACAGATGGCGGCGTTAGACGCACTGAGAGCTCGTGCCTCTATCTGCCTGGTGATCGCTTAGACGGATGGGTACGTTACTATGTCATATATTCTATGCCAGCTCATCTTTCTCATACTCTGCGCAATTCCCCCATCTGTATCTTGTATGGCCCATTACAGTATTATAGTTCTCATATTAACCAACTATTTGATTCTAGTGTTATCCTGTAGTCTCATGGTCCCCACACATGGAGGATGTTTTCACCGATGATTACTGTTATCGAACCGATCCTACTATGCCAAAGGCAGTGTGCAAACCTGTTCAGATCTGCCAGAGCACGCTTGTCAATAATTCGGACTATTTCAAGATGTGCTGAGCATTACGCGAGGGGTTTTTGATCAGAGAATCGGCGATGATATAAGGATTTCCGCCACAACCCCGGCCACCAACATGAATCAGAATTGGGGAGAAAGGGTAGTCTGGAGATGTGTTCTAGGACTGTGTGCCAGATTGTCGAGATAGGCTAGGCATTGTTAAAACCTTGGCATTTAATAATTAACTTTTTTCTTCTAAATGCAAAACATTACTCTCTTACAGTTTTACAAACCTGATTCTAATAGTATGGGCGCCTGAAGAGACATCTAGGCACAATAGCACCTATGGCACTATAATAAGAAAGGTCTCGCTACCATGTTTCCTAAGTACTCAAACCCGGTACTTGACTCAATGTTGTAATTGCGGTCAGGCCCGCAGGAAAAATGGATAACCGGCAGTTTTCAGAGCCGGACACTTGGCATCACATGATAGATCTTATAATCTTGGGACCTCCGAAGTATAGATAGGTTTTTTTTTTTTAAAAAAAAGTATGAGCTTTGTAAAGTATAGTAGTATAAATTAGGCTACTTATAATCAATAATAACTCCAAACATACAGCTATTATTCTATTAAAGAAAAAGAAAAACGACCTATATAAATCTTTACACTTGGTACAACACGTCATATGTTCGGCGCAACCCTAGAAGTGGCCATTAGTGTAAGATCATTATCCGTACACCATAATCCCCTGATCCGATCCCCGCACTATAAAGCCGGCCTACAAGCCGGATCTGCTGTATACAGAACAGGGAAGTTCTCCGCAATAAACCAAGTCTGCACATAGGGTATAATAGACTATATCAGCACAACTGCCGAAAGTGTCTCGTCCTTGTCACATGCGATTCTAAGCCTTAGTAATTATTAATTCTTCGGTAATCTTAGACGGCATTTCTTGTAAATCATTTTTAATGTGATTAATAATAAGCACCACCGCTCTGCTCAAGCGCTACTTACACTCGCCTTATTTTCGCTTTAAATTGTTTATATACGTTCCTACTTTTTGTTTTAATTATAGATTAGTAGTAAAATTAAGAAACTTCCTTTTCCTAGGGTTATGAAGCAGGTTTTTAATTCTTAAGGTCATGTCATATGCCATAATAGCGTTGATAAATACCGTGTAGTAAAGCAAACTAAACCCAAATTCCCCTAGAAAATAGTTCAGCTTCTTAAACTTAGTGTTTCTGGCTTTATTCTCTTAGACATATAACGATCTCTAGAAAAAGTTGGTAAAGTAAATATTTTCGTTAACTCGTTAACTCGACTTGCTCTCCTAACAACACGGGCAGAACTATTCCACATTTGAATTTATTTTGTTCCTCATGGACCAATAATTCAAGCTCCTGGTCGCTTATGGATTTCAACCCGAGCTCAGTAAATAGACGGGCGAAATAAGGGAGATCCAGGCAACTTCTCCTCTGGCGATTTGATGGTCATCGTACATAGTGAGCCCAACTATTCAATCTATATTTTAAACAAACTCAGTGCGTCCGGTACGAACACATCCAAAGGTGACATCCTCGACTCCAGTATAACGGCAGAGAAGAAATTCCCATGCAGACTTAGTGTAGAAGTTTAGTTTCCTGATGATGATCGAAATTCGTTTTCTACCGAATATTTCTGATTTGCCCCAAACTGTTGTTGCTTCTTGATCTGTGGTAGGGCTCTCGTAGAGACACCTTTTAGAAAGACTCCTGTAGTTCACTCCTTCAGATGCTTTGCGAAGGTCACTATACAAAAGAAGTGGAGGTTGGTAATTGATCTCTTGAAAGATTTGGCGCAGAGTATTTTTGCTTGAAGTCTGCGAGGATCAATTTCGTGGACCAGCCATCCTAAACTGCATAGTGTTGTGAAATCACGAGATAGTTACCCCGAGCCTATGTTAATATAGCACATCGACATATCCTGTGTCCATATCCTAGAACAAGAGCAAGATACTTTTGAAAACTCCTTGATGCTTTGTTTCATATAAGAGCAATGTCGACTTTTCAACTAACAACCTGGAGAGTGCGATATATTATCCAGTATGACTAGAGTCCGTTAAATAGCTTTCACTCTCGACACATTGGAGAACAGTCCCCATAATTACAGATGATGTCTTACTACTAAGCTAAAAGACATGGTAAAAAAGATCGCTTAATGCCTTTCTTGATGAAATCATGAAAGCCTCCTTCCTTGCTATGCATGAGTAGACGTTTAAAGCCTTAGAATTTTCTCACACCATGTTTCTCAGCAGCGATAGAAATCACGTAATCTAAATTAGTATCATGGACCATAGACAAGGGCCCGACGGCTTAATACATTTTCGTATTGGGGAAGCTACCGCAGCAAGATCTCAAAGTCTTGGATGACGATAGAGTTGTTTGAACGGAGATATTCAAGCCGTAATCTTTTGCAGCACTTACTGATTTAATAGCAGCAAATGAATCTCCCCTTTGCGTGAAGATATCCACATTTAAATGATATTGTTGTTTATTTGGAAAGATCTGGCAAAATGATGATTCGAGCACTATTTATGATTGAGTAGTAGAAGGATCTCAATGAGGCTTCTTTTGGCATTCATTCACGCCAAAGACTCCTGACATATTGGGGACTTTTTACAGTTCATTCTTCACTAGCTGCAAATTCGCCTTGTCGGATGTTGTATACTGCACACATCTAATCAGCACAAATAACAAATAGCGTGGGGATATATGGCACCAGACGCAGTTCCTCTAAACGAAGTTGAGCATTACGACAACTTTCCTGAAAGGCCGATATAGCTTCTCCAACGCCGAAAATGTTTGAACCAGCAAGCTCACTGGATTTTCGAGAATCACCTTCCATGAATACCGCGAGTTTTACACTTGATTGTTTATCTTGCAACCACTGAACTACGAAAGAAGTGAAAACACCTCCCTATTGCTGAAGTTGTTGCTCCGACTCGCCAAGCTCGACTGGGGTTCTGTTCACCTTGACCGTTTAATCTTTGCGTCCCATAGGTCAAATACTTTCCGTCTGCCGTACACCTTACAATGTCACCAAAAAGGTAGATTCGAGATACAGTCAAACCAGCAGCTAGGTTTAGCGGTTCAACGAAGTGTTTCTCAGTCAGGCTAGAGTCATTTAAGTAACCGTAAGCCAATACATGACCCACAATAGCAATATCTCCAATGCAGGCCATAGGAACCGAACATAGTGCGTCAACCGAGTCTTGTCGTACGGCCATACGACCCAATACCACTCAGTGACTTCATATCCGATATTAATAGGGTTGGTATCTATGGAAGAGGGGGAGGGAGGGGGAAGGAACAGGCTGAAGGCTGAGATCACGATGGACTTCTCTATCAAGTAGTAGGGGTTAAGCAAACGGGATCTTTTTGTAAGCACTTCTTAACCAAAGACATTCTCACTATCACACCAGCAGTCAGGAGTGTCTTCCGATCAGATCGAGGATTTGCATAATGCAATCAGTAAGGCAGAAGGGTCTATTAGAGGTACATAACTCAATCTACCGGATAGAGCAGTCCAGCTACTCAACTTAATTAATTTCCTCTAAAACAGGTACAGCATAAATGGCGACACAAGCGACCTGAACAGAGCTATAGCGAAAGCAAAAGAAGCAGTTTACCTCAAAATTGCAACTCCACGATATCAAAACAATGCTACATGAGTAGCTATAAGAATATGGATATTAAACAATAACTAGAGAAAGTTAGCAATATTATAAGAATTATTATTACTCCTTTATAAATAGTAATCCCACGTTTAATAAGTCAAAATAATAAGTAAAATATACTAAGCGAATCTTCCTAACTAGCTACCTTAATCGATTTTGTTACTTTATAAATAAAAGAAGAAGTAAGCTTAGCTGTGAACTTAGTTAAGATATTATTATAGATCTATAATTTAGAACTTGAATAGATATCATAAATCTAAAAGATAATTAACTATAACTAGATTTGGCAAAAAGGTTAAAAAGAACCCGAGAGAAATTAGATTCAAGGGAGCCTAATTCCAACGGCATTGTAGATACGCCAACCCTAGTATTAAAGAGTAGCCGACACGACGTAAACGTCAAGTTCAAGATGGTCGTGGACGAAATTCGTAGTCTAGATAATTTTACAAATTTTCTCAAGCCTCCCCAGGAAAATGAAATTTAATATACTACAACTTTAGGGCCAATTGTTATTATTAATGTTAGTTATCGTCGCTACGATACGCTTCTTGTAACATCAGCTAAGATCTGCGCACTACTTCTTCCGTGTCTTTATTACTTAGATGTGAGGGAGAAAACCATGGGTTCCATGTGGAATGATTTGTTGGAATAGCTCTGGGACAGCACAGCTCTTTCTATCTTGAAATAAACTTGGATTTCTCGAGACTCCAACGTATGACTGGCCTCTCGTGTGGTGGATCCCGACTGGCTCGATGGGAAGGTTACCACTTCACGCAGCCGGGCTTCATTACATCTATTCTACTAACACCATTCTTGACCGTTTAGTATCATCCCATAGTCCTTCTATCAGGATACTAGTTTACGCCTGTCAAAATTCTCTGAACAAATATCCCACCAGTGTTGCCAAAAAAGGCTTTGCTTATTTCAATGCGCTCAACACCATGTACTGTACTAACAAATTTAAACCTCATATAACAATCCAAAAATATAACAATGATGTATCTTTCCTTATATATACGGAAACCCCTTCCCATAAAAATGAAATTAGACTATTATATATAATGTTTAAATCACACGCAAACGGTACGGGGTACGATTCTTAAACTTTCCAAATCAAAGCAATTACCCCCGAACAAAAGATGTTTAAACAAACTTATTATAAGACTTTAGTTCTAGTTATTCCGTGGCCAACTTGAGTGCACCTTAGTCAGGCTCTTACAGCCTCCCCCTTAGCTTGATCTCTAACATCCTTAATGGCACATACAAGATCCCACTCGCAACTAAGGCAACCTCAAATCCAATATCTCCCGTCGTCTCCGCAATCGGACCAGTAAACCACACCTGTGACATACACGGTATAACCAAGCCAAAACTTGCCACAGCCGCTCCGAGAGCAGCAGCGCCAGTGGGTAAAGCGTTCATATCATTCCATATGGCATGATCATAACTTTCATAATCCATCTTCCTGAAGAGGAAATGTTCAGTAATAACAATCGAAATGAATGCAGCAGACCAATAAGCAATCAAATAGATGAAGTTCTCGAGTGCTGCGAAGAAGGATCTAGCTGCTTGAATGGATACGGCCATTGAGATTGCAGTGACAAGGATAGCCCAGATTGGACGAGGTACTTTGATAAGTACTGGGTGGATCACATGAAAATTCAGAGAGATGGAATATAGCGAGGCTGCCATGTTCCCTAATCCTGAGAAGGCGATCAGTACGGTAATAAATTGTCCAAATCGACCACCTGGCGCAAGGACAGCTGCTAGTACGCCACCAACGGAGTGGTTGTCGTAGCCTGTTGCCCAGGTAGGATTGTTAGGTACAGCACCTCCAATCGCCGCACCTAATATCATAAGAAGAACACTGGGTACGCATAGACCTAGATAAGTATATGCAAATATACGATTCCTGTAAAACAATAAGTTTCTGGCGTTGAAATAAAGAAGATACAACAAACTTACGAAGGAGCATCCGGCCTGATATATATAGCAAAATCTGAAGCCAGCGCACCCCATGGAATAATAAAGCCCGCAACTACACCTGCAAAAGAAACAAGCGTGCTAGTAGCAGCAGGTTGTACCTCAGCTTGTTTTAAACTTTTTCCTCCATACCCCGTCGCTATAATAAGTGCAATGAGCGCTGGAATCCAGGAGTAACGCTCGAATTGATGTAGAAGCTCATAACCGCAGAAGGAAATGAATAAAGCGATAAGGGAGAGAATCACGATGGAGACTTCGACACTAATACTTCCTGGATTTACGGCTGCCAATGTGGAACCACCCAGTACAGCGCCGATTATAACAAAGCCAGTTATGGTGGCGATATTTAGAATTCCGAGGACCGCTGCTCCCACAATTCTAGGTGGCAATTTCAGTATTCGGTACTGAGAATCCAGATTCGGTGGAAAACAACAACGGGGAAGTGAAGGAGGTGTGTGTGGTCAGTTAGATAGGTTCGACTACATACCCAAAACTATATCTTGCTTGGATTAACTGTCTCAATCCCGTTTTTGGACCAAGTGTCGAGAGAAATGCAACAACTAAAGTGCACACAGCACAAAGGCATAAAATGATGAGAGAAGCATCTCTAAGGCTGATGCCAAAGATCAAAGTCCCAAGCATACCAGTGACGACCCTGTAACCAATTAGTATTTCATCTTCTTAAAACATCAGATTGAAATAAAGTGCGTACGGCAAACAATTGATACTCATAGTAAACCAGATAGAGAATACATTCGCAAATCGATCATCAGTCCTCTCCATCGCTGGAACAGGTAAGATACCACGTTCCTCCACACCCAAGGCAATAAGTTTATTCCACCATACTGGCTTGCCGTCCAAAGATGTTGCCTCACCAAATGAAGCGTCGATATTAACTAAGCTGGAAGTGAGGGCATTTTTTTCGATGTCAATTGCTCGAGGCTCGTTATTTGCCCCCACTTTCTTCGTTTGAATTGTAGACATAATTGGTAGGAAGGAGTGATCGATCGTGAGGAATGTGACTGAATCTAAATCTTATAAAATTGAAAGACTCAACAAGCGAATTCGTTGTTTTGGATTAAAAGTATGTAGCTCTTCCAAAATAAATTGGGGAAACGGTCAAGAATAATCTAGTCAGTTGCCGGAATAACTCCCACGATAACAAAATCAAGTTTAATTATTTGTCGGTCTTCAACCGAAAGTTTTGACCATTTTCCAAGAGGAGCCAAGAAATTTATGTCGCTGCCACCAACAATATCAATTGATATTGACTATTCGATCTGTGATAGCGTAGATAGCAGGCAGTATCAGTTATCACTATCTGGCTGATTTATTATAGTTTCGCTTCTGTTCTTGTGTGGGAGAGATAAGGATTATCCACCGTGCCGGCTCTTTGGTAAACTTGGCTTGAGTAGTAGATTGGCAAGGTGGGCTGCTGATATCTTAGTGTGTGCTTGGACACAGAAACCTTGGGTTGTTGACCAACTACAGTACTGCGTTTTTGATAATCAATTTTTGCGGGGCGAATTTCTTCTGCCGGGAGATAACTCATATTGCCGGAACTGGAAATCAGCAACATAGAAGGTCAGTAACTTTTGCTTTATCACGTGCTTTCTGGTGAAGAATTTTTAACCCTAAGCTTCCCTCGCTTCTTATACCATTATGTTTCAGAAACCAGCCGAGGATTTGTGCTACCTAAGTACAGGAGGCAGGATGCTTGCTGGGGGTGAGATTACACGAAAGTTGGTGGACAGAGAACATAGAATTATCAGATAGAAGATTGGTAGTGAGTATCCTGCTCTTTACATAGTGCAGATACTAAGAGAGGTTTTCTCATTCTGATGGCAAGGTTGAGAACCTGCCTGTTCATGCCACATGTTCTGGTAGGATATTTCTTTTGCGTGCGGTAGTACTTGGACAACCTAACCTTTCCGCTCCCTTAATATTTCAGATTAATCGCATTTATCTATTCTTACTGGGAGGTGGTAGTAATACTCTCAGACTACGTGTCTGTGTACGGTGGGACATACATCCATCGCCATCCTCTATACCACCATGGCAACCAAGATAAATCCAACCCCCCCCCCCCCCCCGAGTACTCTATCGCTGCTTGTGCAAAGTACCGTCTTGCAATGCAAATTTTAGCGGTGGCCCGCTAACCTCATTTCCATACTAGGCAGGTTTGGCGAAGTGCTTACTTGCTTTTATTCTTGTATGGTGATAGGGTGAATTAGCATTGTGGTATGGCGTGTATAGGTGTGGGTATGTATTCTACTAGGTGGATCTATTTTGTTATGTCCATACCTTTCTGTCGGAAATTAAACTTTGATGAAGGGTTTTGGGGGTTAGATAAATATGTTACAAGGATAAAAAGAAAGTGCAAAGGCGCAAAGTTTGTAGATATCAAAAGTCAACCCACCACACGACAAAGAAAGTAGGGACTTCAAGACAAGTTTTTGACCTACAAAGACGTCAAAGTAAGTCATAATATTTTCCTTTTAGTTTTGATTGAAAGTTTTGCCACCCTGCTTTCAATTCTTCTAGGTATTCTTCCCGCATACCTGATTCAAATCAAAAGGATTGAACTCATGAACCTGTGGTGCTCGATCACCACATACCGTACCAACAAACAGTTTTACGAAGTCAGTACATGCTTCAAAAATAAGGCACAATGAAACAGCAGAAGTGAAACTCACCAGGAGTCTAACGTCGTGCTGCATCTGTTGTGACCTCAGCGACCAACCGGTACTACCGTTTATAGCTTTTTATCACACGAACTCCTTCTCCTCTTTAGACTATACTGAATTCAAGATCCATACCTTTACACCGAGAAGCCTCCCCTTCCCTGTGATAGTAGGCCATAACGGCATAGTTGCCAACTTCGACATCCTCACACATCCGATTGTTTGGTCATCGCATGCCGTGTTCAACAGGTACCGCATAGATAAAGACATAATTTCAGGTCGAGTTATTAGCCATTCCCATAGTTAGACTGCTTTCTTCAACAAAAGATCATACAAAGTCAGTCACTCTTCAGCACAAGCCCGAACCCATTAAAAGGCATCAGTCTGAAGCTATCGAATATTCCACTATATACTAAGCTGAAATCACACTATCTCAGGTCCTGAATCAAACTCCAGCCTTACGCACAACAAACATTCCTCCATCACCATTCTCCTACCTCATATCTGGCTTCTCCAGCCAATTGAGCTGTGATGAATGCACAGAACTTCTCCTCGGAGGCTAAAATCGGATCTGGGTCAATGATGTAGGATAAAATCATGCTTTGAAAAAGAATTGTATTCAGGAGATATGTGGTTGTAAAGATAGCTCTATGCGGCGATGGATCATAATGAGCATAGAGCCTTTACCAATTAGAAAAGTGAGATAGTTTTGTATTTTTATATAATCTTTTTATATGTTTGGTAAAGAATTAAAATAAAATGTGAAAGGAATAGTGTTACTGATTAAATTATGTTATACTATTGTATTTAGGATTATATATTATACTAGTTGAACCACGATTCAAGTTTTTATAATGCAATTGTTTCCTTGTGAAAAGGCGGTTTCGAAATCTCTTTGAATGTGAGCAACAATAAGTGGTGAGCTATTTGATTGACCAGTACCTATACAGGTGGTGGGTTTCATACCAATACGCTTGTTCCAAAATCCTTCATAACATTTGGATTTTGATCCGCCAACGAGTGAACAAACTATAATCACTTGATATCTGCGTTTGGTGACGGCTATCAAGCTGTAAGTTCAAGGGTGGACTCCGGAGTCACCGAATCAATCTTCGTCTGCTGAGATCCCAAAATAGGGAGGCCATTTGCTTTTAAATCTTCGTTGATCTCATCTAGATGATCCAGAAAATGTCCGTGTACGTCCGCCCATTGATCTGAAGGCGACACTGAGGCAATTCAGTAAAGTAGATGGTTAATTTAGGTTTCCCGAATATGTAATACTTACAATGCAGAGCACCTGATCGCTCGAGCGCGTATTCCGTCAGCGAAAACTGAACGCTGATATGGAACATGAAGGCTATTACAACAGTGTTAGAGCCTTAGAAGTTGTGTAATAAGTGCGTTTAGATGATATACCAAGAGTGTCTTCGCAAGTTCTTTGACAGCTCAACTCTGCTGTTGAAGCCTCCTTGAATGTTTCATATGTCTCTGTCATGATTTTAGATCGAATGGAACCAAACTAACTTCTCGTGGCTTACCTCCATGTGGCATGAAACTAGCCTCATAACTCAACCCACCGGGTTCAAGAACATGACTACTACCACCGTATTGTCCATAAATGAGACCCATCACTTCTGAAGCCATATTCCGATGGTAATACTAATTCCCGTCAATAAATCCATCCTCCCACGTGAGTTCCAGGATTCGAACTAGACTTACAGGAGGTCTGAAGGTATTAGAAGTGACGCACCATTTTGGAGTAAACGCCAAGAACTCCGAGATTGATATCCCAGGAATCTTGGATTTCGCAAGTAGAATACATGAAATTGTTGGATCAGCCTGATCTTTGTCTAGAGTACCGTATGTTACAAATTTCTCGATTGCATATTTGTAAGGAGCATATCTATCATTGTCAACTCCTTCGGCCCCGAAGATGGGAGTGGATGCTTACGTCCCATGCCAAGCAACAACATCAAAAGGAGTATGGCTCTGCTTGCAGCTATAGAGAGACCCTGCCATCTTGTAGGTGACTGTTTTTCATTTAGAAAGCTTTATGGTCTAAGTGAATGTAGACCCACCTTCCCAAGGCAAACTGTCAATGTCGAAAGAGGCAACTGGAAATTCAAAATCACGAGGCAGGGCCATCCCATTAGAACCTACAGGACCAAGCTCTGGAAGCTCGTAGTGACTGCCGAATATTTCTTGGACGTCTAAAGCGAAAGTAAGAATGTATCTGGCATTTAAGATGGTGTCAACTCACATCCTCGAGAAGGTCCATCGGGCAATCCTACTTTGAATCTGATACCTCCTTGGACAACCGCCAACTCTCCCGGTCGAACCATCATTCTGAAAACTCGAGCTTAGCCCAGTCATGCTCGAGAGTAGAATATAAAGAAGCTCACCTTCCATGCTCAGTCTGAATATCCAAGCGGCCCTGTTGCGGGAGAATCAACATATCTCCATCATTGTTACAGAATGCTTTTTTCCCCATCGACTTGTTCGAGACGTAAACATGCACAGCGATTCCCTCTCTTAAAGTTGGGTCGCCTTGCCCACCAATAGTCTTTAGTCCATCCACAAAATCCACCTCTTCGGATGAAGATGGAATGATGAATGGATCCCATGCTATTTGAGTTGGAATGAATTGGACTTTCGGATTTGTGAGAGAGAAGTTTGCTTCTACCTAGAAGATGTCAGACGGGAGATGTGAAATAAGCAGTTTTTCGGAAATATACGTCATTGTAGACTTGCGACTTTTCAATACTGTCGATTGCTACTGATGGCCGTATTCGATAGAACCAGCTAAGATGGCCTAGTTATTCAAGAAGTTCTGGGGCATATTGGTCACCACTTACGCATGTTGCAACGTTGCCCGACTCGAAATGAAAGGTGAGCCATTCAGCTACTACGTTTAGTAATGTTACTTCTACTAGACTCTGTGATGCTCTCACCTGTTCTGAGTAGAGATCATATTTACATTTTTGAGGTGTATTGCGAGCGTGTGGAAGTGTACCAGGTCTTGGCGTATGTCAGCTGACCATGATTGCAAAGATTGTTTGAATTCACCTACATTGCCTCGGTAGCAAAACGATTACCAAAACCTACTTGGTAGATATAAGGATCATCTAAAGTTGGAGTTGTCGAAAAAGCTGCTTGGGCGCTTGCTCCAGATGTTGGTGCATTCATGCTTTGCTACTTCAACGTTCAAAATGATTAGTACCGTTTAGCAAATGACGGATGGGCTGAATTGAGTGAAGGGTATAAAGTACAGTGATCAAAAATCGATTGCTGTAAAAGAAATCTAGCACTTGCAACAATTACAGGATGCGCTAATAATTACTTGTGCAAGGTCTCGAAACTATTTTCAATATGACGTGCATGACTAGCCCAGCAATGCCGGCAACATAACGTTATCTTTCCCCACATATTATAAGTAGCAGCTATCTATCTAAGGCTTTCCGAAGTTCCGATCTCACAACATCGCTGTGGATTGTATGGATATGAATCTCCGATTGCTTTGCCGGCGGCATTACTCTGCGCGTCAACATATCAAAACCAAAGGTGGGAGCAGGGTAGGATTTGGAAGCTGCCGGCCGGCATCTTGAACCAAGCAAGTATCCAATCAAGAATGCCCATTATAAAGAAATCCGGTATGATCTCTAACCAATACCATACATTGACCTTGGAAGATTGAGATAATTTCTAATTTCAAACACTACGCCTGGCGAGAAATACAGTGAGATCACGTGAGTCTGAGAATCCAGCTGTGTCGATGGCGCTTTCAGGTCTTGAGACCCTGGTCGCAGTATTTACTGCTATTATACTATGGAAGCTTCCATTGTTATATTTATCACGAAATAAAACTCCTTGTCCGTTGCCTCCCGGCCCTGCGGGAGAACCTATTTTGGGTCATCTTCGTATTGTGCCAACTGATAAGCCAGAGGTCGCATATGCCAAATGGTCCAAAGAATACAGTAGGATCTTTAAATCTTAACTATAGATAGAAGTTGACGTTTCTCATAGACTCCGATGTGCTATATTTCAGTATTCTTGGACAGCCAGTAGTGGTTTTGAACAGTGTTCAGGCGGCTGTCGACCTTATGGATAAACGTGGAGCAAATTATTGTGATAGGCCACGATTTGTTTTGTTTGAAGTGTACCGGCTTGTCTGTTCTCTCGAAAATTCCTCTTGCTAATTTTATCGAATACAGAATGGGATGGGGGATGACTTTGACATTCCTTCCATGGGGCAAACGGTTTCAAATGCATCGAAAACTGATCCAAGGATCTTTCACCAAACCAAATTGTGTTCAGTACCAAGATCTACAAGAAAGTGAAACTCATCAGTTGGTAGCTGGTATTATGAGAAAACCTGATGATTGGGAACGTCAGATGAGAAGGTCCTCGAAATCCCACCGGCAGGAGTCACAGCCTCCTTAGTCGTGCATCGCTAACACTCTCAGATTTGCTACTGCAATTGTACTCGGTATTGGCTTTGGCGTCTCAATCAATGATGACAAAGATCCATATATTCAAATGGCAATCGATGCATCTTACGCACTCGGACACGGAGGTGCACCAGCTGGAACACTTGTTGACTTTTTTCCCTTCAGTATGCTTCACATCACTTCAATGATCCATTGAGTACTGACCTAATTCAGTCAAGCACCTTCCAAATTGGCTCGCAAGGTCGCAGTCACTGAAGTTTGCACGTGATTGGAAGTGGGCTATTCAACAGATTCACAACGCACCTTTTGCGGCCGTTGAAAAGGAAATTGTAAATTGACCCGATCCCTTTTCTCAAAAAATAATAAAATAATAATTGGCTCACAGAATGAAGGAACGGCCCAGCCCTCGTTTATTCAAACACTTCTCGAAATAAACACTCTGAAAGCGACGAATGGAGAGCCTATTGATTTTGACTCAGATGATATTAAAGGAGCAGCAGGCGCAATTTATGCTGCTGGGCAAGATACTGTAGGTCTCTCATCAACTACTATTCATCCGCTAATACTGTTCATTTAGACATGGTCAACTCTAGTTGTCTTCATATTAAACATGGTTCTTAACCCCGACATTCAAACGAAAGCACAAGCAGAAATCGACACTGTCGTTGGACATGACCGACTGCCTAATTTCAATGACCGACCTTCACTTCCATATATTGACCGGATTGTTCAAGAAACTCTCAGGTATTCAAACTTGATTTCAGCCAATTGACCATTCATAACTGACGGGATCAGATGGGGCCCGGTATCTCCAGTAGGAGTCCCACACAAATCATTAGAAGATGATATATACAAGGGAATGTTCATTCCAAAAGGGTAGGCCTCGTCCTCTCATTAATATAAGAAACTATTGAAATTAAATATCACTAGCTCGTTCGTTTACGCCAATGCCCTTGCTATGACACACGATGAGAGTACCTACAAAAATCCAGCAAAGTTTAATCCAGATCGCTTCAAACCGCAATCTGAAGGCGGGTTAGAAGAGCCATTACCTATTGGGCAATTCGGATTTGGTAGAAGGTAAAAATAGCAAAATCCCTCACCTGTAGAAGACCAATAACTAATTGCCATCAAGGGTATGTCCTGGACGTCATCTAGCTGAAGCAAGTGTTTGGATAGTGATGGTTACTATGCTAGCGACACTTGACATTAGCAAAGCTATTGGGGAGGATGGAGAGCAAATCACTCCTGATGTTGAACTTACTCCGGGCTTGACAAGGTCTGATGATTCTCATTACATATTTATTGATGAGCATGGAGTACACAAGGCTAATTTAAATTCATTTAGTCATCCAACTCACTTCCCGTGTGTAATGAAGCCGAGATCAAGGCTCGCACGCGAGCTTGTAGAGGATACTATGTGAAATAATTATGTTTTGGCACGAGATAGTTTACTAAAAAAGATTCGAAAATAAAATACCTATGTTTGTGTTGGTATACTGACCTTCCGAATCGGCTTACATAAGCTGGGATGCTGATGTAAGCATCGGGTTATAGTAACCCCGGTTCCGGTG
>Ga0247734_1000994_pt1 | contig 22748 bp, 20 predicted proteins | sample UWRJL103311B2_FD_180933 | JGI IMG/M metagenome (GOLD analysis project Ga0247734, IMG submission 180933) | Plant litter microbial communities from Arlington Agricultural Research Station in Wisconsin, United States - UWRJ-L103-311B-2 | ecosystem: Environmental > Terrestrial > Plant litter >... | reverse complement strand
ATAGATTCAGAGACCTCATCGCCCAAGCTCGAGCCCCTTCTCAAGATCAACCAACTTTTGACCGCTGGTCTCTTGGTCTCTTGATCTTAGAGAATGTATGGAACAAACGAAGCACCGGTCAACCACTTCGAGACTTAGCGGATGCGATGCAAATTGGAGGTATAATAGTACTTCTGATTTAGTCTTCATCATGATGACCCATCGTTGGCTTATGGACTCTCCGAATGTGGTCTTTCATGTTGTCAAGCCTACTAAATACACGTGGACAGTGCTCGCCACCTGACCCCCTCCAGGTACATTGTATTCTCGGGCTGTGTTTTGCCTCATGCCTATCCCGGTCTTTCTTGCTTGCAAACCATCTATGTCTAACTCTAGAAGTACCGTTGCTGACTTGATCATTTAAGGCAGAGTTTGAAGGACCAGAACTTCCAGATGGTGGTAGTTTAGCTTCTGCATCACTTTCAGCGGATCGGGAACAGCTCTTCTTACGACAGTAGAAACGCTGCGAATGCCGCTTATAGTGTTTGTGTAAGTCGCAAGCACGAGTGAAGATCACTTGCGAATTACAACCAGGAAATCCACAACACCATGCTTTAGATACGGAAAGTGACGAGTTATGCAAGGGGATTCCGTACTCCTCAAGTGGATTTGCAACGGTTTGCTGACTCGAAGAGGCTGTTGCCGACATATCTCTAGACAATCCATGTGCCACATCTCTCGTACTGGGTTCTAGATGCTCTGCACCATGTTCTTGAGTCGTGTGCTGATGCGTCACCGATGAAATAGAGGCTGATGGAATATTTGAAGTTAATGATGTATTGTGTATCTCAAACGAATTTATCGACGGGTTTGTAGATGGAAGAGGCAATTGGCGGGAGAGAAATGTATCATGAGGCTCCTTTGTTGCTGCTGCGTAAAGAAAGTCTGGAACTTGTATTGCAGTGTTGGCTCCCGTAGGTGGTTGTGAAAGTGGCATATGGATCTTCTTCAAGTAATCATCTCTGTTGTTGATTCGATCTGCTGTGGTAGGAGCTCCTTTCTCAAATTGGATGCGAGTGAAAAGTGGTAAAGCAGTCCATGGTCGGTTTGATGAAGCCATTCGATCGTGATATTCTAAAATCGAAGACTAGACTAGAATGAAAGATATCTACTAGCACTTTCTTGATGATATCAATAATTTCAGAGCTTGCGTACTTGTGTATCGTTCTGATGCTTTAATCTGATACGATATGGTGGATCCTACATCTTTAACGCCAGGTAGTGTTGCTAAGTCCTTGCCGACAGTATGACAAACGTGCATAAGTGGGAGCTGTAATCTGAGCCACAATGTCAGCTCCAAATAAGATCCGTGTGGGGTTTTCGAATGTAGCACAATACTGAGTAGGAGGTAGACTGCTTTCGGCAAGTGGGGGCTAGAAAGTCGGAGTCGGATGAATTTTATGAGGCTGACGAACCCCAACATACCACCACTATAGAGGTACTCGGTGCCTCAAACGCCATCGGTCGACAACACATATAAGGCAACGAAGATCCGGTACTGTTTGGATACTGCCGTACACAGGCTGATTTATGATCGATCCTTTAAACCAGGTTGTTGTTCTCTGCCTGCCAATGAGAGGCTTGGTTTGTTATCCCTGCATACATTCGTGAGCAAAATCATCCTCCCATAATCGAAGTTATTTAGTTCCAGAAGTTAAATATATCGGCATATCTGGTCTTGATGGAACAAGTGTGGCTTTTGAAGTTGGTAATACTTATGGAATTCTTCCTCCCCACAACCCCCGGATTTCCAGCGTTCTTTTGAACATAGGTAGCCCTAATCCCAAAATACCCTTACTCTCTGTTAAAGGATTACCGTTCTATCAAATTCGTGTAGATAGATAGGCAAGCAGTTGAGGGTTTTTATGGTCCAGGTTTTCTGAGTTGTTGGAATCCTCAAGAAGCGGGATATCCTCCGTGGTAACCAATTGAGGGGCGACGTCTCCGGAACTGGGTACGTTATTGGTTTCCCACTAACACGCTCCAGAATAACTGTTTTTCTGGACATTGTTCTACAACATGTCGTGTTTGGTTTTTCTCAAAATAGCTCTCAGCCACCTTCCACCAAGTTCTAATTGCAGCTTGAACATCTATACTGGCTTCTGATGGTAGCTCCGAGTATTAACACCATCATAACATGGGTTTAACATCTACACAAACTTGACTGATTCCACAGGAATGCGCTAATTTCGATTGACATTTCTTTGCCCAAATCAGCCCAAGAACATAAAAGACAACAGTGGTCACCCTAGAGCACGTTAAGGTTTCTTCCCTAGCTTTTGTATTAAACTAAAGAAAACATTTGTCAGTAATGGTTCAGTATCTAAGCAAGAAGATCATCATAGGTTATAATAAACGTCCGACATCCACTCATATGTCTTGCAAATTCAAGGAGTAAAGCACGCCCCATAGATTTCTGTAGATATTGCCAAGAGACACTTCCGCAGGTCAAGGGTATGTAGATAAGAAATTCTCTTCTTGTGTGCTTACGTACCTTACTAGTGTATGCTGTTCAGTCTTTAATCGGTTAGGTTGTTCACGGAGAATAACTAAAATTCTACCAACCGTTATAGTAAGACCACTGCCTTTGTAGACCGACTTATAAATAAGGCCTGCGGTGGAATAAACTTTTGTCGTTACGAACAGCAAATCCAGGGGTGCTGAAACAAAGTCTAGTCGTAAGTCATCCTTAGTCTCTCAAATCTTCTTGTAAAATCGGGATATCTAAAAAAGTTCCCAATTTATTAGCAATCTGGTCAAAGTAATCTTTAAGATAACTAACCCGCACGTAACAGTATCTGTTCCAGTGATCAAGCCATTCGCCAAGGAGAGTGACAAATGGCATCGCGACTGAAACACATTAAATGTAACTATTGATGGGAGAATTACCCTATAAACAGTCTGCAGATGATCCTGCCACTCGCATCTCGTGACGTATCTAATCCTTTGGTCACCCTGCATGCTAATCTTCACCAACTTGAGGCGTCCAATCTGTAGGTAATCATCTGAATGGCCATCAATAAGTCTCCGGCTTATCTGGAGTCATTCAATCATTCTGACACCTCCAGGATTGCCAAGGAAGACCAAGTATACATCTGTGCTGGGAGAAATGTGTTTAATAGCACGAGTTGGGTGTGGCATTGCCTTGTTGACCAACGGGTTGTTACGTATCGTATGCGTGCCAAGCGGAAACTAGTTTCCCATTGGCTGTGAAGGTTAACTCGAGCAGCACTTGCACTAGTTGCGATTAAATCAGCTAGAACATGCTTTCATTGTCTTGCTGGTGATGATCTTTTTCATATGCATATAAGACAGCATGATAGGCGACTGTGTTCTTTGAAGGAGATGATGACCACCTAGTCAGTCCCATGCCCAACTTGGAATTGAAGCATTCTGATCTGCTCTATCCCCTTAGAACCCTCTGAAACAGCTATAGTGGACAATTAGATTAGGTAGTTCTCCGTATTTTCATTTTCACGGGTTACCTACTGCGGCTCTGTCACTTATTTGGTGAGAGCAGGGTCGATCTTAGTTTGATTGAACTCGCGATTATGGTACGTGAATAATACAACATGAGAACATCAGATCTAGCTTGGGAATTAGATATTATATCTCAAATCCACTTCGCCATTGAGGTGTCGGAGCATTTACTCATTCGTCGTATTACGTGAGATGGTCGCGGATACACCGAGGGGCCTCCGTACCGCGGTACACATCTCGGCCGAAAACAAATTAAGAACAATGAGATTGGCGAAAGTTTTATAAATTACAGGTTGTAGATTCTGGTAGAAAGAGTTCCCATATCTTATAGAAAGAAGTTGGCTTCATTTTCTTGTTGGTGCAAAATAAGTAAAGTAGTAGTTTTCAAGGTACGACTTTATCACGTGTCTCGGTTAATGTTAAAATTCAGGGGCTAAAACTGTGAAGCTTGTAGTTACTCTGCACGGATTTACTGTCTTTACTGTCTCAAGTGAGGCCCCCAATACTGTGCCGAGAGTGCGGTAGTCCGATTTTGGAAGTATCTCCTTAAACATTATTTGTAAACAGCGGATAGAACCTGTATTTGGCCATAATAGCCGCTGTACTGTACATCATTCACTGGTAGCATGTGAATTAAATTTAGAAAATGTAAGCAAGCCAAAGATATTGACTCTACACCTTTTCAACTTTAAAGTAAAATCAAAATAATTCATCATGGAAATGTAAGTGTACATCCCGAAAAGTCTTCGTAAGCTCGTTCCGTTAGAACATGCAACATGCTTTGGATGCCTTGATAGTGCATCAAAAGCATGTTGCATGTTCTATTTCAGGAGTCATAAGTTATATACGTTGATAATCTAATTTCAACAAGTACCCTTGCTCCCGGGATATTTGCTAAACTGACTACAATCAATCTTTTCCAACTGCGGGCAACTTAACTTTGCAAGCACTGTTCCAACAGCAGCATTCAATTGACCCAACGGCTTTGTAACACTACTGAACAACCCCTTTAACAAATCCGGGGCAGCCTGTTGAGCAAATTGAAACGCAAAACATACCAGATTATTCCCTTCCAATAAGGTTCCCGAATGATACACACCTCCCGTCAAGTCCTGCAAATCTACCCCTGAGAACGAGTCCTTTGTACCTGTGTTTCCACCAACGTCGAGTAATTGTGGAAACTCTAGTGCTGCAGCGAGTAGATCGGTTTGGAAGAATGGTATTGAGTACTCATCGCCAAGCGCACGCTTATACCAGTTGTTAGGGATCTTCTCGTATCCTTCTTTCCACTGAAAAGTGTCTGGGGTATCGCCAGTAATCGAAAAGAACGATTTGAGCACGTTGGCATCAAGGTAGCCTTCTGGATATTCAGATGATTTATTCGCCATGAAGCGATATATGAATGTATATGCTGCCGGCTGGACTGCAACTCCGGTAAAGGGACCGTTGAAGAAGTAGGGGTTGTTGTCTTTACTTTCTTGGAAGCGCTGTGCCCTAAAAGGTGTTAAAGCACTAAGATCATATCCATTTGGCCCCAAAGGCTGGGCGTAAAGTGCCTTGAACTGATCTAGAACCAGTTTATAGTCGTTGCCACTAATGATTGTCTTAATCTCATGGACACTTTCTAGGATGAGTTCAGAAACTTACTATTGATAAAGATCAGGACGTGTAGGCGATACATCTGATTCGTACTTGTTATGAGAGCCAGAGATCCCTTGGGGTGTTCCTAAAAGACCAATCGAACTCAACAAGCTCGAGGAAGGCGGACCTCCTATGGACCACGAGGTAAGGTCACCATCCATAACAGCTCCATAGACTGCAAGAAAAGCACCAAGGTCTAGTCCCATTCCAAAAACTATCTGAAATCAGTAATTCGTAATATAAAAGATTGAATAATTGTAATACATACCATCATATGTGCCTTGAACGAACTGGGAAATAGTAGCAACGCCATTATGTGGGAGATAGTTATGATTAGCCATAGCATTGAGGCCTGGGCAGGGACCGCGAAGATCATTTTTCCCAGGAGGAACAAAAGTGTGATCACCAGTATTGGATATGTATTGCTGCGAGGCCGAAAACCCAGGAACACGCTTCAACTCTCGGGTTTCCTGCTTAGAACTAGATTCAATTTTCTCGGAAATAGCCGCAAGTACTCGTTTCTCTTTCTCATTCATTGATAAATCAAACATGCGTGATGGAAATGCGACGACATTGGTAGATGCAAAAATGGCCAGATATGTAATACCTGTAATATATGTAGAGTATTTCATAGTAACGTATTTGGTCCGTTGTATAGCTCGTAGGTTTATGTTAACAAATTCATGAGGTGAATAGCCTATTTATAAAGCCACAAATCCCATTAGAAAAATATAGGATTTCAAGGCAGTACGGGCCTAGGAAAAAGTTACCTCATCAGAAATCCGTCAATCAACAAAGCCTCAACCTATGCCATCCAATGGCATTGGATAAACAAAGCTCATGGTACGGAATACGGCACATAAAAGCCAATTAGTTTAGTTTTTAGTCCATATTAAAAACGGTACGGTGACTTCTTGATAATAGAATCTGGAAATGTGGATTTATGAGAAAGAAACCTCGGTTCCCGAGATACAATGCGGAGAAAGCTTCGATAGAAGGCGCCTCATTCTATACTTACCATCATTTAATCCGGGGAAGTGTAGAGGCCACTACCCAATCGAGACTCTCAAGTGACGCAGGAGAGGCGATTCCGACTTGTGTGAAGATCTGAGCTAGACCTAAAGGCAAGAGATCGCCAGGGAACGGCTCAGATGGAGTCCTAAATTAATGCTAGAAGGAACGCCATCGCGATATTTTTCTTTAAAACTGCCGTTAGGGATCAAAGGCATTGTAAGAGACACCGACTTAATAACGTCAAGGGATTCAGAGAAACTGATTGAATAATTCTGGTGCAGTATGGCATTCAAAGTTTAGTCAATACTCGCTATACTGAATAACCAGTACTTTTTTCTTCGAAGCATGGCTACCACAAGATATTCGGCAAAGTGATCATCCGGCAGCCTTACTCATATGTCGCCATGGTGCATGAATTTGATCCGGTCGCTTCGTGAACTTAAGCTTTCTCTTAGGTACATGACGACTAGCGTTATCCCGAATGCGGGGAAGCATTTGTGGAGGATGCCAGCCTCGGCTTGTTGTCCAAGTCATTGATCTTTTAAGTTGAGGAGTATAGAGTATTATGTATAGAAAACAGCACTGCGTGAAGACATGTGTTTAGTTTTGAACTGTTGCTCTCATGGATGATGCGAAGTACAGGGTCCTATAGATACTGTAACGTGATATCAAAGAGCAAACTTCGTGTTTCTAGGGACTAACTAGAATATTATTATTGGAGACCAAATATTACTGGAATTGAGAATTGTTGTTAGCCGTCTTCAAACAACTAATTGTTTGATTGTTTTGTAGCTGCTAGCAAGAGTCAAGAGCCCTGAGCTCACGGTTTGAAATATTTCAAGAGACAGATCTGGTCAGCCAGCTTTAAATTAAACGCACAGCAGTTTAGAAGAGTGGATAGATATAATTGATAGACCAGAATTATTTCATAGAAATTTGATATGCAATTAAGTGGAATTCTGGAGCAATTCTTTTACAGTGAGTGCCTTGGTATATTGTATTTAAAGTTGAAATAGAGTTTACGCCAAGTCTATGGTTCATCACGTGTGCTGGTGTGGTCCATCAACGCGCACACTTTCATGTAGAAATTTGAGCACTGACTGCTGCGATTGCGATACCCCCAATTTCTGTTCCGTACAACCACAATCCAAAGCTCCGACCCGGATTACTACAGTTACCATGGCTTCTTCTACCTCCCCAATCGCTGCCTACAAAACGGCTTTCCTCCAATCTTGTCTCTCCGCTGAGGTGCTTACCTTCGGTACCTTCACTCTCAAATCTGGTCGCAGTATGTACTCGAGTCCTCGCATCTCTAACCCATGGTTGTTTATGTCCCTAACCCCGCCACAGAATCCCCCTACTTCTTCAATGCTGGCTCCTTCCACACCTCCGCCCTCCTCTCCGCCATTGCTGCCGCCTATGCCCATACTATCATTTCCTTCCTCTCTTCCAATCCGTCCATTCCTAAGCCAGATGTCATCTTCGGGTACGTATTCTCTAGCCGCGGTTTTTCCCTTTAACATCACAGAGGTTGCTGACTCAAGAACTTACAGGCCGGCTTATAAAGGAATTCCCCTTGCTACCTCAACGTTAATGGAGCTTAACCGCATCGACCCTGAAACCTGGTCGGCCGTTTCCTATAGCTTCAATCGCAAAGAAGCCAAAGACCATGGCGAAGGTGGAAACATCGTCGGCGCCTCATTGAAGGGGAAGAATGTACTAGTCATAGATGACGTGATCACAGCCGGCACTGCTATGAGGGAGACAATGAAACTAGTATCTAAGGAGGGAGGAAAGGTAGTGGGGTTCGTCGTCGCACTAGATAGAGCGGAGAAAATGCCTGGACCAAGAGAACAAGCGGAAGGAATAGATGATGGAGAGCCGAGAATGAGCGCTCTTGGGCAGATCAAACAGGAGTGGGGCGTGCAGACGGCAAGTATCGTGACCCTAGATGATTTGATTGCGGTGTTGAGGGGTAAAGGGGATGACAGTGATCTTAAAAGGTTGGAGGAATACAGGAGCAAATATCTTGCTAGCGATTGAATGTGTCCGGCATTTGACTGGTGGAACACAATAACTAAGACGGCGCTGGTAGCCCAGAGGTCTCTTTTGAACCTCGAGCTCCACGCTTTATGCTGTGTAAATGCAAAGGTTTTCGATCTTTCGGCCATTAAAGATCAAGCTAAGCTGATAGCCTTACAAAACTCACCTCGATACGAGTAGTAGGATTGCGATTATAAAAACTTGCCAGAGACAATCCAGAGAATTAGTAGCAATAATTCCTCTTTTTACCATTGTTTAAGTTCTCAGCTCTTTATGAAGTAGTGTGAATATAGACCGGTTGAATTTGTTGGCATAATTGAAAACTCGAATTTAAGGGTCAGGAAGTGGTGGAGCCAAACTCACGTGAACTCGATCGTCATCTCCCAACTCTATAGCTTCTAGACAATTTGATTACTTATGTTTGTTCCAAGCCTGAAACCGGAAGTTGACCGACTCGATTATTATCTGAGATCAGCTCAGGCCACATCTGAGCCTTTAGGAATTCTGAGATCACCTATCTCATAATTATTTAAGATAAGATGGCTAATGTAAAAAGTTCAATAGATAGAGTAGAGTATAATTTCTAGACTCAAATTTTGCCTGCCTTAACTCCATTCCAGCCCAATCCCATTGGAAATACCTTAACCCAAGGTATCTATAAAGAATCATACCACCGCGAAGGCCCTGCCGGGGCCGGAGAAGGTGCCTTCTTCGGTTCCGGTTCCCTAACCAACGTATCAAAACTGAACGCCAAACTCGGTCCTCGTTGCAATCCCCCTTCCCTACCAGCACCATATAGTCTCCCTACATTGTCATCTCCCCTCATACTTTCTATCCTCCCATTTCCTTCCTCCATATTACTAGCCCTGCTAGCAGCTCTTCGAATGCTCGAACTGCGATCTCTCACACCAGTACTGTAACTCCTCTGTCTAAGACTCTCATTCATAGGCACGCTAAAGCTATCCCTCTCCCCATGAATCGGGAGCTGGAAATCAAAGCTCGAATCGCTCCCATGGTGCAGTCCACCGCTCATAATGGTCTCATCTTGTGTCCGTCGCGGATCCACGATTTCAATTCCCCACCGACGCTTTCCACCACTGTTGAACCAACCCATTTTAGCTTTCGTTTCCGAGTTTATGGAGAGCGCGGAGGCCTTCTCGGTACTTGCGGTATACACTTGTTCATCACTGTTTTTGTGTTTGTGTTTGTAAATAGTTTCGGTTGTTGAACTTAGAAGACGCTCGCTGCCATATACAAAGCCAAGGATGCTCCCGATAGTATCGACATCGCGAGGAAGCTTGGAGTAAAGATTTTTATGGACTGCAAGTAGGACCGTTGTTATAGTGAAGAGGATACCAAGTATGCAGAAACTAAGGATAACGGAGACTTTGTTGAAAATAATAAGTTCAACCAGAGTTGAAACGGTTGCTGTGGCAATTGAAGTCATGCGTGGAGGTTGAGGCTTGGATTGGAGGAAGACGGCTGGAGAAGAGAGCGTGGCACCGAGATCATGCGGTATCTGCTCACCACGCGGTTGGAGGCCGAATGTACCATTCATATATAATGCTCTATTCGGTAAAGGCGCAGCTAGTGCAAAGTGCTTGAAAAACAGCGAGAAAACAGTGCTGGAGACATTTCCCAAAATATTGGGATCGAGCAGTGCAGAAATATTGTTATGAGCTAAGGCAAGCGAGGTGTACGACATGAAGTCCGCGTTGAGTCCCGGAAGACGAAAGTTGTATGTATGGTCTGCTAGGTTCTCCGTGAGTTGAGTAGCTGTCTCGTTGTTCGAGATGCGTGCTGAATTTGCAGCATTAAGAAGAGCATCGTTGAAGAGGTATCCATAGCTTTAGACAAGTCAGTAAATAACCAAAAGCAAAACAATATGGAGAAAAGTGACAAACCTACCTAACGCTAACATTGTGAACAACTTTGGATGGTTGAAATTCAAAACCTTCCCCAGTAGATTTATTCGTATAAGGGACGCCCCTAGAAACATTCAAGTCTTGATATAGATGCGACCAAGCATTAGGATCAGGCAGTGGTGATTCAACAATATCATAACCCTGAACCATCCCAGATAACACATCTACCTCGACTCTAGCGTTTGCTGTTTCGTAGACGGGGTCGCATTTCAAAGCCGTAACTTTAGGAACCTCTTTCCAAACCAGATGAGCCTGGTTGTCAGCATCTATAAACTGAGCCCCAAAAGCGTTGCCGCTAACCCACTTAACAACCACGCTCGAGTGCTTTGCATCACCTGCTGCTGACCAATAACCGATAGAAGCCGCTTTATAGAGCTCGTTGTTCTCAGTACCACAGCATTCCGTCTTTTCATCGGCCGCAAAGAAACTAAAATATGGATGCTCATCATCCCAGTATGTGTAGGCGCCATCCCGATTGGTCTTATTCACCGAAAGACCAATCTTTAACTCGTAGCCAACTTGAAGGTCTGCTGGAATTCTAGGATCGTCCCACGCATCTTTGTTCGTGAAGTCTAACGCACTCACCCAAGACGCAGTTTTAGACATGTCAATTGGTTTACAAGTAAGACGTCCCCTTAGCGATGATGTATCAATGGTTACACTGCTAGTTTCATTCAATGATGAAGACTTTTGGAGAGAGGACATGTCTAGAGACGCAAATGCCCAATCACCACGGGTCCAGGGAACGCTGGTGCCGTTGTCTGTGCCTTCTATTGCTGCCTAGGGTTTAAAGGTCAGTGCCAATTATCTTGAGCAAATAGTCAGGAATCATACCTGGTACAACCAATCCGAAGACATGCTTCCATAAATATTGGCTAGAACATTTTTCATGTTCCACTGCGTACCTTGTCTAGTATTGGGGACCGATGGAACTGTGAATATCGCGGGAACTGTACGGAGATCCATAGTTCTATACAACGAAACCTCATTTTCCTGGAATCCATGCTGGCGGTTCCATATACCGGACACGCTAACGATAACTATTCTTGTTAGCTTATTACGAGTAGATATAGAAGTTATGACTGACAAATGTGAGAGAGTACGGCTCCAAAAGCGACAAGCGCGACGAGAAAGTGTGTATTCCGAACTGCTTTCCAAACGATCCATAAGATTGGAGTGGCAGAATAGGATAACTTGAGGCCATTCTTAAGCAAAGTGGCTTCCTTTGCCATAGAAATAAGTGGTTGCAGCTGCCTTATCTTCTGATCCATTGAGTCCCACCACAACATTAGTCCAACAGCTAGAAGTGTAGGAATCACGGAGTATGGAGCCCAAGCAATGAAGTTCTCGTTACCGCGGTTTAGATTGAATTCCGAGTTTAATGGAATTTGCGAGATTCCGGAGTCGACATAGAACGAATACAAAAGAGCCAATGCCAGGATTATGGCAAATAGAGACACTAGAAGTGGCCCGAGAAGCCACCATCGGAGAATCTTAGGTCTCCAATCTTTGGAATTGGCAGCTTTGCTTTCAGCAATAGCATGCGAGGATGTTTCTGTGGAGCTTGTTAGCATGAATAATTTTCATGTAAGTTGTGTACTCACCAGAGTACTGATATGTGTCTCTAACGTCGAATGAAAATAGTACACCATGTCGGAGGAAAAAGACGTTTCTAGAGAGCTGTTTGTGCATCCAAGCTTCTGAAGTCGCGTCTAGTCCTTCAAACAATGCTCGCGTATTTTGACCGGTGCTGACCAGTGATGCCAATGCTGCCACGGATGATGGATCTTGCGAAAGGTTTAGAGGTCTTTCATGTAATCGTGTGTATCCAGTAACTAGACCAATCTGTAATGAACAGAGCAAGAATACCGCAGTCAGAAGTATTCCCACCGGAAAGCTTGCCACTATTCGTCTTTCACCAATTGATATATTTCCACCTACAGTAACAATAGGTGATTGATTGTTGGTGTTGGTGAATGAAGCCATGATAGCTTCACCAAAAAACCTTTGTTTTATTCTACGAGCTTGGTCAACAATGTTGGGATTTCGGAACATTGTTTGGAGATTAAAGTCATTTTGAGCTCCTACGAGGGCAAGTGGGCCACCGAATTTAGGACGAAGTGATAAGAGTGGATTTGAAGCCAGATCTGGTGAATGAAACTTCGTGGACCAATCTTGGCTAAGAAAACTGCTTTCGAACCCAGTAATATTAAGATGACTAACATCAACAGCATCTTTTGTGATGTTGAACCGCATCATATCAAATGAAATAGTAGAAGAGGAGCCGAAAGAAGAGACTGTGACCGGAAGATTGGCTGAAAAATAAGTAGATTTGCATACCTGTCCCGTTGCTTGAATGTCCTTGTTCTGGTCATACGGACTTACCAAGAAGAAAATGCTTCTGTCGCCGCATTGAGTGCTGGTGTTCACTGTTATAGGCTTCTCTTCGTCCATGTTCTGCACCATCCCGTTACTAGAAGGCCAGAGAGCAGGTGAATCAAAGTTTGGAGCGCTGGACCACCATCCACCACCCGATTTGAATATGCTGCTATTACTCCAAACCGGTGGGTAGCCTGTTAGACCAAAAGTGCATCCATCATCTGAACCAAGCACAAAAGAAGTCAAATTAACTGTCCCAAACACAGTAGAGTCCGAATTGAAAGATATCTTCTTTGTGTAAGAGATATTTGCAACCTTTTGAAGGTTCATAGGGGCACATTTTAAACCTATCTGATACACCGTGGTGTTTGCTGTCCATAATTGAGGGGTTCCCGATAATTTGGATCCAACAGGCATCGTGACTAAACTCGAGGGCCAAACGGGACGTACAACAAAATCATCCGTAATCCAGGCGCTCGATGTCGTATTTAGTAAAACACTCGACACTGTCCGAAAAAGTACCGTGTCATCGGAGGATAGTTGCATAGGTAGATTTCCAGAAGTTCCCAGTTGTGAAATCGGCGCTCCTTTGGTAAGAAGAATGTCACGAGGAGAAAGAAAAGCGGCTGAAAAAGGCGTGACGAAAAAAAGGCCCATAAGATTGATCATCAAGGCCCAAAACAGCGCCCAGTTTCGAAATCCGTCATTTTGACTCTGCCTGAGAGCATCGATTGGTTCAAACCAGATTGCTCTAAATTTGAGGAAAAGAGAAGCACCTGCAGATGCACCGTCTGGCCTGGAGAGTCTAGCAAACGGTTCCGTACGCTTGATATCTCGCACCATGAGCATCGTAAGTAAAGTAAAGATTACTGCAAAAGTTGTGGGCATGAATCTCCAGCCGAACAGGAAAATCCCTGTGTTCTGCACCGTCCAGAGTCCTTTATTTTTCTGGGACCGAAGAGTAATACCCAACGTGAGACCAGCCAAGCCGACTGACATAAGAAAAAGAGTAAGTAGAAATGGCCACCTCAAAGCTACTGGCTGCCATTCACACCTTGGTTCTCTGAATATACTGCTCCATGGTCTTGTAGCTAGTCCGGGGGGAGGTGGACTCGAGCTACATGTATGGCTTCGCATCAATGGCTCCGGTGGCGGCCTTGAGGTTACTGTAGACAGAATACTATTTCGATATGCTGCTTCTTGGGCGCTCAACTCCATAAGAGGACTCAGAGGAAACCGCCGGCTACCTATGTTTGACTTCATCACACTGACTTCCCGGGACACGGATTCAACTATCTGTTGGGCAGATTGCCGTTGAAAATAAGATCGGCGGCTATCGGCAGGAGATAATGGCGAGACTCCTCCATCGATATATGAACCTGCCGTCATGGAGCCAGAACTCACAGATACCCTGCTCATTCTGCCTCTGTTTGCCGGGTGTCGAGAGAGCGACGGTCGGCGATATGGTACATACTGAATTTGGGCTGGTGCTGAGACTGTAGGTGCTTCTATCGGACTCCGATATGGGATATATTCGTAGGGAATGGGACCCTCCGAGTCCGGTGTACATATAGGAGAAACTGGAGATAGAAACATGTCCACGCTCCTGCTCGGTATGGGCTTCCTTGGTATAGACAAATTTCTCGGCTTTTCTATTTTTCGTGGGGTCTGACTTTCCGCCATCGTTGTATTAATTCATTATAATACCAAAGTGAAGAAGCTTGCTGTCCAGACGTAATGGTGCGTGGACCAACAAATGAAAAAACAAAAGAAATGGCAAAGGAAAGATAATATAAATTGTGGAAAACAAAACATGGCTCTCCACGTTGGACATGGTCCGAACTAAGGTAGACCGGAGGGGTCCCACGAAGGAGCAGGCCATTCCGTTGCAAGATCCAGCCTCGAAGGAGTTTTTACCAATCAGTCATTACCCGAATGCTGAGAGCGGATGAACTAGCGCTTATCACTTTAAGCTTGGCGGTGTATTCCTTGCAGCGAGCACTGATTCCTTTTTTCAAGTCAATCAACGCTGTACTTGAGCTTGTGTAGTGTAGTGCAGTCAACTTGCAGATTTCCCAGAAGTCCTGTGCAACAGAGACCACGCAAATTCATCCTCCACCTGATCCAGTTAGTTCTCCTTTCGGCAGGAGTTTGACATCGACTCCGTTCCCAAAATTCCAACTTAGGTAGCGGTTGCGAGGTTCCAGGAGAGGTAATAGTAACTCCTAGTAGTGTCTTGAGTGGTTACATATTGGTTGAGTTGGAAGCCCAAAGCCCACGAACGTTCCTTCGAGGCGCAGTCGTGACTTTTGGTGGATCCGTACAGACTCATTCAATTGGGTTAGCCAGCTAGCGGGTCTTTCCATTGTGGCTGATCCAAGCCCTTGGGATGGAATATCAACGCTTATGCTTATCACATACAACATAAATCTTAATGAAAAGAAGATAATGAAAATTATAGTCCGACAAAACGAAGTTGAGATTTAAGGGCCAGTCGAGCGGAGGCATTTCTACCTCATTAGGTAATCATCTTGTTGCGGAACTGGATTGGTTATTGACGAATAGGGATATAATGTGGATCCCGAGACTGAAAGTCTTATTCTATTCTAATTGGTTCACTATATCGAAACTTACTATTACTGTATAACACTCGCGAAAACTTATAACACACTATCGTGCTTTGTATAATCAAAACAATCCCCAGTTTACGTTCCTAGGCAAGGTTTAATTTAATTCTGTATATAATAAGGTATTTTGAAATGCGACCTAACAAAATGCTGAGCTTTCCCCGCTCCACCACGTGCGTCAGAACTCTCGTCGTGCCAACCAACAACCAGCCTCGGCTCGTGTTACTTGTTGTACTGTACCCCGTACACCCAATCCAGTCTTACCCATTCTCGCTTGAATCAATAAAGATCCGATCCTGATCCTAACGTCATTCAACATCCTGCAAAGTTCCCCTGTCCTCTTATTATTCTCCGTTACGATTTAGGATTTCCATATTTCTCAGTTGACTCTTACAGAGCAGTTCTTACCGGGGTTATATTTGCAAGGTAAGATGGCAAAGGCTTTTGGTAATCCAAGTCCATGGGCTGAGCCCGCTTGGTGAGTTGTTAGATTCATTATAGTTCACCCTAGATACTAGCTTAAAGCTCATATACGCAAATCTTCCTTACCCTGTCGATCAATGTAAATAATCGAATACATGGGAGGTTTAGAGATTAATGAATGCTAATCCATATACCAAAGGTATTCTGGCGAAAGACCATCTCCATATTACAAGGAGTCCCATATCCGTCTTCGAAACTTCGTGAGAAAATGGACCAACGATGTTCGACTCCCGCTTCCCATTCCAATTCTAGCCCCATCCTAACATTTCTGTAGAATGTAGCAGGTCAAGAAGAGGCATGGCAAGCAGCTGGCAAGCTCCCCGACGATGTGTACAAAAAGTGTGCCCGCGACGGCCTTCTCGTCCCCATTGCGGCCGGCAACAAAATCCCTCTGGAATGGTCACATTATCCTATTGCAGCGGGTATCAAAGCTTCTGAGTGGGATGGATTCCACGACTTCATCATCTGGGATGAGCTTTACCATGGTGCCCCCTCTATCTCTAGCGCTTTCATCGGGCTGGTAGTTGGTGCACCGCCGTTGAAAATGTATGCTAGTAAGGAATTGCAGGCCAAGATCTTACCGGAGATCTTAACGGGCGAAAAGAGGATATGTTTGGCGATTACGGAGCCGGGTGCGGGGAGTGATGTTAGAGGTGTTACAACGACGGCGGAACTGACGCCTGATGGGAAGTTTTATGTTGTGAATGGGGAGAAGAAGTGGATCACAAATGGAATGTTCTCGGATTATTTCATGGTACATTATTTTGATTTAATCTCAGCCACTGGTGGGGCGGATTTGATTTGTATGAACTAGAGCTGACCATATGGTAGACGCTTGTACGCACAGGTGGTGATGGCGCAGGTGGCCTCTCTATGCTCCTCATCCCCCGTCTCCCAGGAATCAGCACACGTAAGATTGAAATTGGAGCTGGAGGCATGTCCGCCACCACATACATCACCTTTGAGGACGTCAAAGTTCCAGCCTCATATTTAGTCGGACAAGAAGGCATGGGTTTCAAATATACCATGTCGAACTTTAATCATGAGCGGCTTTGGATTGCATTCCAGGCGATAAGAGGCGCTAGGATTTGTTTGGAGGATGCGATGACCTGGTGTCAAAAACGGGAGGCGTTCGGAATGACATTGATTGAGCAGCCAGTTGTGAGACATAAGTTTGGTCACATGGCGAGACAGGTTGATGGATTACAGAGTTGGACAGAGAGTATTATATATGAGTTAGATAATTTGAGCCATGCTAAAGGTATGTGTTCAGATGTTACTTGCTAGAGGAGAAACTGATTGAGGTTAGGATCTGCATTATTGGGTGGTGTAACTGGACTATTGAAGGTACAAGCAGGCATCGTTGGGAAGTTCGTGGCAGATGAATGTCAGAAGTTAATGGGAGGGTAGGTAGTATTGTGGTTGATTATGATGAAGCAGCTACTAACATGATCAGGCTCGGCTTGACAAAGTCTGGCCAGGGTGCTCGTATCGAAGCTGTTGCTCGAAGCATTCCAACTCTCATTGTCCCAGGTAAGCAACAACTCGTACGCCCAATGTATTGTATATGGCTAACAAGTTCACGCAGGTGGATCAGAAGATGTATTGCTAGATCTCGGCGTAAGGGAAGCTATAAAGCTAAGCAGTATCGCCAAGAAGTCCAAGTTGTAATCCAATGTGAGAACAAGACACTGAAGGCTGAACACGGACGCCAGCCCTCCTATATCTCGCTTTTCGAGATATTTGCAGGCTATTTTAATTGTTTCCTCTCTCGTGCCTGGAAATTCTGGGGTTGGTATACTTTCGAAAATTGTATTTCAATATTCCACAAGGGTTTTAGGATAGACTTTAGTGGTGAAAAGTGAGAGATAGTTTTCGGATATGCAAGGACACCTCTGAGCAGCTTCGTTTATGTGATATTTCGCCCATTGTTACGAAAATATCACCAATCTGTTACCTCATTGCTAATAGCAGATCTATTCAAATCTCAATCAACAATGTTGTAGATTCATTACGCTAGAGTGTATGGTTACATGGCAGTGTATCCGAGTAGATTACAATCGAGATCGCATTGTTATATTGTGCCCGAATTCAGCAAATATCTAGCACTATCTCCACGCAGCAGCAAATGTCTACTTATTTCCACCAAACAAGAACCCAGTTTCTCTTCTCTGCCTCGTAAAACCCCTCATCTTCTTATTATGCATCTACGCAGGACCTCTTAACGCTGTTCCATATTTTCTCCACGGGCGCTGGAGCCTGGTCCCCAGATTTTCTTCGTTGCGTGGTTCTTCAATCCAGATCTTATGCCAGTCTACTATTGCCATGTCTCCCCTTCGGTTTTCAGATCGCGTCGGACAGGTTGAACGACCGAGGGTACTAGTGATTTCTTCCTTCCCATCTTCTCCAATTCAAAAGGAGTTAGCCGCGCGATGCCTCTGGAGGATCTACTGGGTGCAGTGTATCTGGGTCGGTTACGATGAGAGGTAAGTATTGGCCATTGATGATAATGTAAGAGGGTGGTGGGTTAGATGGCCAAGCGGGCTTGATATTGACCATATTGTTTTCTTTGTTGTTGATTTTTGAGAATATAAATTCCAATTATATATTGTTAACGCATCATAAGAGTTTAAGTAAATGAGAAGCAGAGATAAAATTGCTAATGCAATTACAACCAAAATATGGACATTCACAAAGTACTTGCGGTATATGAATGGGGTTTTCGATTTTTTATTCGGAAACTTACTAATGAATCCGGTTGTAAAGTTATGGGTAATAATCAACCTTAATCGCTCATACCACTTGCAAGTGCCACCCCTTTCTAGAAGAGACGACCGTCATATAAGCGCAAAAGGATTTCCGAAAATCCAGACTCCTCTCATCCATGGGACTGTGAGGCTGTAATCATCTTCAACGATGTTTCAACCAGAATCCCCTCCTAAACTCCATGGTTCCCGACCTTAATACAGTACAAAAGATAGACGCCGTCAGTTTAAAGAGATAATACAACATAGCCTGAACTCCAAGAATCCATTTGATTCATTTTGCACATGAGCGATGCCTACAAAGGCTCGGCGTGGATCTCATTTTTGAGACCACCTTGGTCATCAAGGAGCTGTTCCAGCAAGCTATCAATATTCTCATCCATGGTGTCTACCTCAGTGTCAACACACTTGGAGATCAATCGTCGATATTGTTCTCCCTTCTCTCCTGCACCAGCCATTGCTAACGCATCCATGTATTGCACGACCAGCTTCTGACGCTTATGCTGCTCCTCGTCTAGAATCCTAGCAAGCATAGCACGCTCAGAAATATCATCAACTTGACTTGAGTGTCCATTCTGTCTGCTTTCCTCGTGCTGAGATCTTGCTATCAATTGCAAGTGTTGTTGCTGTTCGATAAGCGAGAGGACGGACTTGTCGAGTTGGGCATACTTGGCCTTGGCTTGTTCTACATCCCCGTTGTCCTGGTCCTGCAGATAATCATACTCAATAGTCTGGTGACGTATCTGATTAAGTTCTTCATGCGTAGTGAGCAAAAGACGATTGGCCTCCTTCTCTGACTCAATTTTGTCCTGAAGCTCATCATCAAATGATTGCGCGAGTTCGCGGAACTTCTCCAGCACCAATGGGGTGATCTTATAATCAATGGATATAGCAGCTTCGGAAGTGTGTGGCAAGATGTGACGGGGGTTTTCTTCTTCTGGAAACGCATCGTAAACAGACTTATGCCGATTCGACTCAGGTGCAGCGAAGGGGGATGACGAGCCTTGTGGGTGACGATCCCGGTTTTTGAGGTGATTGATTTCCTGAATGATCTCTTCAGCGACAATGTTGTCGTTGTTAGGGATGTTCACCGATGCACCGCGACCAATTAATGCTCGGACACATTTCCGCGCGTTGTTTTGGGCTGCGATATGGATGGCAGTATTGCCATTGATATCCTGAGCATCAATTAGGCGCTGAATTTGTTCCGGCTCGAGAATTTCCTGCATCTTATTTAGGATGATATCCAGATAGTATCGGGCACAGTGATGCTTGTTGCGACTTGAAGTAATAGCAGCAGTGTGGTGAATTGCAGTCGCATTACAATGATCTACTCTATCAATAGTGCTGATAAGTTGATTGACAACTCCTGGCATCGTTTGCTTATCCATGCAATTGGTGAAGAGCACAGCTCGCATCAAAGGAGTTTCACCTCGTATGTTCTCTGCATGGAGACTAGCACCGAACCGTTTAAGCTGCTTCATGACTTCAACATCTCCCATAGCAGATGCCCAATGCATTCCTGAGTGTCCCTCATTATCGATTGACCAGTCGGCTTGGAAATTTGGAGGAGGTTCTGGCTTTGGTGCTTCACCTTCACCTGAAACCATGAAGTAGTCGAGAAGCTCATCAGCCCAAATCACATGGGATTGTTCAACGGCATTGTGGATGGATTCATCGCGCTTCCGCTTGCGATGTCCTGTGGATTGCGCAGATACATCATATCTATCATCATCACCCATGAATGAAGCCGAAGCAACTGTTGCATCGTCTGGCATGCTCTCGTCGTCGTTGAGTTGGGCGCTGATATTATCGAATTCCTCAACGTGCCGTGGGACTGGTGCTGGTTCTGTAATGTTAGCACTGTCGGGACTCCTGACGCTGTTGCTGACTCACTATTAGACCATTTAGGAACTGCAGGTTTCTTGGGGGCCTTGGGTTTGTTTGTGGTATGCTTTGGAGCTGGGGGAGGGCTAAGATTTCCAGGAATATACTCGAATATGGTTCGAAGTTTTTCGTAGACTCCATTTCGTTGCGCTAATGCCTGGCCTTGTTCCAGAGGGACCCAGGTACCTTGAATAATTAGTAATTAACTTTGCGGACTGTCAGACAATCTCACCTTGATATTTTCCATATCCGCCTTGAACCTTCTCGTGCATTTCCTTCTGTACCTCCCTCTCTAGAATTCGAGTTCGTGCAGGCTTGTCAAAACCAGCGGCCTTAAGAATATGTGTCGCATTAATCCAATCATCATGGCGCCGGCGCATGACTGACAACACATGTTAGTATGCTACAGTATCGGAGCATGGGAATGCTCACCATGTTCCTTTAGTCCTTCACCAAATTGGAATTCATAGACAGGATTCTAGGTCTGTTAGCTCTGATCATTTGAAAAGTTTTGATAGTGTACATACATTGCTGTAAGTGGCAGTATAAACGCCAGGTCCAGTAGGCTTCACCATCGTTCAATCTCTGCTTTGGATTTCTTTTGACGATGGGGAGTATCAGCATGCGGCTGGAGGGCAATCTCCGGTCGCAAATGCTAGTAACGGCGAACAAAGCCTCTTGGAAATAAATTGAAAGCTGCGTATGTGAATATGCAACAATTTGCGCGTCTGAGATAGTTGCAATGATAGAATACCTAGCGTTGTGGTGATAATGTCAAGGGGAGGAATATTTGAACGCGGTGGTCGCGTCGTTCTGGGAACCGGGCGATGCTTATATCGAAAACCACTTTAAAGAAACTCACGTGACATAGCCTCTCTTACTTTGAATTGTTCTATAGAGTGCTAGTAGCCAATAAATATGCTGTTCTTTCGCCATTTCAGGCATCAAGCCGTTAAATCGGGATCTCGCAAAAACCAACAAACTCAGTTTTCAATCATCTAGCATTTACAAACTTTGTAATCTTGGCTCTCTATGCTGTTAACATTACCATATGGATTACTCGGTACTCAGCGAAATGTAAGCTAGAACGCGATTTGAACTCCATTATAATATTTGTAAAAGGCTGGATTGTTTGAATATAGTTTGCCTTCACTTCCCGTGTTTCCATACCCTACCTAGCCTTTGAATTCATGCATGATAATCATTTTTGTGATTTACTCAAACCCACTCCGCTGATGTTTGCTACCGCCATCCAGGATCTCCACATCATTGCACGCTGTATGGTGCACCGTAACATCAGCCCGGTAAATCATTACAACGCTTCACGCCTACAGAGCCGTTTCCCAAGTCCCAGGGAGCCTTCAAATATTTGCTTGCATGTTCCACACAAGCCTCCATCTGCCGGATCTTTTCCCAAGTCCAAGGTAGCTCTTATCTCCCGAAAGGCTGGGACATGCTGTTGCTAACACATGTCACAGCTGATAATGTCCCAAATCGACGAGGACTTCAAACTGTCGCAATTGCCAACAGACGCTGAAACTATTGCGTTTTGTGAATTACAGGAATCGCTTGATGACTATAGTGGAGCTTATGTATTCCCTTCTCGGGAAGCTCCTGTTGCTTTCATCAAATGTGGAGCAAAAGACTACGGCATGAAGGCAGAGTTATCAAACCAAGAGTTTGAATCTAATTCTTTCAAGAGTATGCCACAGCATCAAACGGCAAATATTCTTATTCCCAAAATCTATCGCGTAGTTGAGCGAGAGCACATTTTATATGTGATTATGGAATATATTAATGGGGATACACTCAAAGAGTTACTTGATAAACGTCTCTCGCAAAGTCAAATGCAATAATATTACAATAAAATAGCTCAAGCTATTAAGTTGTTTATTTCTTTCAGAGTACCCGAGAATACTGCTCTAGGGCCTTTTGGTGGTGGAATAGCTATGCATCCTCTTTTTAAAGATGGTACAGCATCGATGGAATACACGTCCATTGATATCTTGCAAAAGCACGTGAATAATGTGTGTTTAAAACAATAAATTATATAAGTTTTGCTAATATTAAATTAGGTTATAAATTTACCTGAAAAAAAAGATCTAAAGGTTGATTTTCAAGATGAAGACTTATGCTTTTGTTATTCAGACCTTTATGAAGGGAACTTTATTTTTACCGACGATAAACTTTATATTGTAGACTTTGATTACGCAGCCTTTTTACCAATGAGCTTCATGACTTACGCTCTTGATCAACCTCGTCCTGTGTGTGACGCTATTAAGACTAAATTCGATCTTCCTCAAGAAAATCTTAAAGCTATGAGAGTAGCTGGGTATAATTTTATGATTAGTTGGCGTGGAGCAGGGAAGTAAACTATTTTAGCTTTTGTTTATATTACTGATGAACAAGTAGGCCTACCTCTTGGTGATGACTAAGGAATCTTAAAGTTAACCACGGAAGAGAGT
>Ga0247734_1000993_pt1 | contig 22758 bp, 15 predicted proteins | sample UWRJL103311B2_FD_180933 | JGI IMG/M metagenome (GOLD analysis project Ga0247734, IMG submission 180933) | Plant litter microbial communities from Arlington Agricultural Research Station in Wisconsin, United States - UWRJ-L103-311B-2 | ecosystem: Environmental > Terrestrial > Plant litter >... | reverse complement strand
TGAGAGAAGGGGGGCGAATACGTGCAATGCGACGTATCTGCTCTGGAGTTGGTGGTGCAGTGACCTGCTGGCGTGTAGATCTTCGTGGAGGAGTTGCTGGAGGCTCCATGGTGCCGTAGTATTGTTTTATGTTTGTTAATGAGAATGAGAATGAGAATGGCAATCGTCAATATGTTGGACAAGGCTGGAGAGTGTGGCAAAGTGGCAGCCTCGGCAGGTGGGGGCGGTTCAAGATTGATGGTACAGAGATGACGACGTCAACATCCCGACTTTTTGAAAACCTCCACAGCAAATCACAATATCATTTGACGCGTTGCAAATTCAAAGTCAATTCGTATCAAGCCATGTTAGGTGCCGATATTTCTAGTTGTCGAAAAAGTTATCTCGTTTTCTTCAATTAAGGTCAAACTCCTCTAGGAGACTTACGACTGTTTGAAATTTAATGGTCTACTCTCTGCACTAGCAAATGAATCGTTGGGGAATTTTATACTTCTGTATTGTTCTGATGATGTAGAATCACAAAAATTGGATCACAAGCTCACCATATTTGAGTAGGTATATAGTGCATCTTCAATTCTCTCAGCAACTCAACAATTTAGAGGAAAACAACCTGAGGTAGTTATGTTATAATCACTATGGGAACGACATTCGCTACACTGCCAATTATCTAATTCCCTCACTTTGTCGTCAAATGCTCTTAGCACAAAATCTCAATCATATCAGCATATATCGTAAGCGAAATCAACGCCTTCTAGTTCATAAATCTAGTCCAAACACAAAATATAGATAAAGAGACTCCAATTACGACCATAATAACTTGCTGCAATTTCGAACCAGACCTGTAACACGGCTACTAGAAAGAAAATTGCTGTCTATAATATAGTATAATAGGTATACTCTAGATGCTAATTGAGATTTCGCAACTTGGTCTTCTCCTACGTTGAAGGTAATAACTACGCATTCGAAGAGACAATAGAGCCCCCCCCCCCAAGAAATGACAATCTTGTACGAGCTGTCAGATTGCGGTATTTTGCACTTTTTTGTCTCTTCAAAATCATCATGTTGCTCCAAACGATAATAGAATACCACGCTTTTAAATACCATTCTGCTTAAGCACCTCCTAGGCAACATGTAAAGTCTTGGTAGTCAATTGCGATATACTCACGGAAAATACCACGATATTTCGAAACGTATATTCCAATGAAAAGAAGCTCGATCAACTTTCTCTATCATACATCACAAGCATGAGCCTAAATGCTACTTTCCAACATAAAATCACCAGTTCAAAGCCTAAATCCGTGCACCCAAACTACAACCTTACGCGGGCAAACGCCACCGGCTCCTTTCAGAAGTACTGATACATAATTAATTGCACTGTACAGTACAAGGGGAAATCGTTGGAAATCCAATAGAATACCAATTTTCAAACCAACTTGCTTCTCCCCCTGGTGTCGAATCTAGCCTCATAGACTTCAACCTGCCTCTTCGCAACTTGCAGATTGTTCTGATAGTACTCCAAGTCCTTTTCCACATCTCTTCGAACGGGACCAGCCTCCAACATCATCAACTTGAGCTTCTGCTCATTGTATTCCTTCCTTTTGGCAAGAAACAAATCTTGTGCTTTCGCATAGGCGGCGGTATCGGAATCAGACATTGTCATCTTTTCTGATCGTCCGAACTGGATAGTTCCATGCCCGGTAGGGGAGCCATGAGGGCCGACCGCAGAGATACCTATATGATTGCTGTCGATAGGATGTGCGAAAGTGCATAAACTGAAGAGGGAGATGGCTGCGAGAACCATGATGTTCTTCATCTGTTCTGTCTATAATTTTCGGGACGATGATTGATCGTAGATCAGCTAAATCTCATAGGTCCTAATGATGTGCATGCGAGTATGGGTGGAGAGACGTTGTGAAAGTTAGCCAACAACTCAATTGAAGACTTCTCGCTGTGTATATATGGATTTTGGGGACAGAGTGCATCCGAACCAGAAACCAAAATATCACTTCCAACACGAAAATCAGTCAAAAGGAACATCCTAACGGTGATCGGGACTTTCTTGTAGGCTTGGTGTAAAAAAGCCGGGCTTGGCAGCTTCAACCAAAATCCAATCATTACATCATTACCTAAAGGCAGGGTTTGTCACTAACAGTATTGGATACTTTTTACGTCCAGTTACCCATTTTTTGTTTGTTTTAAAGGCTAAGCGCATTCCTTCGCATCCATAGGAAGCGTTCGTAGGAGTTCGCATGGGACCGCTATTTTACGCTGAGGCTGAGCAACTATAACATAGTCCGAGCTTGAGGCTTAGCAGAACTCGAATATATGATTCTATCAATATCAGTATTTGTAGGTTCTCTAATAAACAATCTAATACCAATAGATTCTATGCCTTTTTTTCTCGCTCTTAGGAATGCTCATACTAAAGACATCGTAGGTAAGTCGTCCAAGTCAGCCTCTACTCTCCGCTTAATCTCTTCCCCTCGACCTCCAAGAACCTTATTCCGAAGTATTGTCCCTCGATTTAAAATTCTACCCAAACAACAAGCAACCAGGAAGAATAAAAAACGTGGAATCTATGGAATCACAGCTTAATGCTCCCGCCGTTGAGAAAGGGAGGCAACAGCTCTGCCATTGTAAGCGAGCTCGCTAAAATAGGGGTTCACGCTAGAAATTTCCAGAAGTATCCCAATCAACTGGAAAGTTATCTATTTCACTTATATAATTATTTAGCTTATAAGAATAATCACGATGATAGTTGCCTTAAAGATCAAATACTGTTTAGAAAGGGGAATGACTGGAACAAAAATACTAAATCATTCCCTCCCTTCTCTCTTCCACCTTCCCCCTTTCCTCACCTCCAGTGCGCCAGAAAACGATCTAGTGAAGCGTTCAGCACGATGATTCATCTAAATCCAGGAACCATACTAGTGAAACGCCAGTCTTGGTCTTCCAACTCATAAAATCCAGTATCACCACCGCAACTTGACATCTAAACACTTGAATTTTCGTACCCGAACTCAAATCACCATGCTCGAATTTTCCCCCCCATCGAGGAAAAAGTTCCCACGCCGCAATCCCTCGATATCTCGAAAACCAACTAAAGATCTAGTTCGAAGCTTGTACACGCTTGCGACCTGCGTCAGATATCCCTGCCAGCCAACCACAATATTTCCCAATTATGTCAAAACTACCTCAACTCACCAGCAGACAATCCCCTCATGCATCTTCGTTCCAAAACGTTCTACACCTCAAGACTTTACTTTATGTCCAATCATTCCTAGCCCTAAAAGCCAATTAACGATTTGTCAGACCTGCAACAAAAAGATTTAGCCAACCAGCGCCGTCCCGGATTTTTACTTGCTCATCACGCCGCTTTCTCACCATTTACGCTCCAGCAGTCTAAACCACACCAGCAGTTTGAAAGCGAATTTCCCATCTCACCAAATGATATCATGAGTAATTTGTTGCAGTTTCCCTCAAAAATCTAAGAGTAAGAGAGTGGCCCCTTCCTGTTTAGATAGAAACTTCTATGGCCCGTAGATTTTCTGAGGAACAAACATCACTCACAACAATTATGGGAAATCTAGCCTAATAGTAAGTATTTGTTTAAGAGATTGTAATGTAAGAATAGATGGCTACGATAGAAATATTGCATTACACAAATAAAATCACAATCATACTAAGATAGAAAGTGTGATTCGGGAATGTGGTTGCGGACTTCCAGTTTTAGGATCCATATCCACTGCCTACAGTAAGATTTTGTAGCAAGATTGTCTCTGTTTTCCTAGCTCTCTCTGGTTCCCCGGAGACATGAACCTCATCAAACTGAGATATTTGGACGCGACAGTTCGCTCAACAATTTCTGCATAACAAATTAAAATATTCTGATTCTGGTTTTGTCTCTCCATCCAGTGGCTGGTACGAACGCCAGCAAGTTATCAGAATCCTTATTCGATTTTATTGTTTTGTCTTCTTTGCCATCCCTTCGTTTTTCTTCTCTTTTTTCTCTTGCAATATGTGGTCCTATGCCGGCGGGAAAATACTGGTATCCTCCACGATGTAGAAGTAAAGTAATGACAGAGCAGAGCGGGATGATCGGCTTGAGGAGCTGGTTCGGGACCGAGTCGGTTAAGGCTAACTGGGCCAAGCTACTTCGCAACCTTAAAATTAATTACATGACTTACCTTACCTGCTTACCTACCACTACAGAGTTGGAAGAGTACGCAGACGCAGTATGTTTATGCAGCTTAGCACATCGAGACAAATGAAATGCTGTTGACAAATCTCCGGAGTATCCGACCAACATTCACTTGTGCCTGGGCAGTGGCTTACGGTACCTACATCGTTCAACCCTCACGGAGGCAAAACTTGTCTTCTATCCACCAGGAGGGTCGGTCCTGTCGGTGGTTCTGGATGTCCGATACGCTCAAACGGATTTGTTGGGTTATTTCCGGCGCGGTGGTATATCGCACTGTGTCGGAAGTAAGCATGTGCTGTATTGGTGATGTACTGTACGTACTTCGTACTGTACATGTACTGCAGCATTACCGTACTGCATGGCAGGAACACGACATGATCGTCAGCAAAGCCTGCGTCGATCAATCGTAACGGCCGGCACGTTGGGATGTCCCGATCGGCACATGGAGACATGTGTTTGACCGCTACAGTAGCAGGATACATATACAGTGCCGCATCTGCAGAGCAGCACACGCAATAGTATGGGGATGACTAACTTAGTTTCGCGGAACGGAGGTTTACAGTTCGCCGCTTGCAGTAGTTGAAAGGTTATTTCCAAGGCAAAAGTCGCGCGAGACTCGTACGCGCTCTGTAAGCTATGCTGATACACAGCCCGATAGGGAGTAAACAACTGGGATTCCACTAGGTGGTGGTATACCCCTTAACTTCTTCCGGCCGCATTGGATCGAGAAGTACCCGCTACTGTATACACTTTTCTGGCTTGGGGTTTTGGTCTGGATTGGAATAGTTGCTGATGAGGTCAGTGCCAATGGGAGCTTCGGAAACCGGACGATCAAAACACAACACCACTTCAGATGGCGCATGTTGTACCACTCCCACGTCTTGAAACTAGATAAGCTTTTGTGTTCCCCCAGTGAATATCTATCTCTACCATTTCTTTGACTGTTGTCGTGTGGTTCCTTCGTTACCCTTTCGACTCTAATAACTTCTGCCTCAACTTCTGCCTCCATCTGTCATTATATTTTCCCCTTTCCCCCTTTAGAAACAATAGCAAAATTTCTACTTGACGCGTGATCATTCCTCCTCCAGCTATGGAAGAAGACGAGAAGCGTCAGCATGAAGCTGGGCGAGGTGAGGAAATGGCCTTTGATCCGGCGGGAGGCTGCAATGAACCCGAACATGCAGCAACATCAGGCTCTTCAAGCAGTGATACCGACTTTGAAGGCGGGGAGGAACTTCAAAGAATTCGAACAACAAGATCAATGGCTCTGGAGCACCAATTCGAACCCATTAGGGCAGGCGATCGAGCTGAAGTGACAAGGGTTGCGTCACTGTTCGGTCCCCAATCTAGTATTCATTCCTCTACTAGTGAAGCAGGTTTAGCGCGACGAGATACATTGTATGGAGTGGATATGGAACATCCTGCGCTGGATCCAACAAGTCCAAATTTTGATGCATATAAATGGGCACGAATGTAAGCATTCGTTCGTCTTCTACCGCGAAAGATGCTAATATTTGCAGGATGATGAAGCTAACCGACGAACGCCAAATCATTAAGAGACGTGCAGGTGTTGTATGGAAGAATTTAAAAGTGTGTGGCAGCGGATCAGCCATTAGCCTCCAACAGACTGTCGGCTCGCCTTTTCTCACACCATTTCGACTTGGTGAGGTCTTTAGTAAAGGTCCAGAAAAGACCATCCTAAACGAGTTTAATGGCCTTCTGAAAACAGGGGAAATGTTGGTGGTTTTGGGTCGCCCTGGTAGTGGTTGTAAGTCTGATTTCTCTCAAACAGAAGCCATGTTTATGCAAGCTAATTTCGAGATTGTTATTGTTAGGCTCGACCCTTCTTAAAACTTTAATGGGTGAACTGAAGGGGCTTGACATGAGACCGGAATCTGAGATTCACTATAATGGAATTACCCAAAAGGATATGCTCAAGCAATTCAAGGGTGAGATGGTCTACAACCAGGAAGTTGACAAACACTTTCCGCACTTAACGGTTGGTCAGACTCTCGAATTCGCAGCTCGAGTTCGTACACCACAACATCGTGTTGTTGAGGGAATGGATAGAGAGACATGGGCAAAATACTTTACCCAAGTGATCATGGCGGTCTTCGGTCTCTCGCATACCTACAACACGAAAGTCGGGAATGATTTTGTCAGAGGAGTGTCTGGAGGAGAACGGAAGCGGGTGAGTATTGCTGAGATGGCACTTGCTGGATCGCCAATTGCAGCCTGGGATAACGCTACACGAGGTCTCGATGCTGCCACTGCAATGGAGTTTACCAAGTCTTTAAAGATGCATAGCAAGTTGACTGGTGGTGTTCATCTCGTAGCCATCTACCAAGCTTCTCAAGCTATATATGATTTATTCGATAAGGCCGTAGTGCTTTACGAGGGACGTCAAATTTTCTTTGGACCTTGCAATGAAGCCAAGTTGTATTTTGAAAAGATGGGATTCGAATGCCCTGCGCGCCAAACCACCGGAGACTTCCTTACCTCAATAACGAATCCGTCTGAGCGGAAAGCAAAATCTGGTATGGAGAATAAAGTCCCCAGGACTGCCGCTGATTTTGAAAACTATTGGAAAGCATCACCGCAATACAAACTTTTGAAAGAAGAAACTGCAGCTCACGAAGAAGAATTTCCAATAGGTGGGAAAACGCTTGAACAATTTCAGGCAAGCCGAAAGGAAATGCAGGCAAAACACACCCGAGCTGAATCACCGTATACCGTGAGTATTCTCATGCAAGTCAAATATTGCACGACACGTGCATACCAGCGGATCTGGAACGACAAGACATCTACAATCACCACTATCGTTGGCCAAATTGCAATGGCCCTGATTATTGGCTCCATCTTCTACGGCACTCCATCTAACACTCAGTCTTTCTTCCAAAAAGGCGGTGTTCTCTTCTTTGCCATCCTTCTCAATGCACTAATCGCCATCTCCGAGGTCAACCACCTTTACAGTCAAAGACCAATTGTCGAAAAACAAGCATCATATGCGTTCTATCATCCCTTCGCCGAAGCTCTTGCTGGAGTCGTGGCAGATATTCCAGTCAAGTTTCTAATTGCAACTGGTTTCAATATCATCCTCTATTTTCTGTCCGGACTGCGACGTGAACCAGCCCAATTTTTCATCTTCTTTCTATTCAACTTTTTGGTTTCTTTGACGATGTCTCAAATATATAGATCGATTGCAGCAGTATGTACAATTTCTAAAATCCAAATCCTCCATTCGAAGTGATTGGAGAAAAGCCTTCCTAAGAGCCGAGGGAGTCCGTTTAATCCTCTAACGTCTATTTCTCGACCTTCTGGGACATTCAAATGGTGTTTTGTCTCGGCTCTTACGATAATGCTTAGGATTTCAGGCTATCAGCTCCTATGGAAATTTGATAGATGCTAATTAATTATAGGCAACGAAAACGGTATCACAAGCACTTGCTTTTGCTGGTGTTATGACTCTGGCTATTGTCATCTACACTGGATATGTCATTCCTAGGCCGCTCATGCACCCATGGTTTAAATGGATATCTTGGATCAACCCAGTAGCCTATGCTTTCGAGGGAATCTTTGTCAATGAACTTCACGGACAACGGTACGCTTGCTCACAGCTGGTACCAGCTGGTCCAGGCTATGTAAATGCCGGCGAAAACTTTATCTGTGCTGTAGCTGGTGCAGTCGTCGGCCAACCAAGTGTCTTGGGTGACGACTATTTACGGAGTCAGTACGATTACTCGTACTCTCACATCTGGCGAAATCTCGGGTTCTTGTTTGCATTCATGATATTCTTCCTCTTCTTCTACCTCATTGCTACGGAGTTGAATGCGGCATCCACTAGCTTTGGTGAGGTTCTTGTCTTCCGCCGTGGCCATGTTCCAAAACAACTTATGGATGCCGACAAAGCTGTAAAGAATGATGAGGAAGCTCCTACTGTCAATGTAGCTGCCGTGGGACGGGACGATAATAATCATGATGAAGAAATCCAAGCCCTAGCTCCTCAAACAGATGTATTTACTTGGAAAGATGTGTGTTATGATATTGACATCAAGGATGAACGTCGACGAATTTTAGACAACGTCAGTGGTTGGGTCAAACCAGGTACCCTCACAGCTTTGATGGGTGTTTCGGGCGCCGGAAAGACCACTTTGCTCGACGTGCTTGCGCAAAGAGTCTCAATGGGTGTGGTTTCTGGTAGCATGCTTGTCTCTGGAAAGCCATTAGATGAGTCGTTCCAACGAAAGACTGGATACGTGCAGCAGCAAGATTTGCATCTAGAGACTACCACTGTGCGCGAAGCTCTGCGATTCTCGGCTATGCTACGACAACCAAAGAGCGTTTCTAAGGCTGAAAAATATGCCTTTGTCGAGGATGTTATCAAGATGCTGAACATGGAAGCCTTCTCTGAGGCAGTCGTTGGTATTCCAGGCGAGGGGCTGAACGTGGAACAACGTAAACTATTGACGATTGGGGTTGAACTTGCAGCTAAGCCAGCTCTCTTGCTGTTCTTGGATGAGCCAACATCTGGATTAGATTCACAGTCTTCCTGGGCTATCATCGCATTTTTGCGAAAGCTCGCCGATAGTGGACAGGCCGTTCTTGCAACTATACATCAGCCAAGTGCGATTCTATTCCAAGAATTTGATCGGCTGCTGTTCTTGGCCAAAGGAGGCAAAACTGTAAGTGATCTCTCAGAATTAAACTTCCAAACCCATGATATTAGGAAGGTCCTCCTAGCGTGTTCTGGACTTTTCGCCAATTCAAAGGCAATTCGTCACTCTAGCGAGAGGTCAAAATTTTGCTATTGTTAAGAATAGATGATCGGCAAATAAAGTTTCAACTTATGATTCCCAGTATAATACAACATACTGACTACAAGGTGATTGAATAGGTATACTTTGGTGATATCGGAAAAAATTCAGAGACTTTGTTACAATACTTCGAGTCCAATGGTGCTGAGAAGTGCGGAGAAGATGAAAACCCAGCGGAAGCAAGTCTCACAATAGTTTCGTTGATATGTTTGCTAACTTTCCTCAGTACATGCTGGCAATGGTTGGTGCTGGGCCTTCTGGAAAATCGACTAACGACTGGCATGCAATCTGGAAGAATAGCCCACAGGCTGCGGGTGTCCAACAAGAACTCGTGCGCATCAAGAGTGAAATGGAAGGCAAACAAATCTCGACCGAAGGAGGCAGCCAGGGAGAATTTGCTATGCCATTCTACGAACAACTTATTCAGGTCACAATCCGTGTGTTTCAGCAATATTGGCGAACACCTTCATACATATACTCCAAACTGCTTTTAGGCTTGATGGCAGCTCTTTTTATTGGATTCTCTTTCTTTCATGCGGGATCATCAAAACAGGGCATCCAGAACATCATCTTCGCCATTTTCATGATTATGACAATATTCACTAGCTTGGTACAGCAGATCATGCCACGTTTCGTTCTTCAACGGGATCTCTACGAAGTGAGGGAACGTCCGTCAAAAGCCTATTCTTGGAAAGCTTTCATCATTGCCAACATCATTGTTGAAATCCCTTACCAGATTCTACTAGGCATTATGGTATACGCCTCATTTTTCTATCCGATCTTTACAAGTGAAGGCATTCCCTCAGGAGCGCGCCAGGGAACGATACTCCTCCTCGTCGTTCAATTCTTCGTCTTCACCAGCACATTTGCCCACATGCTTATTTCTGCCCTTCCCGATGCCGAGACCGCCGGTAATATCGCCACACTCATGTTCTCCATGACTCTGACTTTCAACGGTGTGTTCCAACCACCTAATGCCTTGCCAGGTTTCTGGATCTTTATGTACCGCGTTTCTCCCTTGACATATCTCGTCTCTGCGATTGCATCTACCGGCGTTTCTGGTCGGCAAGTCATTTGCGCTACAAACGAGATCTCCATCATGCAGCCCTCCAGTGCCGGTCAAACTTGCGGGGACTACTTGAGTGCATATATCAAAACTGCTGGTGGCGCTGTCATCAACCCAATGGCTACCTCTGACTGTGAATACTGTACTCTCCAAAATGCGGACCAATACTTAGCTGCGGTTTCTATTCACTACAGCACACGATGGAGAAATTACGGTATTGGATTTGCCTATATCGTTTTCAATATTGCTGGTGCGGTGGTATTCTATTACCTTATTCGAGTTAGAAAAAGCTCGGGGAGAACCAAAGCACTATTTGAAAAGGGCGCTGGCTTGTTTCAGAAGAGCAAGAGCCAAGAATCTCCAAGTCAGGCGAATAAAACCGAGAAGAACTCAAGTGGAGAGTCTGTACCGCCGAAAGAATAATGGAACCTTCGGATAATGGGTATGGCGCCAAGGGGATGGGTTTGGATTCGCCGTAGAGCACTATATAAGAGGGTTTGCTTTTCGCACGCAAATGGTTCACTTTTTTCCTTATGATTCTTTGTTAAAATTGTTGAAAGTAGTAATTTAATTATACAACCTATTCCCTCGATAGTATCTAGGTGTTTCTTTTCATTTGGAATATAATGGATTTCTTACATAGGAGTCCTCACGTCTTGCACGACCGACATGTTACTCTACCTTGATTGAGAATAGAATGATTTGTATGGTTGCTCAGAGAGGGTTAGATTTCCCATGCATTACCTCGGCATATCTTCTGCATGTAAGTGGTGAAAGCTTTATTGAGTTCAAGTCTGTTTAGAATGAAGAGGGTTTTATTTATATTTGACTTGAATACGTTTAGGCACGACTTTTGGGTCTTCTAATCCATCCACATCCTAAACGTCTTGCTTTTCTCCTGGAAATTAGGAATGTGGATCTGTCTATATTAAAGCTTTGAAAGCGGATGGATCTATCAGCGTATATCACCGTAATATAATAATCCGATACAATGTGAGGTAGGTAGACACAATCAACTGCATATATTTATTTCTAGCTGTAAGTGAGAGCATTCTGATCATGTCAGAATCTATCCTAGTAAAAGCCATGCTTCCATCGTGTTTCAAAAAGCTACCCTGAAGTCGACGCAAAATTAGAAGTCACAATCAAATCGCCATTCTTCGAAAACATCGCCAGCTGTCCTTTTGGTATAGCGACAGTCTCAGACTCTAGTGCTCTCCCTCCTGGAAGAAGCTTATTGTCCAAAAAAGTATTCAACGGTCGATCCTTCTTCTTCAGTGGTGGCAACCCCTGAATAAAGGTCGAGAGGTCGTTCCACTTGCTGTCAAATCCCTCGACGTCACTGTCGCTCCGCGTAAATGCAGCTGCTTCTCTGCTTATTGTTTTCAACGGTTCCGAGACTGTGATGGCTCCATTGGGGGTCACATCTAGGGAGTAGACATCTGCGTATTCTTTGTCTACAACCCTTCCGCCGATCTCCCAATCCTGTGTAATGTATCCACAGAGGTTAAGGGAGGAGCTAAATGCTTGCCAAACGGTAATTGATCTTCCTTCACAGCGGACGTCCAGCTGGAAATTGGTCCAGAATTTGACACCAGCTTGCTTGTAATTATTGCCAGGGATGTAGGCGTTTTGCTCATGGTATGTGTCGTGCAAGTAGCGAAGGATTGTTGCCCCAGATGATGGGGTTTCCACGCGTGGTTGGTGGCCTTCTGTTGCAGTTGCTTCCCAGTTAATATTTTCGAAAGCCTTTTTTCGTTTAACACTGCCTTGAATGGCTTGTGACCATTTTGCACTGATTGCAAGGCAGGATTGGGGAATAGTGTTGTCGAAGTAGGAACGGAGATGCTGAGTTAGGTAGGCCCTACCAACGGCCATGACGCCATGGGGAGGGCTACCTTTAGTGGGAGAGTCAGGATCCATCCAATTCCAACCGAATGGAGGCATTACTTTTGTGCTGTGGTTAGTCTCCGGGAGACACACGTAACTAAGCGTAGCAGCTCCAAGCTGAGCCGGGGTGGGACTGCGTATAGGATATCCCGAGGAGTCAAGATACGGACACACGACATAGTTAAACAACCCTGGTTGAATGAATGGTCGGCCACTTGGTGCGGCGGCTCGCGGCTCCAGGATGGGACACTCAAGCAGCGGTTTCCCTAGTCTTCGGGCAGTCGAGAGATAGGTGGAGCAAAATATGTGTTCGAGTTCCGAAGGAATGCTGCCTTGAAATATCTCTGGGGTAGACATCAAGCCTGGAGTACAGAGGTTATAGAATAATCGCTGTAAGCTGAACATATATCCATTATTCTGTAACCTCGCCTGCACTTTGATAGGGAGGTTCGCATACGCAGAATTGGGAGTAGACCAGAGACGTAGATTGACTTTGGTTCGGAACACCCACAGATTCGAAGGTTCCATGAACCCATCGACTTCTTTGTCACTCTGAGCCTGTGAAAACCACGATGTTGGGCTATAGATACCACCACGCAGGCCGACGACTTGAAATTGCGAACAGAGGATGCGGAACTCTATATCATCAACGTCTCCGTTTAGGACGACAATATCTGGTACCTGCGGCAATTTTCTGTTCTGGATAGCGGTGCGTGGTATGCCGATCTGGGCTCGAAATGCGATGAGGAAATTGAATGACTGGAGACGTTTGATACGCTCGTCATCAAGTTTTGTGTCGTTCGGAATTGAAAATGGATCTACTCCGCTTGCCACCAAGGTGTCATAGTCTAGTTCGAAGAGGTTGGACGACTTATCTATTCCGTAACAGATATTATTGACCGGAGCGACATCCAGCCAGGTAGAGGAATAAAGCATATGCTGGAGGTTTGTATTGATACTGCTTTGTTTTTGCGCGACCACAAGATCATAGCCATATTGTGTAGCAGAGATGCTGGAGTCTAGAGCAGGTGCTGTGATAGGTACTGATAGTACCATGGTTACAAATTTTGATATTGCTAAACTTGAGCAATATGTAGCGTTGAACAACCTGTAGAAAGAGTGGTCAGATGCAGAATCTATCAGAGAAGAACATTATTAGAATGAAAGAATAGATTAAAATTTCGTACGCAAAGCAATTTATAACTTATCTCGAAGCCTTTACTTACTTGACGTTTTATCAGCCAAATCGTCTTTGAATGACAGAAGGCTAATTGGATTGGTTTAGAAGTCCGTTTCGGCATCTGTGCGAGAGATCTTAGTAGATTCCACATGCAGGAAACACTTACAGCCCTCAAAAAGCCACGGTGAAAGACTGAGTTAAAAAGTGTAGCTGATTGTATGCTTAAAAACTTCCTCCAGCTCAAAAATAGTCAAAAGGGCGTATTGGCAGTTCAACAAGTGCTATAGAAAGCCAAGATGATTGAACTTTTGGAGGGATTCATATGCCAAGCATACGACTACAACATATATGCTTGTAATTGGAGTGAGCGCTTTATGAATTCGGATGAGCATTTGACTCCATTCCGCCATTCTTGAGTTACACAACGTCTGTCACATCGTCTTCAACCCTACCAATTAGCTTCTGCAATGATGTTACATTGAGCGTAATGTGAAGACAAATGCCATATTGATTGTCGAAGCATGAGCTTTACTCGTCTCACATGAATGTGTTTATTAAGCGGTTGAGCCAGCTGAGTCCTCCAGCCAGCCACGACGTTACAGCGGTAAGCGTGCTTAGGGTTAAACATTTATTTTTCATTTCTCCGCAGATGAAGTATAGGGCACTTCACTTCGAAAGAACTCAATACTAGAAATAGAGTGGCCAGTAGTGCCAGCCGTAAATGCAGGGGCTCCTAAAACAGTTGTGAGGCACCAAGTGAGGAGAGCTGATGGCTTCACCGTGCAATAGAGAATGTCCTTACTACGTCACGAAGAAACCAATAATTTGGTGCCACCAGTTCTCTGTTCTTGTGCAGAATTTCACCAGTGATCTTGGCCAAATTGTAAATCTGCCTAACCAGGCTAGATCTGGATCTTTCCAGCTTCATGTTATCAATCATCAATCAAAATGAGTTGTTGATCGACGATCTATTAATAAAAGTACCTTCTCTAGCCTGGAAATGAAGCCTCTATAAATACGGACTGGATTATGACTTAACTTCTATCTTCATATCTAAGACAAACTTAAATTCGAGCTTATCTTGCTAGTTTCTCAATCGCACAGTGTTCATCTAAATTTCTGGCCATTTTGACTTTACTGCGAGCATGGCTCGGCTGAATACGATGAACATCACTCATGAAACGGTGTTAATGAAGCACGAGAAGCACGCTACAGTTTTGACTGCTGGGTCATCTTTTGATGTCCTGCAAAGCGCAGAGGGCCATTCACTGTTCTTTTCTATTGGCAGCGATGGCTCGTTTTATGCTACTCGCGAAGTTCTGCCCGGTGACAGCATATCAACTTCTACAACAGGATGGGAGCCCATCAACCTCGCAGCACCTATCTTTGCCCAGTATCGTGGCTCCAAGGTTGCAGCCAGCAAGTTTGTACTTTCCCAGGACAAGCAGACTCTGGCATTTGACATGGCTGTAGTCGTAAATGTTGATGGGGATGATCATCTCTACATGGCCCTTGGCCATGAGAATACTGAACTCTCATGGAAGCAGAATATTTCCTGGACCCATCTACCTTTCAATGCAGAAGGTATTGATGGGGACCCAAGCAAGACATTAGGCATTGCAGACGTCTACTTGATGAATATTCCCGCCAATGCTGACAATGAATCGCCTGTTACGAACTTCTTTCTCGACATACAACCAGATCCTAATGATGCACTTAAAATTGTCAGTCGCTATACCATTAATCTAGATGATCCTAAATCTCCTCTCTGGGTTAGTAGCAGGCTAGGAGAAGACTTCAGTGGCCCAGTCATCAGTTGCCCAGGAAATCGCCTGGATGACTCGGGAGTCCCAGGCATGTACACATTCGGCACAATTGGAACAGACTCCAACGACACAGACTCTCTTCTCTGCTACTCCCCTCAAGATGAATCCTTTTCCCCTTCGAGACTATCCGTTCCCGCCGGAGCTTCAGCAATTGCAACTACTATAAATCAAGATGGATACACAAGTCTCTTTATTGCTGGTGACGAAGGCCTTTGGCTGTATAGTCCCAATAAGCAAACTGAGTCATCGAAAGCAATACTTGTGGTCCCTTCAACCAGTGTAATTGATGCTGGCGCTTTTGTAGGAGCTACATCCTTGTCCGCGGCAACCGTCAACGGAATGATTTCCGTCTGGGCTTTGAATGCTCAAGGAGATCTCATCTACACGTCATGTCCAGTTGGGAAAGAAGCAGACCCAAATTCTTGGTCGTTTCCGGTCCCTATTTCTTCTGGAGTTGACATGTTCGCCTTTTACGTGAACACCAACACAACTGACCATGTGTTATTTGCCAACCAGATCGACGCTACACTCAAGAAAATGTCACAGGATGAGCATACTATGTGGAGCGAAAAGTCCGTCCATCTGCAGCCTACGAGAATCGATGATGTTGTGGAGTTCGATTGCCATGCCACTCATATAAGAGTTCTCGATACCAACCACAGTCCAATGCCTCTTGTGGAAGTCGGTATCACAGCGACAACTCGAGTCTCAGTGTATCTCAACAATACTTATCACAGATTGAGCCCCAATTCTCCAACTACGGCGAAGACGGATGAAAGCGGTAGTATCACCATTCTCCAGCAAGCTGATAATCTATCAGGCGTTTGCTACAAAATGCAACCTGCAGACAATTCTTTCGATCCAGTACTAATTGACCCAATGGCCGGTCCTACTGAGATTCTAAAGAAGATACGAGCTGGTACTGGAACTGATTTCGATAACACAAACATTCCAACCCCTGATGGAAAGTCTCAGAAGCTTCTCATATCTCCTGAAGTTTCGGCAACTGACAAAGACAATGTTGCTTCGGCGATTAGTCAACTTATCACAGCAAAGGGAAGTCTCCCTGTTGATGGATCCAATGCCAATGTGAATACAAAGAAGAAACTCGATAAGACCAAGAACTTAACATGGGGAATGTCATTTGACGAAAAAGGAGTGTCTTATGTGACGGGAGATACCGCTTTGGAAAACATGGGTATTGATCCCGGGCAGGTTCATGGCACAACCCCAAGGGCTTCCTTCAAGAGCTGGATTAAAGCAGCAGCAGGTGACCTCCTCCATTGGATTAAAAAGGCGGCGGAGAAGGTTGCGTCAATTGCACTCACGGTAGTTAACGGAATACACCAGTTCTTTGTGCAGATTGGTGACTTCGTCATCCAGGTTGCTCTCGAGGTTGCCTCCGCTGTGACGAAAGCAATCAACGCAGTTCTAGATAAGATCAAAGTCTTGTGGGACGATATTAAGGGTTGGCTTGGTTTCATCTTCGAGTGGCATGATATTCTGCAGACGCATAAAGTAATGTCGAGGGCCATCACGCTCTACCTGAACGCCCAAGTCAAAAATCTGGACAGCGTAAAAGCCGCTATTGATAATGTTTTCCAGGACGCTAAAGATAATCTTACTACATGGGCCAATAGTGCGGACAAAATATCAAGCACCACAGTAGCATCGCAACAGGCCGGTGGATCTTCTTCTGCCATAAACACGCCGCAAGGTCAATATGGCCTCTACCACACAAAGAACAGTCTATCTTCGTCCAAATCTACGTACAACGAGCCGCAGATTTCGGGGATCTCCGACCTCGATAGTATGCTTGGTCTTGCCCAAACGACTATTGACAATGAGAAGAAGGTTTTCACAGATACTATAGACGCGGTCAAAGATCTCGCAGAAAATTTCACATCACTGACAATGCAGGAAATTGTCAGTAAGCTTGTTGGCATAATTGGAGCAGCGATTTTAGACTCGTCTAAAAATGTTGTGGACTGTGCTATAGACCTGTTGGTAGTTTTAGCGGACGGTTTCATTCATCTTCTCACTGCAGAGATTCAGATTCCCATCATTTCTAGGCTATACGAAAGGGCTACCGAAGGAAGCAAACTCACTATACTGGATCTCGCATGTCTAGTTGCCGCAATTCCGGCGACACTTGCTTTCAAAGCTCTCAAAAACAAAGCCCCTTTTCCAGATAATGGCTTCGTAAATGATCTCACCGCAGCAAAGGATCTTGCAACATTTTCTAATCTCCTTAACCATCCTACCTCGTCTAAGCTTGCGAAAGATCCGAGAAGCACTAATATTCCTGACTACGCAAATATTTTCCAGGGGATATGCGCTGCTTTTGCAGGAGTAGGTGCTCTATTTACCATGATAACAACCGGTCTAAAAATTGCCGAGGATCTCGACCCTGGTGTTCCGCCTCCTTTCTGCCTCCGTGCCGTCGGCTTTGTAGCCTACGTCGTGTATAATATGAACACCTTGCCGCCCGCGATGAATAATGCGATCACAAAGTCTACCAACTGGTATGACACAATGAACTATGCGTTAACGACTATCGATGTTATAAAGGCTTTTGTGGATGCGAGGGCGTTTGCTTATACAAATGTGGTGTGGAGGAAAGGTACCGGGGCTGTAGAGTCTTTTATTAATTTCGTCTGGTTGCTTCCTCCAATTTTTGCCTATGTCGAGACGCATGATGCGAAGGATGAGGATAGGCTGTCACTCGCTAGTAGTATAGCGTTTGATGTTGGTGGCGTACTGACTCTCTTTATCGATCCGGAAGTCACAAATACTCTTTCACCGTTATTTGCGGTTGCTCAAGGGACAATAACGCTCGTCAATGTGGGTATTAATGGTTCTTACTCCTTGTCTATATTTGGTGCGATCAAGGAGGGGCCATCGAAAAACAATCGTCGTGATTTATAAGTTTTGAAAGTTGCCAGATAAGGCGGGCTTAGCCATATATGTTCTTGGGAGACATGTTGTTTCTTAATTCATGTTTCTGTTAGAAGAATCAATTTATAGCTGAACGAATTTAATATTGGTTTTTCGCAGGTTTTTTATGTTTTGAGAACACCTATCTGGGTAATCTGGAAACCACTCAAGATATTCAAGTAGGAGGATAGTAAGAATAACCATGAGGTGTAGATCTGGGGAATATATAGAAGCCCTATTATCTTGATTGACAGAGCAGGGGATAGAGTGCCATTTTGTTTCTATTCCCATGGTGAGACGCTTGTCAGAGAGGGAACAAAATGTAAATGTGGTTTCCAAGTATAATAATATCTCCCTAGATTCTTAGGCCGTATACCTATAGCTTCTATGCGCTAAGTAGTCGCAATCCTCGACCCGCTAGAGTTAAGAGTCTTAGAGCTGCGCGAGATTTTAGCGAGTGACTCCTAAATATAACGTGCCAGAACCTGAAAACTGCTGCCACATGCGATTGCATACTTATTGCTTTAGGAAGTGCAAATTAGGTTAACGAATATAGAGGACAGTATAAACCCCTTTGAGTAAAATGGAGAAAAGATCCGGTGCGTGAAGTGAAGAACATGTAGACCCGGATGATAATTTTCCGGAAATAAATATTCAGTGGGAATAGCTATGGAACCATTGGCGCAGGAAGGGCATTTTATCATGCTCCTCGATAAAAAGCTAATGCTTTATTTCGAGATGGGCGAGTGGACTTGACGTGAAGCAGATGGTCGGGAGGTGGCACGACACTGATATCGAAACAAGTAATATAAAAGCTAATATGATATTAAAAGTGCATTAGGCTTATATTCTAATAGAAAAGAGAAAAAATTGACATTTCTTTCCATTAGGTAATGCAGAAGTGGAATTTAAAATGCAAGACAGGTAGCCACATATACCATATACTCCTCAAGAGTCATGTGATTAGGACATGTGATTACGATACGAGCGATATTCCAGACCAAATGTACACCACCCCCTTTTTCATAAGCGAGACTTTCGGGAGATTCTTTAGCTAATCTACACTTGTATCTTTGCAGCTTTGTGTCTGCTGGGACGTATAGACTTCGATTTCGTCCAAAATTTGGAACTGTTGAAAGTACTTTTTCTGTTAGGCTTAAACGCAATTGCTTCTTTCACGTCAAATTTTGACTTTCCACCAGTAGATTACATCGTGCCAAGAAATGTTATATGAAACCTTGAATTTTGAGCTGAATACCATTTAGAAGACGTCCGGCTCTAACATTGATCATGAGACTGAATGACACTATATTAAAGTGCCGGAGTACCAAAAGTGGAAGCTAATTTGCTTTATTCACAAGTGAAGATGGAATTGCAATGGGCAAGTGTCCTCGCAAGTTGAAACTCAGTTCTCTCTTTTGTAGATTAAGCAGGATACTACGTAAAGTATATAAGTTTCATCCGTTCATAGTATTTGATGTGAATCAAGAACCTAACTTTGGTACCATGAACTATTTTGAAGTTGGTACAGTACAAGTTTTGTGGTAAAACCTTTGCCACTACAAATTGAATCTGAAAGACGACGTTCTACAAACAAGCGGTGACGAGGCCGAACAATATTAGCGCCTCTGTCTGCATGAATCTTTATTATTTAGCCCATCCCATTCAATAGAAAGGTTTCACATCTCTTCCCAAAGAAATACTTAACCTCAATTCTTATTCTATAAATTTCTAAGCTGTGCGCCAAAATCCGACCAACTTGCACTTATCTGCAGTCTCCCTTACTAAATTATTATTGAAATGTTTGCCAAGCCCATTCTCGTTATCAACTCCCTCCTCGTTATTACGTCTGTGATTGACGAGGCATATTGCACCCTTCCACCTGGTGGTAAGTCATTCCATGCAACCAAGATTGCCTCCATATGGACAGGCATATAGGAACTACGCTCCCGAGCACGGTTATCATCTCTGTCATGAACTTCACTGGCAGTGTCATTGGCACCCTCAACGGCTATGGCAACTTTTCTTCTCCTGGCCCATCATACCCGTTTCGCGCATACCCTGATACTGAGGGGTTCGCTCGTCTTTCTAGCTATAGTTTGATGCCATGTTTCGATAACGGAGATTTGTCATGCACCGGAAACTCCCCAGACTCAACTGCCAGTTTCTATGTAAGCCTGAAGCGCTCTATATTATAGCCTTGAGAATAACGAGAGGTTACAGAAAATCGGCCCTCATCTCGCTGTGAAAGGCGTGGAAGGTGTTCTATTTAGCATCGATGCACAGACCGATGAGGCCGGAGGTGTTAATTCCGTTGGTCTCAAGAGAGGAATTCCAGTTCATATTGGACCTTGTGGTGCTGTGATTGTCACACTTTCGGTGAAATCGGCTCAAGGATAAGCTGACAGTGGAGAGAGTTTGCTTGGTTCTACGTGGATCTCTTCGGTGTATATGTCTCTTGGTTTTCAAGATATTCGGGTGGCATGGACCCTTCGATATCGTGGAGACTCAGGCTTGTCGAAATTATTGTGAAACAGGCTTCTGGTAATCGCTTGTTCACTTTCGAATACATTTCTATTAATACAACTGAGATCTGTGCCATTAATTTGAGATGTACGGCACCCGATTTGAACATACATTACTATAAAATCATAATAGTCTGTTTATGTCTCCACAGTTCAAAAACCCAGCGGAACAGCCATCGAGCAGGGAAATAAATGCTCAAGGGAACGCGTACAAGGGACGGGAAATGAATATGAGCAACAGTGGGAACCAGAGGGGCACAATAGTTTAGTTCCTAACCTATGTTGACGTAAGAGCATCAGACTTCGTGGAAGTGCTGCTGTGGTCACAGACTTGTATTTCCACTTCTTGTGTACAAATAATTTTCCTTAGTTTTATAACGTTTCCGTACACAATTAGTCTCCCTGAGTTCCGCCTGCCAGTTCCACCCCTTTGCGTATCACTCCCACAACTGCTCCTGTCTGGACAACCTCTCCGCCGCCACCACTTAGCCTGTACTCTACTTCTGCTAAACCCTCCAGCCAAGTGATCATTACTTCGGGAGGCACGTTTCTCTGTGTCAACTCCTCACCCAGCGCAGTTATAATATCCGCTAATGCAAGTCCTTGTGTAGCCTTGATGGAGTTTATCATGGAGAGGCAGGAGGTGACGTCAGGAGTTTTGAGTAGGGTGTCGAGAATCTTCGATATGTCTTTTGGATGAGGCGAGGCTATGCATTCGTAGATAGTGGTTTCGGTTATCATATCGCGAACTATGTCTTTCTCAGCGACTTTTGCAGTTCCTTTTATATGAAGAGGAGTACCTATTCTGTCAGCTTAAATTATTTTCAATGGATAGGGTGATTTACTGCTTGCATGGCATGCTTGTAACACGTTTAATGCTCTTCTCATGTCGCCCTTGCTCAGCTTTACCAACGCGGTTGTGGCGTCTGGAGTGATCTGCACGTTCTCTTCGGTGATGACTTTGTCCACCAGTACTCGGATATCCTGCTCCTTCAACGGACTAAATCTGAATCTGGTACATCTGCTAAGTAACGCTGGACTAAGCTTGTGGGTGTAGTTTGCAATTATGCAGAATCTCGTATTGGCAGTATATTTCTCCATAATTCTCCTCAGCGCCATTTGAGCTGTAGAAGTCATCGCATCTGCCTCGTCCAGTATAATGAGCTTGTATGTTGCAATTGAGGTAGAACTCTCAGTTTTGTTCATGCTAAATATTTGTTTCGTGCTCGCAAAAGTCTTAATTTGTTCCCTTACAACATCAATACCACGGTCATCGGAGGCGTTAAGCTCAAGCACCATTTGCCGCATATTCTTTGATCCATAAATGCGGCGAGCGAGGGCAAGTATGGTTGATGTTTTTCCAGTTCCGGGAGGACCATAAAGAAGTAAATGGGGAAGCCTCTGAAGAGAACGTTAGTTTTGTGCTAGTTGAAATAGAGCCATACCTACGTTTGTATCGACGAATTTATTGATGGTCGCCAGGATATCTTGATGCCCGGAAACATCGTCAAGCGTGTCCGGTCGGTATTTCTCAATCCAAGGCAAGCTATCTTCTGCTTCAACTGGCAGATTTGCTGCGCTTCTCTTCCCTTTAGCAGTGTTGTCGGAACTGAACATCAAGCTATCGCGAGCAGGCGCGTCCACATCCACATCCATATCATCCCCAAAATCTGACATCTTAAAGATCTGTCAATTAAATTCTAAAGGCAAGATATGGTATTGCAGGAAACCCCGCACTTGATAATTTCCAGGACTGTTGTGTTTAGATTGGAGGCTTTGGATTTCAAATGAGACTGATTTTGGACGACGCGCCGACTCGCGTTGAGTGTTTCTTGATTGCACGTGACCAGCTAATATCAACAGGGCCATTAATCTTTTGGATAATTACCAAAATGTGACGATAAAAGATTATCTCCTAAGTTACTCTTCGCATTCCCATCCATACATGTCTTCCGAAAGACTGGCGAGAGTGTTCTCAATATCTTATGCATACATTCTTTGTACTTACAATCGTTTCCGTGACTATTAGTCACCGAGAGTAAAGAAAAGCAACCTTCAATCTCATAGGTATTGGCAAATGCAAAGTAAAGACTTGATTTTTAAACGCTGGAAAATAATTAAAACTGGTCTCAAACTTAGTATTGTTCTAATACACAAGCTTCGTATGAAATGCTAAAATGCTTTTACCGCTGTCACGTCAGTCTGCTTTCGAGAAGGTAGGACCGCGTTACACATATATCAGTGTGTATCGAATTATACATTGCAAACTAACATATGTCAGAAGATATGAACTTTCAATGAGTGATTTTTGACGGCCTA
>Ga0247734_1000992_pt1 | contig 22764 bp, 22 predicted proteins | sample UWRJL103311B2_FD_180933 | JGI IMG/M metagenome (GOLD analysis project Ga0247734, IMG submission 180933) | Plant litter microbial communities from Arlington Agricultural Research Station in Wisconsin, United States - UWRJ-L103-311B-2 | ecosystem: Environmental > Terrestrial > Plant litter >... | reverse complement strand
TTTGTGAGACAATGCATAATACCACAATGCTTCTCCGTACTTATGAGTACCTTCTGCAAGAATATTGGCATAAGACTAAACCACGATTAGTCAAGTAATGCTTCCAAAAGATTTATTCTTACCTCGGCCGCATGTTCCGCATGACGATACATGCCAATGTGGTTTAACAAGCTCCAGAGCTTGTCTACCGTAACAGCTGAGTCCAATGAAAAGCCCTTCAAAAAATCCTCAATCATGTCCTCCACGCGACTGGTTGAATCGAGCCTTCCTAATAGAGAAATAGCCACCTCCCAGCCTTCCCTTGTGAACCCTTGGGCTTCGAGTGTGCCACGATTTGCTATGGATTTGGCATACGCGATGATTGTCTGATCTTTTACACTATCTACCTTCGAAGGCGAAGAATCTATGCCAAGTGTATTCATGTCATCTTGATCAAGACTGCCCATATTGATAAGACTCTGTGGCTCGGCGCGTGGGAGCCAGCCTGCCATTGAAGCAATCTCTGCAACAGCGGTGGAGACAGGTCCCGACCAAGCTCTCAGCATGATGATTACTGCTTCGTTGTCTCCTTCTAGAAGCGATGCCAAACCTAGTTCAATAGGATTGGTACTTTGAACATGCAGTTCAGATGATTCGGTTGTAACCACGTCAAATGCCCGACGAAGTTTTCTTAGATATATTTCAACATCCGAATCGCTTGAGAAAGTCTTACGTGAACCAACTTGTGAACGACCAAGAGCTAACCGCCTATCCTCCTTTCCCTCATCCCACCAGGCTAGCAACCCAACAGTAGCTTCGACCCAGTCTTGAGCATTTGCCATAACAGCTTTGTAGTCTCCTGTAAGTATGCTATAAAGAATTTGAAGTTGTTGATAGACATCCCAAGGAACCTGGCTTTCTGCTTTCTTTGCCGTCCGGCTGTAGGTGTCAGAGAGACGGGATGAACCATAAGCAACATGCTCATGAGAGTCTCTGTTTTTACCCTCAGCAAATATCCTCAAGTCATCGAGTGCCTTAGAAGCTTGAAGCCGAAAAACAGCCCATTGATCATTTCTAATATTCCAGTCTCCCTTTACAGCCGGGCAAATATTGAGTGTTTTGACTGCTGAAGCGATGACCTTTTCAACATTCGCAAGCGCAATTCCTTTATAGCCAGCTGAAAGAATGCCATCCATCTCACCTCGTGCATTTTTCCAACCTGCATGGCTCAGAAGGTGCGCAACAGCAGTAACCCTACCCCGAAGTAAACCATTGAGTATAGTGTCCCAAAAGAGAGGGTGACTTGCTGGGCTTGGCCTATATGCCTGTATTTCTTCGAATTGTGATGGATTAGGATCATGATGCTCATCCATCCACTGAACCATAATCTCTGGCAGCAACTGCGTTTTAGAATACGATGCCGTATTTGCATTATTAGGTTGTAGCTGATGGATTTTCAATGTAAGACCGGCGAGGAAGTTCGCCTTTGAAAAGTTAGAAGCTCGCGTCCCTGGACCAATTATTGAAGTGTACTCCTCCGAATCATATACCACAGTCTCCTCATGGTGTGTTGCCCAAAGCGCCAAGAGTTCTCGCGATACGACTTGCAGAGCAGTGTGAAGTTCATCATTGTTCCTCAGACCTTCCTCGAACAAGCTCGCGACTAAGGCTTCTGTTTTGAGTATGACGATGTCTGATTCATCAACACCTGGTAGCCCTATACGACTAACAGCATCTTTTGCAAGCTTTCCGTATATTGAAGTCTTTACTCTTGTCGAAAATGTCCCAAAACCTCCACTATCTCTTAAGGCACCAGGGGTGGCGAGGATTATATCCGAAGTGCTTCTCTCATCCATATCTATTAGGTCTCCAGGTGTTCTTTCCTGCTCATAATCACCCATATGGTCCTCATCTTCTTCCGATCGATCGTCATCCTCGTAGCCGTAAGATCGACTGTTGCCAGATTGAGGGTAGTGATAATTATCCTCATTTTCGTCGTCTTCGTGCTCTTCATAATCCTCGGTAAAGTCTGTCTGGCTTGAATGAAACTGCCCCTGCGAGCTTCGAGACATAGCGTTTGAAGCTTGTCGCGTATAGCCTGACTTCCTGGTAGACTTGGGGCTGTTGAAATCGTGTTGTGATACATCATATGAGGTTTGTTGCGAGAATGATAGTGGCTTTATTGGGTTTGGTGTTGTGCCAAACATGGAGCTGTTGATCACCGAAGACGGAGGAAGCCCGGCAGGAGTAAATGATCCTCCAGATGAAGGTGGAGGCCCCGCTGGAGTAGTCGAAGGATTCGAGGCACCAAAAGCGAATTGGTTGTAGCCATTGTATGAATTCTTATTTGGTGTTGACGGAGGAGGACTGGATGAGAAATCCGGCACCTGATAAGACATTGTGCATACGGTTTAAAAGAAACCTCTCAAACCGTAGCGACGCGCTATGGTTCAGTCCAAAGCTGCGCGACGGTTCAGTTAAGCAGTTTCGTTTGCCTGGATCGTTTTGCTTGGTCAACGTGGTTGTACTTTGTAGTAGGGTCGGCATTCCTTTATTTTTAAGCTCACAGTAGTACCTGCCGAAAATACACGCTAGTGGGAATCGCGTCTGCGCGTCTCCCAATGCGCCAACGACCCCCCTTCCTTTTTGTGAACTCATGCCATAATTACTTACCTGCCTGTAAATACTTTTAAGCAGTAACAATGCCAAGGTAATCTCCTCTATCCCTAAGCTCCCACGCTCCTAAGATCTAACTGATTGAACAGAGAAATCATTACTGTCCAGGCTGGCCAATGCGGCAATAGTAGTAGGTTTCCCAATCCCCCATACCTAGATATATATATATTTTTTTCAAACAAGTTCTAATGCAAGGAACATGCAGTTGGTAGCCAATTCTGGCAACAGCTATGTATGGAGCATGGCATAAGTCAAGATGGAAATCTAGAAGACTTTGCGACCGAAGGCGGTGACAGGAAGGATGTGTTTTTCTACCAGTCCGACGACACGAGATATATCCCTCGCGCGATATTGATCGATCTGGAACCTCGTGTACGTGCTTGAGGTATTGGCAGATCCGTGAAGAGGCTCTGACAATATAACTAGGTCATAAATGGAATCCAGAGAGGACCTTACAAAAACATCTACAACCCAGAGAACTTCTTTGTTGGCAAAAATGGAGTAGGAGCTGCCAATAATTGGGGAGATGGATATCAAACGGGCGAAACTGTTCACGAGGATATCATGGAAATGATCGACAGGGAGGCTGATGGTAGTGATTCTTTAGAGGTATGCACGAGCCTCTATAGTGGTATATCATAGTTGTAACTAATACTTATTAGGGGTTCATGATGTTGCATTCGATAGCTGGAGGCACCGGATCTGGTCTTGGTTCGTTTCTTCTTGAAAGATTAAATGATCGCTTCCCGAAGAAGATCATCCAAACATATTCGGTCTTTCCAGATACCACAAATTCTGGAGACGTAGTAGTTCACCCCTACAACAGTTTACTATCTATGCGAAGATTGACACAGAATGCGGACTCAGTTGTTGTGCTTGACAACGGTGCGTTATCTCGAATTGCAGCAGACAGACTTCACGTGCAAGAGCCATCATTTCAACAGACAAATCAGCTTGTAAGTCGAAATTCCTCGGCTATTAGCAATTATACTAACAAATAAAGGTATCCACGGTGATGTCTGCTAGTACAACAACTCTTCGATATCCTGGCTATATGCACAACGACCTAGTTAGCATAGTAGCCTCACTAATTCCTACTCCTCGCTGCCATTTCCTGATGACATCCTACACACCTTTCACTGGGGACAGTGTTGAGCAAGCTAAAACGGTTCGGAAAACGACTGTTTTGGATGTTATGCGTCGACTTCTTCAACCAAAGAATCGAATGGTCTCAACGATACCTGGAAAGAAGAGCTGTTATATTTCTATTTTAAATGTCATCCAGGGAGATGTAGATCCAACCGACGTTCATAAGAGTCTTTTACGAATCAGAGAACGCAGATTGGCAACATTTATTCCTTGGGGGCCTGCGAGTATTCAAGTAGCTCTGACTAAGAAAAGTCCATACATACCGATGAATCATAGAGTCAGCGGGCTTATGTTAGCAAATCATACAAGCATAGCTACAGTAGGTTCACCATAGTTTCAGAACATTCCAATGACTAATCTATCATCTCTAGCTTTTCAAGCGTATTGTACGTCAATATGACGGAATGCGGAAAAAGAATGCTTTCATAGAAGGCTATAAAAGAACCGCGCCTTTCGCAGATAACTTCCACGAGTTCGATGAAGCCAGAGAAGTTGTTACTGATCTTATTGCGGAATATGAAGCTGCTGAAAATTCGGACTATTTGAATCCCGATTCAGGTGACAAGTCTGGTGGTGGTGTCGAAGCGGCCGACAAAAGACTTCCATGACCGAACCACAGTATAGAAGAAGTGATATGAATGGAGTTGAGGCGCAATGGAGTAAGGCTAGTATGTCAAACGAATTATGATACCACTTTTCAAATCTCACAAAATCCTCCAGTATGAAGATCCCCAAGTATTCCTGCTGACAACTGACCCTTTCGTGCTTCGTAATATCATTTGAAACGGGCAGTCATGCATGAGATACAACCCTTGTGAAGTTCCAATCTACTAACAGTCGATGCATTACCAATATTCGTATGCAGTTGTGATTATACAGGTACAAAAGATTACACTTCTCCGTTGCTTACACGACTAGCGAACCAATCCAACGTCCTACCTAGCCCATTTTAGCCAACCAAGCACCAGCAACCGGGTTTGCGTTGGAATCTTCTTTGTGACTACTAAGGTTAGGTCAATATTATAATTTGTCGGACTATATCTTGTACTTAGTTCCACTGTGCTTACACAAGTCTTGCCTGAGACACCTTTTAGAGTCTGCATTGTCACGGTCTACGAAATATAATAACTGTCACCCTAAACAAATAAATTACTTCGACAAATATATTTCCATCCAATGGAGAATCTAAACAACTTCTTAAAGGGACTTCCGGGGGTGACGTTCACGACGCCAGCCTCTCCTAACTATGATTCCGCAAAGGCTACCTATATCACAAATAAGCAACTACTTCCACTAGCAGTAGTTCGCCCTCAGACAGCTCAAGATGTCGCTACCATAATATCCTATTCCACTGCTAATGGAATACAATTTGCAATTCGATCCGGCGGAAACAACCTTTTCGGGTATTCGAGTGCTCACAATGTATGTAATTACATTCAGTGAAATAGATAAGAAACATAAATTGACTGTTCCCAAAGGCCCTCATGATCGATATGAGAGATATCAACTTCTGCAATATCAGCGAGTCAAAGTCTTCGGCCAAGATTGGCGGAGGCATATTGATCGGCAAGCTTGCAGAAGACTTGTCACGAGAAGCACTGGCTGCACCAATTGGTGCTATTCCTTTTCTAGGATATGTTGGATGGGTATGTGTGATTTTTTAATGAGTAGACTCTACCACAGGCAGTTTTAACACTGCTAGCTATTGATATACTAATTGAGGCGTCACTAAACAGGCAGTGTATGGTGGTTATGGACAGTGGGGTCCAAACTATGGTCTTGGTCTGGACGGCATCATAGGTGCCAAAGTTGTCAATCAGAATGGTGATATTATTGAAGCAGACGAGGAACTTTTAAAGGGAATTCGTGGAGCCGGAGGATTTGCTGGTGTTATTGTAGAACTCACCATCAAAGTCTATCCTCTAAGAACTGTAAGCGCCAAAGAGATCTAAAATCACGCAACTCGAATTGGGCTGACGGTCACTCAGATCCTAGCTGGAGTACTTGTATTCGATTCATTTACAAACGCCACTATTCAGACCTTCAACACAGGTTACCAGAAATTACTAGCAGACAACGATCTGCATGCATTAAGTCTGATTCAACTAGCCGTGATCGGGCCTCATGGAAAATCCTTTGCCATTTCGTTCCTATGGAGCTCGGATGATGAGGAGAAGGGCCGAGAGTATTTGGCACAAGTCGAAAAGTTTGGCAATGTGGTGATGAACACCGTTGCATCCACCACAATCCCGGTATATTTAGACACTATGGCCAAAATGGTTCCCGCCCAAGCTCATGGAACTGTAAGTAGCTTGAATGTTCGCGCATTGACAACAGAGGTGATAGCGGTGATTGCCACGAATTTACAAACTATGCCATCTACGCCTGGGACAGGGTTTGTGATTAATGAGCTGCGCGGGCCATCAGCATCTCCTAAAGAAGACTCCGTTTTTGCTGCCAGGGAACCGCATTTTCTTCTCGAATTCATAGCGACTACTGCGAAGGAGGAGGACGTCGAGGATAGCAAACTCTGGATCGAGAAATTTTACCAGGACATTCAAGCTACCGATCCCGAAAACATCCTAACCAGCTCATATATTTCTTGTAAGGAACGGCGAAACCCGTCATTTTCCATTCCCTTGAACAAACATATCGCAAACAATTTTTTTGTCAGAATCTGCCCGAGTAAAGGCTGGGTTCTTTCAAATTTATTTAAAGTTAGCGAGATTAACCTCATTCTTTTCCATGCTCCCGGTTGTCAAGTCTGTCTTTTTGTTACCGAATTCTGACCAGATATAGTGACGCCTCCTGAAAAAGTAGATTTGCACAAGATTTACGGACAACACTTTGCGAGTCTGGCTGAACTGAAAAGGAAATACGATCCTCACAATGTATTCAATCGTGCAGTGCCAAGGATTTGACATGGATATGTTGCTAAAATCGTACCAGTAGTGTCCAGTTGAAATATACTCATAATTGTCAATCATTTCATTGCCAATAATAAATATGTGAGTGGCCAAATGAAAGATAATTTGTCCTATCGGTGTTCCTACCTCAAAGGGAAAAGTACCAGTCTTGGTCTTGAATACGCCGACTTAGCTATTATTGTAACAAGTTGCTTCCTGTCATGGCCATTCTATCACAAGGGAATGTTTCTCAATGTAAAGCCATGGGTCTTGAACTCACTGTAGTCTAAAGAGGAGAAGTGGTTTTCGAGATGGAAAACTATATACGGTAGTTCTGGTTGGTGCCTGAGGCAAAACACAGAAAATTCCCAAACGACTCTGAGAGCTGCAGGCCTCTTCTTTCTTTCCTCGTTCTTACTTGCAGTTGTGTCCGATATATTCTAAACACGAGTGGGTGTGTGGACTGAAAGCATATGGCTACGCCGTACGGTTACGCCACGACGTACAGTTACGACTTTTCAGTCCTCTAATTGGTGCTCGTACTGAATAGAGTAATCAGCTCCGATTCATTTAAATAGGCTGGCATTTATAGGTGAATATGATGACACTTATCTTGATATACCATTGTCTAGATCGGGCAAGGCTCTGTAGCTGTATTTGACGATAGTCTCGCTTTTTTCTTTCTTCCCAGGTGAATAAACCTATCTTGATATCAACATAGCTTTAGAGTTCCATGAAGGTAGTTGGCTTTTGCTAAGCTTTGGATTTTAATCTCAGATGTGAATGGCCGTGTGTAAACTTAAGAGGGTATTTACAACAGCCGCTTTTCGTAAAGCGAAACTATGCTGTTATGCAGATAGGCAATGAAAATGACTCTTTCTCTTGGTCTGTGGCACAGTCATGCCGAATACAACCCTCGCGCACTTTTAGCCAATGACCAGGGGGCTTTGAAAAGTGTTTACTTGTCTGGGAAATTGTTTTTCGAACCTTTTTAATATTTTTAATATTAACATTACGTTTTCCCGCAAGTAACGATGCACCCGCCCGCTATTGAGAATGATTTGGCAGAACACATATAAAGAAGCCCTTCCTCTTTCCTTATAAGCAAGAATCAGTGCTCACTTCTGTTCTCATCACCATTCCCCCTCCCAACACCAGCACTCACCGACAAACTAAACGATGAAGTTTACCACTGCAACTATCGTCTCTTCGCTACTTATTCTTGCTTCAGCATTACCCCAAAGTAAGTCGTTGTTGATATTTCCATGTGAAGGTGCTAACAAATTCTTGAAGAACAAGGAATCTCCGAGACTGAAACTTCCGAGTTGGAGATCAGAGCTTTCACTGGCTATGGCATGACTTACCATCCTTATACCTCCAATGGTAACTGCAAAACCGCATCTGAGGTTCGCACAGATGTTGGCACCATCGCTACTGCAGGGTACAAGCTCGTCCGTATCTACGGAACCGACTGCAACTCAGTCACCAACGTCTTAGCGGCAGTCAAAGAAAGAGGACTAAGGATTTTCATTACTATCAGCAGTTTGAGCAATGTTGATGCTCAAACAGCAATCATCATCTCCGCCACCAATGGTGATTGGAACAATTTGGACACCGTAGCTGTGGGTAACGAACTTGTTTTCACAGGGGTTTCCACAGTTTCCCAGGTTATCGCAGCCATAAATTCCGTGCGAACGAAGCTACGAGCTTCCGGATACGCTGGAAGCGTCGTAACTGTCGACGATATTGCAACTATTAAGTCCAACCCAACTCTCTGTACGAACTCCGACTACTGTGCCATCAACATACAGCCATACTACGCCGGAATTACAGCGTCTACTACTGGAACTTATATCAAATCCCAAGTTACCGCACTTCAATCTGTGGTAGGGACGACGAAGTCTATTGTCATCACGGAGGTGGGTTGGCCAAAGCAGGGAGCGGCTATTGGGAGTGCTGTGCCATCTGCCGCCAACCAGAAGACAGCAATTGCAGCCGTCAAAACCTCTTTCACTAGCTCTGTGATCTTCTTTGAAGCTTTTGATAGCTTTTGGGCAGCGCAGGCTGTTGACAGATCGTGGGGTATATTGTAATAATCCAAAATGGCAAGGTCGGCATTCATTGGGAGACGAGAGATGGCATAAATAAAGTCTCTGGGTAGAATAAGTGTTCTATCGATGTATTGCTGATCGATAATAAAAACAAAATTAGAACTACAAGTGTTCCAGCATCTTCAAAAGTGAATCAGACTGGGCATCCCATCATGTTGCTATTGTTGATGTCATGCTAATCAGATTGTTACTCTTTATCAGACTTGGGTATAGGTATACCCGAACCTTTCCCGAAGCTATCGCGGGTAGATTCCGCAGCGCGGTTACATTGTCTAGAGTAGCCGAATTCCGAGTAATCGTTATGTGACCAACCGAAAGCTGTTTTATACGCCGAGAACCAAAAGCTAGGTCGTCATTTATTTCATTGTTTCTTATAGTCCGCGAAAGAGGAGGAAGATGGTTTGAGTCTCAAGCTTTGAGTTTTGAAAGCCTTGCTAAGTCTAGAAGCAAAGGACAAAAGATATAGTATAGCGTTGAGGCCATGCTTTGTGTGATACATTTGACCAAATGCGTAATCAATCAATCGATTAGAAAGTCCATGTACTTTATCCACGTGACCTCACCAAGCCAGCAACGCAAAATTCGCGTCACCTAAAACCAGTCGCGTCTCTGGCATTTTTCAGCCTACTCACAACATATGTCGCTGATGATTGCTGTACCAAGACAAGTCCAACATGGTTGATTGCCCCATTTGCTGCAAATCCGTCAAAGAAAAAGATATTAACAACCATATCGACTCTGGTTGCGCGGAATTTCTAGATACTGGTTCGCCACCACCAACTCAAAATGGTATTTCAAAACTAGCTTCAACACAAAAACCATCCGTTTCCAGCTTCTTCCAAACACCTGCAAAGCGTGCGGCGATAAACTCAACGCCTAAACCCGAATCAAGCCCACTTCTACGCATCAATGGTCCTACTCCAGCGTTGACACAGCCTACACATCGGAAGCGATCGCTCGATGACTCGCAGTTTGCGGTATCGAACAAAGAAGAAATAGATAGTCAAGAACTGCAAGGAGATGATCCACTTCCGAAAAAGGCAAAGATTAATGCCTTTCAGAAAGCAGCACCTCTGGCAGAGCGCATGCGGCCGAAATCACTAGATGATGTATACGGACAAGAGCTTGTAGGACAGCATGGAGTCCTTAGAAGTCTGATAGAACAAGATCGGGTACCATCGATGATACTTTGGGGTGGAGCAGGTACAGGAAAGACGACAATTGCAAGGTGTATTTCCTCCATGGTTGGCAGTCGCTTCGTGGAGATTAATAGCACAAGTTCTGGAGTGACAGAATGCAAAAAGATTTTCGCAGAAGCTAGGGGAGAATTGGGTCTTACCGGACGGAAAACCATAATATTCTGCGATGAGATACATAGATTCAATAAGACGCAACAAGACGTCTTCCTTGGACCTGTGGAGTCAGGCCAGGTCACGTTAATTGGAGCTACAACCGAGAATCCGTCCTTCAAGGTTGCCGGAGCTTTACTATCTCGATGTCGAACGTTCACACTTCAAAAACTGACGGACGAAAACATACTTCAAATCTTAGAGAGAGCGTTTACTACGGAGCGTCAGAATTACACAGCGTCAGAAGTCCTCGACTCAGAATTGCTTAAATACCTTGCAACTTTCTCAGATGGCGATGCTCGAACGGCTCTCAACCTTCTTGAACTGGCTATGGGATTGTCAACAAGGCCGGACATCACGAAAGATGAGATTAAGTCCTCATTAACAAAAACGCTTGTATATGATAGGGCAGGAGATCAACACTACGATACAATATCAGCATTTCATAAATCTGTACGAGGAAGTAACCCAGATGCCTCATTGTATTACCTAGCCCGCATGCTTCAATCAGGAGAAGATCCACTTTTTATTGCTCGCCGGATGGTAGTTATAGCGAGTGAGGATGTTGGGCTTGCGGATAATAGCATGCTTAGCCTCGCAACTGCAACCTACACAGCTGCTGAGAAAATTGGGATGCCTGAATGCAGAATTGCAATGGCTCATTGTACTGTAGCCTTGTGTCTTGCACCCAAAAGCACACGGGCATATCGTGGTCTGAACAATGCATTTGCGGCACTTAAAGAGCCAGGAGTAGCAGGTTTGCCCATACCAATTCATCTCAGGAATGCTCCGACGAAATTGATGAAGGAATTGGGGTACGGGGACCAATACAAATACAACCCTAATTACAAAGAGGGCAAGGTGGTACAAGAGTACTTGCCAGAGCAGCTGCAAGGTAGGCAATTTCTGGAAGATAGAGATCTGGGAACCGAGGTGGATCCCGGTGCCTGGATATAGCAGTTGGATTGATTTCACAGCGAAGGCGTTCCGGAGCGGGAAAATGCATATATCAGGATACCTGTCTTCTAACTACCATGGATACATTATTATTTTTTGCATTGATACTTTTCATTCCAACAACATGTTTCAAGCAGAAGATTCCCTATCCAAAGCTTCGTAGGTATTATCACCAGCATCACCTTTCTGAGTTGGGAAAGTTGCAATCCCTCCCGCCGCATTATCCCTCACAAATTTAGCCTCAGCAAGCCGTCCTGGATCGTTCTTCCCCCCGATCTCCTGATTAAAACTCGCATTCTTTCCGTCATAACCTTCGAAACCCCCCTCCGTCAGGTTCTTTCCCTTCGGTTTGCCCCCATCCACATATTGCGCATTAATGTATCCTGGAGCCACTCCAGCACTACCAACATGCTTAGATTGAGAAAATCCTTCGTCCTTTGAATCCGGTTGTGCTCTTGGGTATGATGGTTCGGAGTCTCGAGATTCGGCGTCGGTAGCTGGAGAGAGCTTTTTTGCTCCTGAGGTGTTGGAGTTTGCGAACGTGGAATTGGATCCGGATACACCAAGTGGTTCACTATTTGGGTTCTCTGAAAAGCCCCCCCTTGCGCGATCGGAATCAGCAGCAAGAGCATCTGAGGCTACGGCACCTGTTCCCTCATGGATTTCATTATGAGGGTCGCTGACCTGGGTATTATATTAGTTGAGGAACCTTAGTTAAAGTTAAAGTGCTGTTGGTGTTGTTGGACCTATGCTGCATGCTTGACTCTACTTACTTTGGTCCCTGGTCCTGGCATTTTACAGAATTGAGATAACTATTTTAATGGTAAATCTATTTTTCACTTATTTATTGTGATCTCGAATTTGTTGTAGAGTCTGACAAGTGCTCGCGGAGGATAAGTTTTGTATTAAGGGCAAACGGTTGAAGCTCATCTAGAAGCTTTGTTCTATTAAAATTGTGACATCATGGACATCTAAAATCCATCCATTCAGCTGTCCTACAGTGGTGCGATTAATTTGATCGCCGATTGAAGTCTTAAGACGACGTCAACATTTAGTGAAGCGTGAGGAGGGGCTTGAGAGGGGTTGGAGGCAGCTAAAGCACAAAACCACCCCCACATCGTGCAAGTAGTGAGGAACAAGTTAGAAGAACTCTAAGTCTGGTGCTAGTTGAAAATTGAAAATAATACTCGGGGAACCTCTTCCTCTGTGTAATATTCTTCAACCTGGACCATTTCATATCAGAATGCTGGTCATGCACGGGTGGCATGGAGTGTAACATAGCTTGCCACCCCTTTATAATCTCGTCTACTAACTGTCCCCTCCCCCTCCCCCTTCCGGATACCAAATCGCAGTTCTCCATTTAAAAGACAGCAGAGAGACATGTGTAGATAGCTATCAACTATATTATCCTTAATAAACAGACCAAGTGAAGACTACTAAGTAGGACCAGGGCAGTAATACTGTTAGCAATAGTAAAGCATATAGAAGCTTATAAAGGTTCATGACTGCTAATATTAGGATTACATCCTTAAATTTCCAAACCACAATAGTGGAGAATTACGTCTATCTCATCGGGGGAAAGAAAGAAATTTCGATTGTTTTCGAATCATCGAATTCTGACGTCACACAACTGCAGTGGCAATCGTTTCATGAGTATAAAAACTGCAATTTATATCATCTCCCTGTCATTTTCAATATCAAAAGTACGAGTTCAAAAAACAAGATACTTCAGTAAATACCAATCAAGTAAGCTTCTATGGAAAACTTGGCGGCGACTTCATTCCGACCGCAGCACTAAACTAACATTTAAATAAACAGAGCTAGTCAACATGTCCAGTCAAAAGTCAAAAGCAGAAATCATTGATGAGCGACAAGCCAACCTTCCACTACCAGAAGATCCTCCAACTGCCTCAGACTGGAATTCTGCCGATGCTCGAAAAGTCAACGCTGAATCAGGCGAAGAAGCTGATGTATCTACCGGAAACGGATCAGCAGCAGGCTTAAGGGAACCCGCTACTAAAGGAAGTGGTGTGAGGGAGGGAAATGGGGTCGACATGAGTGGAATTGGGAGGGAAGGAAAGGAGAAAGATACTACAAAGTAGCAGATAATGTAATTGGGTATTTTGCAGAAGGGAAGTAGTAAAATCCAATCTTGTAGAGTAGTTAACGAGCTATGGATGTCGTTTGCTATGCAATATATTGGGTTTTACTGCATTATTCTGTGGAGCAGCAAATAGAGCTCTGAGTTCTGATAAGACTATACTGTTTGGTACTCTCAATATCTGCTACGTAGTTCTCATGGCAATGTTTGACGGAATAAGAAAGAAGTGTTCTGGTTCACAAGAGGTATTATTATTTTGCGATATCTAGATTCTGCCGCACCGGGAGCATAATCCCTCTAAGGAGAGGCAAGTTTAACTTGGTGTAATAATTCAATTTCTTACAAGTCGTCATGACGTTGCCAACCTGACCGTAGTTGTTGCTAGGGCAGCTGATCCAAGTTGCTCCGTATGATTTGGTTGGTCTGGTATACTTTCTTTTGCTCTGGTCTATTTTATTAACAACATCTCGATTGGATGAGTATCATCTCTATACATAATGCTGTTTCTGTTCCGTAACAAAACACATCATAGAGTCTGATCAGAATTTCCGTCCTCATAGCCGGTTAGGTACAGATGATACGAGGTAAATCGAAGAGTCGTTGTTTTATTAAATGCCCGTCTGAGTAAGCTCAGCTATTTTTTCATCACGCATGCCTAGTTATGTAGACTTAAATGCTATATTAGCCGACTAAAAAGGCCGAACATTCTTCTCGGTACCTTTACGTGGTGACCGCAGTCTCACCGAAATCTCTGACAAACACGCCGTCTCCCGCAATCTTCCATGCATTGCCAGCCCGCTTCACATACTCGACCGCCATGTCCCAGGCATCTCGATCAGCGGCATCACCGGATTCAAAATACTGCAGGAAGCGGTAATTATCGACAGGTGGAGCCGCAAATAGCTCACGCATCAATAGCGCGTATGAAGCGTTACGCTCCATCCAAAGATCTTCAGAGTCCACGCCGCTCATTCTTGCTTCGTCCTCCAGTATGTTGTTACGTGGTACAAGTTGCACGTAGATACGATCTAGCCTCGGGAAGTTGTTTGTTATGATACCAAAGTGCGACTGCATAGGAAATATGCTTATATACGACATTTCGCGAATCGTAGGGCTGATCAATGGTATCACTTCAAAATTATCCTCCTCCCCAAGTAAATCTGGCAAAATCTAGATTTGTTAGGATTGTACAAACAAAGAAAATAGATATGATTTAACTTACAGAGGGTGCTCTCTTTAGCCAAAACTCATTTGCTGCATATGCTTTTATAAAAGAGCCTTCATTGAGCCTATGGTCAACAATTTTAAAAAGATTAGCTACTTTGGCAGCTCATCATCAAGTCTAGACAGCAAAGATCGTCTGCATCTAATGAAGCATGACTAATCTGCACACTTGGATTACTCACAATATAGTAGACCAATTCCTGATGTCAAAAATAATTGATCTTGGAGCACGTGGAAGTGCCTTAACAGATGCTAAGTAGTCGAGTTCTGGTAAAATTTGGGAAACTGAAGACCCGTTTTCCATGAACCCATCTAAATGAGATTTAGAAGCTATGTTAATCGCATCCAAGGGCTTCGCGTCCTCTGCAATCACAGCCGATGTTTCTGTTGCAGTCATGCCTTCAAAATCACTACTAACCGGATCCCTCTGTAGCCGAAGGTAATGAAAAACATTGTCAAAAACCAGAGAGTCTTGGATGGAGATGCGACAAGAGGTCAGACCACCAAGTGCCAGAGGAGGGGCTACAATGATCAAATCGGTGGGGTCGATAGTCGCAAATACTAATTGCCAGAATTTGGTACAGCCATCTACTCGAACTATCCAGTCTAAGTGGCATGCAAGATCTCCATCACGAATTAGAAGCACTAGACTTAAAACAACTTTCTGGAGCGAGTACTTTTTGACAAAATTGAAGAATGGTCTAATTTCGTCTCTGAGGTCGATCTTCTTAAAGTCTAAACTGGGGAAAACAAAGCGCGCATACTTGTGTAAACTTGGCAATATAGCCTGTCGCCAGCGTTTTGAGACGAGGGATCCAGCTTTCAAATCCGTGACATCCGAGCATGTCAGGTCAAAAATAGGTTCATCCAAAAGTCCGGATGCTGACGGCGGTTCATTGTCCAGAAATCCAAATATAGTAGATAATAATTCATTGGGTAGAGCTTCGATATTTGTAGGAGATTTTGGGAGATGCTCTGCTGCAACAGACATGGCGTCAGAATCCGAGCTGGAAGGCTTTGAAGGCATAGAATATACAGGAGCTTTAATGTCAGCATGAGCTTGAGCTTGAGATCGAGAGTTGACTACAGTTCTTACCAGAACCATGTTCTTTATCTGGAATTACAATGCCAGCCATTGTTATAAATATGCAATATTAGCGTTGTTTGGCCAACCGAAATACTCCGAAGACTCTGGGCTCAAGGGAAGGCTTGAAATCTCTAGCCTCTTCTTGGGGAAATTTGGTACAGATTGATATACCAAATTGGGAACATAAGGACTTTCGCAAAGCTAAGTTCAGGAGATTGTAGTCGGTGAAAATCCTATTACGGTCGAGCAAGAAGTGGCACTTCTTTGCACAGACAAGACGTGAAGTTACTGTATCAGGCGCCGCGGGATATCGCGAACAAGGGTCCGTTGTGGGGAAGCGCTAGCACACACTATTAAAGTACATCACCCGAAGACATTCTGCTGTCTAACTTTAATCCGTACTCCGTCCGTAGACATGGCTCAAGGTTTCGCAGTTTATCAGAAATCTCTGAGGCTCAACTGCACTTGTTTATATTTTGAGTCATGATAAGCTACAAGATAGCAGTGAATACTCCAAGTTAGGCTTAGCGCATCAGGCCTTTAAAACATTTTTAATACCAAGAGCGTTACGAGGAGGGTAGCTACAGATAAAATAGAGTAGGGGCATGAACACGTGATTGCGTCATTCAACGTCACCGCTCGGCAGTATAATAACAGTTCTAGATTCGACATCTCAGGTCGATTTCAAGCATGATATGTCGGAGCCATGTCTAAGAAGGTCGCAAAAGGCGAATATATCGAGACCGTAAGCGTCTCTCCAAAGCCCCGTCCAGCGCAAAAGCTGACTAACTCCTCAAGGATACCGGCAACAAAGTATCGCGTCGCTCCCAAATAATTGGCACAACGAACATCATCCTTGGTGGCAAAACAGTTATACAAGCAGAAGTCATTATCCGTGGTGATCTACTACGCAGCTACCCTCCTACAAACCCGAACGAGAAGCAGGGCAACCCTGTCGCGGTAGCCATTGGCAGGTATTGCTTCTTCAGCCGCGGTTGTGAGTTGCGACCACCGGGGAAGTTGTATAAAGGGTAAAGCTCCTATTTTATGCCCTTGGAATAACAATAGCTAACACGTCAAATCAGCACGTTCTCGCATTACCCCTTGAAAATTGCGGATCATGTCTTCGTTGGGGCCAGCTCTGTGATTGAAGCTGCGTTAATAGGTACACATGTCAATATTGGGGCCAATGTTGTTGTAGGGAAATTTGCTATCATAAAAGACTTTGTAAGGATACTAGATGGTACGGTTGTTCCTCCCAACATGGTGATTCCAAGCTTTTCGATTGTTGCTGGCAGACCAGCTCAGGTGGTTGGTGAGGTCGCGGAGGGTGAAGTAGAGGGTTTCGATCTGCGGGAAATTTACAGAGCGGTAGGAAATGCATAAGAGGGAAGAGAACGATTAAATTATGATACCCATTTCAATTCACTTCACATACAGCAACTCATCATCTTTTTTTTTTGAATTTCTTTTTTGAAGGAGTGATGAATCGTCTCAGGCACTTTCTATATCTGAACTTCAAAACCGGACCCCCAAAGATCATTTCCAATTTAGAAGAAAGGTGCGAGATCTGAAAGCATCATCAATCTGATCTTGCTTATTTTAGCATCTATATATGAGAGGTGCCTCTCGTTGTATTCTTGCGCACATGGATTTCACTACGCAACAAACTTTGGGTATTTGGATAAACAATAAAAGCATTAGGTGTACTATGCTAAACAACCCAGATTCCGATTAGAATCATCGTAGAAATGGGAAAGCTGGGTTTGCGACGGGATGCATCCAAAGAATGTGCAGGATAAATCGAGGCTTGGTCAGAGAAGAGAAGAAAACAAAACATGCAACCTCATGATATAGACGACCATCCAAAATCTTCATGCCATTAGCCAAGGTTAAACCAACACTAAGTTATTCTCCACACACACACAATAGCAACTATTTATTCGCTCAGCTGAATCGCTCGCTCTGATGAAGTTGCTCGAACCCCAGCCAGAACCCTCCTATGTACTGGTACTGCATACCAAAGACCGCCGGACACATCACCGAAACCCGTTACCCACCTCATTGCCAAAATCCCATAACCCGCATGCCAAATCCCCATCTCCCTCCGCCACACCAAATGTGTCCGTCTTGTAGAACCACACTAGAACAAAAGACGGTGAGACATGCATTACGCCTCCTCGTCTAGCCGCCTCAAGCGAGACAAATAGGGGTCTCTTGCCAACCCCCCCTAAGACCAACGTGGACCACTTCACATCAAAGGTAAGCCAGCAAACTCTCGTATCGCTCACATCACGCGAACAAAACAGTGGTTCCCTTTCGTTGACTTTGAGAGTTTTGTTGCATGTCGCAGTTCGTGTAACTCCTTACTGGCTACTGAGTTTGCTGGGGCCGTGTTGGAGGTGTGTGTGTGGGTGGAAGTGTGAAATGAGCATGATCAGATTGGATGATAAACGAGCCATCACTCACACTGTTAAAATTACAGTGTTACGATCTAATAGGTTGCTCGCATTAGATATTTTGCCATGTCACTGTTCAAATTGAAATCTATAGGGGTATCACTATTCTATCGTCCCATAAAACCAACACCGACCACCCACGCTTGCAATAGCAAAATGTAAAAATAGTAAATAACAATCGTTTCAAGCTCTTCCTTCCCATTTCTCAGAAACTGAACAACCCGCTTCTTCTTTTCCCTAAAGGGTACACGATCAAAGCACTCAAAAACAACCCGACCGTGATTCCTATCGCCACTTGAATCATATTATACCCCACATTAAACACAATAGTGTTGAGGTCAGTTCCAGAGGTAACAGTAACCTGGAAATTGTAAGTAAAAGTCCATGCCAATATTTTGCTAATAGAAGACTTCGGAGATGCATCTTAATCCGATAGTATCCAAAAAAGAAAAACCTTCATACTTACTTGGTTGGTACCGGTGACACGAGAGGTGCCGTTAGCGTATGTTGAATTTTTGTTCAGAGTCTCCGCAGAACTGAGACCCTGAATCAGAGAACCTGATGCGGCAATACCAGATGGAACTTGCACAAATATCGCAGGCAAAAGAGCAATAACGGCTACACCATGATAAATTCTAGAATAAGCGTTTCCTAAAATTCCCACAGCGAGAGCACCAAGTGTGTTCGAAATTTGTGGTGAAGATGGGAACTTCCTGGTGCCTACATTGAGTTAGTACAGCACTTAAATTGTGGCTTAAAAGTCTTACTGAAGAAGTTGACGATATAACCTGCAAATGCGATAACCATCATGACTGGGGTTTGTTTCCACTTTGCCTGGTTGATTACTGCGAGGCAGAGGGCGAATGCTGGTACGAACCACCATGCCCAGTAACGATTCATGGGATTAGCGCATGTAGTAGCAGTCGTAGCATTAGCGTCAAACAGCCCATACATGGCGGTACCTATGGTGATACCAAATCCCAAAAAGAGGGAATAAATGATGGCGTATACAATTCGAACGGAGCCGGCAACAATTGAGCGTGACTGCAGTTCAAGCGATGCACAAAGGACCAAGTATCCGGGAAGGATGAGGGCGATGGCAGACTGCGCAAGGGCGGAGAAGCAAAATAAATCGCCCCCTCTTATAGATCCAAACGCTCGGGCAAGAAATGAGGTTAGAACTGCAGCAGAAACTTCGAATACGTTGCTATAAAGTTCAGACTTCGGTGCAACGATTAGTTGGAGGAAGCCAAGAAGACAACCAAGAATGAAAGCGATTGGAAGATCAATGAGACGAGCTTCAAAGGCTAAGAAATGGTCAGTAAACCCACACGCAGTCTGTCATGGAAGCACGTACCAAAGGGGCCAACACAAGCACTAGCAAGTCCGTAGACTAGCACAAGAAACCACGGATTATGTTTTTGCTTTGCCTTAAGAATTCCTCCAAGGCGCTTGATTGCTTCATCCACACCTATAAGATCATGTACCACTTCTTTGTAGATTTCATGCACATCTTTTAACTTGCCCAGATTAACACCGTGGGGCGACTTGATCAGCTTGACTTCAGTAGTGTGAGTAGTTGCGTCATCGAAAGAAATTATCATGCATCCAGGGATGTAGAGAAAGTTGCTGTCAATTTCCAAAACTCTGGAAGTCGCCTTTAAGTATTCCTCCAGTCGATGAGTTGGGGCTCCATACATCATCAATGCTCTACACAATTTCACAACATACTTTTGTCGACTTAAAGTTTCCGCGATATGAATTGTGATCCGAATCTCGTCTTCAAGTCGTGGCCGGAGCTTACTCTTGGCAGCGTCTACCAATTTTCCGCTATGTGACCTGTTGCCCATTCCAGGTCGAGTTGGCTTCTTTTTGCTACTTCCCATGGCAACTGTTGGACTTGCAGATGCACCAGCTAGTTTGGCGGACGCTTCTATAAGACCAGCCAGGGTATCCTGTGACTGGTCCCTTTGCTTGTACCATTTGGCATGTTTCGTCTTCGGCGTTGTGGCTCCTGAAGATCCCCCAGAAACCACGGTGCTTCCTAGAGAATCCAGACTTGATCTTCTAGATGCAGCCCGACTACCAGGACGGCTTTCATTTCCAGCTTCAGCTTTGTAGAGCTTCAGCAATTCCGACAAGACTCCACCTCGAAACTGTTGGGGGGGTGGCTGATATTCTTCGAGGCTTTTTTCTTCAGTAGGTGTGACTTGACCGGAGGCTAAAATGGAGGGCATATTCATTGATTTTGTCATTGAACCAGCCCGGTGCTTCCTAGTGTGTGCTCGTACTATGTTGTGTGCCTCCTTGCTACTTGCCGACCTCTTGATCTCCCTTTTCCCGTGATCTGTAGTGTCTTCATCGCTATCTAATGGTTGATCATACGTCCGTCTGGAGTCTAGATCACCGAGGGGAATGTTGGTAAGAAATCCAGTAGCCTTTTCTCTCTTCGGTGGTGAATGATATTCTTCGAGATCCACATCAGAATCGAGACTTGTTCTTGTTGTCGTTGGAGCTGAATTGCTGCCAACCAATGATGCTATCTTTTGTGCTCTTCCTTGAGCAGCCAACGCAGAGATAGACTGTTGGTATGGCGTTTCTTCGCTATGATTAAAGTCACTGTTGTACGAAGTCGCTCTCAATACGCCGGGTCTCGGTTTAAGTACCGGACTCTTCAGCAGGTCTTCAGTCATGGGAAATCCTTTCTCCAGGTCCGGGATATTTCCCAGCAGATTGTTGGCACTGCTGCTTCTAGTATGCATCGGGCTCGTGAGAATCGGCCTGGGTGGGGTGACAGAGGAGCGTTTCGAGGAGCCATCGCTGTCCCTTAACGGAGCATTAGATTTCTTGTTCCCAGAATCATTTGCTTCACTGGTGCTATTAAACCGGACTCTGCCACGTTTGAGAGCGGCCCCCGGGCTTCCAGGCCTGCTGGGAGCGGCGCTTGACCCAGCACTTTCTTCGACCTTGTGGTACTGGATGGGCGGGTTGTGTGATTCCTCCGACATAATTGCAGGTGGCCGTAACCCGCCTGCACTCCTGATTTATCTTCGTGGTCTGCTGCCCAGAACGTGTAAACCTTGGATCAATTGAAGCTTGTGGATGGACAACCTTCAGGTATCTGAGAAAGGTGTGTAAGGATAGATAACAGATGCTGGTGGTTGTGGTGGGGCAATGACTAGCCGTGGCGTGGATGTTCTTTGTAAGGTCGCCACTGGGACAAAAACTTGCAAAGTTGTTATCGGGTCCTTTATCGTAGTTGGAATCTTTGATCTTTGATAGGAAGGGAAAGAATAGGAAGGATAACAATCGTGACAATGGAAGTGTGCAATGACTGAGAAATCAAGTGGAAGTCGAGGGGGGTTTGCTGGTCCTTTTGAGGACAGAACGGACGAACACCTACTGTGCCGACTTGCACAGGACAGGCACACAAGAATGAGGAGGAGGACAAGGACAAGAATGAGAGGTTTGTAGCTCTTCAGCTACGGTCTAGCACCGTACCTCCTTATCTAAATAAAGCGACAAGCAAAGCCAAAGCTACACACCTTAGTCCAAGCTCCGGGATGAGAAAGAATGGACGGAGCCAGACAAGGTTTTCTCGACGATGAGAGCATCGACCGAACCACTTTTACTGCTGCATTTGTGCTCACAAGCCGGAAGTGATGATGGCTGCCCGCTTGGCCAGATGGACGAGCGGTCGCGGTGGTACGTACCGTGTCGTATCCTAGCATCAGATCCCATTTTTATTATTTATTAATATGGGCCAGCTTATGAATGAATCTCGTAGGAGGAGTGCACGGGGTGGAGGTGGTTGAGGTGGGTGGAGGAAACGTGGATGTGATAGAGGCTCGAGACGGTCGCGCTGATTCTGATTTGCATTCGGATTCGGATTCTTTCTCGATACCAGCCAGGCCAGACACACAGCCCCTGAACGAATTCGTCGTTTCGCTTACTGGAAGGAAGGTTGCGGCTACACTACTACTGTACCAGATGCCGAAGCCAAAAATCAAATCAAATCCAAATCAAATCAATCATATCAAATGACAATCATAATCATAATCATAAGAAAGAAAGAAAGAAAAGAAAAATTGAGAATGATGAGGTCTTGGCAGCACCAAGTGTTCATATTAGACTTTGCTACGAAAGCATCATCTCCCAGTTCCGGCATCGTGAGTGGCGGCCCAAAAGCTCCATAATCAGGTACCTACGTAGGTAGGGGAGGGGGAACAGAGGGGAGAGAGGTTACAATGATGGATTCTCCATCCTCGCTTCAGCTATTATTCCCAGGAACATGTGTATACCTATCCATACATACATGTCCAAGTATCGCGCGGCTGGCGGAAGGTGGAGTGAGTGGGAGAAGAGATAGCACCGGTGTGCAACAGCACAGGCCAAAAAACCAAATTGAACACAGGAAGTCTCGTTTGGTTTGATGAATCTAAGACAACGAATGCCATGGGCTCTATCTTCAGAGGTTTAGAGCCAGAGAGACACGTTTGCAAGCTATGGGATACTGCTCATCATCGTTTCGACACGAGTCGCAGGAGAGTTTTGTCTTTTCCTTCTGGTAGGGCCTCATGGGCCAGCAAATCTAGACGACGACGGCTTACGACCGGTATCTCTGATCTCGGGATGTCAGACCGAGCCTGTTGCTTGTTGATTGCTCGAAACTCTAAATCCACTTCAAACTGTGGGTTTGGCTGGTGCTTAATGTACGATTATGCATCTGGAAGAGTCGATATCGGTGAGTTCTCGGTGCCATCAGG
>Ga0247734_1000989_pt1 | contig 22802 bp, 20 predicted proteins | sample UWRJL103311B2_FD_180933 | JGI IMG/M metagenome (GOLD analysis project Ga0247734, IMG submission 180933) | Plant litter microbial communities from Arlington Agricultural Research Station in Wisconsin, United States - UWRJ-L103-311B-2 | ecosystem: Environmental > Terrestrial > Plant litter >... | reverse complement strand
CGACCAACCTATCGAGCAGCCCTAGGACTTCGGCAGTCCGTCCTTGGTGCACAGCGAGCCGATGTCGTCGGTGCGGTCCTTGGCGATCAGGTCGAACATCTTCGGTGCCCGCTCGGGGTCCCACGTGACGGCGAAGTCGCGCAGCGGGACCGTGCAGTTCAGGCCCTTGCCGCTCATCGCGGACGACAGCGACAGCGCGAACCGGCCCAGCGAGACCGGCCCGACGTTCTCGCCGATCGTCAGCGAGCCGGATGCGCCCGATGCGACGTTGAGGTAGCGCAGCGGGTTGATGACCGTCCACGGCGACTTGGCCTCGCTGGCGATCGAGCCGAGCACCTCGCGCTGGCTCTGGACCCGTTGGATGTCCTGCGTCGCGTAGGAGTGCCGGTTGCGGGAGTACGCGAGCGCCGTGGCCCCGTCGGCCGTCTGGCAGCCCTTCTTGACGTCGAGGCCGGAGTCCTTGTCCTTGACGTCCTCCTTCGGGCAGATCTCGACGCCGCCGAGGGAGTCGACGACCTTGACCAGACCTCCGAAGCCGACCTCGACGTAGTCGTCGACCCGGATGCCCGTGTTGTCCTCGATCGTCTTGACCAGCAGCTTGGGTCCGCCGTACGCGTAGGCGGCGTTGATCTTGGTGCGCCCGTACCCCGGGATCTCGACGAGCGAGTCGCGCGGGATCGACATCAGGACGCTGGGCCCGCTGCCGGTGTGCAGCATCATGATGGTGTCCGTGCGGCCGCGGCCGCCGCCGTCGCCGCCCGTGGACAGCTCCTTCTGCTCGGCCTTGGTCAGGCCGCGGCGGCTGTCGGAGCCGACGAGCAGGTACGTGGTGCCGGCCTGGTCGGACGGGCGGTCGCCGCCGGGCTCGGCCTCGACCTTGGCGATCTTGCCCCACGCCCACACCGGGACGGCGACCAGGAAGATGATCCAGGCCAGCACGAGGATGCCGAGGACGCGCAGCTTCGTCCTGCGCTTCTTGGGACGGGGCGGCTCCGCGCCGTCGCCGCGCGTGCCCCGCTGGCCGGGGGGCGGCAGGTTGGGCGGCGGGAGCTGCGGGGGAGGCAGGTCGGACCCACTCGTGCGGGGGGTCTGACGCGTCGGCTCGTCCTCGCCGTAGAGCCACCCGTAGCTGCCCTGCGGGCGTTCGTCTGACATGGGGACGACCGTACCCGACCGGGTCACGGGTCGGACGCACCTCGGTGGCGGGCCGCGCCCGAAAGATTCGTCGCAGAAATGACGACCGGTGCGGCGCGCCCTCAACCTCGGATTGAGAGTTTGTGTGGATACTGAGAATCGCCTCAGCCTCTTCCCCAGTGAGGACCTCATGTCTGACCTTCGCTCGAGCGTGATGGGTGGGTCCTATGCCCGTCCGGCCGACACCTCGGCCCGCATCCAGTTCCGCCGTGCCCTGACCCTCACGGCCATGACGCTCGTCATGCCCGGCTCCGCGCAGCTCGTGATGGGCAACAAGCGCGTCGGCCGCATCAGCATCCGCATCTGGCTCGGCTTCCTCGCCGCCGCCGCGGTGCTGCTCGTCGTGTCGCTGACGTCGCGCACGGGCCTGTTCTCGCTGATGACCAACCCCCGCCTCCTGACGATCGGTCGCTGGGTGCTCATCGCCGGCGCCATCGCCTGGGTCGCCCTGATGATCGACGCCTGGCGGCTGGGCCGTCCGCTGGAGATGGCGCGCAAGCACCGCCTCTGGATGGCCGGCGTCAACAGCGCCCTGTGCTTCGTCACGGCCGGCGTGATGTTCTTCGCCGCCCACCTCGTGGCCGTGCAGAGCTCCTTCATCGGCACGGTGTTCGCGTCCAGCACGACGTCGGCACCCAAGGAGGGGCGCTACAACGTCCTGCTGCTGGGCGGCGACTCCGGTCCCGACCGCAGCGGCGTGCGGCCCGACTCCCTGACGGTCGCCAGCATCGACAAGGACAGCGGCCGCACGGTCCTCATCGGGCTGCCCCGCAACCTCGAGGACGTGCCGTTCAAGCCGGGCTCGGTCATGGACAAGGAGTTCCCGGACGGGTTCACGGGCGAGGGCAACTACCTCAACGCGGTCAACACGTGGGCCAACGACCACGCGAGCCTGTTCGGCACCAAGAACCCGGGCATCAAGGCCACGATGGACGCGGTCGAGGAGATCACCGGCCTCAAGCTGAACTACTACGCGCTGGTCAACATGCACGGCTTCTCCAAGCTCATCGACGCCGTCGGCGGCGTCACGGTCAACGTGCGCGAGCGGACGGCCATCGGCGGCATCGGCTCGCCGATCCGCGGCTACATCGAGGCCGGCGAGAAGAAGCTCACCGGCGACCAGGCGCTCTGGTACTCCCGCAGCCGGGTGCAGAACAACGACTTCTCCCGCATGGGCCGCCAGAAGTGCGTCATGAACGCGATGCTGCAGCAGCTCAGTCCCAAGAAGGTCCTGCTCAACGTCGAGAAGATCGCCGACTCGAGCAAGGCCCTGCTGACCACCAACATCCCGCAGCAGGACCTCGGCGTGTTCATGGACCTCGCGCTCAAGGCCAAGTCGCAGAAGGTCTCGACCGTCTCGCTGGTCCCCCCGGTCATCTACACCGGCAACCCCGACTACGCGAAGGTCCGCGACATGATCGGCTCGGCCATCGACAAGGCGGAGGGCGTCAAGGACCCGAGCTCGGCCCGTCTGGTCACCGCCACGCTGGCGATGCCGCAGACCGAGGAGCAGAAGGTCGAGGAGAAGGCGGCCGTGCAGAAGAAGGATCCGCTGAAGGCCAACCAGACGACCGATCTGGGCTCGTCCTGCTGATCGGTCGCTGAGGAGTCGCTGAGATCGGGCCACTCGATGCCATGGGTGGCACCACCATCAGCGATACTGGCAATTCCGTCCGGCACCACCTCGAGGAACCATGACGCATCGCGCCAGCCTTCTGGGCCGCGGCTACCAGGATCGACACCTGGACTCGCCGCGTGTCCGGTTCCGTCGTGTCCTGACGTTGTGCCTCATGACGATCGTGGTGCCGGGATCGGCTCAGGTCGCCCTCGGCAAGCGCGCCATCGGCTGGACCGCGATCACCGGCTGGCTGGCCGCCATCGCGGGCGGGGTCTACGTCTTCTCGACGTACCGCTCGGACCGGGCGCGGGTCCTGGGCTGGTTCACCGATCCTGACGTCCTCCTCGCCACCCGGGTGGGCATGGTCGTGGTGGCGCTGCTGTGGCTGGCGCTGTTCGTCGACGCGTGGCGACTCGGCTCGCCCGTGCGGCTGACGTTCGCGCGCGCCGCGGTCGTGACGGTCGTCAACCTGGCCATCATCGGCAGCGTGGCCGGCTCGACGGCCTTCGCCTCGCAGCTCATCCAGGTGCAGCGCAGCGTCGTGCAGGAGGTGTTCCCGGAGACCAAGACGTCCACGCCGCTCGCGGGCCGCTACAACATCCTGCTGGTGGGCTCCGACGCCCGCGAGGACCGGACCGGCATCCGTCCCGACTCGCTGACGGTCCTGAGCATCGACGCCGACACCGGCAAGTCGATCCTGGTGTCGCTCCCGCGCAACCTGGAGAACGTGCCGTTCCCCGACGACTCGCCGATGCACGACCTGTACCCCTACGGCTTCAACTGCGGCTCGGAGTGCCTGCTCAACGCGGTGCACACCACGGCGCAGAACCGCACGGACCTGTACCCCGACAGCAAGGACCCGGGGCTCGACGCCACGATCGACGCCGTCGAGGGGGCCACCGACCTCAAGGTCAACTACTACGTCATGGTCAACCTCAACGGCTTCAAGGGCCTCGTCGACGCCGTCGGCGGGGTCGAGATGGACGTCAAGAGCCGGATCGCGATGTTCGGCCACGACGACGCCTACAAGAACGTGTACATCGAGCCGGGCCTGCAGAAGCTCAACGGGCAGAAGGCCCTCTGGTACGCGCGCAGCCGGGTGCAGTCCGACGACTACGCCCGCATGGGCCGGCAGAAGTGCCTGATGGCGGCGATGGCCGACCAGCTCAGCCCCGGCAAGGTGCTGACGAACGCGACCAAGATCGCCCGGTCGGGCAAGGAGCTGCTGAGCACCAGCATCCCCCAGAAGGAGCTCGGCCGGTTCGCCGACCTGGCCTTGAAGGCCCGCGGCAAGCAGATCCGCACGGTGTCGATCGTGCCGCCGCAGTTCAACACCGTCACCCCCGACTTCGACGCGATCCACGCCGCCATCCAGACGGCGATCGACGAGTCGGAGGGCGACGCCAAGGCGCCGGCCGGTGGCGGGTCCGCGACCTCATCCGCTCCGACGACCTCGACGCCGACCGCGCCGACGCCGGTCACCCCGACGACCCAGTCGCCGACCGAGGGTCGCTCCGCCAACAACGCCGAGGACCTCACCAGCGCCTGCTGACGACGAGTTCCGGAGCTGCGGGATCTACTTGTCCTGGGCCCGGTGGTACGCCTTGATGACGTCGTCGGGTGCGCCGTCCATCAGCAGCGTCCCCTGGTCGAGCCAGATGACCCGGCTGCACGTGTCCTTGATCGACTGCATCGAGTGGCTGACCAGGAACACGGTCCCGGCGTTGTCGCGGATGTCGCGGATGCGGGCCTCGCTGCGCTGGCGGAACGTGCGGTCACCGACGGCGAGGGCCTCGTCGACGATGAGGATCTCGTGGGTCGCCATGCTGGCGATCGCGAACTTGAGCCGCGCCGTCATGCCCGACGAGTAGGCGCGCATGGGCAGGTCGATGAACTTCTCGAGCCCCGCGAAGGCCACGACGTCGTCGTAGCGCTCCTCGATCTCATCCTTGGTGAAGCCCATCGCGAGACCGCCGAGGATGATGTTGCGCTCGCCGGACAGGTCCTTCAGGAGGGCGGCGCCGACGCCGAGCAGGCTGGGTCGCGACTGCGAGTAGATGGCGCCGCCACTCGTGGGCGTCAGCCCGGCGATCGCGCGCATGAGCGTGGACTTGCCGGAGCCGTTGGTGCCGATGACACCGATGCTGTCGTTCTCGTACGCCGTGAACGAGACGCCCTTCAGCGCGTGGACGCTGCGCATCTGCTTGCCACGCTTGGGGAGCTTGATCGACTTGCGGTCGGCGGCGGTGGGCCGCTTCCCGGTGGCGAAGACCTTGTACTCGACGTGCACGTCGTCGACGATCACGACGGGCTTGCGGTCGCCCGTCGGGATGACGACGGGGGGCGGCGGAGGACCGACGTCGTCCAACGACCTGAACTCGTTGCCGGGATCAGTCGACACGTCCGTACCTCTCCTCCGCGCGCCAGAAGAACCACACGCCGAACGCGAGCAGGCCGATGGTCCACAGCGTCGCGTACAGCCAGTAGGCCTGGTTGGTCTCGTAGGCAGGTCCGTCGAGCAGAGCCGCGCGCACCAGGCTCAGGAACTCGTGGACCGGCTGGTAGTCGGTCAGCGTGACGAGCCACGGGTGACCCGCGTAGCCGTCGGGCTCGACGGGGGAGGGCGGCCGAGGGCCGAACCGCGACTCGATGCTGAAGAAGACGCCGGTCGTGTAGAAGAAGAACCGGGTCACGAACGGCAGGAAGTTGTTGAGGTCCCGCCAGTGGACGCAGAGCCGCGCGGTGACGAGCACCAGGCCGCAGGTGAACAGGAAGAACAGGAAGAACGCCGGGACGATCAGGAGCCAGTGCCAGGTGATGGGGCTGCCCGTGCCGATGAGGAAGACCAGCATGATCACGACGGTCGGCAGGAACTTCAAGAAGCGCTCGACGACGGCCGCCAGTGGCAGCACCATGCGCGGGAAGGCCAGGCTCTGCACCAGCGCAGCGTTGTTCGTGATGGCCTTGCCGCCGGCGGTCCACGACTGGGCGAAGAACTCGAAGACGAAGATGCCGATGATCAGGAACTCGACGTAGTGCGGGGGACGGCCGATGGCCCCGATCAGGACGCCGAAGACGGCGCCGTAGATCAGCGCGTTGAGCAGCGGCTTGAGGATGACCCAGAACATGCCGAGCGAGCTCTGCTGGTTCTCCGACTCGATCCTGAACCGCGCCATCGAGTAGATGAACGAGCGACGTCGCCACACCTCGGCGACGTACTCGGGCAGCGGAGGCCGCCCTCCGACCTTCGTCAGTCCGGCGCGCGCCGCGTCATCGGCGGTTGTCATTCGTGTGATGTCCCTACTGTTCAGACGGTCGTGGCCTCGGGGACGCACCGCGTCGGCCTCGTCGAGTGTAGAGGATCGGGCTACCTGACCTCGCCGCCCTCTTGCGTGGCCACGCGGGAGATCTCGTCGGGCCCGGCCGACGCCACGACCACGAGCGAACCGCCCCCCAGGCAGGCGGCGACGATGAGCTCGGCGTCGCGGGAGAGGGGTCCTGCGGGCACGACCCACCGGGCCGGACTCGGCGGCGTGCCGGTCAGCAGGTCGGCGTGGGTGCGGGTCGTGCCCTCGAGGTCGAGGGCCGTCGTCGCGGGCTCGGGCGGGTCGAGCGCGAGGAAGCGGTCGCCGTGGCCGGGCACCTCCGCGCCGATGTCGAGGAAGCCCTCGGGCGCCGTGGCGAACCGTCCGCCGAGGGGCCGCAGCGACGCGGCGAGTCGGTGGGGCTCGTCGGCCGCGAGGTCCGGCCCGCTCAGGCCGATGTCGGCGGCGTGGTCGACGACGGCGGCGCCGACGTTCCAGGCCGACAGGAGCCAGACCGTCGTGAGCCAGTGGCTCGGCAGCCCGATGCGGACGCGGGTGCCGGGTCCGGCCTCGAGCTCGTCGACGAGGAAGTTGCTGGTCTTGGCGACCCAGTTGGCGGTCGTGACGGTGCTGAGCTCGACCCGCTCGCCCGTCGACATGTCGTAGTACGTGATGAGCGGCTGGCCGGGATCGGGGGCCGAGCGCAACAGCTGGTCGAGCGTCCTCATGAGGTCGCCACCTGACGCGCGCGGGCGAGCACCGTGACGGCGTCGGCCGCGACCGGCTCCGCGACACCGGGATCGTCCGCCCGGAGCCCCGCCACCCGGACCAGGTCGGCCGGTGCCGGGTCGGTGTGCTCCACGACCAGCACCGGCAGGGCGTCGGGCACGACGTCGAGCAGGCCCGGGGTCCGCAGCACCGGGTCGATCGCGAGCGTGCGGCTCGAGGGGCCCAGCACCAGCACGTCGGTCTCGGCGAGGACCGCCTCGACGGCCTTCGCGACGGTCCACGACTCGGCGACGAGGACCGTCTCGGACGGCTCGTGGGCGCCGGGCTCGGCCAGGTACTCGCCGACGTGGATCGCGCGCGGCTCCTCGCCGCCCACGACGACGTGCAGCTCGGCGCGGTCGTCGCTCATCGGCAGGAGCCGGTACGGCAGGCCACCGCGCGCCGCGGCGGCCGCGGACGCGTCCGACAGCGTGTACCCCGTGCCGACGAGCTCGCTGCGCACCAGCCGGTGCGCGACGGTCTGGTCGGTCGGGCGCTGCCACGCGGGGGAGTAGTCGATCGCCTGCAGCTGGTCGGCCACGGCGTAGGTCGTCGGTGCGCCCGGTGGGCTCAGGAGGGCGTCGAGATCGGGACAGGCCTTGAGCCACGCCGACCAGTGGTCGCGAACCGTGGGGGCGATGACCGTCAGCTCGCCGGGCTCGAGGAGCGAGCCGAGCTCGTGGGCGAAGGCGGCGCCGTCGGCGCCGGTGATGAGCGTGATCCGCATCCGGCCATTGTGGCGCGACACGACAACGCGACGTGCAGCGGGCCGACACGCCGGGAATTTCGTGAATCTTGCCATTCGGCTTGACATGTGAGACGTCCAAGACTGTAATTCCACGTATGTCATTCGATCTGGAACTGTCGCAGGAGCCCGATGAGGAACTCATGTGGCAGGAGCGCGCCCTGTGTGCCCAGACCGACCCGGAGGCGTTCTTCCCCGAGAAGGGCGGATCCACCCGCGAGGCCAAGCGCGTCTGCCTGACGTGCGACGTCCGCGGTGAGTGCCTCGACTACGCCCTCGCCCACGACGAGCGCTTCGGCATCTGGGGCGGGTTGTCCGAGCGTGAGCGCCGCAAGCTCAAAAAACGCGCTTAGCGCGGCCCCGCATCCCGCCTGGCGGCGTCTTCGTCGGTCGACGCACACAGAACGTGCGCCTTCCCTCCTCATCCTTGCCAGCCGGGCGCGGATGCCACGCTAAGTCCGGCACGGGAGCGCAGCATGTTGCGCGCTCGACTAGGGTGGCCCGTTGTGGACGGGGCAGGTGAGGACGAGGCTCGGGCGACGCGTCATTGGCTCGACGACCCACCGACCGTCGGCGCCGTGCTCGTGGCCCACAACGGCGCCCGATGGCTGCCGAAGGTGCTGGCCTCGTTCGCCCACATGTTCCACGCCCCCAGCTCCTGGCAGGTCGTCGACGTCGCCTCCACGGACGGCAGCGCGGAGCTGCTGAAGGAGTCGTTCGGCCCCGACCGTGTCATCTCGGCCCCCGCGGGCACGGGGTTCGGCGACGCGGTCCGTCTCGGGCTGGCCGAGCTGCCGGAGACCGACTGGATCTGGCTGCTCCACGACGACGCGTCCGTCCTGCCCGGGACCCTGTCGGGACTGCTCGACACGGCGACGTCGGCCCCCGACATCGCGATGGTCGGCCCGAAGATCCGCGAGTGGCCGTCCCTGCGGCGCCTGCTCGAGGTCGGCCTGACGATCACCGCCACCGGCGTGCGCGAGACCGGCCTGGAGACCGGCGAGCCCGACGCCGGCCAGCACGACCGGCCGCGCGACGTGCTGGCCGTCAACACCGCCGGGATGCTCGTGCGCCGCGACGCCTGGCTCGCCGTCGGCGGCCTCGACCCGAACCTGCCCCTGCACTTCGACGACGTCGACCTGGGGTGGCGGCTGGCCCGGGCCGGCTACCGGACCATGACGGCCCCGACCGCGGTGCTGTTCCACGCCGAGTCGAGCCGCCGCGGCACCCGGGGGCACGCACCCGGCGACCTCCCGCACTGGGAGCAGCGCCGCGCCGCGCTCTACACGCTGCTCGTCAACGCGCCGATGCCGCGCTTCTGGTGGCAGTACGTGCAGCTCTTCGTCGGCTCGCTCGTCCGGGTCGTCGGCCTGCTGATCGGCAAGGACCCGGAGGCCGCCGGCGACGAGCTGCTGGCGCTGCGGTCGGCCTACGTGCACCCCCTCAGGCTGCTGCGGGCGCGGCGCCGGCGGGCGCGGACCTCCCGCCGGCCGCACCGCGAGATCCGTGATCTGTTCCCCTCGTTCTGGCTGCCCTACCAGCACGGGTTCGACGTCGTCCGCGACACCGTCACGGCGCTCGTCAAGCCGGAGGCGGTGTCCTCGGCGGGACGCCGTTCCACCACGCTCGACCAGGCCCCCGACGAGGTCGTCGACCTCGACGACGGGCCGTCCCTGGCGCTGAGGCGCCCGTGGCTCACGGTCGTCCTGGCCCTCGTCCTGCTGTCGCTCGTCGCCGGGCGCGGACTGCTCGGCGGTGGCCTGGACGGGGGTGCGCTGCTGCCGGCGCCCGGTTCGGCCGGCGGCTGGTGGGCCCTGCTGCTCGAGGGCCATCACGACGTCGGGCTCGGCAGCACCGACCTGCCGCCGCTGTTCGCCCTTCCCTTGGCGGTCGTGTCGACGCCGGTGTGGTTCCACCCCGGCCTCGTCGTCACGGTGCTCCTGGTCTTCGCGGTGCCCCTCGCGGCGCTGTCGGCGCACCGCCTGGGACGGCAGATCAGCCCGCACCGCCTGCCGCGCATCGTGTGGGCCGTGACGTACGCGCTGACGGTCGTCGCGACCGGCGCGGTCAGCCAGGGGCGACTCGGGACGGTGGTCGCGCTGATCGTGCTGCCGATCATCGCCAACACGGCGTGGCAGCTCGCCGAGCAGCCCGGCTGGCAGCTCGCGCTGCGGCTCGGCATCTGGATCTCGCTCGCATCGGCCTTCGCGCCCGTCGTGCTCGTGCTCGGTCTCGCGGGACTGCTGATCCTGTGGTGGTCCGAGGGCCGGTGGGTCAGCCGTCAGCTCGTGGTCGCCCTCGTGACCCCCCTGCTCCTGCTGGGTCCGTGGTTGGTGCAGCGGGCCGCGCGCCCGTGGCGGATGTGGTGGGAGGCCGGCCTCCCGGTGCCCGGCAGCGCGACGGTGCACGACGTCGTGCTCGGACGTGCCGGAGGCGTCGGCGCCCCGGGCTGGCTGTCGATCGGGCTGATCGCGCTGGCCGTCGTCGCGCTCGTGCCGCGCAGCACCCGCACCGGGGTGCAGCTCGCCTGGCTGGCGGCCCTCCTCGGGCTCGGGGTGGCCCTGGCCGGCACCCTCGTGGACTTCTCGACCCCTGCCGGCGCGACCGACGTCACCCCGTGGGTCGGGGTGCCCACCGTCCTGTGGATCGGCGGTCTCGCGACCGCGGTGCTGCTCGCGGTCCCCGCGGCACGTGAGTGGCCCCGTCCGGCGCTGGCCACCGCCGTGGTGATTGCGCTCGTGCTGCCGGTGGGCACGGGCGCGTGGTGGCTGGTCCGGGGTGCGGCCGATCCCGTCGACGACAGCCGCCGCGTCGTGGTGCCGGCGTTCCTCGCCGACCGTCCGGGCAGCACCCTCGTGGTGACCGGCACGATCGCCGCCGGCATCGACCAACGCGTCGTCGCCGACGACGGCCTGTTCCTCGGCCAGGAGGCCGTCGCGGCATCGGCCTCGAGCTCGGCCGGCGTCAGCGCGTCGCTGCGACGGCTGCTGGCGCAGTCGGCCGGCACCGAGGTCGAGGCGTTGGCCGCGGCCGGCATCGACGCGATCTACGCGCCGCGGGCCGATCCCGACCTGACCCGCCGCATCGACGCGACGCCCGAGCTGGAGCCGGCCGGCAGCGACGACGCCGACTCCCGCGTGTGGACCCTGGTGCCGGAGCCCGACCTCGCCCACGGATCGGCCCCGTGGTGGCACCGGGTGGTCGTCGGCGGGCAGATCCTGCTGTGGCTCGTGGCGATCGTGCTGACCGCGCCGGTGCGCCGACGGGCCGAGCCCGCACCGCTGACCGACGAGGAGGTCGCCGCATGAGCATCGACCGCCTGCGCGGCCTGGCCTTCCCGCTCGTCGCGGTCGTGCTCGTCGTGCTCGCCTCGCTGGTGCCGACCGGCGGCGACGAGCCCGCTCGCGCGCCGAGCAGCGTCCCGGTGACCCAGTCGGCGTACGCCTGCCCGGCCGGCTCCGTCATCACGGTCGCCGCCGGCCAGGTCACCCCCGGCACCTCCGGCGCGGCCAGCGCGCTGCCCGAGCGGACCTCCGTCGACCAGCTCGGCGGCGCGAGCACCTGGCGCACCGGCGTCGTCGACGCACCGGGCGTGCTGGTCGAGCAGCAGGGTCGCGGCTCCGGCGCGGCCGGCTTCTTCGCCGGGCTCGCCCCGCGATCGGGCGGCGGGGGACTCGTCGTCGGATCCTGTCCGGCGCTCGCCGACGACGCGTGGTTCCTGGGCCTCGGCTCGGGCAACCAGCACTTCTCGACACTCATCCTGACCAACCTGACCGACTCGCCGGCGGCCGTCGACCTGACGCTGTGGGGGCCGGAGGGCCGGATCGACGCCGTCGACGCCGAGGGCATCGTGATCGAGCCGAGCTCGGTGAACCGCATCCGCCTCGACGCCCTCGCGGCCGGCGAGCCCGAGCTGGCGGTGCACGTCCATCGGCGACGAGGATCCGTCTCGGCAGTCGTCAACGACACCTCGACCGCGACCTTCAAGGGCACCGAGCCCGTGTCGGCCACCCAGGCCCCCCGGCGGGAGCAGGTCGTCGGTGGCCTCGTGCGCGGCGCGAGCGGACGCACCGTGATGGTGCTCAACCCGGGCTCCACCACGGCACGCGTCGGGGTCGAGGTCATCGGTGCCGACGGGACCTTCACCCCCTCAGGGCTGGAGGAGCTGACGGTCAAGGGTGGGACGGTCCGCTCCGTCACGCTGCCCGACACGGCCGGACCGGGCGAGCAGGCTCTGCGGCTCACCTCGGACGAGCCGGTCTCGGCCACCGTGCGGATGGCTCCGTCCACCTCCGACTACGCCTACGCCGAGGCCACGCCCGTGCTCACCGGGCCGGCCGTCGTGCCGGTCGACCTCGGGGCGCAGGGCTCGGTGCCGCAGCTCGTCCTCACGGCGCCGGGTGCCGCGGCGACGGTGGAGGTCGAGGCCTTCGACGCCGCAATGGCTCCGCTGACGACCGCGGTCGTCGAGGTGCCGGCAGGGACGACGCAGGTGGCCGGGGTCGACGCCGACCGCGCGGCCTACCTCGTGCTGCGGCCCTCGGGGCGGCTGGTCGCGGCGGCGACGTACACCAAGGGCGACGGCATCAGCTCGCTGGCGCTTCGCGACGCCCCGGTGCGGGTGCTCGGACCCCAGGTGCGCCCGGCCGGGTGACCACCCCGCCGGGCAGGTGGATCCGCAACCTCATCCGGCCCGATGGGGTTGAGCATCCACCGCCCGACCGGGAGAAGGTGGAGATTCCACCTCCTCGGGGGGTCAGCGGGGTCGGGGGTCCAGGTCGTCGGGCGAGATGTGCCACACCTCGGCCAGGCGGTCCAGGATGACCGTCCACACGAGCTCCTCCAGATCGGCCGTCGTGAGGCAGCGCTGCGTGATGGGGATGCGGAACAGCAGCACCCGGTGGCCGCCGGGCACGATCGCGACGATGCTCAGCGGCACGTCGTCGGTCCACTCCGGGGGCAGCAGAGGAGCCTCCTCCACGACGATCTCGACGTGGCCCGGCTCGACGGTGAAGTGACGGTCGAGGGCGGCCAGCACGTCGCCGACCAGCAGGTCGAACGACTCCCGCGGCGGGCGGTGCGCCGGCACGCTGCGAGGTGACAGCGGGCCCGGCAGGGCCATCGGCCCGCGGGGGCCACGACCTCTCCGGTCACGCATCCGTCCGGGGCGTGGACCGCTGACGACGCCCCGCCACCGGGACGTCGGTCCGTCGGGCGTGTCGCGCGTCATGCGGTGAGCCTAACGCGGGCGGGTGGACCGTCCCGCTAGCCTCGCCCTGTGGGAACAGTTCGACGGTGCACGCGATCCACGTGCTCACAGGCGGCCGTGGCGACGCTGACGTACGTCTATGCGGACCAGACCGCTGTCCTCGGTCCGCTGGCGACGTACGCGGAGCCGCACACGTACGACCTGTGCGAGGCCCACTCGCAGCGCATGTCCGCGCCGCAGGGCTGGAACGTGCTGCGCCTGGCACCCGACCCGGCCGCGGCCGAGCCGAGCCGCGACGACCTGCTGGCCCTCGCGGACGCCGTCCGTGAGGCCGGTCGCCCACCCGCCCCAACCCCCGACGGTCCGCCGTCCCTACGACTCGTGAGGCCTGATTCGTGATCGATCCCCGTCTGGACAAGGTGGTCAAGGCATATGACGTGCGTGGCCTGTCGCCCGAAGAGCTCGACCCCGACCTGACGCGGGCGCTGGGCGAGGCGTTCGCGATCGAGACCGGCATCGACCAGGGCCGCGGCACCGCCGTGATCGGCCACGACATGCGCGACACCTCGCCGATCCTCGTCGACGCGTTCGCGACGGGTGTCCGGGCGCAGGGTGGCGACGTCATCAGCATCGGGCTGGCCTCGACCGACCTGCTGTACTTCGCATCGGGCGACTTCGACCTGCCCGGCGCGATGATCACCGCCAGCCACAACCCGGCCGCCTACAACGGCATCAAGCTGTGCCGCGCCGGCGCCAAGCCCATCGGCTACGACACGGGCCTCTCGGCGATCGCCGAGCGTGCCACCGAGTTCCTGCAGCGCACCGAGCTGCCCGAGCCCACCGGCACGTTCGAGGAGCGCGACGCCCTCAGCCGCTACGCGACCTACCTGCACGAGATCGTCCCGGTCCCGGCGGGCCGCCGCCTCAAGGTCGTCGCCGACGCCGGCAACGGCATGGCCGGTCACACCGTGCCGTCGGTGTTCGCGACGCTCGACGTCGAGCTGACGCCGATGTACTTCGAGCTCGACGGGACGTTCCCGAACCACGACGCCAACCCGCTCGACCACGCGACGCTGGTCGACCTGCAGGCCAAGGTGCGCGAGACGTCGGCCGACATCGGTCTGGCGTTCGACGGCGACGCCGACCGCTGCTTCGTGGTCGACGAGACCGGAGCCGTGGTCTCGCCCTCGGCGATCACGGCGCTGATCGCCCACCGGGCGCTGATCACGACGCCGGGTGCGACGATCCTGCACAACGTCATCACGTCCAAGGCCGTCCCGGAGATCATCACCGAGAACGGCGGCACCGCGGTCCGCACCCCGGTCGGCCACTCGCTCATCAAGGCCGAGATGGCCCGCACGGGCGCGGTGTTCGGAGGCGAGCACTCGGGGCACTTCTACTTCAAGGACTTCTTCCTGGCCGACTCCGGCATGATCGCGGCGCTGCACGTCATGGCAGCGCTGGCCGAGACCGACGGCACGGTGTCCGAGCTGATGGCCCAGTACGAGCGGTACGTCGCATCCGGCGAGATCAACAGCACCGTCGCCGACGGCCCGGCGATCCTCGCCGAGCTCAAGCAGACCTACGCCGACCTGGCGCAGGACACGATGGACGGCCTGACGATCACGTCCGACACGTGGTGGTTCAACGTCCGCGCCTCCAACACCGAGCCGCTGCTGCGGCTCAACGTCGAGGGCGACGACGAGGCCACCATGGCGCAGGTGCGCGACGACGTCCTCGCCGTCATCCGCCGCGACTGATCCGGCCCCGGACGTTCGCACCTAGACTGACGCCATGAACCTCGATCCCGCGCTGCTGGAGATCCTCGTGTGCCCGCAGTGCCGGGCCACCCTGTACGTCGACGACGACGCCGACGAGCTGGTGTGCAACGCGTGCGCGCTGGCCTACCCGGTCCGCAAGGACATCCCCGTCATGCTCGTCGACGAGGCCCGCGCCCTCTCCTGACCCTGCCGGTCAGGGCCCCTTCGGGGTCGCGATCGGGTCGAGGTCGTCCGCGACGTGCGGATCCCCGGCGTCGGCCAGGTAGTCGCGCGGCCGCGTCTCGTCCACCCCGGCGCCCACGCCGAGGGCCCGGCACACGAGCGTGCCGACGACCGCGACGAGCAGGTTGAGCACGAGCGCGGTGACGCCGAAGTAGATCAGGTTCTCGCTGATCTCGATGCCGAAGACCTCCAGCGGGCCCACCGATCCGCCGAAGTGGGAGCCGGGATCGCCGACGACGGGCTTGTTGTACGCCGCGAAGGTGCCCCACACCATGCCGACGGCCCAGCCCGCGAGCAGCGCGTACCGGTGCAGCCAGCGGGTGTACAGCCCGACGACGATGGCCGGCAGCGTCTGCAGGATCCAGATGCCGCCGAGCAGCTGCAGGTTGATCGCGAAGTCCTTGGGCAGGGCCAGCACGAAGACGAGGGCACCGAACTTGACCAGCAGCGACGCGAGCTTGCTCTGCTGGGACTCCTGGGCGTCGGTCGCCTGCGGGTTGATGTAGGCCTTGTAGATGTTGCGCGTCCAGAGGTTGGCCGCCGCGATGGACATGATGGCGGCCGGGACGAACGCGCCGATCGCGATGGCGGCGAACGCGATGCCGGCGAACCACGGCGAGAACTCCTGCTCGAACAGCTGCGGGATCGCCAGCTGGGGGTTGCTCACCTGGATGCCGGCGGCGATCGCCGCGATGCCCAGGAGGGCCAGCAGTCCGAGCAGGAACGAGTACGCCGGCAGCAGCGCGGCGTTGCGGCGGATGATGTTGCGGTTCTTGGTCGACAGGACCGCGGTCACCGAGTGCGGGTACATGAACAGCGCGAGCGCCGATCCGAGCGACAGCGAGGCGTACGCCCACTGCGAGACGCCCATGCCGGGGATCAGCCCCTTGGACGAGGCCTCGCCGTTCGCGATCGCGTCGGCGTTGTCGCTGTTGAACGAGCTGAACGCCTTCTCGGCGGAGTCGAAGATGCCGCTCCAGCCGCCCAGCTGCGTCGGCAGGTAGATGACCGCCACGATGATCACGAGGTAGATCAGCGTGTCCTTCACGAAGGCGATCAGCGCCGGTGCCCGCAGCCCCGACGAGTACGTGTACGCCGCGAGCAGCGCGAACGCGATGAACAGCGGCAGGTCCTTGCGGAACCAGCCCGCGTCCTCGCCCCCGCCGAGCCCCATGACGTCGAGGACCGCCTGGATGCCGACGAGCTGCAGGGCGATGTAGGGCAGCGTGGCGAGGATGCCGGTGAACGCGATCGCGAGGGCCAGGGTCTTGGAGTCGAAGCGTCCCTGCACGAAGTCGGCGGGCGTGACGTACGAGCGGCGGTGCGACACCGACCACAGGCGCGGCAGGAAGATGAAGATGATCGGGTACAGGATGATCGTGTACGGCACGGCGAAGAAGCCCGTGACGCTCCCGGCGTAGAGCGTGGCGGGCACCGCGATGAACGTGTACGCGGTGTAGATGTCGCCGCCGATCAGGAACCAGGCGATGAACGTGCCGAAGCTGCGCCCGCCGAGCCCCCACTCGTCGAGGGTGTCGAGCGAGCCGACCTTGCGCCAGCGCGCCGCGAGGAAGCCCAGCACGGTGACGAGCAGGAAGAAGAACAAGAAGACGACCAGCGCGACGGGATCGACGTCGTTCATCGTGCGTCACCGCCCTTGCCGCCGGTCGAGAGCCCCTCCGCTGCGCGGCGCTGCCGCTCGTGGCCGATGACCAGGCGGTACGCGATCGACGTCAGGACGACCGACAGGACGACCAGCAGGAACTGGTACCAGAAGAAGAACGGGATGCCCCACAGCTCGGGATCGCGCCGGGCGTACGTCCAGACGAGCAGCGGCGCGACGATCGCGACGGCGAGGGCGATCCCGGCGAGCACGAGCGGCGTCCGGCCGGGTGGAGTGTGGTCCGTCATGTCGTGGTTCCCCGATCTCGTCCAGGTCGTGACCCCCGTCACGCCCGCCGCAACGCTACGCCTGCCGGTCGTGTTGGGGAAGTCGCCCCCGCCGTGGCGGGCCGTCCTGATTCGGCGGGGACGGTGACTCGCCGGTACGCTGGAGACCATGGATTACAACGTCGCTGACCTCTCCCTCGCGGAGTACGGTCGCAAGGAGATCGACCTCGCCGAGCACGAGATGCCGGGCCTCATGGCCATGCGCGAGCGGTACGGCAGCAGCAAGCCGCTGGCGGGAGCCCGCATCGCCGGCTCCCTGCACATGACGATCCAGACGGCCGTGCTGATCGAGACCCTCGTGGACCTCGGCGCCGACGTCCGCTGGGCCACGTGCAACATCTTCTCGACGCAGGACCACGCCGCCGCCGCGGTCGTCGTCGGCCGCAACGGCACCGTCGAGGACCCGCAGGGCACCCCGGTCTTCGCCTGGAAGGGCGAGTCGCTCGCCGAGTACTGGGACGAGGCCGAGAAGGTCTTCGACTTCGCCGAGGGCGGCCCGAACGTCCTGCTCGACGACGGCGGAGACATCACGATGCTGCTGCACCTGGGCGTCGAGTACGAGAAGACCGGCGTCGTCCCGTCGCAGGACAGCACCGACAACGAGGAGTTCAAGGAGGTGCTGCGCGTCCTGGCCCGCTCCGTCGCCGCCAAGCCGCAGCACTGGACGAACATCTCCAAGGACATCAAGGGCGTCTCCGAGGAGACCACCACCGGCGTCCTGCGCCTGTACGACCGCTTCCGTGAGGGCACGCTGCTCTTCCCGGCCATCAACGTCAACGACTCGGTCACCAAGAGCAAGTTCGACAACAAGTACGGCACCCGCCACTCGCTGATCGACGGCATCAACCGCGCCACCGACGTCCTGATCGGCGGCAAGGTCGCGGTCGTCTGCGGCTACGGCGACGTCGGCAAGGGCTCCGCGGAGTCCCTGCGCGGCCAGGGCGCCCGCGTCATCGTCACCGAGATCGACCCGATCTGCGCGCTGCAGGCCGCCATGGACGGCTACGAGGTCAAGCGCCTCGAGTCGGTCGTCGAGTACGCCGACATCTTCATCACCACGACCGGCAACTTCGACATCATCACGGCCGACCACTTCGCGAAGATGAAGCACCAGGCGATCGTCGGCAACATCGGCCACTTCGACAACGAGATCAACATGGCCGCGCTGGCCAAGATCCCGGGCATCGTCAAGGACGAGATCAAGCCCCAGGTGCACCAGTGGATCTTCGAGGACGGCCGGAAGATCATCGTCCTGTCGGAGGGTCGCCTGCTCAACCTCGGCAACGCGACGGGTCACCCGTCGTTCGTGATGTCGAACTCCTTCACGAACCAGGTGCTCGCGCAGATCGAGCTGTTCACGAAGGCCGGACAGTACGAGCTGGGCGTCCACGTCCTGCCCAAGCACCTCGACGAGGAGGTCGCCCGTCTGCACCTCGACGCCCTCGGCGTCGAGCTCACCGAGCTGACCAAGGAGCAGGCCGCGTACCTCGGCGTCGACGTCGCCGGACCGTACAAGTCGGACCTGTACCGCTACTGAGCCGCACCGCCTGACCACCAGCGAGCGCCGAGGATGTCGTCCTCGGCGCTCGCTGCTGTGACGGGCTCCGTATCATGGAGTCCTCATGGACAGGCGGAGCGGACGAGCATGAGCTATCGACGGACCAAACGAGATCGCGTGCTCGTCGTCGACGACGACGCATCGCTGGCGGAGATGCTGACGATCGTCCTCGAGGGCGAGGGCCTCACCGCCTCCGTGTGCCGGTCGGGCGACCGGGTGATGGCCGCGTTCAACGACTTCAAGCCCGACGTGGTGCTGCTCGACCTGATGCTCCCGGGCCTGGACGGGATGAGCGTCTGCCGGCAGATCCGGGCCACGTCGGCGGTGCCCATCATCATGCTGACGGCCAAGTCGGACACCCCGGACGTCGTGGCCGGGCTCGAGGCCGGCGCCGACGACTACATCACCAAGCCGTTCAAGAACACCGAGCTGGTCGCCCGCGTGCGGGCCCGCCTGCGGCGCTCCGACCAGCTGGTCGAGCCGCTCGAGTTCGGCGACATCGTGCTCGACCCGGCGGGCCACACGGTCTCGCGCAAGGGCGAGCCGCTCGAGCTGACGCCGCTGGAGTTCGACCTCCTGGCCTGCCTGCTGGGCGATCCCTCGCAGGTCTTCACCCGCGAGACGCTGCTGCAGAAGGTGTGGGGCTACCACCACCCGGGCGACACCAAGCTCGTCAACGTCCACATGACGCGGCTGCGCTCCAAGATCGAGGACGACGCCGAGAACCCGCAGGTCATCCGCACCGTCCGCGGCGTCGGGTACCAGGCCATCCTGCCCGGTTCGTGACGGTCGACTGATGCCCAGCGTCGCGCGGTTGTGGCGGAGGTCGATCCAGACCCGGGTCGTCACCAGCACGATCGTGCTCAGCACGCTGGTCGTGGCGCTGACGGGGTGGGCCCTGCTGCGCGACGTCGCCAGCGGGCTCGCCGACAGCCGGCGCGCGGCGGCCGTGTCGGAGGCGCGGTCGGGCTTCGACTACGCCCAGACCCAGCTGGACGCGACGGTCGAGACCGAGCCCACGACCCAGTCGCAGGCGCTCACCCAGATGGTCGACTCGCTGACGCGGTCCCGCGGAGCCCTGCGGACGTACGAGCTCGTGCTCGAGGGACCGCTGCTGACCGACGACGGGGAGGTCCCGATCAGGTCGTCCGCCGCGATCGAGCCCGACTCGCTGCCGAGCGACCTGTCCGACGCCGTGCGTGCCGGCCCGGGCACGTTCTGGCGGTACTCCGACCTCGCGCTCCTGGGGTCGTCGACCAGCGATCCGTCCGTCGTGGTCGGCAGCCAGCTGCGGGCGCCGGGCAGCGGCGACACGTACGCCCTGTTCTACCTGTTCTCGTTGAAGGACCAGCAGGAGACGCTGGACCTCGTGCGCCGGGCCCTGCTGCTCGGCGGGCTGGCGATGATCCTGATGGTCGGGGGAGTGGCGTGGCTCGTGTCCCGGCAGGTCCTCGACCCCGTCCGTCTCGCGCGTCGCATCGCCGAGCGGTACGCGAGCGGCAACCTCGAGCAGCGCATGCACGTCAGCGGCGAGGACGACATCGCCCGTCTCAGCACGTCGTTCAACCAGATGGCCGCGAGCCTGCAGAGCCAGATCCGCCGGCTGGAGAACCTGTCCCGCCTGCAGCAGCGGTTCGTCTCCGACGTGTCGCACGAGCTGCGCACCCCGCTGACGACGGTGCAGATGGCCAGCGAGGTCCTGTACGACTCCCGCGAGCGGTTCGACCCGCAGACGGCCCGCTCGGCCGAGCTGCTGAAGCGCGAGCTCGACCGGTTCGAGTCGCTGCTGTCCGACCTGCTCGACCTGAGCCGGTTCGACGCCGGCGCCGCGCGGCTCGAGCTCGACACGATCGACTTCGCGCAGGTGGCGCGCGAGGCGGCGGACGACCCGGTGCTCGCACGCGCCGGCATCCAGGTGCGGCTGCTCGGCGTCGACCAGCCCGCGATCGTCGAGGCCGACATGCGTCGCATCGACCGCATCGTGCGCAACCTGCTCGCGAATGCGGCCAAGTACAGCGGGTCGTCGATCGTCGAGGTCGAGGTCGCCCAGAACGCCGACTCGGCGTCGTTGTCCGTGCGCGACTTCGGCATCGGACTGTCGGGTGATGAGAACCTGCGGGTCTTCGACCGGTTCTGGCGGGCCGATCCTGCTCGCACGCAGGGCGGCACGGGGCTCGGGCTGGCGATCTCCCGCGAGGACGCTGCCCTGCACGGAGGGACGCTGCAGGCCTGGGGGCGCCCGGGCGCCGGCAGCGAGTTCATCCTGACGATCCCCAAGCCCGCGGGCTCGGCCAAGAATCCGCCGCTCGTGTCGGTGTACGCATGAGGTCGCGACGGTCGACGCGGTCGATGCGGGTCCTGGTGGCGGTCGTGACCGCGGTCGTCGTCTCGGCGTGCGCGGGGATCCCGCAGTCGGGACCGGTCACGAAGGTGGCCGACGACGGCGACCTCGGGCAGAGCGCCGTCCGCTACGCCCCCGCACGTCCGCTCCCGGGCGCCTCGCCCGAGCAGATCGTGCGCGGCTTCCTCGACGCGATGCTGGCCTTCCCGACGTCGTCGCGGACGGCGGCGGCGTTCCTGACCCCGGAGGCCGTCAAGGGCTGGGCCTCCTCGGCGCAGGTACGGGTCTACTCGCAGCCGGAGGTCGGCCGGACGGAGGACGCGAGCGGCCGCCCGACCGGGGCCGAGGACCCGTCGGAGCCGGTCAAGGTGCGCCTCGGGTTCACCGAGGACGCGCAGCTCGACCGCCAAGGCAGGTACACACGTCGCGCGACGCCTGCGGCGGTCACGTACACGCTGCAGCAGGTCGACGGGGAGTGGCGCATCGCCGATCCGCAGGACGGGCTGCTGGTCAACCGCAAGTTCTTCACCGACTACTTCCGGCCCTTCGACCTGTTCTACTTCGACCGGCCGGGTCGCCGCCTCGTGCCGGATCCGGTGTACCTCGTGGTGGGCGACCAGCTCGCCACGACGCTGGTGTCGAGCCTGGGTGGCGGTCCGGCCCCGGAGACCCAGGAGTCGACCAGGACCTACGTCCCGCCCCGGTCGGCGCTGCGGCCATCGGTGCCGGTCAGTCGCGAGGGGGTCGCCGACGTCGAGTTCACCGACGACTTCGCCGATCTCAGCGGGACGGCGAGGGACCACCTGTCGGCGCAGGTCGTGTGGACCCTGCGGCAGGTGCCCGGCATCGAGAGCGTGCAGATCGTCGGCGGCGCCACGGCGTTGACGGCCGGCGGCGACGAGGTCCAGCCCGTGCAGGCGTGGGGCGGCTACGGGCCCAGCACCGCCCGTGGCCGCGCGTACGCCGTGATCGACGGCGGGGTCGTGGAGATCGACGACGGCGAGACGCGCCCGATCAGCGGGACGTGGGGCAAGGACGCCCGCGGTGCCGAGCTCGTGGCGGTGTCGCAGTCCGGCGTCGCCGGGGTGCTGCCGGGCCGCGACGCGGTGCGCCTGACCTCACGCTCCGGACGGGCCGCGCGCACCGTCCGCGGCAACGACCTGATCGCACCCGACTGGGACTCCGACGGCACCCTGTGGCTCGTCGACCGCGTGTCGGACGGGACCAGGGTCCGGGTCGTGACCGGCGACGAGCAGCGCCGGATCGACGTCCGCGAGGTGGCGCAGCTGGACGCCGACGTGTTCACGATCTCGCCGGACGGCACGCGCTACGCCGTGACGGCGACCGGCTCCGACGGGGGACAGCTGTGGGTCGGCTCGGTGCTGCGTGACGTCAACGACCGGGTCCTCGGGCTGGGCTCGCCCGAGCGGGTCTTCACGACGGCTGGCCAGCCTCGTTCGGCGGCGTGGTCGTCCGGGACGGAGCTGTCGTTCCTGGGCGACAGCGAGGCGGGCGTGCAGGTCTACCAGGCGGCGATCGACGGCTCGGAGACGAGCAGCGAGGTCGCCCGCAGCGGGTCCCTCCTGCCGGACGTGGGGGCTGACACCCTCGCGATCGGCCAGGGGGCCAGCCAGGTGCTCTACGTCACCGATGCGCAGGACCGCCTGTGGTACCTGCCCGCGGGTGGCTCCTGGCGCATGCTCGACACCGCGAAGGTCACAGGCCTGACGTTCGGCCGCTGAGTCCACAGGCACCGGTCGGTCGCTCGACGGTCGTGGCCTGCTCCGCGAGGCTGGCCGGGTGCGCGAGCTCATCGTCCCCGTCGCCGACCTCCTGACGGGGGCGCGGTGCGCCGGTTGCGGGGGACCGGCCCTCAGCCTGTGCCGGTCCTGCGGTGCGCTCGTGCGGCCCGAGCCGTTCGTCGTGCGCGTGTCGACGGACGCCGGTGCCGTGCCGGCGGACCTGCGACTCGTCGCGTCCGGCGCGCACGCGTCGGTGCTGCGCCGGGTCGTGCTGGCCTGGAAGGAGGACGGGGTCTCGCGGCTGGACGACGTGCTCGCCCATCACCTGGCGGCCGCCGTCGTGCCGCAGCTCGAGCCGCGTCGTGCGGT
>Ga0247734_1000988_pt1 | contig 22825 bp, 21 predicted proteins | sample UWRJL103311B2_FD_180933 | JGI IMG/M metagenome (GOLD analysis project Ga0247734, IMG submission 180933) | Plant litter microbial communities from Arlington Agricultural Research Station in Wisconsin, United States - UWRJ-L103-311B-2 | ecosystem: Environmental > Terrestrial > Plant litter >... | reverse complement strand
GCAGAACATATATATGTATGTCACCCGTAACACACCTGCTGCCTCTTTTCAAAATTTCAAAATTGCCATTAGATTACTAGGATGGGATGGGATGAGATGAGATCAATAGCTGCTGCAACAGCAATAAACATCCTATCAATTACTAATTGGGCGGCATACCAAAGTCCATTTGCGGCGCAATCTGTATTGGGAGCAGGGGCGTAGGAAAGAAACATCACATCCACTTTATTCTAATATCAGTTGCTACAAAAGTGTCAGGGACGGACTTGTAGCCGAAATGCAATGGTGGATGGATGGTGCATCTCGGTGATACAAGAGATGTAAGAACACAACATAACAGCTGCACTGCCCAGGATTGAGATTAAGAGATCATGTACAGTACATACTCGAGATACTGTAGTGTTTCAGGGGCCGTGATGGTTTTCTTTTTTATTTCTTTTTACAGCTGTTTCTTTCCAAGTCATAGCGCAGCGTTTAGGGGCCGCCTTTTCTTTTGCTCTAAAAATGAAATCTGCCTTGCCAATCCTACTTCCTCTCTAAATAACAGGGTTATTATAAGTCTTCCTGATGAACACCAACACATCGCCTACAGGCTTCATTCCGATTTGTCTGTTTTCTTAACTCCTGTTAAATATAATGAAGATGCTGCGGGCCGTGTCCTTCCTTTACATATGTGCGCGTGCAGTAAGTAATAACATGGTCCCACTTGGAAGGAGCAGATATTCCTTCCGACCTGCATTAGTCCTGTCGAGTCGAGTCGAGTCGTAGGTAGATTTTGATATACGCGGTTTTGCCTCGCAACATGCGTAATCAAATCCCATTGAACGGTTCGCAAACACCAGTTAGTTATCATGTAGCTTTACTGAAATGGCGTTATTTTCAACGCTCGCCTACAGTTCCGGGCTGGTTCCCGTCCGCAACAGGAATTGTTGCCATTTAGAAATAATTCCTGGTTCTAATTAGTGCACACCACCCCTTCCTCCCCTCCCCTCCCTAGCAACACATCCAAATCATGTGTGAGATGCCGAGATAAGTCGCCACTTCACGGGCTCATACCTTGGAATCAGACCAAATGTTCAAGAAACCCAATTCTACTGCCCACGCCCACTTAAGATACGCACAACCAAAGGCGATATATAGGTTAGGCAGGATCTAGCATTTCACGGAATGCTTGATTTAAATCTGGTGATTTCGTCTCCTATACCATTTCTACGTCGAGGTCGGTCAATGTTTTGTCATAAAACCCCTCCTCGCTGATCGTAATGTCTTAGATAATTGTCAAATGAATTAAATGTTTAGAAGTTATGTTTAAATTGATTTGTTTTTATTATATATAAATATTTTCATCTCCTGCGCATCAGAAATGCTAGTCATAATCGTAAATCCGAGTTAAAGGCATGCTAAAAGCTCAAAATTCAAACTCGTCCTCTACTTCATCAATGCTTTTCTGTAAAGCAACATTCTGCTCGTAAAACGGCTCAACCAAGATCTCGAAAGTTGCGGACTCGTTCTGCAGCCTTTTCGCCTCTGCGGTTGTCTCCTTCAGCTTTTCCACGAATCTCTTTTTGGCGGACTCCCACGAGTCTTCGGCGCCCCGGACGACCGTGACCTTGGTGTCTTGTGTAGGTGTCCGGAGCGTCAATTTCAATCTATCAATATGACTTCTGCCCGTGACTTGGGACAACTCCTCAATGAAGACCGAAAGCGGCGTTCCTTGGAATTTCCCTTCATCCCACCGCTCCTCCGTATAACGAGGCTCGCGTGTAATGATCCAAAGTGGCACCTGGATTTTTGACCGTACCTTAGGCGCTGCGCTCTCTTTTGATACGGTGACTTTTGCGTTATCTGGCTTAGACAAAGTTCGAGGCACAGGCTGGTGGTGATCATGGATCCTTTTGGATGGCAATATGACGGACCTTATTCGCGACTCCGAGTTTGTAGATTTGGGGGGGGGATTGCTATTTAAATAGCCTTCATCATATAACGGATCTGACGGTGTGCTTGAAACATCTAAATTCCAAGATGGATTGGACTGCTCCGGTGGGGGGTGTATCTGCTGTCGAGAATTGACACCCACTGTGTGGTCGGTAGTGTATCTAGTGTGGTCTACAGAAGGTGGCTCTTCTGATGGTTCAATCTCAGAAGATGATGGCGAACCATGCATGGTCCTGCGTGGTTGAGTCTGATCTTGGGGTTCTGTTTGAGGTTTCCGCACAAACTTGAGTTTAGGAGCGGTAGAACGAACGCCCATTTTAACTTGTCGTCCTGCATTGACATCGAGTTGAGGTAATGAAGGATCAGTGTCTGATATGCTCATATCTATCATGGGCGCTGTGGGGGCCGAGTACGGCCTGGCTGATGTAGCAATATGGTTAGATTTCTGGATGGATGAAGAAGAGTCGGCATTTGGCGATAACTGAGACATGTTCTTGGTAGTTGCACTAGCCTTGGACTTAATATCTTCAGCTGACAAAAGCATATCCTCAAACTCCTGGCCCGAACCATAGTCAAGATCTACCAGAGTGACCCTTTTTCGCCCTGTTCGTCTTGGAGACTCCCCGAGGCTAAGTTTTTTCCTCTTTTTTGGCAGAGAGCCATCCTGCGATGGTGATTTATGCTGATCTGTTCTTGCATGCTTGTTTGAATTAATCATCATTCCGAAGGGGATAGATTCCCTATTTACGTCCTGTGAACAATGTCAGTACACCTCTAGATTTAGAGAATAGACTACTTACCGAATCATTAGGGCCGTTAAAAATATCCTCTAATTCTCTGTGACTTAGCAACATAGCCTCTTTTTCGTTGGCTTCATAAGGAGGTTGTCCGGGCCCCTGCGTACTGGGCGCTCCTGAGGTTGCTTGCCCCGAGGGTGCGCTTATGTTTGAACTATTGAAAATTAATAACATTTCTGCATTTGCACACGAGCTGTTCTTACCTAGAACCCACTCTGACTAGCGCTCCTGATATTGGTGCGTTCTGTGAAACTGGTGTCGACTTGTCACGCGATCTAGCTCTACTCTCGTCTGTCTTGTATGCGTATTGAATATTATTTGCCGAATACCGATTCTGCTTCCAAAAAAGCTGTTTCAGTAACTCGACAATTCTGCGATCGGTTAGGGGTCTTCGATCTCCCAAGATTCGTATCGAGTTGACTTACTTTGACTTGTTCTCGGGGTATGTGAGATCCGAGTCGTGGTTCCAACTTCTGTTCGCGGACCAGAAAGCCTCTCCATTGTTTGAGACCTCGAGAAACTTTTCGGACATCTCTCTAAGATTAAATTGTACATCAGGATCCTTCCAAAGAAGCAGTTCCGTGCCAGCAACACCGCTGCTCGTTATATACGACTTCCTCCAAGCGTGACTAGCCTCCACAAACGTGCTTGTATCTTTTAAAGAAGCGTGCTGAAAACCTAGTCGCTCACATAACTCTTTGATCGAAGGAACCTTTGTAATTGGGATGGTCCGGTTTTTGGTTCGTTTCCCCGGTGTCATGATGCGCGGTGTCATGATGTGCGTGTGCGTGGTAGAGGTATAGATGCATACCTGACTTAACAAAACAAATGGACAAAATGAATAAGAGAATCGCAGAGGTCACTCATGGGCGGGGAGGAGCATGCATTAATCCACACCTTGTCAGTGAAGATGGTGGACTACAGGGGGTAGACAAATTCAGCCCGTGCTAATCAAACCCATGAGAAAAAAAGTTTTCTGGATACGGAGGGATGATAAACGGAATCTAAAAAATGGGATTGATAGAATAAAGCTTTAACTACAATCGTCTCGCTTTGAGGCCACGCAAAGATAGGTTTCGTTGATATTTAATAGAAAATATTAATATGTCAACAGTGATGATTGGCCACTTTGCGGAATGTCATCCTTGCAAATATAGTTAATGCCTCATTTGAAACCACTCAGCGAACAGGACTACGCCACATCTTGTGTTCCTCTCGTGAGAAGAAACGAGAGATAGTTTGAAAAGCTGGCAATTGCGTTAAGCTCATTCTCTGAGGAGGCAAGAAAATTATGATAAAATTCTCCCCGAACGTTTCTGATCAGATTTGGTCGAGATACCTACCTTACCTAAATCTTACTTCCAACAACACCCATGTCTCGAGCAAATCGGAAGAATAGGAGGAACAGAAGAGAAGAGAGCGTTTACGGATAGTTACCTGCAGAGGGGGCTCGACATCGTCCTGGGGCTGATTTCTTGAATGTCCCTCCCTACAAGGTAGGCAAAGCCCCCCTTCCTGACTATAAATTAAATATTTCGACCATCACAATCCATAAACACCAACCATCATTATCTCTCATCAACTGCCACCAGTCCCACACCAAACCAGTCTCCTCCTCACTACCAGAAAAATGGATCTCAGAATTGAAGAATCGGTCCTTAGATCTAAAATTCATGAAATTCTACTTGAGAGTACATTCCACTATCAAAACCAACTCCCAGCTCATAGCTTCCAATATCAATACTTTTGGGTTGTAATTAGTGTTCTATGTGTGCTTAGTATCATTCTATGTGTGCTTGGTGGTACGTTGTTTCTATCAGCCTAACATTATCATCGAGTGCGGACAATTGGAAATAAAAAGATCCCGAGTAATATTAACACATTTATATCAAGGAGTGCATTGGTATCGCAAGTTGCAAAATACGACTAGACAGGAAACCCCAGAGAATAACTCTGGTATTGTTGCAAACCACAACAATGAAATATACCGTGTCGAACGCAGTGAAGAGGGCTTTTTTGAGAACTTTAGTATACCGGTTCACGCCACTCAGTTGACAAGGAAAATACGCATGGAAATAAACAGATATGTCCGTCTCTGCTTCACACACAGTCCTGGAAGACTTGCTAATTGATCTCTTCTCTAGAAGTTTGTTTACACTGAGGAAAGCACCTATCCGTCCTTGCGATACGAATACCCAATCACGACCGCACCAACGTTGTAAGGTGAGGTGGTCCTCAACCTCAAACCTCAACATAGATTTGCGACGACAGTGGAGGTGGGGGATATGGGATAGATTCAACACTCGTTTCTCAGAGATTTTTGTATGATAGTTGGCATTCTGCTATCGGGAGCAGAATTACACTCATTTGGTTATATGTCGGTTTGGTTGATGTGCAGACAGTTCGGCTGTCTGGGTTCTGATTATTTAGAAGGTTTCTACAACCGTTTTCTTTAGACCGAATGGGATTTACAAATCACAATTTTTATTCACAAGACACATGAGCTGATTATTGATATTATGGCGCCAAACATGCTTCAATTCTACTCGCGATTTAACTCTTGAGTCTGTCTAGTTAAAAAAAATTAGACTACTAATTATAACATATTCAAAACCTCAAATTATCAGAAGATGAGCGTATCGCAACCTTGTCAATGTCGCGACACGAAATGCTGCGGTTTTGGGTGGGTTTGGTCTACTCAGTTGGCTAGGAAGTTAGGACAATAATTCATGTGCCAACCAAGGATATAGAAGTTGCGCCTGAAGCTGTGTTAAATCGTTCATAGGGAAACCATTGGCGTAGTGTAATTAATCTTGATGCTGAAACTGCACTGGCTGAAATGTGATATAAAAAAAAAGGGCAGCTTATGAATTACGCCCAAGTGGCTCCCAAAACAAGTCTCCTACTTGTGCTCCCAAACCCGAATTACAGCATAAGCGATTGCCTAGACTTCAAGGTCTGTCTAAATATGTTTCATGTGGCAAGCTCAACCTTACTAAGTATCGTTGTTAATGATGTTGTATCACGTGATACAATCATGAGATATTCTCCATAGAGAAATTATATACGTATACAATTAGAATTAACGAGAAAAACTTAACAGAAAATAAGACAATTCACTTCCAAGTCGGTTTCCGCCAAATAATAAAGTATAATTATATGATGTGGTTGTTAGGATGCGTAATCATGTATGTATAGATCGTTGGGAGAGCGTTGTACGACGTGTTCTGGCATGTTGCTTCTGATTGGCTAAATAGTGATTTCTTTCAATTTACACTTTAATAATCCAACGCTCACAACATGAGATTAAGCCCCATATTACTTTTCTAAGTTAAAATATTGCTTAAGAACACTTTCCAATTTTCAATTTTTAAATTCGTAAGTTTCAATATTTCACTGACTTCTTGGCATGCCACGCTTTCACACTACTCCCCAAAATCATCAATACGAAAGGCAGGACTCATCTTCTGTTTGAAAAATTCGAAACATATGAAACTTGTGGGTGACTGGATCGATTCAGGAAGCCCGGTTCTCCTCATTCTATGTATCGTATTTCCATTCTCTGTTACTTACTCCTCACTCTGTGTGTTACTATCTGCCAAGGAATGTGTTGTGAGGCTGCTAATTGCAGATGGGTAGTCAAGCATATCTACAATTCTTCAATTTTCTCCAATTTACATATGTCATATGCACACAGGCCCAGTCATACATGATCTTTATTATCGTCATTATAATGGTATTCTGAATATCATTTGCCTTACCACGCCACTACATCACAAATCCTGTATTCTGTAAGCTGCGGCTGCCTCCGCCTCGTCGATGCCTATCCATCCTTTGAGTGCACGCACGAACTAGAATCGATTATTGCAACGCGGATATTTTGATAACATCGAGTTTTGAGCCAACATTATATAGACATGAAATGGTCGATTATTGGGCCATAGGCTTCTATATTTTCAATATGCACAAACCACATCAATCTTTTTTTGCTGAAGCAAACAATACAGTGCATAACAAATGTCTGTATGTTCTGACGTATCCGCATTACTACGCCATAGAACCCTGAGTGTAGTTGTAATTATTGTTGAAGTTCAAAATACCTGACCAGATGTAACTAGCAAAGTGGTTCCACCGCGCTTAACATACGGCACTATATCAAACTTCCCAGAAGGAAAATCATTTGGCTTATCATAGGTAATGTACTCTAAATGATCACATGGAAGTATTTATGGATGGGGCAGGTAACTATAGTTGCTATCGTGGGGGAAAAGTGTGTCTCGTGTGCTGCTCCTTGCCTCAAGTCACACGCCTGCTACCAAATAAGTATTGGTCTAATGCTGTCCCTGTGCTAGGTGAAGAGAGGGAATTGTATATGAATCAGTCTCCCACACCCGAGGAATTGACAATGAAAACAAAATTTACAATTTGACAAATCCGAGAGAATCTAACGAGATGGGAAACTTCATCACATCCCTCACAAGACTGGGGCGGAAGGCTGGAAGCCTTATTAATCAGGCTCCTGAACAACCTGGCCTGAATACGCTTGACCAGCAGCCGCGTCTCCCAACTGTAACCTTAGCAAGCTCCAACCATCAACAATCTCAACCTCCAGATTCCGTACCACCAACACCCACAATGGCCGAACGTACCCTCCAAGATCTCCTCCGCAAGCTGCGAACCGCTCCTGATTACCCCAGCTCTCTCAAACTTCTATCTACCGCAAAATTGACCTTATTACATGCCAAAGCTCTGGTGCCCGCCCCTACGACCTCGCCATCTCTTCTCCAGTTAGCTCGTGATGTTTTCGAAGCTGGAGCACTCTTAAGTCTGCGTGCGAAAGATTCTGACTCCTTCACCCGCTATGTTCATTTACTTTCGCCTTTCTATGAACTACCCGCCGAGCGCTTAGGCAATGGAGCTGGAGAAGGAGAGCGAAATAAAATTACTGGACTTTACCTATTATTGCTGTTGACAATGGGGAATTACTCCGGTTTTCACACTGAGCTTGAGGGTCTGGAATGTCGGAGGGTAGATGGACCACCTGTGGAAAACGACCGCTACTTGGGATATCCGATTAAGCTTGAGAGATGGCTGATGGAAGGCAGCTATGACTTGGTATGGAAGGCTATGGCGAGTGGAGAGGTTCCGAGTGAGGAGTATGGGGTTTTCAGCGAGGTATGATTTGCGCCCCATTATCTCGCCACTTCAATTTGCGCAAGACTTGTACAAAAATTGCGATGAAAGTGGTCAAATAAAAAGGTCCAGGAAGCTAACAAATACAGATTCTCACCAGCCAGATCCGTTCCGAAATCGCGTCATGCAGTGAAACCGCCTACCCATCTCTCCCCATCTCCTCAACGAAAGACCTCCTCTTCCTCTCCTCCGAAGGTGACGTTGTGCAGTTCGCCCAATCCCGAGGCTGGACGGTCCGTGATGGTCGCATATACTTCCCTACATTATCCAAAGCCGGTATCGATGATGATGGAAACGAGAAGGAGGTCAGCAAGATAGCCATTGAGAATACACTAGGTTACGCGAGAGAGCTAGAGACCATCGTATAGAGACCTTGTTGAATGATGAAGCCAAACAAAGTATCTTAGAGGCTGGAGCAAAATTGGATGGCAGGGCTACAATGTATTATAGACCTGGGGCGCTAAGGCGTATCACCAAAACCCAAAGAATCCAAATGGGGCCTATTTATGAAAAAGGTGCTGTTCTCACTTATCCTGCACAAAGCTGCTAGCACCCCCATGACGTTCCAAAAAAGGCTCTTTTGAATGCGTGAGACAATCCATGAGAATACATGCCAGACTATAGCTGCGCAACTCCGGATCCGGAGTGCTTTGATATCTCACAAGGATTCATACAATAGCAGTGAATGTACATAGATACCTACGCTGATACTTTGCATCAAGTTCAAACATATGTGCAGGTTTCTTAATGCCTTACATGCAACTACTTACATTGCAGTAGTTACGTTTCTACTTCTTTTGCCCAAAACTCCTTCGCATTTCTTCCAAAGGAAGCCAGTAAACGACCTAATTATGCCACAAGTTTCAACCCACTACCGTTCTTGCCAATCTCACACACCTCACAAACTCGGCATACGGTGCCCTTATATTTCGGCTGGTACTTGCTGCCATCGAAAGCACAAACTTCAAAGGCACTACCCGTATATATTGGCGTGTACGACGCGGAGCAAACATCAAATTCGGCGAACTGATCAAACTCTATTTCAATCGCGTCTGTTGGGTTGCGTTCACACTGTGCCTTGATCTTTCGTGCCTATTTGTGATGTTAGCTGGATATAAAAATAAAATAAAAGACTAGGTGAGAACTAACATTTTCCAGGTTTTTAGGTCCTACACCGTTTGCCAGTATCCGATTTGCGAAACTTAAAGCAGTGCTTAGGTTCTTATTCTGGAAAGACAGTTTCATGGCGCTAATCAAAGCTAACTGTCGGTGGGGTACCTCTAGTTTAGGAATCGTGAAGAAAGCAGAGAGCTCGAGAGACCGCTTGAGCTTCTCGGGGGACTTTTGTATTTCCTCTGATGTGCCAAGGGCTCGTCGCGATAATTCCATCGACATTGCGATGCAATACTCAGACGCAGAAGTAATGAGCTTCTTCGCTTCCTCGACCTCAGATGCAGTCGAAACAGCGTTCACAATGAGTGCATGAAGGATGCCTTTAAATATTCGGACCCCATCCTCAAGTTTGTTGGCTTGCATAGATTTGTATCCATTCTGTAGATCAAGAGTTGCCAGCGATTCAATATCTCGGGGGATGATTGGAAGGACATTTCGGGGGTTTGTTTCGTCCACTGTTCGTCGTGCATAGTTGATCAATGGAGGGAGGTCAGCTGACGCAGGGAGGAACGTCTTGGTTGCATTGTAAATTTCCAAGAAGCGCGGCTTCAATGGCTCAAAGTTGACAGCACCTAGTTGTCGGTTCAGTAGTTGCATTGCAGTTTCGAAAGAGCCTCCAGCCACGTGGTCTGCGGCTAGGGGTGAGTTTCGAGCCCAGAGATCTGCTTCACTGATTCCTGAACCACCGGCATCGGCGTTTTCCACTTCGACAAAGTCGCCATCTTCCTCAGCTACAATGTCATCACCCATATCCCAACCTGCTGCGTCTTCTTCGTCATCTGCATCGATAAGAGTGCCATTCTTCTTTGTGATATCATCATCTCCACCCTCGTCGAAGCCAAAGCCATTAGACGCAGCCGTAGGTTCATCTTCTATAGCCAAGCCTTCAAACTGGCCTAGTAGCGCCTTCTCGAAGAAAGATTGAGATGTCGCCTTTGTGGGCCAGTTGGCTTTAAAAGTGGCTACAAGTGGTTTCGGTGGAGCAAGAGTTGAGCCAAGATTTGGCAGTGTGATTTGGTCCTCTGTAAGTCCAGTGGCTTCGAGAATAGATGCGCATTCCTCCTCCAGGCCGTGAGATTTCGCTGTCATATAAGCCAGAGGATCTATTATATGTTAGTCCAGTTTCTATCAGCCTCACGACACAAACTTTACTTACAAAGATCAATCTCCTTGAACATTGTAATCCTATCCTCAACATCGCCAAGGTACAATGCATTCTGGAATCTCGCGGTAAAATCTCCACGGTGCTCGGCAATCTTCCCCATCCTGGCAAGCTTTGCCTCGTCACCTGTAGCCAGATACAGGAAGGATAATTTGTCAAATTGCCTTAGTTTTTGGTAAGTCATTTCAACAATTTGATGGTTTCCATGAGCCAGAGCCTCAGTTGTTAGTCTTGACCACAGCTTAGGTCTATCCAGCTGCTTCGCCATCTCGACGGCTACCTCTAAGTTTCCACATTCAATAGCAAGTTCGAAACGAGTTTGAGGATCTTGAACGAATTGGAGAGCAATTTCAGGATAACCTTTTTTCTGTAAGTATGAGATAATACTTTGACCAACAAGACTCGAGTTCTTGATGATTTGCAACATCTCCTCGTAATTACGCTTGACCAACGCAAGCTTGAAACGATACTCAGTTGGGTCGATATTCAATATCTTTGGCTTTGCGTTTCGATCGAGACAATAAACGGTACGTGCTTTCACACGCACGAGATAAACAGTCTGATCAAGCGTCCGCACAATTCCGTTGTCGCCGTTCAAAAGGGTATACTTGATGTGATTAAGTGTTGAATAAAGAAGGACGCCAGCATCGTCCCAAGTTGCGCTCTTAATGCGAATTGTTTCGTGAAGTGTGCTGACTTGTTCCAAGGTCTTAGTGACTATCGTGACATTGTGTTTGCTCAGAAGAGCGGCGTAGAGGCCATCATTTGACCAGACAACATATTTGACACCGTTTACAGCTACCTCTGCTATGCTTTTCTTTTGCTGAATATCGTAAAGATGAACCGCAGTTGCAGTGATGAGAAGAAGATTACCAGTACCTCCAAAGTATATGTCGATGGTGCCTGTGGGTGGCTTTATGGTCTTAGTTGTAGAATTGGTCAGGTCTTTAATGTCGATCTGTTGCGCAGCTGAGTTGAATACTGCAAAACGGTTGCGGGCAACAAAGACCGCTGAGTTGCCTAATCCTCGATGGGTCGCTGTAGCATCCATGGACCCAGCACCATCCCGTGGCAAGTTGATGAGTTCATATGAGCCACCTTCCGCAGGCGATGTAACAAGAATAGCACGTTCCGCTGGGTTGTAAGATAGCGATCTTGGAGGAACCCAAGGACTGCCCAATTTCTTTAGTGTCAGGAGAGTTGGGCTTTCTTGGTTCTTTTGGAAATCATAGGATCTAACGTGTTTCTCTTTCGTGATGAAGAACACATTGTTTTGGTAGAAAGCTGACGCAGGTCGCTCTCGCTCAAGCTTGAACACCATGACACCATTGTCATGACCAGCGGCGAATAAGTTGATCTCTGGATGAGCGGCAATAACCCAGAAGCGGTCGTTTTCTCGTTTAAAAGACTGTACTGACGTGCGCTTATTCAAATCCCATACTCGGACAGTCTTATCCTCACCAACAGATAATATTAAATCCTGATGAGGATGGAACAAGGCTCCAGAAGCATTTTGGAAGTGGCCTCGGCATGTATCAACTTCCCAGGCTTTTGTCTCGCTCATTCTCCATAACTTTATTAACCGATCATCTCCAGCTGAAACAATAAGTGGTAGAGTCGGATGGAAGGCGACCCAGTTCACGCCTCTGTCATGGCCTTCGAGGACGAATTTGACCACAGCATCAGTGTTACCAAACATGTCTGCCTGGTTCTGGTTCCCCCGAGACATTTGGTCCTCAAATGTCATTGATGTTGGCGCAGAGTGCTTCTTGCGTAAGCCTGAGATATCCCATACCCGCACTGACTGATCCAACGATGCAGAAACTACCAAATCTTCCTTGGGGTGAAATTGCGCGCACATAGCATAGTGATTATGGCCCGTCATGGTGCAAACTACACAATATCATTAGTGGCAATCCACGTACGAGTAATCCTTTTAACACTCACTTAATGACCGATTTTGCCAATTCCAAATTCTAATTGTCTGGTCATCAGAAGCCGAGATGATCCATGGAAGTTCGTGGTGGAAGAACACCGTTCGGAGATAATCCAGATGGCCATTTAAAGTGAATAGACATCTGCGAGTTTGATATGACCAAACCTTGATTTTATAATCGTCTCCGCCAGAAACGAAGAGGGGTTGTGTCTTGTGGAAGTCGATTCCTCTAACTGGTCCATCATGTTCCTCGAACCGGTCAATCAGAGTTCCCATACGGTAATCCCATAGTTGGATAGTTGACGAGTGTAATGAAACAAGGATCCAAGGTCTGGTGGCTTTAGCAACAGGAGCGCAAGGGGGGCTTTAAGTCACTCACCTCTTGGGATGGAAGGCAATGCCTTTTGCCCTCGATGATTTGGACTCAAACTGCAGAACTTGTCAGAGACCCAGTAGAAAAAACTGTCTGTCAAAAGCCAGATATGGCATACCTTTGTGAGCATATAAGGGCCCGCGGTGGTAGCCATGTTGAGTGTCGCGGTAAGAAATTGAGGAGGACTAAGCTTCGCACATCAAGGATAGCAGGCGCAAAAGGTGGCCGCAAGAAGATGAGTAGAGGCGTCCTTTTTTCTCAAGACACAGTGCTCGAGAATTAGGATATGGAAGGCGGGCGTGTTTAGTTGGGGAGTAGGTGTTCTTGAATTTGTGCGTCTGCGTACTGTTCGATTCGCTGTCCAGATGGTGGTGGTCGGCCGCTACGGTGACCCGTGCGTCTTTGGTTCGAGAGCTTGACGGGAAGCGGAGCGGAGCTTCTACTTGAACCTGGAGCATGGGCATTGGGAGGACCAAAGGTAAGGTGGCCACAACGACACCTCCACAGATTCCATATCAGCCTCGTCAAGATTGCCCTCTCCTTTCTGTAGAAGAATAGAATAATATGCCTCACGACTCCAGCCATTGATTTCTCTATTATCTCCCAAATCCGCTGGCGGACAGCTACTTACTTTGTTTACACCCCCCGAACGAACCCTGCATCATACGTAGTCCAAGCCAAAAACCCACCACTACAGTATCACTATCCAGAGCTCACTATATACAATCCACATTCGAACAAAAATACCAAAACAAAACAAAAGAAGATGGGAGCTCTTACTTGGCCATGGGGCCTCACGGGGGCTCTATTGGCCTCCACCTACCTACATTCGTTATGCGCTGCTGCCTCTCCCTCTATAAACATTGCATTGAAAGCCTCTTTCTCCTCTGCGCCATATCTACTCGAACTATTGTACGGGCTCCTTACAAGTTGGCTAGCTGGTCTTGATTCTAACTTGAAACAGAGAAACTGCTGCAGACCAAAATGCTACTTCATACTTTCCGCTACTAGATAGAATTGCAGATGGACACTTCGCCAAAACAACTACAGACAAGGAGCTATATGACCTGTTTATAAATGTCTTGAAGGATGATGGGCATATGGTAGACACAGAAGCTCTGGCTACCTACCAGTTTGCGCTATCGATGCGATCCTCCGCACCAAGAATAGAAGCACATTACCAGTACTATCATACCGCTGCTGAGCCAGCTCTAAAATCTGAGCAGGCTTCATCGTGTCCTGTTTGGGTTCTCTTTGATGGTAAACAATACTGCTCACCATCTTTGGAGAAACCACACGGCGAAGTTGCAGGTGATTCGTGAGTATTCTGCAATCTGTTCTTGATCTAATCCGATCTGATTTTTCCCTAGCCAATATGAAACTTTACAATTCGATAGAGTATTAGGAGATGCCTCCAAACCAGTCTCGATACTGTACGCTGATGTGACATCTCCCCTTTTCGGCCAGTTCCACAAGACTTTGTCTAAGACGGCTCGTGATGGTAAAACATCCTATCGTGTGCGGCATAGAAAATCACTATCAGCAGACACAAAGCCACTTATCATCCCCGGATACGGAGTGGAACTTGCTTTAAAGCGGACAGACTACATTGTTATCGACGATCGTGATGACCAAGTAGAAAAAACTGGAAAATCGCCTTCGAAAGCAGAGGTCAAGTTTGAAGATGAAGAGCTCGCAGACCTAAAACCTCTCTCCACTTCTGAGCTACTAGATCTAAGTGTGAAAGCATCTAGTTTCATTATTCAGAGTGAGAATCCGTTTGATACATTGGTAAAACTGTCACAAGATTTCCCAAAATATTCAAGCGCTGTGTCATCCCACAATGCCAGTACAGACTTCGTTGCTGAACATGAGTTCAACCGTGCGCAACTCGTTCCCGCTGGATATAATGTATGGTGGATGAATGGTGCTCAACTGATTGAGCGACAAATTGACGGCTTGAACCTTTTAGACGCTTTACGAAAAGAGAGAAAACTCATCAACGGAGTTCGTGACCTCGGGTTGACTGGCGCTCAGGCAATTGATCTTCTTGCCCATCCCGATATTTCCACTGCCAAAGCAGAGGATGAGCCGCAAAGATTCGACTGGAGAGATGAAACTGAGGGTGGCAAGGTCATCGTTTGGATGAATGATATTGAAAAAGACAAACGTTACTCAGATTGGCCTTCGCCTCTCACAGCTGTAAGTTAGTTAAAGTATTTGGCTTTCCTACCACTCACATATTTACAGATGCTTCAACGAACCTACCCTGGACAACTCCCTTCAGTCAGGAGGGATTGTTTTAATCTGGTTGTAGTGGCTGACCTTACAGACATGGAAGATATCCGTCTAGTTGCTGAAACACTGTCAAGTTTTGTCAAGCGAAAGCTTGCGATTCGCATTGGATTTGTCCCTGCAACTTCTACAAAGGAAGCTGCACAACAGGCCAAAGTTGTGTATCATCTGCTTGAAACCTACGGCCTAGCCGCCGTATTTGCCTATCTCGAAGAGTCCTACACTGCCAAAGCAGTCACAAAACCTAGCATGTCAAGTTTCAAAAAGGCCGTAGATGGCCGAAATGTTCGCGGTGAAAGGGCTGTCAAATCTCTAGATGAGGTTCTCGAAACAGTAATTCATGATGAACAAGTTGAAAGGTCTCGAAAGTGGATACAAAGGCTATCTGCTGGTGGGAAGGTCCCAACAATGTTTGTAGACGGCGTTGCCATACCTCGTGATGAGAGCTACCTCCAAGCATTGAGCACCAGAGTTTCTGCAGACTTACAGCTTATCCAACAAGGTATTTTCAAAGAGGAGTTCGATACGGACGCTTGGCTACCATCTTACTTCCTTTCCAATGCCGCTAAGAAACGAAATGCACTTATAGTTCCAGAGGATGAGAAGACGCTGAAATTTTTCGATGTGAATCGACTTGCTAGTAATAATCAAGAAGCTTTCAAAACACTTCCTCGTGTCGAAGTAGACCCCTCTTCAGAAAAAAAGGACTGGATTCACCTAGCTATTATAAGTGATCTAGATACTGCGGCCGGCCAACACCTTCTCAAGACTGCCAGCATCTATAGGCAAGAACATCCTGCCGTTGAACTCCTAATCGTTCACAATCCGAAAGTTGGCGCTACTATGTCTCCTATTGCTAAAACTTTATACGGTTATGTGCGAGAGAATTCAAGCCCAGTTTTCAAGAATATCAATGACCTCATTGAACTTCTAGCATTAAAAACTCCTAGCGGAGAGCAGGAAAATTTCAGCGCTTCTGATAACTTCTGGCGTTCAGCCGGTGCGTTGGCGGCATCCTTATCACTACATCCAGGAGAGAACGGACTCCTCCTCAACGGGCGACTTGTTGGGCCTCTTCCCCAATTTCCCGAGCTCGATCTCGAAGATTTCGAACAACTGATTTCTTATGAGCGAACAAAGCGCATTTCTCCTGCTCATGGAGCGATAGAAGGGCTCTTTTTATCAGAAAACATAGCAGACCCTCTCTCATTCGCCAAATTATCATCTATCATAGCTCTCGCATTCACATCCGACAAACCGCCAGGTATTCATGAGGAAGCGTCTCCGGTTCGAATGTATTTAGACACTTGGAATTCCAGTCACACAGTCATTGAAGTTGGAGAAAAATCGACCGCAAGTATACAAATGACGCTCGTCCTCGATCCAGCTAGTGAGGCTGGCCAACGCTGGGTTCCGATTCTGAAGGTCATCTCCGAGCTTGATGGTGTCTACGTCAAGATTTACCTCAACCCGAAAGAACGCCTTTCGGAGTTGCCTGTGAAGAGGTTCTATAGATACGTACTTGACTCAAAACCCACCTTTGACGATGCTGGAAACCTTCAGACTTTAGGTGCTTCCTTCAGCGGCGTCCCGCAAGAAGCTTTACTAACCGTCGGTCTCGACATACCCTCTTCATGGCTCGTAGCACCAAAAGTTTCAATCCACGACTTAGATAACATCAAGCTAAGCTCGATCAAAACTGATGTCGAAGCTTTGTATGAACTCGAATACATCCTGATTGAGGGACACTCGAGGGAGATCCCAAGTAATGCAGCCCCACGTGGAGCGCAGCTTGTCCTTGGAACGCAGAGGGATCCACATTTTGCCGATACCATCATTATGGCCAATCTAGGATATTTTCAATTCAAGGCCAATCCGGGTTTTTACAAGATTGATCTTCAAGAGGGCCGGAGTTCTGAGATATTCAAAATTGACAGTATCGGCTCCCTTGGTTGGAGTCCAGTCCCGGGTGATGAAACCACTGAAGTCGTTCTGATGAGTTTCCAAGGCGCAACTCTCTATCCTAGGATATCAAGAAATCCAGGCATGGAGATGGAAGATGTTCTAGAAGCTAAGAGCGATTCCCCGCTGGATTTTGTGTCTCGAGGCTTGAATTTTGCTCAGGGAATTCTCGGTAAAGGCAAAAGTGTTGCCGCAAAAGAGGCTCATGCCGACATTAATATTTTTTCAGTTGCGAGTGGCCATCTCTACGAGCGTATGCTGAATATCATGATGGTAAGCGTCATGAAACACACTAAGCATACCGTTAAATTCTGGTTCATCGAACAGTTCCTATCACCCTCATTCAAGGATTTCATACCATATCTTGCAGCTGAGTATGGTTTCAAATACGAGATGGTTACCTACAAATGGCCACACTGGCTCCGGGCCCAAACCGAGAAGCAACGTGAAATTTGGGGTTATAAGATTTTGTTCCTAGACGTCCTCTTCCCTCTGTCTCTTGACAAGGTGATCTTTGTCGATGCAGATCAAATTGTTCGGACAGATATGATCGATTTGGTCAACCATGATCTACAGGGAGCACCCTATGGTTTTACACCTATGTGTGACAGCCGGACAGAGATGGAAGGGTTCCGTTTCTGGAAACAGGGTTACTGGGAGAAATTCTTACGCGGCCTGCCATACCATATATCTGCTTTATATGTCGTCGACCTCCAGCGTTTCCGCACCATGGCTGCCGGTGATAGATTACGTCAACAATATCACCAGCTCTCTGCCGATCCAAACAGTCTTTCCAACCTAGATCAAGATCTGCCAAATCACATGCAAGCCCATCTCCCCATTCACAGCTTGCCCCAAGAATGGCTGTGGTGCGAGACCTGGTGTAGCGACGAAAGTCTGAAAGAGGCGCGAACCATTGATTTGTGTAACAACCCACAAACTAAGGAGCCAAAACTAGACAGAGCTAGGAGACAGGTTCCCGAGTGGACTGTATACGATGATGAAATTGCAGCGGTTGATAAGAAGCGGAAGGGGCAGAGCGTGGAGAAGAATCCTAAGAGCAGAAAGCTGGAGACTGAGAAAGTCAGTACTAGGATTATAGACGAGTTGTAGATTTCTGTAAACTAAATAATGAATACTGACTGATATGTGTGTGTATGAACTCACTTGCGCTTTTATCTCTTATCACGCCTAATATTTATTATGGTCATTTTTTGGGGCACTTGGAAAGACTTACCCTAGCTTTATTAACATTGAGTGTTTTAGCTTTTTTGATTAATAAATATTCAACCAAGTTCCAGCCTAGATGACAAACGTTAGGTTGGATATATCATAGGGAAGTTGAGATAATTGCAGCATCTGTCTGCTAGCTTCTAGTTGTTCACTACTGTCCAAAAAAATAAAAATATTAAGAAGTAAAGCGCAAAAGATAAACAGTAAAGGAGGTTTGAAAAACTCTGTTATTCTGTGCGTCACTGCGCTTATTTTGAATATTCGGAAATTACAGTTTTCGGTTGTTTTTGAACAACATCTACTGTGAATAAAAATTAAAAAAATGCCAGTGTGAATCCTGGACACCCACAAGGCTGTGGCTTTTTATACTCTATAAAAATTTCTCGATTTCCCGAGCAGCAATTTTCTCTTTGTCACTTAAACAGTTTCATCAAAATGCATAGTCCTAGCAGAAACACAGAGAAAGGCAGAACATCAGCGAACAAGCTACCAATCTTAGGAGTCCTGGTACGTGATAACAACGTGAGTCAACACGACATACGTTCCAAATTAGATACTGGACCCATCATGCCTTCGGATCTCGGTCATGGCCCTGACTTACAGCTTTCAAAGCAAGATGATGCTGAAGATGATGTCACAGCAATCGGCAAGATTAAGGAGCATCGAGAGTTGGATGGTGGACAGGAACAGGGGAAACCCAATGATGGAGTTGGACCTGAGACTGCACATAAGAGGTCCTCAAGCGAGCAGCACGTGTCTGTTAGCCATAACCTACCACTAGGCGTTTTCGTTACTGGCGTGACTTCACCTGTTTTCGATCCTATCAACAATATCACCGCCCACGCCACAATGGATCAGAAACAGAAAGACGGTGATACTATCGATACCAGAATGGAACCCTTTTCTAGATCCATTTCACCAAGACTAGATCTTCTAAGCACTCCTAAAGGAAATGTAAGTCAACTTCTAGCTCAAAATATTGCTTATTGAGACGCGTAATCTCTATAACATGTCCGTACCATTGTTTTGACTGCTTTAGCTAACACAGCAGCAGAAGACTAAACACAAACCTGTCTCTCCACAGGGCACGATCTTTCTTTGGAAAGATAATATGCAATACCATGATCTGGGCAACACTCCCTTCAAGTTGAACGAGCCTAAGCCTGATTTGCTTGTCCTGAAGCTCAGAGCCACTACCGGAACAATCTACAGCTATAATTTTCCAGAAAAAGATAAAGCCGGCTGGTCCTCGCAATCATTCATCACGCGAGCAAATCGGTGGTTTCATCAGATCATCGTCCGGCATCTCGACAACAATCCGGCCAATGTTCGGGAGTCGACCAAACGTCCATCACGCCCCCAATGGTCTCTACAAGAGCAAAATTATCTCCACGATTTGATTGAAATGGCACTTGAGCAATCTGATAACGGTAGGCTCACGGAACATGAATGGGAAGATATCACAACTAAGCAGAACGATCGATTCGTGGGCGACATGATGAGAATCGGGCAAGGATTTGTAGACTTACACGCGGCGAAGAATGATAAGAAATCGGAAGGTATGCGTAAAGGATGGGGCGTCACGAACACAATCGACAAGCCGTTCACTGCTCGGCCTATTGGCGGATGCAAATCTGCGATCAAGTGTTGGCCAAAAACTAAAGACATGATTGCAAACGCTGCTGAGGATGCCAAGATCAAGAAGAAAAACACAAAAAGCAGATCACGGCCCTTTGTTGATAGACATGAAGAAGGCAATGAAGATGATGTCAAGAAGGATAAAAGCAAGAAGAGAAAGCCTGAGGTGCTGGTTAGTGACGATGATGAATTTAATGAAGCTGGAGATATCAAGAGCCCAATCAGATTACCTTCGACTATCAAGCGTCGTAAGTCTGTAGCTTATGCAGATGAAGATGACCACCAGTAAGACAAAATCGATGGATTGGGAATGAATGCGAGGATGACAGGCAAATCTTTAATTGGAGGGAATACAGCTAGCATGGCACCTTTCACTTTTTATCTATCGCTGCAGGTAGAACTCCTCCCATCGTACGATGGCCTGGCACATGTTTTTCTAGTTTCTTTTTCGTGGATTGGGTTTATTGGTATTTTTGGGGCAGCATTTGAGATCACCTCAACGGGAAGCGTTGTGTGCAATATCCACTATCAGAGGTACTCTTTAACTATGAAATGATATTGATTTCTATAACGGTCAAATAACCCCTATCTGGTGACATGTAAGTGCTGATGCATCAAGTTCATCTTCCCATATCAATACGACAGGATAGCATTCTAACCAGATCACATCACTCTTTCACTGTCTCATTTGACCACTGCTTGCCCAAAGTCACTTTAATTTTTTAACTTATGCTGGGCAGATAGCTCCAAATCTGAGGTTGTTTTTTCGCCTATATTTATGGGGCTTCTGGTGCAAAAAGGGGCTCGGCTAATCTAGCCAATAGAATCAATTTATCTCAGTACACATAGAAACGGTTGTCCTAAAGTTAGGACAGAAGATGCAACTGTTGGAATCAAGCAATCTTGGGCCTTTAGGCGAAATGAACCATAGCAATGTGCCTTATACAATGCGACATATGCATAATTATATTACTCACGAAACTCGTTGAAGGAAGCAAAGTGATCTTCAAATAGTAAAAAGGTCTGGGTCAGCAGTGAACCATTTTCCAGGTATGATGGATAGGCTTGTCATCCAAGCTCAAAATTAGTGGTTGCCAGGCCAAAAATTCTGTTTGTTCACAGAGTGCAACATGTATCGCAGTGTCCATTATAATCAGAGCAACGTGTCTCAAAATTTGCTTAGTGCAGATGTGTAGAATTTACAACTTTCTGGTGAAAGAATTTAATCAAGCAAGCATGCTCTCACTTTAATAGCCGCATTGCCAAAAATCGATTCAATTAAAGCGAGAAAATCACAAATGTAGGAAAATTGTGTTGGGTAGTAGCAATGCTTTGTTTGTGAATAATATATTACCATGGTCTTACTACCTTCGGTGAGTTACCATTTTTTGGGTGCTCCAACCACATTCCTTGAGAATGTTGCATTAGCAAGAGGCTCTGATGCTTTTGCTCGCTGCTTGGCTTGTATACCTATCCGATCTGTGACTGGAGTGGCATCTATTATATTATCGAACTCATCATCCTCGCCATTGTCCGAGTCTGCCTCCATATCGGAATCTTCTTTGACTGGAACAGGACGTGATATCCTCTCCGGTGCGGGCTTTTCTGATGCCTTTGGATTTGAGAATGGTTTGGAAGCAAGAACCTTACGTCGTAATTCTGCCATTTGTTCTTCTTCATCTTCATCATCTGTAATATCAAAGGGGTCCTTTTCCACTTCCTCCGTAGCCTGCTTTGGTAGCTTTTGGCCTAAGTATATCCCATCAACTGGCTCGCCATTTTCGTCTGCTGCTTCATCATCGTCTTCATCCGCTTCTTCATCAGAACTTTCAGGCATACGATGATTCGTATTACCGCCCTTCCACATATCTGCCTCTGGTCCATTTTCTCCGTCGGCTCTACTATCAGTGTACTCTTTCTCCAATCGCTCCATCCAAGCCTCTTGTGTTTTTTTTATATCCAGTTCATCTTTACAGGCGGCGTATCTCTTCAATATTGACGAGTTGATTTCCAGGAAAGATGGACCGTATGAAAAGTGCGACAAAACTTCTTCTGCCCATTCAGGATGTCCACAGATGTAGAACGCAGCTCCTAAAGCCTCTACACAATTTAGCCTCCAGGGTTTACCATAATTGACGCTGTTCGCAGCAACTAGGTACGGCAAGAGCCTTTCACATTTCCCCCCGATTTTTGGCCACGGCACCTCTGCGATCCTTGCCCATGAGCATTCAACCACTGCAGCCCCGTACTGTTCCATTATCTCGCGATCCGCAGGAGAGATGGTCTGCTTCGCATTGGGACTAATAATGACCCCCGCGTGCTTTTGACCAATATGGAGATCTCGCATCAGTCCCAGCTTCATGAGCTTCTTTCCCGAACACCTCTTGGGGTCGCAGTGGCCCAAATCCCAGCAAGCAGCCTTGAACGCGGGGCGAGAGGCGGGGTTATCCCCTTCATCATCGTCGTTCCGGGGAGCTCGAGGCCTTGGTGCATTGTTGTACTTTTTGCCTCTCGATGAGAAGCCATCCTTCTTATGCCGTACCATGTTGTGCTTGCCTAGATAGTGCAGGACTGTGAGGTTTGCACGATGCGGATTTAATGTTTCTGAGTCTTTCCTTGGGATGACCAGCATCGCCAAGGGTCACGGCTCGCAGCCTTGCATTGAAGGCACGCACCTATGGTGGAAACAAATACCAAATATTATGGCATATTCATGATCAAAGATTCTAATTCTTGTCTCTTTCACTTATAGACGTAGCTTAACATTTGACACCATGAAAATTTTGTCGTTGTCCTCTGATTGAGCAGCTGCTCTCACGTAACTGTACCCGTACCAAATCCCCTCCCACAAACTGACATTGCCAAGCATTTCATGGATCCTAAATACAGTACTGTATGCCTATACACACGTACGAGCATCGTCAAGGCTTCAATTCCCCCGCATCCGTCAACTGCGCCTGCCGCCACAACGTGTTTTTCTTCTGTATGTCTGAAATCGTTTGACACAGTCCAAAAGTCATATATAACCGTCGATACCCCATGGAGGCGGCGTCTGCTCGAATGGCCGCCCGCGATCGATTTGGTGGTGTTATGGGTGATCCAGGACCTTCCACCTTACAACGGTATAT
>Ga0247734_1000986_pt1 | contig 22857 bp, 17 predicted proteins | sample UWRJL103311B2_FD_180933 | JGI IMG/M metagenome (GOLD analysis project Ga0247734, IMG submission 180933) | Plant litter microbial communities from Arlington Agricultural Research Station in Wisconsin, United States - UWRJ-L103-311B-2 | ecosystem: Environmental > Terrestrial > Plant litter >... | reverse complement strand
AGCAGGTGCCCGGCCAATGGAAACATTTCGACCATATCAGTAACCAGCGACTAAACGAGTTGTACAATACCGCATATGCGTTGATTTATCCATCTTTTTATGAAGGATTTGGAATCCCGTTGTTAGAAGCAATGAAAGCCGGTGTGCCTTTTCTTGCCCTAAATAATTCTGCTATTCCAGAAGTGGCCGGAACTGCCGGAATCTTATTGGAGCGACCGGATATCGCCTTGTTTAAAGAAGCATTACAAACGATCAGCATAAAAAGAGCTGAACTCATTCAAAACGGCTACGTGCAGTCCGCCAAATTCTCCTGGGAAAAATGTTACCAGCAAACCTTATCTGTTTATAAAGAACTTTCCCAATAAATGAAATTATCAATAATCACTGTTGTTTATAATAATGAGCGCACCATCACCGATGCGATTGAATCAGTACTGGGACAAACCTATAAAAATATAGAATACATTGTGATTGACGGTAATTCTACTGATGGGACAATAGACCGTATCGCACCTTACCATAGAGACATTCATCACTTTGTATCAGAAAAGGACAAAGGGATTTATGATGCCATGAACAAAGGGCTTGCCCTGGCAACAGGAGACGTAATCGGGATCTTAAATTCCGACGATGTATACGCCGATCACGAAGTATTGGAAAACGTCATGCAAGTATTTCAGCATGATCCTTCTCTGGATATGGTGTATGGTGATCTTGTTTATGTGCAGCCGGATAACTTGATGAAAGTAGTGCGTACCTGGCAATCTGCTCCTTATTACGACCGTTATTTTGAAGATGGACATGTCCCCCCGCACCCTTCCTTGTTCTTAAAAAGAACTGTTTATCAGCAGGCCGGATTGTTTAACACAGAAATGAAACTGGCCGCAGATTATGAATTGATGCTGCGTGTCTTCAAAAAGTATCATTTTAAAAGCAGCTACCTGTCGCGTTTACTCGTAAAAATGCGTTTAGGAGGTAGTACCAATAAGAACTGGAACAATATTATTAAAGGGAATGTAGAAATATTAAAAGCATGGAAACTCAATGGTCTTTCTGCGCCACTGTTATTAATGCCATACAGAATAATTAAAAGAATAGCTCAGTTTAAAAAATGAAGATAATTATAACCGGTGCATCAGGATTTTTAGGTCGGCATTTTGTTCAATTCTTCGAGAAAGAAGAATTAATCACTGTAGGCAGAAAAGACAGTACGGTCATCGCTCATTTAGACAGGGAAATTCCTGTATTGCCGAAAGCAGACTTAGTTATCCATAATGCTGGCAAAGCACATGTTGTCCCTAAAACACAAGCAGAAATACAAGAGTTTTTCGACGTAAACGTTCAAGGTACAAAAAACTTGCTTAGCGCTTTAACAACAGCAGGCAATTTGCCTGGCGCCTTTGTCTTTATCAGTTCTATCGCCGTTTACGGTCAGGATACCGGAACAATGATCACAGAAGAGGCACCGTTACAAGCTACCGATCCGTATGGTGCTACTAAAATAGAGGCAGAAAAATTGGTAGAAGAATGGTGTAAACAACATCATATTCCTTACGCCATCTTACGCCTCCCATTAATTGCCGGTTCCAATCCCCCCGGCAACCTGAGGTCGATGATCAACGGCATCAAAAAAGGATATTATTTTAATATCGCTGGCGGTAAAGCCAGGAAGAGCATGGTGATGGCAACCTCAGTTCCAGCAGCAATCCTGCCTGCAGTAGCCGCGGGAGGAATTTTTAATCTTACTGATGGATACCACCCATCCTTTGCTGAACTTTCAAAGATTATCGCAGCACAGCTCAGCAAAAAAAATCCAGGAAGTATCCCAGGGGCAATTGCAGAATTTTTGTCATTGCTAGGTACTATCGTAGGGAAAAAATCACCGCTCACTAAGAAAAGTTATAAAAAGATGATTAATGATCTTACTTTTGACGACGCAAAGGCAAGACAGTCTTTTGGATGGTCACCGAGTAAAGTAATTGATAATTTTAAAATTTAGCATCCCGAATGACAGTCCCAATAGTCTTGATTATCCTTGCTTTATTACTCAGCATCGAGCTGCTGTATTTTAAATTGGCTGATCATTTTCGCATTATCGACCATCCAAACATCCGGAGTTCACATACAGAAGTTACCATTAGGGGAGGCGGTATTATCTTTCCTATCGCCTTGTTGTTATTTCCATTGTATTTTGGGACGGCCAACAGCTGGTTTTTAATAGGTCTTTTTTTAATCAGTTCCATCAGCTTTGCTGATGACATCAAACACGTAAATAACAAACTGCGCCTTTTCATTCACCTGGTCGCAGTTGGCCTCTTATTTTATCAATTAAATCTTTTCGGACTTTCCTGGTATTTGATACTATTTGCTTTTTTCTTTACTATAGGAACTATTAATGCAATTAATTTCATGGATGGTATTAATGGGATAACGGGTGGTTATGGTTTGATCACACTGGTTACCCTATTAGGTATCAATCAGTATGTTACTCCATTCACAGATCCTAACCTACTGATCACTGCTAGCTGCGCTGTAGCTGTATTTAACCTGTTTAATTTTAGAAAAAAAGCAAAATGCTTTGCAGGAGATGTTGGCAGCGTTAGTCTTGGTTTTATACTCGTTTACTTTATTCTTTCCTTAATACTGAAAACAGAAAACTTTAGTTACATTTTATTGTTGCTAGTCTACGGTTTAGATGTGGTCACTACCATTGTCTTCCGTTTGATTCGAAAAGAGAATGTATTGGAGCCGCACCGCAGTCATTTTTATCAGTACTTATATAATGATAAAAGAATTCCCCAGATCATCGTATCTTTAATTTATATTGCGTTACAATTAATTATTAATGGTTTACTTATTTTGACAGGAATTAGTTCTATTTGGATTGTGCTTGGATCTATTGCAGTATCGGGCATAGTTTTTGTTAAAATGAGATTTATGTTTGAGGGAACGGAAAAATTGTTGGGGAGCCTGTAATTTTATGATTAAATCTTTATATTTTGTTTACTAAAATAAATATAGTTCCCAGGTGGATCATCTTTCTACTCGATTTAGCTATCTGTTCGATAGCTCTAAGTGTTGGGTATTTAATCAAATATAATTTCGGCTTCTTTAATTTTGATCATTTAGAGTTTTTCAGAAACTTACTGATCACTACCGTAATCAATACCATTGTTTTTGTCAACGTCAAATCTTTTTCGGGTATTATCCGTTATACCAGTGCCCAGGATACTTTCCGCATACTGTTTGCTATAACAGTCAGTAGTGGCAGCATGCTGATCTTAAATTACGTCATTTTTGTTATTGAGCATACTACCATCATCTCTTCAACAGTGATTATTTTGAGCGGGTTAGTCAGCTTTTTGCTGCTCATCACCTATCGTATCCTCATCAAGTATTTTTTCATGTATATCAAGAACCTTAATTTGGATAAAATCAGGGTAATTATTTATGGTGCAGGAGAAGCGGGTGTGGCTACTAAACGCACCTTCGATCATGATCCGAGGGTGAATAAAAATATTGTTGCCTTTGTAGACGATGATGAGCGTAAAGTTGGTAAAACGATTGACGGTATCAAGATATTGAGCGCTAAATCTTTAGAAAGTATGATTGCTGGTAAAGAGGTAGATGAGATCATTTTTGCTTCGTATACCATCCCATTAGACCGGAAAAATCAAATTGTAGATACCTGCCTGGAGCACGATGTATTGGTACTCAATATCCCTCCTGTAGATGTATGGATGGGCGGCAAATTACAGTCCACCCAAATTCAAAATATCAATATTGAAGACCTGCTGAACCGTAAAACCATACAGATCGATGTAGAAGGGATACAGCAGCAGCTTAATCAAAAAAGAATATTAATTACCGGTGCTGCAGGTTCTATTGGCAGTGAGATTGTGCGACAATTATTGAAGTTTGAAACCAGTCTGATTATCCTGAACGATCAGTCTGAAACTGCGCTGCACGATCTATACCTGGAACTTGGAGATTCACATCAGGTTAAAAACTTCCATGCTTTTATTGGGGACGTACGCGATAAAAAGCGGATGGAACACCTATTTGAAACTTACAAACCGCACTATGTATACCATGCGGCGGCATACAAACATGTTCCTTTGATGGAGGATAACCCTTCAGAAGCCATTAAGGTAAATGTAATGGGAACCAAGATCATCGCTGATCTTTCCATAAAATATGGCGTACGTAAGTTTGTCATGATTTCTACTGATAAAGCGGTAAACCCTACCAATGTAATGGGAGCTTCAAAACGCGTAGCAGAAATCTATGTGCAGTCGCTTAACAAAACACTTCACTCTGATAATTTCATCTTCAGCAACGGGTTAAGTTATATCAACGATTTAAGTGTAAAACCAATTACTAAGTTCATCACCACCAGATTTGGTAACGTATTAGGCTCTAACGGGTCGGTGATCCCACGCTTTAAGCAACAGATTGAAAAAGGCGGACCGATCACGGTGACACATCCGGAGATTACGCGTTACTTCATGACTATTCCAGAGGCCTGCCGTTTAGTGTTAGAAGCCGGATGGATGGGTAAAGGGGGGGAGATCTTTATTTTTGACATGGGCAAATCTGTAAAGATTGTAGAACTGGCTAAAAAGATGATCAGGCTAGCTGGTCTGGAGCCAAACCACGATATTAAAATCCAATATACAGGGCTTCGTCCGGGTGAAAAGCTGTTCGAAGAGCTATTAAATGATAATGAAAATGCAATGCCTACCCATCATCATAAAATTATGATTGGCCGGGTTAGAGAATACAAATTTAATGAAGTGGCAGACCAGATTTACAGCCTGGTAGAGTCTGCTAAAGAAAATGACGACAGACAAGTAGTAATAAAAATGAAAGAATTGGTACAGGAATATAAGAGCAAAAACTCTATTTTTGAAGAATTGGATCATTTAAATGAATCTGTTTAAGTGATATATCAATCTTATGAATAAAATTTTACTGACCCTTATCTTTGTAACCCTCTTTCTAACAGGTTCTGCACAAGATCAAACGCCCAATCAGGTTATACCTTACTCTTTTCAGTTTTACCAAAAACTCAATAAGTCAGTTTACAATCAAAATTCTAAGTTCCACAGTTCCATAAAAGGGTTCTATAGTGACGACACCACATTGGTAAACCGTTATAATGAATTGATGAATATGGGCGTGGATTCTATAAACCACAGGAGCTGGGTAAGAAGAAAATTAACCCAGGAACACTTGTTCGAATGGAAAGATGATGATTATTCAGTTTATGCAGATTTTCTGCCAGACATGATGATAGGCAGGGATGTACGGGATAAAAAGAATACCTGGTTAAACACAAGGGGATTTCAATTTGGCGGTAACGTAGGGAAAGAGTTCTCTTTCTACACTAGCGGATACGAAAACCAAGGCGTGTTCTCTAACTATTATACCAGTTTTATCGACAAAAACCTTGTTGTGCCTGGTCAGGCCGGCGGTGATAAGTTAGATCGTAAAACAAAAGACTACGCATACGTTACAGCCTTAATCTCCTATACCCCAAATAAGCACTTAAACCTGGCCTTAGGCTACGACAAGAACTTTATTGGTGATGGATACCGTTCTATGTTATTAAGTGATAACACAGCTCCTTATTCGTTCTTAAGATTGCGTGCTTCCTTGGGCAGTGTGCAGTATCAAACGATCTTTGCTTACATGTTAGATCCGGGAGCAGAGAAGCTGACAACTGACAGGCGCTTGGGTGATCGTGGTAAATGGACAGCAATGCATTATGTAGATTGGAATGCGACTAAAAGATTCTCTATCGGATTTTTTCAGGCAGTAACCTGGGCAGACGCACAAGTAGAGGGTAAACGCGGATTTGATTTTAATTATGTGCATCCTTTCGTGTTCTTGCGTTCCATTGAAGGAGCAAACAGTACTTCTCCCGATAAAATGCGTTTAGGTTTCAACTTAAAATATGAAGCACTTAAAAAAACAACGATTTACGGACAATTTATGTTCGATGAATTTACAGCAAAAGAAATTTTTGCAGGGAACGGCTATTGGGCAAATAAGTGGGCTTTACAGGTAGGTTTCAAAGGATCAGACTTATTTAAAGTAGATAAGCTGAACTACCTGGCAGAATTTAATACTGCGCGACCATACACGTATTCTCATTTTGATCGTTTATCTAATTATTCTTCTATGAATCAAGCACTGGCACATCCGCTAGGTGCAAACTTCAGAGAAGTAGTTACCCAGTTAAATTATACCTACAAAAGGTTCGACTTTAGCGGCGAAGCACTGTATGCTCGTTACGGAGTGGATCCTGAAGGATTAAATTATGGTGGTGATATTTTTAAAACCTATGATACCCGTGTTTCAGAATATGGAAACTCTATCGGGCAAGGGATAGGAACCAATTTATATTATGCAGAAGCTAAAGTTGCTTATGTACTTAATCCTAAATATAATTTAAGGATAGAACTAGGCGGTATTTTTAGAAAAGAACATAACGATATCTCTCAAACCAACACTGGCCTGTTTACGATAGGCTTGCGCAGTACATTCAGGAACCTTTACAGTGATTTTTAAGCCAGCATTTATGAGATCAAAAATTATACTTTTATTTATACTATTCATTACAAGCAGCGGATTTCTCTTTGCACAAACCCTTCCAGTGGGTTTATTGGACAATGTTGAAGATGCCTATAGAAGACAGCAACTTTTAGGCAAAGACTCTTCTAACAGTTCTTATATGATCAGGCCGATGTTTATGTCCGAACGTAAAAACTTCAACTTAAACGAGGATTCTACTTTTTCAGTCAATCAGTTTAAAAAGCTGTTATACCAGAATGAAAAATATAAAACAGAAATTTATGCGCTGCCATTAGTATGGCAACAGCAGGAAAATACACACCATCCTTACGGTTGGAATGATGGATCAATGATCCCAGCTAATGGTTATCAAACTCAATTTTCTGCTGGTGTATTTGTAAAAGTCGGCCCTTTGAGCATTCAGCTTAGACCAGAATATGTATATGCGGAGAATAAAAACTTCCAACAGTTAAATGACCTCAACTTTAGTCGTTCAATAGATTTACCCGAGCGTTACGGTAATGGTCAGTATAGTAAGGTAAGCTGGGGGCAAAGTAGTATTCGCTTAAATGCAGGTCCAGTTTCCCTAGGCTTATCTAATGAAAATTTATGGTGGGGACCGGGAACTCGAAATTCCTTATTAATGAGTAATAATGCTGCTGGGTTTAAGCACTTTACTTTAAACACTACCAGGCCACTTAATACTTTTATAGGATCATTTGAATCTCAAATCATTTCGGGTAGACTAGAGCAGTCAGGTATCCAGCAGGTTGGTATTGCTGCTAAACCAAAAGACTGGAGATATCTGTCTGGTATTATAGTTAGCTATCAGCCAAAGTGGGTACCCAATTTCTATTTGGGAGCAGAGCGGGTATATATTGTTAACCGCAGGGATATGGGTAGAAGCTTTGGCGATTATTTCCCAATATTTGATTCAACTACTAAGGCTGCCTATGTTAATCCTGATGGAACAAATAGAGAAGAAACAGCTGCCAGAGATCAATATATTTCGTTTATGGCCAGGTACGTATTACCAGAAAGTAAGGCGGAAGTGTACTTCGAATATGGCAGAAATGATCACTCCTATGATAACCGCGATGGTGTAGTAGAACCTGAACACAGTCGTGCTTATATTGTTGGTGTAAGAAAATTAATTGCGCTAAAAAGGCCGGATGAATTCATCCAGGTTGGTGTAGAATTTACACAGATGGAAGAGCCCCCAACACGTGCAACAAGAGATACGCCACCATGGTATATCCATTACCAGGTTACTGACGGTTATACCAATAGAGGACAGATTTTAGGTGCTGGCATTGGAACAGGAAGTAATTTACAGTCGTTCGATGTAAATTGGATAAAAGGATTAAAAAAGATTGGTTTAACATTTGAGCGTTTGGTAAATAATAATGATCTATTATATCAATATGTAAATACTGTTGGAGACTTAACTCAGTTCACCAATAGACACTGGGTCGATCTTTCAGTTGCAGGTAATTTTGCCTGGACTTACAAGAAGTTTGTGCTTAATTCACAATTTACTTTTATACGATCTTTAAACTATCAGTACCGTTGGAAACCTTCTGTGGGTCAAACAAGTTTTTGGGACTGGGATAGGCAAGATGTTAATAACGTACATTTAAAAGTCGGCCTTCTTTATCGGTTGTAATCACAATTTATTAAAAGCGTACCACACTTAAGCAACTAAGAAATGAGATCAAAACTTTTACTCATCCCCATATTAATACTCCTTACCACTTTATCTATCACTGCGCAGACCTTACCAGTTGGGTTGTTGGAGAATGTTGAAGATGCCTACAGAAGACAGCAACTGCTTGGCAAAGATTCCTCTGGTATATCTTATATGGTCAGGCCCATGTTTATGACAGAGGACAAGAATTTTAGCTTGAATAATGATGCTACCTTTTCAGTAAACCAGTTCAGGAGGCTACTGTATAAAAATGCTAAATATAAAACTGAAGTTTATTTACTACCTGTAGTTTTACAGCAGCAATTCAATTCAGATCATCCTTATGGAATGAATGATGGCTCCATGGTGCAAAATAGGGGATATGAACTACAACTGTCTGCCGGTGTCTATGCTAAAATCGGTCCATTGAGCATCCAATTACGTCCAGAACACGTATATGGAGAGAACAAGCCATTTCAAAAAATGAGTGATGCTCCAAACGGTGTTTATTGGAATACCTCTATTGCAAATTATTATAACACGATAGACTTACCAGATCGTTTTAATGATGGCAGTTACAGTAAAGTAAGCTTAGGCCAAAGTAGTATACGTTTAAATGCAGGTCCGCTTTCGGTAGGTTTTTCAAACGAGAACTTATGGTGGGGACCGGGTGTAAGAAACTCGTTATTAATGAGTAATAATGCCTCAGGATTTAAACATTATACATTAAATACCACTAAGCCAATTAAAACGGCTATTGGATCATTTGAAGGGCAAATCATAGCTGGTAAACTGGAGCAGTCTGGTGTAGATAGTTTAGTAGGATTTGAATACCGTTCGAAACCTAGAGACTGGAGATACATATCAGGAGTAGTAATTACTTACCAGCCAAAATGGGTTCCGAACTTCTTTATTGGTATAGATCGTACAGCTATTACTAACCACAGTACAATGGGCAATAGCTTAAAAGACTATTTTCCTGTATTTAGATCAGTACAGAAATTCTCTACATTGAAAGATGGCTCTAAAGTTCCTGATGAAGGTAAAACAGATCAGTATATTTCTTACTTTACCCGGTATGTATGGCCAGAAAGTAAGGCAGAATTCTACTTTGAATACGGACGTAATCAAGCAGCTTTTGATACAAGAGATGCTTTTGTTGAACCAGATTTTGGGCGTGCATATATTGTAGGATTTCGGAAATTGCTTCAATTAAAACGACCTGATGAGTTTATACAGATAGGCATAGAGTTTACTCAGTTGGAAAAGGGTAGTACAAGACAGACCAGAGCAACCGAGAGCTGGTATAATGATAATATGGTTAAAGATGGTTATACCAATAAAGGCCAGGTATTAGGTGCTGGTATTGGTCCTGGCAGTAACTTGCAATCATTAGATGTTAGCTGGGTAAAGGGACTGAGAAAAATTGGTATAACCTTTGAAAGGTTAGTGAATAATAATGACTTGTTTTATAAATTCGCCTATGCTTCTGCAGATAAAAACCAATATATCAACAGGCATTGGGTAGATCTTTCGGTTGCAGGAAATTTTGCTTGGACGTATAAAAGGTTCATTCTTAATTCCCAGTTTAGGTACATCAAATCTTTAAATTATCAGTATCAATGGCAACCTGGCGAATCCTTTTGGGATTGGGGTAAGCAGGATGTCAGCAATATCCATCTTAAAGTAGGTATATTGTACAACTTATAATAAAATTATTAAACAACTACTAATGTTTAGCTTCTTTAAAAAACGTAATGTAATATCCGATATCTCTTGGCTTGGCGTAGATATACATTCTCACATTCTGCCCGGTATTGATGATGGTGCGCAGGAAGTCGGTCAATCTTTATCATATATTCAACAAATGCAGGATTTGGGATTTGAAAAATTATTTTTCACTCCCCATATCTATACAGAACTTTATCCTAATACTAAAGAAACTATACTCCCTGCATTAAAAAGTGTTCAAGATGGTCTCAATGCAGCTAATAATCTCATTAGTGTGGGCGCTGCTGCAGAACATATGGTTGATTACAGTTTTGTAGTAAAAGACGGCTTGATGTGTTTGCCAAATAACCATATTTTGATAGAAATGTCTTATCTTTCTGAATCACCTAATATAGAAAAAGTCATTTTTGATCTCCAGATATCAGGCTATAAAATAGTGCTTGCACATCCCGAACGCTATAACTTTTACCACAAAACTCAAGAACGGTATCATCGTCTGCGAGAAATGGGCTGCCTTTTTCAATTAAATCTTCTTGCAATAGTAGGCTATTATGGCAAGGATGTGAAGGTTGCAGCAGAATATCTAATGAAAAATAATTTGTACGACCTGGCCGCGTCAGACCTGCATCATGATAAACACCTGTCTTTACTAACCAGAGTAGTGAGAAATGGTGATTTACATAACCTTATAGGAAATTATGAGTTTAAAAATAAACTTTTGTTTCAATAAATAAAATAATCCAAATGTCAATCCTGCAAAAAATTGTTTAAATTTGCAAACTTCTTTAAAATGACTTATCCATTTTAATAAAGGATCTACCTATGAAAAGAAATTTTAACCAAATACGGGCAGTTCATATTGCTGCTTTGCTTCTTATTTTGGCAGCTGCCACCTCCTGTGTAAGTAATAAAAAAATTGCATATTTTCAGGATATTTCAACAGTTAAAAACGCAGATTTAGAAAACGCAGCAAAATTTACTGAACCTGTGATTCAGCAAGACGACATTTTAAGTATTAATGTATTTACTTTAAATCCTCAAAGCGGCGCAATAATAAATCAGGCGTCAGCTACTCCGATTTTAGGGGGGAGCGCAAATACCTCAGCTTCCGCTCAGCAGATCTCTGGCTTTTTGGTTGATAAAAACGGGGAAATTGAATTATCATTGGTTGGAAAAATAAAAGTAGCTGGTTTAACAACTTATCAGGCTAGAGAACTAGTACGTGAGAAAGTTGGAGCGATTTATGAAAAGCCAAATGTTCAATTAAGATTTGCAAATTTTAAAGTTAGCGTTTTAGGAGAGGTTGCTTCTCCATCAACTTATAATATGCCCAATGAAAAAGTAACCATTATGGATGTATTAAGTTTAGCAGGTGACTTAACAATTTATGGTAAACGTGACAATATATTAATTGTGCGTGATAACAATGGGAAAAAGGAGTATGCCAGGCTGGACCTAAATTCATCCGAAATATTTAATAGCCCTTTCTATTATTTGAAACAAAATGATGTAGTGTATGTAGAGCCGAACAAAAGAAAGGTTTCTGCCTCAAATTCTGCTCAGATCCAGACTATTGGGGTACTCGCATCAGTATTGTCAGTAATAGTTTTAGCGATTACCAATTTATAATTATTCTTCTACCTATAAAATATGAACAATTTGCAGGGACCAAATAATCCACAAAAGCGTGACGACGATGATACTATCAATGTAAAAAAGATATTTTCTAAGTTTTCAGATAAGTGGCATTGGTTTATTCTTAGTGTATTAATTTGCGTTTCTTTAGCTTACCTATATGCACATCTGGCACCTCCTCTGTATCAGATCAATGCACAATTATTGGTTAAAGATGAAGAAAAGGGCGGAGGTTTAGGCAAGAGCGGTGCGTTAATGGATTTGGGAGGTTTATTAGGCTCATCAAATTCTGTCGATAATGAAGTAGGAATTTTAAAGACCCATTTTTTGATGGAGCAAGTTGCCCGTCAGTTAGAACTTAACGTAATCTATTCCCGCAGAGCTAATTTCATGACACGTGAATTGGACAAAGCTCCGTTTAAATTAGAAATAGTTAAAGGCGTTGACACGATCAAGAACACGGAAGTAAAGATCGAGAAGCTGGCAAACGGAAAATTTAGTGTAGAATCTAAAAATTTAGCTACAGAAGTAAATTGGAATCAAACTTTCGAGATTAAAGGAGTAGGCGTTGTTAAGTTAGCCCCGGTTGCAGGTGTAATCATGCAAGAGGGAGAGTACTATGTGAGTCTTACTTCTATAAGAAAACGTGTAACAGAATTATTGAAGCAAGTTAGTGTGTTAGTTTCTTCTAAGCAGGCTACCATAATTGATATAAGTATGAATTATCCTTTAGAAGCTAAAGGGGAACGCATACTGAATACATTAATTCAAAAATACACTGAAGCCAACCTGAATGATAAAAATGCTATTGCTGATAGCACCTATAAATTCATCACAGAAAGGATTAGCGTGATTTCTGGAGAGCTTGGTGATGTAGAAAATAAAGTAGAAAGCTTTAAACAAAATAATAAACTTTCTGACATGAGTGCACAGGGCAAACTGTTAGTACAAACATCTGGAGAGTTTAGTAATGAATTAGCAAAGGCAGAAACACAAGTATCTATACTTAATGACCTTGAAGCTTATCTAAAAGATGAGTCAAAAAACAAACGTGTATTTCCTACTTCACTGTTGCCGCAGGATATGGTTTTTTCCGATTTGATGGCTCAATATAATATGTTATTAATTGACCGTGACAGGCAATTATTAAGTGTTAAAGAGGGAAGTCCTTTTATCCAAAATATAGATACCCAAATTGCAGGATTAAGAAGCGGCATCTTGTCAAATATTCAAAGTACAAAGAACAGCTATGTACTTACCAGAGATAAATTACGAAGGCAATTAGGTCAGGCTGAAAATCAAATATCTGGCGTGCCTCAGATCGAAAAGAATTATTTAAAATTAGCAAGGAACCAGCAAATCAAACAGGAACTATATATCTTCCTGATGCAAAAAGCAGAAGAAACTGCAATTTCTAAAACTGGTAATATTTCTGTCGCTAAACTAATTGATCCGCCAACCGCTGACGAAATACCAGTAAGCCCCAAAAAAAATATTGTTTACCTGATTGGGATAGTACTTGGGTTAATACTTCCAATCATCATCATCTTAGGACGGAGTTTCTTTAGTTCTGCAATTAATACTAAAGAAGATATTAAAAATGAAACAAGTGTACCAGTTATTGGTGAAATTGGTCATAATATATCTGCGGATAATTTAATCGTAGCTAATCAAGGCCGATCTGCTGTTGCAGAGCAATTTAGGGCATTGAGAACCAATCTATCTTTTTACTTGAAGAACGAAGACCAGAAAGTGATACTTCTAACTTCGAGTATGTCTGGAGAGGGAAAATCGTTTACTGCCATCAACTTAGGGAACATTCTTGCCATCAGCGGTAAAAAAGTATTGTTAATGGAGCTGGACTTAAGGAAACCAGGCTTGTCAGCTAAATTGAACGTCATTAACAACACTGGATTTAGTAATTATACGATTGACCCTAAATTATCTGTAAGTGATATCGTAAAGCCACTGGCTATAAATCCTAATATGTATATCATTACTTCTGGTCCGCTGCCTCCTAATCCTGCAGAAACCTTGATGAGCGATAAAACTGCAGGCTTAATAGACCAATTAAAGATAAACTTTGATTATATCATTATGGATGCGCCTCCAGTCGGTATTATTACAGATGCGCAGTTGCTTTCAAAATATGCAGATATGGCTTTATATATTGTACGGCAGAAAGTAACTCAAAAGCACCAGTTGAAAATTGTTGATGATTTATATAGTAATGGTAAAATGGATAATTTGGCCATTGTTGTGAATGATATTGACGATAAAACCTATGGTTATGGTTACGGTTATGGTAATTATGGAGAAGTTAAAGAAGTAAATTCATTACGTAGATTATTTAGTAAATTTAAAAGAGGTTAATTGCTAATAACTGATAATGATTAAATATTTTCAATCACAATTTAAAGCTCGTTTGATGGAAGGGGATGCCTTGACTTTAAAAGCGAGGAAGAACATATTTCTATCATTTCTGATAAAATTTGGCAGTGTTGGTATAGGCCTTATCCTTGTTCCAATGACAATTAGCTATGTTAATCCTATCCAATATGGTATATGGTTAACACTAAGCTCTGTGATTAGCTGGTTCTACTTTTTTGATATCGGATTAGGTAATGGTTTAAAAAACAAATTGGCTGAAAGTAATGCCTTGGGGCATTATGATAAATCAAAGATATATGTAAGCACAACTTACGCTATAATAATGGCAGTTTCAGTAGTGATATTTGTCTTATTTTTAATTGCTAATCTATTTATTAATTGGAATAATGTTTTAAACATAGAAAGTGATCCAAATCTGAACTTGCCACTTATTGCATTAATTATTGTCAGTATTTTTTGTTTACAATTTATATTTCAACTAATTAATACCGTTTTAACTGCCTGTCATGAGCCAGCTAAAGTCTCCGTACTTTTATTAATCGGTCAGGTTTTATGTTTAATCAGCATTTATCTTATTTCAAAATACAGTCACGGATCGTTACTTATCCTTGTCATTGTAATTGGCGGAATCCCTCTGCTAGTGACAATGATTTCTAACTTTTGGTACTTCTTTCGTCAGTTTGACTACTTACGGCCATCTTTTAAAGATATAGATCTTTCTTATGCCAGACAATTATTAGTGATTGGCGGAGCCTTCTTTGTGATTCAAATCGGTCAGTTAGTGTTATATCAAACAGATAATATTATCGTTACCCAATTGTTTGGACCCAAAGAAGTAACTGTTTTCAATATGGCCTATAAACTGTTCTCTATCGTAATTACAGTTTTTACCATTGGCATCACACCTTATTGGAGTGCCTTTACAGAAGCATACCATAAGCAGGACTTTAATTGGATCCAATCGACATTTGGAAAACTAAAAAAAGGATGGATGTTAACTATCGTACTCACGATCGTCTTAACTATTTTATCTCCTTTTATATTTAAATTGTGGTTAAAGGATATGGTTACCATACCTATCAAATTATCAATTTCAATGGCAGTATATGTTATTGCTTCCTCTTTCCATATGTTATGTTGTCTTTTTTTAAATGGTATAGGAAAAATCAGGCTACAGCTTTATTTATATGTATCATGTTTCTTCTTTAATATACCACTCTCAATTTTTCTAGGTAAGCATTTTGGGATTCAAGGGATAACTTACGCTAACGTAATTATCTTATTATTGATGGGCATTGTTTTATATATTCAATGCAATAAAATTTTAAATAAACGTGCGATTGGGATATGGAATCGTTAAATTAATAGAGGTAAAAATGTCAGATAGCCAAGTCAAATTTAATTACATCATAACTATTCACAATAAGGAAAAGCTGATCAAAGATGTACTCCTTAGTGTTATGAATTCTGCTAGGGCAGAGAGTTGGATTTATCCTGTATTAGATGGCTGTACAGATGGATCAGAGGCCATCATTGATGAAATAATATCCTCTTATCCTGATGTTAACATTAAGAAACTTTATGCACCTGATGTGCATGAATTAAAATCAATTAATATTGGTTTGCGTGGCGCCAACCAAGACGGTGAAATATATAATATCATCCTACAAGATGATGTTTTGTTGCAGGACACTGATTTAGAAAAGAAATGTGTAGCGCTATATCGTTCAATTAACAATTTAGGAATAGTTTCTTTCAGGCATGGTGGAAATATTTCCCGGGGACTGATTCAAAAAACAGCAATTACGGATCCTCTATCAGATTATATAGAGAATGAATGTGGACATAATCCTCATGCGGTTTCCGTATTAAGAAATGGTTTTTTTGTATTTAGGGAAATTGCTATCAAAAGTCCTATATGTATTCCCTCAAAAGTTATAAGAGAGATTGGTATACCCGATGAAAATTATGCACCTTGGGATGATATTGCATATTGCTACAAGGTAAGTCAGGCTGGCTATTCAAATGGGGTTTTTGCCTTAGATTTCCGATCTGATGTTGATTGGGGAACCACCAGAGAAAAGATACAGGTTGTTAAAATTGATAAGGTGCAGCAGAAAAATCTTAATCTTTTCAGGAGGCAAAATCCAACATTATCAAATTTAGATAGTCATAAGTACGGTACAAGAAAGGTGCAGATTTTTGAAAGTAACCGACAGTATCCTTTTAACTTCAGTACCTTTTTAAAAGGTTTATATCATAAAGTAGCTTATCCGATAAAGCACCAGTTGAAGGTACTTTTACATAAATAAATTGCAAAATATATCTCCCCCTATGAAGATCAAATTTCTTCCCTATCAGCCACACTGTTTTGCATTTGGTGGTTTCGAAATACAAATGTTATCTGCTTTTAAGGCCTTGGAATCATTGGGAGTGAATGTTGAAAAAATGGATGTCTGGTCTCGGGATAATGATTATCAAATTGCGCATTGCTGGGGATTAGATCTAGCTAATTATGAAAATGTAAAATGGGCTAAGAAGTCTGGTAAGATTGTCGTGATAACTGCTTTAGTTGGCTATTACGAAGACATGGTAGACAGAATAAAATTTAGAATTTCATCATCTTTTTATAAGGAAAGATTAATAAAAGAGATGGTCACCTATATTGATAGGTTTGTAGTTTTAAATGAATTACAAGCTAAAATCATTCATGAACATTATGGTATTGCAAAGGATAGAATTCATATAATTCCAAATATCGTAGATGAGAGATTCTATCAAATCGCAAATGAGTCGCCTATTATATCTGATTATGTACTTATTGTCGGGAATGTTTGTACTCGTAAAAATCAACTGGCTCTCGCAAAAGCTTGTGTCTTAGAAAACTTAAAATTAATTATTATTGGAGGGGTTCTAAGGGGCGAGGAAGGTTACGGTGAGCAGTTAACACAAATTGTTAATAATAATGTAAATATAAGCTGGATCAAAGGGCTAAAAGAAAATTCGGACGAGTTGCTCGACTATTATAAAAAATGCAGTATTTTTGCATTACCAAGTTTTATTGAACAACAGCCAATTTCTTTGCTTGAAGCAGCAGTTATGAATAAACCCTTAATAATTGCTAACAAAGCTTATGGCAAGCAAAAGTACTATGAAAATAGTTATCTTGTGAATCCAAAATCAGTAAGATCTATACAAAATGGATTGAGAAAAGTGATAAACGATAAATCATCTTACTTACCTAATCAGAATTTGCTTAAAGAATGTAAAAGCGAAAATGTAGGTAGGGCCTATATGGAGGTTTATCATAGATTTAATACATGAAAAATAAACCACTAGTAACTGTAATAACCGCTACCTATAATTCTGGTAATGTCTTACAAAGATGCATTGATAGTGTAAGCGCGCAAACATACAGTAATATAGAATATATTGTAATTGATGGCGGATCTAAGGATAATACTGTTGATATCATTAAACTAAATGAACATGTTATAACAAAATGGATTAGTGAGAGAGATGAGGGAGTGTATGATGCATGGAATAAGGGTATTGAATTAGCAACAGGTGATTGGATTGTATTTATTGGTTCAGATGATACCTTCTATCCTGATGCGATTCAAACATATGTATCCTTTATAGAAAACAATAATCAGCAGTTAGACTTTGTATCATCCAGGGTGCATATCACAAATTCAAAAGATCAGGTGATCCGGACATTTGGTTGGCCGTGGATATGGGCGAAGTCTAAAAGAGTATGTACTATTGCCCATCCAGGATCTTTCCATAGGAGAGACCTATTCAAAACTTATGGAGATTATAACAAATCTTATAAAATTTGTGGAGATTATGAATTATTACTGCGAGCTGGTTCTGCTCTTAAGACCGCATATATAGAATTTGTAAGTTTAAAGATGCAGGTTGGAGGCCTAAGTGATAGTTACAAAGTTTATTTGGAGCATTATAAAGCTGTAACATCTACAGGTAAACTGAGCAATATTGTAGCCTCATACGATCTAATAAAAGAATATTCAAAATTCCTCCTTAAAAGAGGGTTTCGGTATCTTGGTTTAAACATTGCTCTTAAGAAATAATATAACTATCTCAATGGATTCAATATCTTTTAATAGAATTAACTGCTTTTTATTCTGTCTAGCTATTTTGTCTATCAATTTTCCTATTAAGATCTATCCAGTAGTATTTGTAATAGCGTCAATTTCTTTTTTAATCCAGAGCAGTCCAATTCAATTAAGGCCGTGGAGCCTTTGTTTGCTTTGTTACAGTATTTATGCCATTACTATCTTCATTATTACCGGGCAATTTGATGAATTAAGAGTAATTAATTTCTATAAGATTATAGTCAATTTCCTTTTTTTATTTAGCTCAATTTGCTGGTTGAAAATAAATAACGATTCAAAATTGATAACGTGGGTAGACCGGAGTTTACATGTTACTTTTGTTTTAATCCTACTCCAGCTCCTGGCCTACCATCAGGCATCTGGTTTTCAATTTATAGCAGGTGGAGATACATCCAATGACGGTAACTCCATCTATGATCTTTCAAAGTACTTTTGGGGTTTAGATAATAAGAACCTATTCGGTGCACGTATTGCTACATTGGGTTTTCCATATATTTTATTAGGCGTAATTAGAAATGGGAAGATTTCAATTTTCAGGATCGGTTTTATTCTTTTTCTCGCTTTTATTTCCATGTCTAGAACGCCAATTTTAGCTCTCTTAGTTGGAGTCTTACTTCTATTATGGAATATCCCTAAAAAATATTTAAAAGTAGCTCTGGTAACAATAATCTTGGTTTCCTTACCGTATATTTTAAATAAAGCCTTAAGGATAAATAATATTACTGACACAGATGATGGTATGGGAGTGAGACTAGTTTATTGGCAAAGTATGTTTAAAAATCTGGATCAGATATCAATTTTTGGAAATGGTTTTCAAGCCGCAAATGAATTTTTACCAAGATATTCACCTATCTATACTGGAGAACCGAATATTCATAACACCTTTCTAAATAATTATTTAGATTTTGGAATCTTCGGATTGATCTTTTACGTATTGTTTTTATACTACTTTTATAAATATTGTTATCGACAATTCAACGACAGAACATTTTGGCTTATTAGTTTCTCTCCACTTATCACAGTGATGATGTTGCTATTCCCTGGTTACGATAATGATATCGTGGTTTACCTTATTCTAATATTTATGATAGGCAAATCACAAATTTTTGATGCAAAGACACTGACCTATGGAGTATAAAAAACTAAGGATCGCATATATACTAAGTTCTCCAGGTAATTTTGGTCCGTTTATCGTTGCCAGAGATATTATAAGCGGAATCAAGTCGAACGTTGATAAAATTGATGTATTTTACTTAAAAGAGTCAGAAGAGAAGTTATCTTTTGATGCAGACCTTGTATTGAAAATAGACTTTTTTAAATCCATAGATTTTTCAGGATATGACATAATCCACTCTCATGGCTTTCTGGCTGACGCCTACGTTTATTATCACCGTAAAAAGATTATAGGTAAAACAATAACCACTATGCATCAAAATATTAAGCCCGACTATTCGATGGCTTACAATAGCCTGATAGGAGGTGTCCTTGAAAAAATTTGGTGCCACTTCATACAAAAAACTGATAAAGTTGTATGTCTGTCAGAAGATATGGTTAATTATTATAAAAGAATTCTAAAACCAAATATACTTATAGCTGTTCATAACGGCATTAACTCGCTTGCAGAATTTTCAGCGCCTGATAGCGAAGAGTTTTACAATATTTTGAAACTGAAAAGTGATAATGTTGTTATTGGTGTATCTGCGAGATTAATTTATAGGAAAGGAATAGATTTGATTATTGAAGCCTTAGCAAAAAGTAAAAATCAAAAAGTGGTGCTATTGGTAGTAGGGGATGGGGAAAAGAAAGTAGAATTAGAGGCGTTAGCGAAAGCACTAAACGTAGCTGAAAGATGTTTTTTTGTCGGTTATCAAAAGCATGTTTATCCCTACTTTAAATTAATGGATTTATATATTATGTCATCAAGATCAGAAGCATTTGGACTTTGTCTACTGGAAGCAGCATCTTTAAAAATTCCAATAGTTTGTGCAGATTTATCAATATATCGTGAATTATTTGCAGAAAATGACGTTATTAGGTTCACTCCTGAAGATTCGACTTCTTTATCGTTTGCGATTGAAAAAGCAATCCCTATGAAAGAACGATTAGCTGTAAACATTTACAAGAAATATCTAGAACAATATACCGTTGAAATAATGGCCCAGAAATACTTTCAAATATATAATGGGTTGATTAACCTACCTAAAACAAGCAACGATGATTAAATCTAGATTACTCTTAGATCTGACCTGCTCTATTGTTTTATACAAAACTGAAAAAAGTGAGCTGGTTCATGTGTTGTCGTGTATATTAGGTTCAAAGGACTTAACATTAAAAATCTTTTTAATAGATAATTCTCCTACGGATATATTAGGCGAAGTAGCCTCAATGGATAGCCGCATAGAATATATTTTTAATAACGCTAACATTGGATATGGTTCTGGTCATAACATTGCGATACGGAAATCTGATGGTATTAGTAAATATCACTTAATATTAAACGCTGATATAGAATTTGACCCGAAGATCCTTACTAAAGCCTATGATTATATGCAGGTGCACCAGGATACTTCTATGGTGAGCCCTCAAATCAGGCTTCCTAATGGTACATTGGAATATTTCTGCAGAAGATTGCCTACTCCATTTGATCTTATCGCCAGGAGGTTTGTGCCGGGAGTTGCAAAACAACTATTTCAAGACAAGTTGCATAATTATATCCTATACAACGAAGATTATAGTAAATCGATGAACATTCCAAATCTTCCAGGGTGTTTCATGTTTGTTCGGATGAAAGCTTTGCAAAGGGTAAATGGTTTCGATGAAAACTTCTTTATGTATGTTGAAGACATAGATTTAACAAGGAAATTGAATAAAGTTGGAAAGACAATTTATTATCCCGAAATCGTGATCAAGCATTGCCTGGCACGAGGCTCTTATAAATTCTCTAAGCTGATGGTCTATCATATTGCCAGTGCTATTTATTACTTTAATAAATGGGGTTGGTTTTACGATCCTGAAAGAACCAAAATTAATAATGCTGTAACAGTAGCCTTGCAAAAAACTGAATTGAAAGCAGAGAAGGTTAAGGTATATGAAATATTGTAATTCCTATATTATTTTGCTGGTTATTGTTTTACTCACAGCATGCCATAGTAATAAAGGGAAAGGCATGAGTAGTGCAGATAAAGCTACTGGTGCTAAAAGTTTAAAAGATTCTGCCGAAGCGCCAGAGGTAGCAGGAAGTAACATCGTTAATGTAAAAAGTTTTGGTGCACTGGGTAATGGAGCGGCGAACGATACAAAATCGATACAGAAAGCCATTGATATGTGTCCTGAACGAGGAACAGTCATGATAGATAAAGGTATGATCTGTAATGTAAATACCTTAAAACTCAAAAGTAATATTAATTTTATCTGTTACGGTCTCCTTCAACAGATTACTTCTCATGGACAACAATCTTTTGGCAAACCTTTGCAAAATAGCAGCACACCAGTTCTTTTGTGTGATGGAATAAAAAATGTTGTTATTCAAGCCAAAGCTATAGCAAACTACGAGGCAATTTTCCTTATTCATAGTTCTGATATAACAATTAAAAATTCTTCTTTTAATGGAAATCACAGTGCAGGAGGATTTGCAGGTATAATGATGTACATATGTGACCACATTGTTGTTGATAATTCTGATATTTTTAATTTTGGAAAGGCAAGGACTAGTGTGGCTGTAGCGCAGCCCGGTTCTGGAATAAGAGCGTTACAAGTGCAATCATTAACAGTATCTAAAAATGAACTGCATCACAATGGAGATAATGGTCTATTTACCATCACTTGTCAACAAGTGAAAATTCACCAAAACACAATTTATTCTAATGGCCTCAGTGGTATTCAAATAGCTTTTGATGCAACGCAGCAGGAATATGACTATCAGCTAAACAATAACATAATCCATAACAATATGGCAGATGGTATTGATATCAATAATGGAGAGTTTAAAACCAGAGATGTCAAAATTGTTATTGATGGAAACGTGTTAACCTCTAACGGATTTGTAAATAAAGCGTCTACTAACGATGGATCAGGTATAGCCACATTAATTAAAGTGTCTAATGTCACAGTTAAAAATAACAAAGCATCGCTGTCTAATCGATCTTCATTGTATATTAAGGACTGTGGAATAATCACAGCGCGCAATAATTCCAGTGATATGCCTGTAGAGATCATTGGCCAGTACGAAAGCTTGAACTTAACAAATAATAACTTCAAGTCAATTGATCTTATAGGTGAAACAACAGGAAAGGAACTAAGCATTATTAATAATAATATTGGCAACATCAGCATGCCTAATGGTACAAAAGTCAGCAATCTAGTTATTCAAGGAAATAAAATCAATGCATGCAGTATCAATTTTAATGTGACCGGTAAAGTATCATTTGTAAAAAATATCACCACTAATGAAATGGCTAAAGGGAGTAGCAGTCTTTTTATATCACAGGTAACGGACGGTCTGCTGATTCAAGGAAACGTTATCAAACAGACCTCAAATGCGGATTGCATTGTAATTGCAGCACCTGTACCAAACGTTCAATTGTTAAATAATACCATTACTGGGATAAATAACCTAATCACAGACGTAGGCGCTCCTGGTTTGATAGTGAAAAGTAATAAGTTTTTTGGCTTAAATGGGGGGTATATCACTGCGCG
>Ga0247734_1000985_pt1 | contig 22875 bp, 18 predicted proteins | sample UWRJL103311B2_FD_180933 | JGI IMG/M metagenome (GOLD analysis project Ga0247734, IMG submission 180933) | Plant litter microbial communities from Arlington Agricultural Research Station in Wisconsin, United States - UWRJ-L103-311B-2 | ecosystem: Environmental > Terrestrial > Plant litter >... | reverse complement strand
ATGTCGTGCTTGGCTGCCATGGCATAAGGGTAGAATCGCACGAGGTTGTAGTAGATGACTTCAAGCAGTTGTGGTTGACATCCAACAAACAATCTGAATTACATTTACCGTCTAATATATCGGCTATCTTCTCCATATTGTTGTACAGAGTGCATTTTGGCAAGCTGGGCAAAGTAGTATCAGGACATGAGCCTGCCTTATCGACCACTTCTCTTAAATCATTATAGATGATGCATGTAGAATCTTCTGTAGGCGTAGCTGTTGTACAAGGGCCAGCTTTGTCGATAACTTCTTCTTTGTCACCATAGATGGTACACGTGGGTGCGTCTGTAGGCTTAGGGTCATCGGGCCAACATATTCCCTCCGAATCATAATTAGTACATGGCTCTTTCGTAGGGTAGGTCGTAGGTAAGCATTCGCCTAACTTGTTAAGAGCTGTGCATGTTGGGGTCGCTGTTGGGAGTGGGGCGGTTGTATTTGCCCACGTTGTTGTGTTCAAGCCGTACGTCAAAGTAGGAGTAGCCTGAGATATGTAGGTTTCTTGGGTAGGCGTGGGATTGATGTCTGTTTGAGAATCACTAGTTTCTGGTGACAACTCTAAATCGGTTTTGGTTACAGTGGGCGGTATCAGAGGGCCCCATGATACACCGGTAGTATAAGAGACTTTCTCAGTATTGACACTTGGAGATGACGGCGGCGTCGAAACGGTACTTGAAGAGACGGAGGGCGTGCTGGTAGTTGAGGTCTCTATTGTAGGTATGGAATAGGTAGTGCTCCAAGGCAGCTTTGTCGAAGAAGCCGTAGATGAAGTAAGAGGAGAGGGGGTAGTGGGTGACAAAAAGGTTCTTGATGGTATAGGTGGTTCAGTAGTTGAGGACTGCAAAAAGCTAGAGGAAGATGTCGATGAATCCTTGGTAGCTGATGAAGTAATGTAGATAAATGTCCGTACAGGATCGACGGCATCAACTAGATATTATCAGCCAGAGTCCTCCTGTCATTTATGGTCAACGAGAATACCTACCATTTTGCACCGCCAACGAAGAACATAGTACAATCCCTAGCGGGAGGCTCCAAAGTCGATTTAACATAGCTTCACCTATGACTCTTGGGCAATGAATTACGAGTCTATCCAAGTCATTCAAGTGTAATTGAGCAACTGGCAATGGGTAGTCAATTTCCAAGAAGCATTGGTACGTGATGATAGCAGGAGATCACAATGGTAACAGCAACAGCAACAGCGGAAAGCAACCGGATGTGCAGAAATGACAGTGGTGGATAAAGTATCATAGGACACGGCACATAGAGTGATACGGCAAAGTCCAAGTGGGAAACGGAAAGTGAAGCTTCAGCAAGGGAATATAGACATATTAGAAGGGAAGCTGAGGAGATGCGAGGGAAGATGCAGGTGGAGTTGCGACTGGTTGAGGTGGTGCAGTCCTCCGAGCCAGGCAAAATAACAAGAGTCTTGTGCATCCACGGCCAAGGCCGCCTCCACGCGCCATTGGCTACAACAGGAAGCTGAGGCCATGTTCCCGGGCTCTGTACAGGGTGTGATAGTATCCTAATCCCAGGTTGAGGGTCGAAGGTTACTCCGTAGCGAGCGTAGCTCGTTGGTAGCTGGTGGTCCCTGGACAGATCAGAGGCTGGCCCGGGAAGCCTAAAAGTTTTGACAGACGGCTAGGAATCGAACTAGATGTTTAAAGTTGCGGGCTCTCACAACTGTTGGGAGTATGGCTGAAAGTACTTAGGAGAGCAGTGATAGCTTTAGTCTTGGTCGTTGTTGTTGTTATAGTTTTCCTCCGAACCAAGCAGTTTTGCGTTCTAACCTGCTCGCTGAAAGATACAAAAATTTGCAATTGCCCGATTGAGATCATACATAAATAATGCATGGCATGCACACCATCATTCTGATTAGTCGTACCGATCCGCTTATGGTGTGGGCAAATCTCCTGGAAATCCAAGCAGGACATCGGAACTTCGTTCGTAAAGAGCAAGCGAAGACGTGTCCTGTCCTCCCTCCATGCCATGATTTACCCTGACAGTCGGTTGGCTATCTGAACGAGCACTCTATCTGAATACTGCTTCATCAGCCCACGCACGAGAACAAGATTCCAAATCCCAATCCCAATCGCATTTGTTGCTCTTTTATCCTCGACCTTGTCTTTTGCAGATTATATTCGGTTGGAATTTGTCAACTTATAACCAACGGTTTTATTATAATTCTTCCCATATATAGCGACCATGGTAGATTGGACGAACACTTGTATTACGGCACTTGCACAGGAGGCTCAGTACGGATTACCTCAGACCCATGATGCGGAATGGATGGTGAGCATAGCATGTCCTTCCCCACTTCCAGCTATACGAATGCAGTTGGTGGGAGGGTGGTAAGTACCGGAGACTAACAAGGCTGAAAAATAGCGGAGTACTTGTCACCGGACAACAGCCCATTTCCCTGGCCTCTCCTCCAATAATATCACCTAATTCGTTCATACACATTGTAATACAAAGAGAATTTGCTTCTTCTACCCCCGATGGGGTGCAGTGAAATTTGATTTTTGCGGTCTTGAAGAACTGTAGAATCGTTGTTCTGTAGCTTTTTGCACGCAAGCGAACGCAGAGCATATACGTTGTATGTTCCGTGATTGCAATACCATTCGTCCATGCAAGCGCAATCAAGGACACATCCAAACCTTCGGTTTCTAAAAGAAGATTTCATCCAGGGCGTGCCAGCAATACTGCACGATGGAGGCGAAGATCCATGGTCTGTACTTTTCCGCATGATATCGTTGGATAAAGGAGACGACAAGCCACCGCCAGACCACATGTTGATCAGGGATTTCTAGACCCAGCCATCGTTAGCCTCCCGGTCAATCATCGTCCCAGATTCTGTACATCCGGACTTTAACCAAGTATCCGGTATGTTGGACAATCTATCTTGTATAGGCGGTTATGTAGGTCTCTTCCGTCGCCTTCAGTACTCCATTCCACACAGCATGTAACCATCCATTGAAGCAGCTGTACGGACTATCCATCTTGAGATTCCCAGCCCAGCTCAGAAGTGGTTCCGACACACTCGACATCTCCTCGAGTCTTTAGTCCGGTGGTGCCGTACCTTAAGTACGTTCCACGCGGGGGGCTTGAACCACGCAGTCACAGTGGCACCACAACAGAACATAGAGACTACTATTGAGAGCCTATTAGAGGGTTCGCCTAAGGCTAATCGGCAACCACCATCTCAAACAATCGTGATCGCGGAGAATCTGTAGTCGTACCGTGCCGCCTTCAACGCTTTCCGGAGAATCGGATTAGGGAGACCGTTCTTTATCCTATGGTTCCATGCTTACTTCTTTCGTTTCCTCCGAGGCGGGAAGAATACCAAAGAAACTAGTGCAGTGGTAGGAGCTGTCTGTAAACAGCTCGATAAAGATCATTTCAACACGTCCACGGGCCATTTTCTTCAGAGTATCCAGCTGTACCGAGTTTAGGTGATATGTTAATAATCATACTGTACCGTAGGATTAACCTCTTTCTCTAATCCTTACCTATACTTCAAGCTTAATCCCACACCACTTTCCTTGAGGATATCGAGGACAGGGGAAAGCGAGAAACGAGCGAAAGAGGTGCCACTTTGCATGACTTTTCGAAATTTGGGCCCCCAAATGTCGTCTGGACCGGCGGAGGAAATATCAACTACTCTTCGCCTCCGAGGTTATCCAGTCAGGATGGCTTTTTTGTACGATCTTGCGCCTAGGTACACAATGCACACCTGAAGATCTTTCCCCTTCAGTGCTTTCTCAGCTCTCAGCACTCTCTGCACTCTGCTCTAGGCTTTTCGTCCTCGCAAACGTGTCCTATTCCTCGCGTGGGCAAGTATTAAGGTTTGGCCCCTAGTTTCCACTGCATTGCTGAGCTTTGTGCGGACTGCATCTTCTTTTCACTTGTCCTCGCCTCTGCTTATGAGTGCTCTGAGGATAAATCAAGCCGTCCGTCCAACGGCTGTTACTCTGCCGATCCACCATTTAGACTTTTTGCGTGCAAGGGGTGCTGTCCACGTAGGCGTATAAGCTCCACGGTCAGCGCCGACACTCCCAATGCAAGGCTGAAAACCGCCTGATTGCGTTTCCAAGAACTAATCCAATCATCATCATCGTAGGCTCATTGTTCATCTGGAGTCGGGCCAGGGCCCCCGGGAGCCAATGACAGGTATTCCATCACCCTCGAAGGATACCATCGCTCCGCATCTCATCGTTTTGCGAGCTTCTGTCACTCTCCACCTTCAAAGACTGCCCTTTGTTGCTCAAAGAATGCAACAGATCCCTTGATCATGCTCTTGCTGGCGAGGCGGGCGGCATATTTTATAGCGTTGGTAGTGCGATGTGCGGTCAGCTCTCCAACAGCGTTTAGTGCGACTCCCTCAAATCAGTGGTAAGTATGGTTCCGGTCGCATCGTGACATCATCTTCTAACGAGTCTTGTAGGTATGGCGACGATGGAGACTGGTCTGCAGTTTCGATTCGGGTCGGGACACCGCCGCAGTGGGTTGATGTTATGGTTAGCACTGTGAGCTCGGAAACATGGGTTGTAGGGCGTGGAGGTTGTCCAGAAAACCCGACCGATTGTAACGCAATACGAGGAGGTTTCTTTGAAGCGGAAAAGTCAACGACATGGCAGAACCAAGGGTTTTTCGAGCTGGGGGTTGGGAAACAGCTAGGAAACATCGGATATGCACAGTATGGTTTGGACAATCTGACTTTTGGCACCACTGGCGTAAGTCTACCAAGTACAATCATCGGCTCTTTCAATACTACTGGATCCTTGAATGCCACCCAATACTTGCTTGGGTTTTTGGGGGTAGGGATTGTTCCTGGGAGCTTCAACAACACTCAAATTCCCAGTGCTCTCAGTGCTCTGGTGGAAAAGGAAGGGTCTATACCTAGTCACAGTTATGGATATACGGCTGGAGCGAAATACCAAGGGAAAGGAGTTCCAAACTCATTGACGCTGGGAGGCTATGATGCCAATCGCTTCGTTCCACATAACACGACATTCACTTTGAATCCAAGCCAGAACCCGGAGGTCTATATCAACTCCATCTCCATCCACAACTCAACCACGTCCACCGACGTGGTTCTGTCACCGGACCGAATCTCTGCGGTTATTGACAGCTCTACTCCCTACTTATGGTTTCCCAAAGCAGCTTGCGATCGCTTTGCTAACATACTGGGCTTGGTATATGATAGCACTCTGAACCTTTATACGTTTCCGACCAATAGTTCTCAAAGAGATGTCTTGGGAAGGTCCAACTTGAGCTTCACTTTCAGCCTATCCGATGTTTCGGCATCGCCGAACCTGGTTACTATTAACATGCCATACGAGGCTTTTGACCTAGAGCTGACTTTTCCTGCTATCCCCAACACCGCTGCTGGTGCGCCAAATTCGCAAAAGTTCTACTTTCCGCTTCGTCAAGCTACAAGTAAGGAACAGTACACAATTGGTCGTGTATTTCTCCAAGAAGCATATCTAATCACGGATTACGAGCGCAATACTTTCTCGGTTCATCAGGCTCTATTTCCTGCTTCACCTCTCCTGGACACTAGAATCCTCTCTATAACAAGGCCATCGACAAGTACTTTTTCCGGACCGCCACTAGTAAAAGGTGGTAGCGGAATGAAACTCTCGACGGCAGCTATTGTAGGGATTTCTATTGGAGTAGTAGCTCTCACAGTATTCTTAACGCTAGCTATTCTTTATTGTCGCCGCCGCCGGAATAAGCCAGCTGTGGACGATGAAAAACCCCCGGCGGCTACAACTCGAACACTTATGGACAGGCTCCGAAGACGCAAACAATCGATTGCCTTTGAGGCTGGTGGCGATAGTACCTATCCCACAGAAGTTGGAGCTGATGCCACACACGAACGATTTGAACTCCCAGCTCCCTTCGCTCCTGTAGAGCTGGATAGTGAGGACGGCACATTTGATGGTACCACCGAGCATGGTTCTTCAACTCAAGACTCCAACAACCTCTCCGCCTACGAGCGAGTAAGAAGAAAACTTGAGCGTCAACAAATAGCTGCAGCGCATGCCCAAAGAGCTATAGATAGTTACCCACCAGAAAAGACCGATAACGATGTTAGCCATGTTGCACATTTTCGACCACCTGAATCTCCACGCGAGTTTCCAGACATAGAGACGCCACTTGTGAGCCCAATAGGACCCGGATCGGCTGGCTCTTTGACCTTGAGCAATAGCGTACCTTCACCTACAAGCCCTGGGTTTATGGACACCCCCGTGTCACCTATGAACGCTGAGCCGCCATCTTACATGAGAATTAACCCTTCCAATGTGGTTTATGCTGGAAGGCTACCTGAAGGCGTTCAATTACCCCCTATTGTGCCCCGAGTTGTAGGACCAGATGGGCGAACTCTCCAAACCGTTGACTCGGGCAGCACACCTAACGACAGTTCAGAAGGCAGCCACTACACAGAAAATGAAAGCGCCGATTTGTACAACCGCGGAGATATCAGAGATGTAGATAGTGAACCGAGTGCACCTTCAGACGAAGGTCGTTACATACCAGATCCCAGAACGCAAGCTCAAGTCCAAGAAATTCTAGCACCTTGGGGAAGTAGAAGGCGTCTTGATGGGGAGGATATTGTGCATGTTCCGCAACCGGCTGAAAACAGATTTAGCTGGGAAGAGGAACGCACGCAAGGAACTGACTAATATATGGTCGAACAGTCTTTTGATGGGTTTAGCGATGGCGTTCAGGATTACTGGGTCAGGGATGGGTTTCATTCACTTTGTGATGTGTACGATGGCAGCTCCCCAACTATATATCATGCTGCTATAAAAAAATTCCAAATCTTAAAATGCTCGTCCGTTTCTCTGATACGTGCTGTGAGTGCGATGAGAGTCCTCTTCTGTAATACTGCATCTTGTTGATCTAGTAACCACGACTGTTCAGTTTTACCGAAGCTGGAATATTAGAGGGTATGATACTTTGGCAACCTTGTGAATATACGTCGATCGCGTTTGTGTGCTTACTTGATCTTCGAGCTCTTTATTGAGACAGCTCAGGGGGCATACAAGACCAGCCTGCGATCTTAGAACAAGGACTACACTTCAATGTACTAAGTGGGAAGTCCAAATCCTGTCAATCTTGAAGCTGGATTCACGACCGAAAAAACAGAGGATATATCTGTAGATGTAGACGTAGACTACCTTCTCCGCTAGAACTTATGAAAAGATAAGAAATCAATACTTCCGTGGTAAAGTGGCAAAATACAAGCCCTCGGCAGAAATAGTTAGCCGAATTTTTCTGGTCATAACATTTAACACAATCTGTGTAAACTTCTCAGTACCACCAGGCAAATAAGAAATTATCACGGCAGTTAAAGAGTTTCATGGTCTTCAACATGGACAAGATATCTAACAAGAGATAAGCGCGAATTCGACCTTGAAAGTGCCCATCGGCAACACCCTGCTCCTTGTTATGATAATATCAGTACGTTTAATTTGGATTTAGCACAGATATCTAAAAGTGTATTTACGTAGTACGACTCGGTGCACAACACTGTATATCTATAAAACGTAGTAAAGGGTTTTCAGAACTAAATTTGCAAATTGCAAAAAGAAATGAAGCACCCAGCAGCAGCAGCCTCTACATGGAACTTTCTTATGATGCCAAGCTTGATGAAGAGTTGAGCACTTTCTTGGTGTTGCGAAAAGTTCGCTAGGAAAAGATTACTTGGAATGTTTAGACTCTGGTGTGCAGAGTTGTGTGAGGAATTTTGAAGAAATTGGTTTGCTTTCGTACCATATCAGCGTTTCCACAAAGGCACCTATTTTAGCAAAATCCAGAAAAGTCTCTGTGTTCTTCATTCATTACCTTCCCATACTATTCACTTCACCGTTCTTTGTAATTAATTTCAATTGATTCTAACTTAATTCAGAATTTATTTCTTAGTAACTTTTCGCCCTCTCAATAACTAAGGAAGGAGAATCATGATGTCTCAGATGTACGTGCCCGTTCTGACTCCCACTAAGCGATGAGTAGAGACGTCTAAAATGAGCTTCTAGATCTTTCCACAGGAAGTACTTAATCGGATCTACCAATTGGTTCTCGTCTTCTCTTCAGACATTATCGTTTACTGTTCCTCGATAGTAAAGCGGTATATGAAAGATGGGGGCGAACCAACGTCTAACAACGACCCGAAAAGTGGTCTGGAAACCCAGAGAAATGATAGAGTTACAGGCTGGAGTATTTAAAAATCTTAGGTTGACTATACTAAAGTGAAACCACATTATAGTAGCGAAAGCTGCTAATATTTTCTATAGTCAAAACAGCTTTTCATTTATTGGCTGGCATGACTGGGTCTCAATAGTTTCATGGCTTGAAGCTATTGGTGAACGAAATCGAAGCCACCTCACTGTGCTAGTTGTGACAGTGCACCAATTATCAGTAATAGAGACACGTGAACCGCAAACCCGAATTTCTAGTATTTGAGCTAACATACGGATGCGGTATGGCTTTTTCTTGCGGTCAAAAGTTCAGCATGATGGTAAAGTCAAAGATATCAACACGAAGATGAAAATGATCGTCTCGCTATTGAGCCAACCCCGAAGTAAACCTACTCAGAAGCTAACCCCTGACCTTTATCTGGACTGGTAACTCATCCCAGGCGTTATTGTGAGAGATAAGGACAGGGAAGTAAGAGATGGAAGTTACGGATCAATGGATCTACTCAATCTCGTTGAATCTGGCGCATGAAGTACACAACTGGCCATGAAAATCGTCAAGAGGTACGATGGCATGTAGAGGGCTTAATGGGAAAAGTAGAGCCCAACCTGGACTTGATCATGGAACAAGGCTGGGAGACTTTGCAGGAAAAATAGGTAGAGCAGGCATGGCCTCTTGATAACCCAGACCATGATATGCCCATTGATACACCTAGCTTATACCAAGAAGACAGGAAGTGTGATGGATGGAGCTAGAGAACCTTATGTTGTCAGTTCCATCTTTTACACACACTGTTCTGACAGAGCCTTTCGCGATCGATCTAAGGCGGCAAAATTATCACATTAACAGCGCTCCAGGAATCGGCACATATGTTGCTTATCATGACCGTAACTTGGCTGTTGCTTTGAAAAAACGGCTCGATATTTACCTTAATTTGAACTTGCTTGGAGGATGTTCTTTTAGCAATGTTTGTTCTCATGGAGGTGTGCTAAGCATGAGGTTTATGCCATCTATGGAATGGCTAGCTATCGATAATGATATGATTAATGAAAAAGTGCTGTGAATATGAACAAGGTCATTTATATAAAAAGCTTATGTATCTAATGCCCAATTAATCCTATAATTCATGTGTTTGTCACAAATAACCGTGTGGTATCAAAATCTAAATGACATTGGCATAACCGGGGGTTTCTTTTTTTTCATTTTAGATAAATGATACTCCCCAGAAATACCCCATTGTATTTAATGCGGTGGCAATCTTAAACTGTCTTTTACCATATGAGATAAGAGTTCAACTGTGTTAATATGAGTGAGGGCACGAAGTTCTTTTTATACCTGTCAGTTTAGGTTTAATCGTCCAACATACGAGAAACACTAGAGAAATTCTAGAGTCATGTCAATTATGTCCTGCCGAAGAAGGCATTGTAATGCGACTAATCGTTCTCTCAACCAAAGAGCCTCAACGTGTTCACACTGGCAAATAAAAACCTCAGTCCCAAAACAGATATGAATCAAATCGATAGGGAACTAGAAAGACACACCATATCAATAATAATAATACGATCAGAATCGGCAACACTCTCCCAACAATGTATAGTTGGTACGGGAGCGGGTGACGATAGCAAGGAGCAGAATGGTAGAATGAACTACAGTAACGTCATTTTCACGAGAGCAAGGCCACGGTAGACAGTTTTAGTTTCTAGAATAATGGACGACAAAGCTTGTTATATAGAAGCTTACGTGTTGTTGAGGCGACGATGACTCTTTTATTTGAGAAACACAATCCAGGTGAGGCTAAAACACGGCTCGAAAGAGTTAATTTGGCAGCACGATTAATTAAACACAACAATTACTAGAGCTGATGTGTAATAAGTCTTACTTTAAATACTAACTACCCCTTGTCTCATATCCCTCAAGGTAAAGACAAATTTCTAGCAAGCATGTGGAACTAACGTTTGTTGACAGTGAGACTTCTGCAGAATTCGCAAAGCTCTATGGGAAGATGTGCTGCCGCAAGAGTACACATTGCTAGTGAGTGTAGGCTTGCATGACTATTATAGGTCAGCCCTCAGATAATGCTGGCACACTGTGTAGCGACAAGCGCTAATGAAAATACCTCGTCCGAACCATATGCAACTGATTTAACATCAGCAGTGGAAAAGTATGCAGTTGGAACGTGGTTGTGATGATCTTTATTGGATTTCAAACAAACTTCTATGCTTGACAAGGCAAGGTTGTATGCATGTAGTTCAGCCCCACTGTACTGTAACACTATACCTGCCTACAGACGTACTTGCCTCGGATATGGAGACCCCTCGTCCCCCGTTGGTGAGGGCCTATAACTGGGTGTCTACATTTATTAAGTGAAGCACTATAAGCTAGTGACTACTCGTATGATGAGGCATAATACTTTTAAAGTACATAGTAATATATTGTCGTACTGCGGGGCAGTTGCCCCTTTTTTAAGCGAACATTTTTGCCTTGGAGCCTGGGAGTCTGCAGCGGGTAGGTTCCCGGCAAAATTATCACATGGTAGCCGCTGCGAGGATAGTTGGTTCTTGTTGGCATTTTTCCGATCACCGCAATCATGTTTCTATGGGTGTCGCCAGAGGAATGAGTGTTTCTGCTCTTACTTGATTGACTCTTCCTTTGAGTTCAAACAGAGTATTGTTAAATCTTAGAATACATAATATGGAAATCATCTAGTGGTCCATCATAACTAGGTGCAATATGTTACGTAATGTTTTGATACCAATAGGGACTTATTATTCCCCAATTCCGACAGTGTTTTGCATCTTTCCTACATAGATGTAAAAACTTATGCAAGACAAGTATATACCAGACAAGCTAATGAATATTTTTTAGTTTCTTATATGGCAGGAAGATGGAAGCGAACGAAGAGATGCGGATTTACCTGGGTCAAAGGAAAGAAATGGATCCCTGTAATTTGCCATTTCAGATATCTGCCAATCGAAATGGAATTTTTCTCATGTTTGTAGCAGATTCCCACTGTTGCACCGGCTAGTATGGCTCCGCTATTTAATCCGGCAAGAGCTGTTGGTCAGACTGTTGGTTGGTAGTCTGATTGATAATAGTACTCATGTGGTCAGGAAAATTTATTTGACTAAATCTACTTGCCAAATATTAGCATACCAAGCTTCTCCACACGTAAAAACTTTTGCCAAGTAAGTACAACCATACTCGATCGTGTTTTTCTGCTGTACAGGGATCCCATTTATCTGTTACGTCGTTCATTCTTCCGGTTGCCCACTCTTCACTCACGTCTCAAAACCAGACCGCCGGTAGCCAATCTCACCTCATCATTGTCTTGCCAATAATTGTACTCCATAATTCATGATATCCAGGTCAATATGTTGGTTACTAGGCAGGGAACCTCAGTGCCATCACCAACATACTGTGACACTACATGCAGGCAATAAGTAAGCCAACATGCGCTATGTAACAAATCAGTTCATCCGGTGGAGATCTAATTCAACCAAATAATCGCAACAGGGCATTTATACTTTCAACCCTTGGCAGTACAGTTTGCTACGACAGGGGCAAAGGCATTTGTTAAGGTACTGTATACCTCACAGATAGGCTGCCCAGCATAGATCGGTGAATGCATTAAGAAAGGTCCGATCAACAGAGAGAGGAAGTTGGTTCATTATCGTCTAACCATTTAGCTGCAGTGATGAGTTTCTGTCTGCATATAAGTGGGTATCCAACTATGCAGTTGAGTATAGTGCTATCTTGAAGTTCCGAGAATGGAAATGCTGCAGATGAGAACCAAGGAATCTACATATATAACCACAAGCCCCTATGACTGTCATCTTGTGTCCTCGTATATTCATGATCTATGAATTAAATCATTCTTAGTGACATTTTTCTCAAACCTGCTGTACTAGCACGTATATCAAGCCGCTCAATTAAAACCGTGTAAAATACATTGATTCCGCCTTGCCATTTGTTTTTGATCAATCACGCAACTTTTATACATATGGCGCTTCAAGACTCAACATCTATGGCAACTGCCGACTACATCATCATTGGAGGCGGTACTAGTGGTCTAGTACTTGCCAACCGTCTGACCGAGGATCCAAACGTCCATGTCATCGTCCTTGAAGCTGGGCCAAACCGCTCCGAAGATCCTCGAGTCAATATCCCCGCCTTCTGGACGAGCCTAATAGGCTCTGATGTTGATTGGAAATATAACACCGTTTCTCAGGTAATATTAAGGCTTGCCGGAGACATTTTTATCTTCAGTATGACTATGAGAGTTGGCTAATATTCAATGGACTTGTTAGCCCGGTCTATCAGGTCGATCAGTTAAAACTCCCCAAGGAAAAGTTTTCGGCGGCTCATCAGCAATCAATGCACAGGCATTCATTGCTCCCTCACAAGCCGATATCAACGCATGGGCTAAATTCGGCAATGATGGCTGGGATTGGGCTGGGCTAGCTCCATACTACAAAAAGTTTTACACGCTTGTTACTCCTACTGATCAGGAGACTGTAGATCATCTGGGGCTCGACTGGATCAATGAAGACTATCGTGGAACTTCAGGCCCTATAAAAGTATCTTTTCCAGGAGTAATTCAGAACCCGCTTTGCAAGGCATGGATTGATGCTTTTCGTGGCTTGAATAAAATAACCACTGGTGGTGAGTATTACCATAAAGCTGGGATTTTCTATACTTATTTTCATTTTAGATCCTTTCTCTGGCGATTCCATCGGTGGATATAGCAACGCTGCAACAGTCGACCCTGTCACCAAAACTAGGAGTTACGCTGGTTCTGCCTATGGTATTCCATCTTTACAAAGACCTAATTTCCACTTAGTTACCGAAGCAACCGCTCAAAAGATAATCTTCAAGCAATCAAGAGACGGAATCACAGGGACTGGTGTTGAAGTATCTGTACAGGGTCAAACTAAGACTTTTAGTGCTACAAAAGAAATTATCCTGGCTGCCGGCGTGTTCAACACACCTAAGCTGCTTGAACTATCCGGTATTGGAGCTAAGTCTTTCCTCGAGCAGAATGATATCCCCGTTTTAGTGGAAAATCCAAATGTGGGAGAAAACCTACAGGATCATCTTATGACTGGTGTCAGCTACGAAGTTGCTGATGGGATCATGACCGGAGACCCGTTAATGCGCCAGGAGCCGCAGGCATTACAAACAGCGCAGAGCTTGTACTCAGAGCATAAATCAGGCCCATTTACAGTTGGCGGAATCCAATCACATGCTTTTATGCCTGTGCTCGAATTCGCTGATAGCGAGGGGCAGATATTACAAGCAGACTTGCTCGACAAGTACCGCTTAGAAGGAGATGCAAATGAGCATTACAGCACTGTTCGCTCAATCATTGAAAAGCCGAATGAGTGCTCAGCGGAATGGTTTATGTTCCTTGCTCAGGCCAACCTACACGAAGACGGTAAGAACTTTGTGGGTTCCAAACTTATGCCAGAAAACTTTGCTAGCTTGGGATGTTCTCAATCACGCCCCTTCTCGAGGGGCTCGTCCCACATCGCCTCAGCGGACATTAATGACAACCCTGTCATTGATCCGAGGTATTTCTCGCACCCAGCGGACCTGGAGATAATGGCACGTCATGGTATGCCGTTCTTGCCATTAAACTTCCTTTTGCGCAAGGTTCATGAGCTGTTCACTTAGAGGAGATATGTCAAGTAGCATATACCCTTTGAAAATGGACAACTCATTGAATTTTGCTTTCAACCTAAATAACCAACAGCAATAAACAAACTAACTTCGAGACTTTACCCTCGTAGTGCAAGCCCTTGAGACTCTCCGGCACACCAAAGAGCTCACACCATATTTCAAACCTAACGGAAAACGCAATCATGCAGATTCTTTTCTTATCAAAGACCTTGAAGGCGCCAAGAAATATATTCTCGATACTGCAACTTCGGCCTATCACAGCTGCGGCACAGCTGCAATGCTTCCAAGAGAAAAGGGTGGTGTTGTTGACGAGAAGCTGATTGTTTATGGTACGAACAACTTGCGAATAGTTGATGCGAGTATTTTCCCGGTAATACCCCGAGGAAATATCCAATCTACGGTCTACGCTGTTGCAGAAAAGGCTGCAGATATTATCAAAGGCAGTGGATCTAGCATCTTGTAAACCAAATTCAGTCTGCACAGTTGTCATGCTGACTTAGCCCCAATCAATGATGTATCTACAGTTAAGAAGAAATCTATGGAGAAGTATAACCAATGAACTTTGAGGCTATGATCCCTCATTTCAAACTCAACCTTATATATTGAGTGGCTCGTCACCCTCCTGTTCGGATGAATTTTCATTCATGTTCCAAAGACAACGAGCGAAATATCCGTAACCCAGGCCTAAATCTCTAATCTCTAAAGCTTAGATGAGTTGTATCTTCTTTAACTTTCTTTATGTTGAAATTCAAATCCTCCAGAAGCGATGAACATACACTTTACTATGACAAAAACTTTGAATAATTTCCGGGCATTTAGGAGCAAATATTCGGTGCACATAAATCATATTTCCCCATGGGCACCTCCCTGAAAAGGTCTTGTTGTTTATTATTTCACACTGTAATCAAGCACCCAAGATGTACCTCATCAATGATATCTCTAGCTTTGATTTATTAATATAAAAGTGGGTGTTCGAGTTTCTCAGCACGCACCATTATACAGACGTGGGCGATAAGATTTCGGTTTTATTAAACTTGCTAAGGGTCTTGGGAATAAGTCTCGAACAGGTTCAAGCGTATGACAAGTGCTTTAGAACGAGAAAACTGGAGAATGGGGTATGAGGCCCGGAATATATCACTACTAACCAGTTAGTTGTACTTCCTGGAGCTCCTTGTATTACCAATTGACTAACAATCTTTTTTTAATGTTTTTTGTTTCATGAAAAGTGCATTGAGCCTAACAGGTTGTACTATGTAATCAAAGGTCGTGCTCTCCCATCAATATGCCATTGATGCAAAATGAGTGTGGGATTTAAAGTAAAGGAAATAACATATAGAATCTTTCTGAGTTTATTGTCGTGAGTGCCGAAAGAGGATAACCCTCATTAAATAATTAGAAGACGAAAGCCTCGCCCACCAGCTTCTCACTCAGCTGCCAAAGCTTATCGGCATCAGAGTCGTTATTGGCATAGTCTCGGATTTTGTCATATATTTTATTCTCAACAATGAGCGCCCCGGTCTGATCTGTTTTCAAAAGGTCAATTTAGATGTGGAGTTGTTTGTTGTCAGTGGATTATACCTCTGAGATTTGGGTTGAGGGCTGTGTAAAGAATTACACCAGCTGCTTGTTTAATCGAGACCATGATCTGAGGTGGAAGGGGGTTTCCTGGTCGTGATATTACGTGTTAACGAATCATCCCATGGATTACAGGAGAACTGTTACCATTATTTCTTTCGATAGCAATAGCGTAGGCTTCTCCAAAATACTCTTCATCGATTGAAGAATTGGCCAAAAGTCTAGTCTCAAGGGTGACTGGTATGAGTGTGAGCGATGTGCTATTCATAAAAAGAAGATTGCGTAGGTTAAAAACTCACCACCTGGATGTGCGCCTAGGACTACGACACCCCTTTCTTTCAAACGATTGGACAGAGCCCGAGTGCCCAGAATTTGTGCAGACTTTGACTGACCATATGCTTTCCATCCATTGTACAACTCACCATTCTACAACGAGATTAGCTAACATAGTACTTGCGAATAATAAATTATTGACTTCACCTTATAATTGATATCATCAAAGTGGATATCATCCATCTGGTAGCCAAGACTGCATACATTCAGAACAACATCGCCAGAACACACAAGTCCTTCTTTGAGTAGAAGGTTTGTCAAGAGGAAATGACCCAAGTAATTGCTTGCAAATTGACTTTCCACTCCGTCTTCTGATAGAATGAACGTACGGGTCCCCATAACTCCCGCATTGTTAATAAGAACGTTGATCCTCTTTGTGATGGCTTTGATCTTAGCCACGGATTCATGGATCGAGGCGTTGCTGAGTAAATTAAGCTCTACAAACTCGACTTTGATGGTAGGATCAATATCTTGAATTTCTAGGATTACCGAGTCGGATTTTCTCTTGTTACGACCCGCAAGTATAATTAACTCTGGAGATGCAGACGCAAGCGCGACTGCTACTTGAGCTCCTATTCCAGACTGACTTGCACCAGTGATGAGGACTACGCATATATTAGGGGACAGCATGAAGGGAAAAAAGAGCTAGTGGCAGATGCTTACTCACAGGATTTCCCTTTTGCTACATCCTTAAATTCATTTAGCACCTCAGTATCCTCTGAGTCGATGTTGAACGACGGCATTGTTGGAGGAAGGGTTCTCTGTGATATGACCGTTAAATTATAGCGTGAATAAGATGCAGAACGTGTGACTATACAAAGCGTTTTATTGAAATGGTTAAGATCGGTGAATTGATGAATTGGATGGTTTGAAGAGGCAAAAGGCAAGAGAAGTAGTGAAGTATCCTAGGAAGAATACAAATTATCTCGCTATCGAGTACTCACTCTCACCGAATTGATGCAGAAGGTGGGGATTTAGCTTGTTTTATGAGAAGGCGCGCGGGTGGCTATAACAGGGCAGACTGTTGGTTGGATACAGTCTTTAACACTGCTTTATGTTCGTATTTATGACCAATCTACTTGTTGGTGAGTCTACGGTTAAATGATGTTGCTTCCGAATTTGGGCTCACAACGAATCAGACCTGAAAGTTCACCAACACCAACACCAATACCTTTACCAAAACTCTCCACCCCCTATTACAAATCTTTCAATATTTTTGTCTCACTTTTCATGAACTAGCTCACGACATATGCATTTGGTCCATGCAAGGCATTGCATCAAAAGGCACACCGGCTAAACTGTGAAGGAAAGCACTGCCAGTCAAAAAATGTACAGTAACACACTTGTCTAATAAAGGTCTTAAATATCAAGCTTTGAGTAACTTAAAAGTAGAAGGTACCATGGCAGCTGAGCCTCGGGTAGTGAAGTGTGGTGTGAAGCTGACAATTATCAGCTGTGAAAAGTGCTCATATATACATTCTAGTCACGTGTCTGACGCAAGTGAAGCCAGTTAAGTTGGTGAGGATAATATTCCATTAATTTCTATTATAAAATCGAGGTACCTTCCATGTTTTGGACATATTTATTATCCTATTTTTTGAATTATTATGTTAAACCCTTTCAAGCTTTCGTTTGTTCTACATACCCTAGTGATTAGAGAGGATATTGCTGCTTATGTGGAGTACGGTACTTTGATGTGATACTTTCTTTTAAAATCTTTCCAGTACTATATTACAACGAAACCTCATCCATTTTTAAAACCGCTCTCAGTTCCTCGTCCACCTCAAATATCCTTTCAATCGGGAGCCATCCATTTTCCACCACCTGCTCCAACGTTTCTCCTTTCGAAATAGCTTCTCTTAATCCTAGAGCTCTTTCCGTCACATCTTCAATGCTTGCAATCCATTCTTCAGCCCATTTTGCACTTAGAGCTGGTCCAATACCGATTTGGATACTGCGATAGGGCAGAACTTCAAGTGCTGGTCCACGCTCAGGATCCCTAAGTTCTAAGTTAGCTTTGAGTTATGAGTAACTTCGAGGCTAGCTGTGCAAGCTTATGAAGAAAGTAAAGATTAATGTGGGAGAGACTTTACCATTGCACACGCACAGGCTTCTGTCGTTCCTCGGCTGTAAGAGTCTGTCCATGTGTGACCACTGCGTTCGAGAGCAATTTCTTAAAATTCTCATGTGTCATTTTCAGCGCTAGAATATGCGATTGCCTAGGATCCTTCAGAGAATATCCCGAACTATATAAAACATTAGTCATTTTTTGTTGAAACACTCCTCGATGTCTTTGTGGATGGGGTGCGTAAGGCGAGGAAAACATACCGATACATCATCCAGCACCAGGAAGGTTTAATCCATGTCATGCGTGACCCTGAGAAATCTGGCGATGCAGAAAGTTTCTGTTCTTTAACTGCTGCAATTGCGATTGAGGTGCTGTAAGCTTGATATACGGTGATCGTTGCCTCGTCATAGACAGCACGAATTTGCCGGTAGGGAACCGTGGTAGGCTCCTTTGTTGACATGACTTTTATGGTTATATATAATAAAGGTGTAGAATTTGCGATTCTCTTTACTTTGTTTCTTAATTGTTAAATTGAAAGATGATTGATTGTATGATAAATTCTAGAATACTTATACACAACTTGTTGGGTTGTGAGGTAGTTCGAGTCACTGGCCGAACGTGAAGCTCAGCCACCAAGCCACCAAAATCTAAATCTAGAGGAGCAGCAAGCACAGCAATAAGCTTTGTTTGAAATAACAAAACGGGCGAATCTTACGCGAAAGCTGATCCTTAACCTTCCTCAGAGCGCTTGATTATAGAAGCAGACTTGATGGTTCGCTTAATAAAAGGGGGCTTGAGTTCTTCCACCAAAACAGTAACCGACTTTAATTAGGCGTATGAAAGTATATAGTCTAGATGGTTGGTGGCTAGTATGGATAGTACTTTCTATTACAGCTCCCTCCACCCTTCTTCCAAGTACAAACTAAATAGGAAAACAGGACTTGTAGTATAGTGAGCAGCACTTGTGAGCAAAACAAGGAGCTCGCTAAAGTGACCACCTTGCCCCACTCAGACAACCCACGAAAAGAAGTGTGTAACCCCACAGGTAACCCACCTGTTCAGAAGCTCGTAAAAAAAACACTCGATAATCGTGGCAGGCGAGCCGGACAAGTTAAGAAATAAAGAATGTGCATATGCAAATTGGTTTGTATTTTTGACAATAACGAGAAGGCTAGCGGAATATACTTTTTATAACTATAATTATATTAGGTACAAATGCGGCGTCCCACTCGCACCGGTTCGAGTGGTATATGTACAGTATTCTGCCGGTGGTGCAACAAAAACCTCGCAAACCTGGTTGTATAGTGTAGCGGTTAGCACGTGGGATTTTGATAATATCAAGATCACTTATTTCCCGAATCCCCGGTTCGAGCCCGTAAGTTACCAACGTTCTGATATCGATATATGAAAAACATTCTAACATTAATAAAGGGGTACGACCTATGTCACAGCTCACTCTTTTTTTTTGGTTGTGTTTTATAGAGGCTGCAGGAGTGGTTGTTGATTGGATAATTATATTTTTAGTATATCGGGCTGGGTCTGGATATCAATTAAAAACCTGCATCTAGACAGACGTTCAACTACAGTAGCTTGAAGTGACGTTCACGACCGCAGTTCGCCATGATTGGATTGAGATTGATTCATATTTGAGACACTGAGACAGATTACCGAAAAGGCTTGAAAGTAAGACATTTGCCAGTGCGATTAATGGATTCTGAATCACTTCATTATCTACATCTATTCTCACTATGTTGGGAGATCTAGTTATTGCGCGTGATATAGCACATCTATGATTTTTTGTATACAACGGTTGCAGAGGCCTAGATCCATAAGCTTCATCTTCTGATGATTGATGAGACGACATAATCAAGTGAAGACATACCTGGTGGTTGGGGAAAATCAGAGTATCTGCAAGCACAACATTCTCTCTCCGTCCAGCAGCGAAGACAATGACTTCAGCGATATCGTCTGGAGTGAGAGGTTCACATCCACTGTGTATTGTCAGCAGCACACCAGGTAAGAATATAATGGAACACGTACGCATAAACTGCATCAGCCTTGGATTTATCACCATAAAACCGAACAACAGAAAAGTTCTGAAGATGTTAGTATGCTTCCACTTTGAAGGTCCTGCCTCTAAACTCACAGTCTCAACCTGGCCAGGATCAATCTCAATAATCCTGATCCGTGTAGAAACCAATTCCTTTCTCAAGGAATCTGTAAAGCTTCTAATTGCAGCCTTTGTGGCACAATATATGCTTCCACCAATATAAGGTTCTCGTCCCGCAATACTTCCAATATTGATGATATCTCCAGCTCCACCATCAGCTCTCTTCTTGAATATAGGCAGCACAGCTTGTGTCATATTGATCAAGCCAGTTACGTTGGTCGCAAACATAATGTTAAGGTCTTCTTCAGCGATTTCCGGTGCTTTAGCAACGCCCTTCACAAGACCTCTGTATATCATTAGCCCTTTGCCCCCAAGCCCGGAATCTGGCAACCTACGCATTGTTGACTAGAACATCAATCTCCCTCCACTCCTCTGGCAGTTTGCCCACGAAGCTTCTGACCTCATCAGGAGAGCTAACATCTAACTGGAACGGGAGAACCTTCACTCCATCTCCAACGTCCTTTTGTATTTCCGCAGCAACCTCCTTCAGGGTATCAATTCGTCTCGCCGTCAAGATCAACCGCAAATTCTTAGGCGCTGTTCGCGCAAACTCAACAGCTGTGCTTCTGCCGATGCCAGAAGAAGCTCCGGTAATCAGGATGGTTTTGCCTTCGAGGCGTTTGGACATTGCAGAGGAAGCCATAGCTCGGATGTGTGAAGCTGGAATAGGGAACTGACGGAAGCTTTTAAGGGCTGAAATTGTGCGGTAGAATTGCGTGCTAGTATGGAGGAATGGCATGCGTGATGGTGTTGTATGGGAGAGAAGAGTGGGATGGCTGATTGAGCTTCTTCTTGTGGAGTGAGTTGTGGTTTGGACTTTTGGTGGTGGTTTAACCCCGCCAGGCGATGACGGAGATTCGGCTGGCAGGGCGACGACATCCCGACATCATTCCGAAAATGTCTTGGATTAAATATAATCTCTATTGATCTTATTCAAATGCTCTTAGTCAATACTGTTTTAGTAAATCATTATTTTCTTTTGATTCTCATCTCGTGCTAGTGCAATGAGGTGAACAGCGCTGTGATAGTGGAAGATGTATGTGTGAAAGTTATGGTGTTGATGATGCTGTTGCCCATTTTTGTTAGTATTGTGCTATCTATCATGTGTATTTGAATATGCTTGAATTAAATTTGGTCATTTCACTTTTGTATGTCTGTTTGTGGTAGTCTGATGTCCACCTGCTCGCCCTAGATGAAGGGATATCCTGGATCCATCTCTCTTATGCATAGATCTTCGTGTTAGTAAAATATTTATGCTGAGATGTAAAGCCACCCCTAAGTTATATGACGGTTAGAGCATACCAATTCATCTTGGGGAAGGTAGAACGCGGATAGTATGTAGTCATTGTTGCCTTACGCATGCCTCGATATTATGATGAAAGATCGTCTATCGCTGTTTGCGGAATCAAAAGAAACTTTTATCTCCAGGTTCGACAAGCAAGAACTTTAACGAGTGCGGCCCTGAAGCTTCTTTATAGCTCGGCCGCCAGTGTTAATTGTGAATCCAATATAAATTGCCAGCTATGCTCATATGAAGATGTTGTATTTTCTGGCTAGAAGTTGGATCGATTGATTCATTCCATGAGTTGCAAATCCCTCGTAAATTTCATATCTTAAACCATCTCTTGTGGTAGAGCTGTGCTTCTTTCATGATGGTTTCGTGAAAGAACTCTTTGTCTTAGATTGCATTAATTCCCCAGAAATTTGAGTCTTGACCTGTTCCTCGGATCTGTAGCAAAGTATCGTGAAGGGAATTATCTTTGACTAAAACGGATTATTTGTAAAGAAAACTCAGAAACATCTGATTAGATCGAAGAGGTGCCAATTATTACCAAGTATGGAAAACTCCAAACAGGCAGGGCCAAATGATCCCAGATTTCTCGAATGGTTTAATGACCTCGAAGATAAACATCGAACAAAATGGGTTTATTCATTGTGTCGCCATGTATGGCAAAATATCAGTTATGCCGAGTTTGAATTGTGGTTCGACAATAATGCGCAAGATCTTTATCGACGGGCAGCCGATCTCGAGCAATCTGAAATGTCTGAATTAGATGCCTCTAGTTTCCAACCATTCAGTCCCCCAGGACGGCTTCCCCTTGGATTTCAAGAAATGTGGGACATGGAATCTCTATCAGATAGGACACTGGAGAACTGGAAGTGGATAAGAAGCACTGCAAACGCAACAACTTTCCAGCGTTTCATTATAGAGAATCCACCGTACAGAACTAGGTTTGAGGCACTTCAAGACCTACACATTAGGGAACATTATGCAGCACAAGGCAAGCAAGTTCCACGGCCTCAAATTGTGGGAGGTTGGCACAATTTCATAGATGAACTTCCAGCCAAAGCTGCAACAACAGAATTCTTGAACGAAGTGACAAACACCATTAGGAGAACTCGACATGTTCCTCCAGGTGTTTGGTGGGCAAACATAAATCCTATCCCCTCAACCCCGAATGCTTTTGTTGATGCCTTATGTTGGCGTTTCCTTGCAGAGGTCAATCATTATAGGTCCAGCCAGGAGTTATATCCTTTCCGTCATTCGACGTACTTAGGCATTCGCTTACCAAACAGATGGAGAGATTGGTGGGCCAATGCAGACACCAGCTATAGAACTTCGTATCTGTGGCGATATGCTATGGCAAATCTCGATAGAGATCCACAAGAAATGGTGCAGGCTCTTGAGAACGATATGCATTTTCGACAACTGGCATTCAGAGAAGAGGTAGAGCAGATTTCTGAACATGAGAATTTGGGTACTGCATCACAGCAACTTGGCACATATTACGAAAACTCCAACCACGGT
>Ga0247734_1000984_pt1 | contig 22895 bp, 19 predicted proteins | sample UWRJL103311B2_FD_180933 | JGI IMG/M metagenome (GOLD analysis project Ga0247734, IMG submission 180933) | Plant litter microbial communities from Arlington Agricultural Research Station in Wisconsin, United States - UWRJ-L103-311B-2 | ecosystem: Environmental > Terrestrial > Plant litter >... | reverse complement strand
CGGTTAGTATAATAAGTACTCATTGAAATTCAAAAAACTTTTTGAAAGCAAAATTGCTATAAGAGAGAAGCGCCGGTCCCGTTTTGGTTTGAATAAATAACTTTTCCGTAGTCAAAGGTTACACCAATAGCCGGGTCATTGCTAATAAGAAGAGAACCATCCATATCAACATAATCCAACAATGGGAGAAGGTGTGCAATGGCTGAAATTCCAACACTGCTTTCTGTCATACAACCTACCATCGTTTTCATTCCCAATTTCTTAGCTTTGGCAATCATACGTAGCGCAGGTGTAAGGCCACCGCATTTGGTCAATTTAATATTTACTCCGTGAAAAAGGTTCTGGCATTTAATTACATCACTTTCTACAATACAGCTTTCATCAGCAAGTACAGGCAATACACAATCTGTAAATACTTTTTTCATCCCTTCCACGTCATCGGCAGGCAGTGGCTGCTCAATAAATTCTACTCTCAGCTTCTTTAATTCCGGAGCAAAATTGATCGTTTGTTCCGCGGTCCAGGCACAATTAGCATCTACACGAAACTTTGCATCCGTATTTTTCCTAAGCTCTCTTACTATACGAAGGTCATCGTCGGTACCTAATTTTATTTTATAAATGGGCCATGGGAGTTCTTTCATCTTAGATACCATTTTTTCAATTGTATCGATTCCAATCGTGAAATTGGTCAGAGGATTATGATCCGGAATTAGCCCCCAGCTTTCATATAACTTTTTATTTTTTTTCTTTGCAAAAAGATCGTGGGCAGCTTCATCCAGCGCACATTGTGCAAAAGGGTTTGTCAGCAAAAGCGAATTTGTCTGATCCCATAAATCATCTGCTGAAATAAAATCCTGTTTTTCAACTATTGAACGAACTGTTTCCAGCGATTGAATCATGTTTTCAATCGTAGCACCGTAATAGGGATTCGAAGTAGCCTCACCAAAACCACTGTATTCCCCATCTTGTAACTCAACAATAAGTGTTGGCTGTACATCCCGGGAGTCGTGAGCAATAGTAAAAGTGTGTTTTAACCGAAGGTCAAAAGAATGAAAGATAATGTGCATGTCGTTGAGATTTAATTAGATAAATATCTGTTAATCCTGATAAGATATCTTTGCTGTTAATTGCGCATATCTAATCCCCATGATAATTTACTCCTCAATGTATTAAGAAAACTATCGTCCAGCATTTTGATCAAACGGGCGCGGAATTTTGCCTTACGGATTGTCAGTAATGTATTTTCATCTACTACACGTGAACGTGCATCCAAAGACACTAAAAAGTTGTTGCTCCGGCTTTTGACCTCTAATCTGATTACAGCGGTGTCTTCTACGACAAGTGGCCTTACATTAAGATTATGCGGACTTATTGGTGTAACGATGAAGTTTTGTGAATGAGGAACCAGTACCGGTCCGCCGCAGCTTAGTGAATAGCCTGTGGAGCCTGTTGGTGTTGAAATGATCAATCCATCTGCCCAGTAAGAATTCAGGAATTCATCATTCAGGTAAGTATGAACTGTAATCATGGAAGAAGAGTCAGTTTTAGTGATCGTAAAATCATTTAAACCAAAATTAAGTCCGTCAAACAGATCATGGTTATCTATTTCTACCAATGTTCTTTCGTCAATACGAAACTGGCCGTTATCCAGGGCTGAGATCATGTCCGAAATTCTTTCCGGAGAGACTGTTGCCAGAAAGCCTAAACGTCCCACATTAATACCTATTGTAGGTATTTGCCGGCTTCCTACATGAGAAATAGTTTCCAGCAAAGTACCATCTCCACCCATACTTACAGCCAGGCGGGCGTCGTAAAGCTCTTCTGGTTTGTCATAAACCAAAGTAGTTTTATGCTGTATATTGTTTTGATCAAGAAATGTCCGGAAAGGTTTGGACAATTGAACATCAATTTCCCGACTTGCCAGTTCGTTGAACATGCTTTCAATAAACGGTCGGGCGGACTCATTAAAATTGCGTCCGTGAATTGCTATTTTCATGAAAGAAAAAGTAAATCAGTCTTATTTCTTCCGAAAGATACGTGACAAAAGTGCCGATTCAAAAACGTATCAGCATTTACAGGTAAGAACAGAAATCAGGTAGCAAGATATCGCAGCAGCATGTCGAGCCTTTCCTGGTCTACACTTTCGATAGGATCATTAGCATGAGCCTCTTCAATTTCGTATCCAAAGCGTTCCAGTGTTGCAATAATAGGAGTAATATGAGTCCTGTTTAACTTTAAAGTTAGCAGGGATCCATTGAGAGGATGTGAAGATTCTGATGAAGAATAGTAAGTACTTAAAATCTTGGGTCCGTTAGATTCAATCAGACGGCATATTTCGGCAAGCGAATAATCACGTTCTGCAATTTTGAGAACAATTACAGCGCCCTTTTCCTGAACACCAAGTTCATTTACAAAGTTTTCAATCAGATCGCTAACTAAGATACTTCCTGCCACCGTTTTATCCCCGTGTACAACAGGAATAATTAATAGCCCAAATTGATTAACCATCCTTAACAGCTCATAAGGATGCTGATCTTCGGATGCAAAAATATCTTTATGCTGAATAATAACTTTTTCAAGCTGCTCATTAGCATCAGCAATGTCAAATAATATATCTTCTGAAACAATTCCTTTGTAAAGACCGGAGTCGGCCACAACCAACTGCCTGGTACGGAATTCATCCATCCAATCCAAAGCCGTACCTACTGAATCAGTAAGTTTCAGAACGGGGATCATAGGATTAATAAGCGTAGCTGCAAGCATATTAAAGATGTCGTTTTGCCGAATGTATAAAAAAACTACAGATGAGTCAAATTTTCATTTCAAAAGAATTCTTTAAAAACAGAGTACCGGATGGCTTCAAAAACTACTACTCAACCGGAATAGAAATATGTTTTTCTAAAAAGCTTTCTAATATAACGTTAAATTCATGCGGACGTTCCATCATTGGAGCATGGCAGCATTTATCTATGAAATGTAATTCTGAGTCTGCAATAAGACGATTAAACTCATAACCAACATGAGGCGGAGTTATTGTATCATTCAAACCCCAAACAAGTAAAGTAGGGACTTTAATTCCATGCAGGTCTTTTGCAAGATTATGACGCTGTGCAGATTTCGCAATTCCAACGATGCTCATACACTTTGGAATACTCGAAGTAATCTCAAATACTTCATCTATCAGTTCTTTTGTAGCAACCTGCGGATCGTAAAACGTGTAAGCGACTTTGTCACGTATATAATCATAACTCCCTCTTTTTGGAAACGAGCCGCCCATTGAGTTTTCAAAAAGCCCTGAACTACCAGTTAATACAAGTTTGAAAACATTTTCCTGATTTTTTAAAGTGTAAAGCAGTCCAATGTGTCCACCAAGTGAATTACCAATAACAGTTACGTTACTCAAACTTTTAAATGCTACGAATTCTTCCAGAAATGCAAGAAGTGCTTCCAGTCCTGCTTCACGCGGAGGTAATTCATAAATCGGTAACAATGGTATTATAACCCGATAACGATTTGAAAAATGATCAATAATGCCATCCCAATTGCTCAAAGCACCGAAAAGGCCATGCAAAAGCAATAACGTTTCGCCTTTTCCTTCGTCGATAAATTGAAAATTGCCTTCTGCATGTATTGGGTATTTCATTCTTTTGGAATTAGGGTTTTAATGTTCATTATTAATTTAAAAATGAAAAAGAGTTTAAATTCCGATTGTAATACACTCTAGAAATTACTGCACTATTTCGCTGTTATACAAAACTAGTTATTTTTTTTGATTGAAAAACGCCGCTTACGTAATAAACACAATTTTGTTATCTTGTAAATATTATATATTTAATCCAATAATTATAGAATTAACATAGAATGGTGCAATATTGTTCAATTGCAGGATTACTGTTAAACTATATATTTATATTAATTCAATAGGGTAAAACGGGTCATTTTCTGACTTAAATTAATTACGTATAGAATAAGTCCTGTTTTAAAGTGAAATGCAATAACTAAAATACAATTATGGATTACTGTAATTTGTAGAATACATATACGATTGGCAACTTATAATTAACTTATTTTTATTCAAATTAGAATTTTATTAGAATCGCTTTTTATATGGATTTACAATTAAAAGACAAAGTCATTATTGTCACCGGCGGAGCAAAAGGAATTGGGAAGGGAATTGTAGAAGTTCTTGCCGAAGAAGGTGCCATACCGGTTATTATTGGTAGAAATGAGCACGATAATTTAGAGACGATTGCAGAATTAGAAAAGCAAGGATTGACAGCATTTCAGGTAGCAGGAGAATTATCCAAACCGGAGGAATGTGAAAAAGTGGTCAAATCAGTTCTTGATTTATTTGGCCGCATTGAAGGTGTTGTGAATAATGCAGGAGTAAATGACGGAGTCGGTCTGGAAAATGGCAGTTATGAGAAGTTTGTCCAGAGCTTGCATAGTAACCTGATCCATTATTATCTGATCGTGCATTATGCTTTGCCGGAATTAAAGAAGTCAAAGGGTGCCATATTAAATATTGGTTCAAAAACGGCCGAAACCGGTCAGGGCGGAACATCTGCTTATGCTGCTGCTAACGGCGGAAGAAATGCCCTAACGCGCGAATGGGCGGTTGAATTATTACCTTATGGTATACGTGTAAACGCAATAATTGTGGCCGAGTGTTTTACACCTCTGTATGAAAAATGGATTGCAACATTACCAAATCCGAAAGAAAAATTAGCTTCTATTGTAAGTAAAATTCCGTTGGAAAACAGAATGACAACAGCTGAGGAAATTGCTAATATGACGGCTTTTTTACTTTCACCCTGTTCCAGCCACACAACCGGACAGCTTATTCATGTTGATGGTGGATACGTACATTTAGACCGTGCTATTTCTGAATAATTATCAGCAAAAACATTGCTAGAAGCGAATTTGGGCTGCATATAGAACGTTTTTGCTATATTATTGTCTGATAATATATTTTTTAGAATTGATGAAAGCTGATCGGATGTTGCAGTTTCCAGTGCTTCACTTAGCAATGCAATTTTTAAATGTACGTCCGTTTTATACACTGTTTCAAAACGAGCAATACTTATTTTAGGGTGATGTGTAGGCAGTAATTTCTCTTCGTCAAATAATAAATTCTCATGAAGTTTTTCACCATTTTTTAAGCCAGTGAACACAATTCTGATATCCTTGGCTATGGTTGATTTTTCAATCATCCTTTTGGCAAGATCATAAATGAAAATTGGCAAACCCATATCAAAAACTAATATTTCGCCGCCTTTGCCAATTGCCGCAGCTTGCAACACGAGTTGCGCAGCTTCAAAATGGCTCATAAAATAACGGGTAGCATTTAAACTTGTAACTGTAACCGGACCACCTTTTTTTATCTGCTCGTTAAATATGGAATAAACTGAACCGGTGGACCCCAGGACATTTCCAAATCTGGTAATAATAAATTGTGTAATTGATTGAGAATCATCATTAAGACTTAGTACATAAAGTTCTCCCATTCGTTTTGAAACTCCCATGTTGCTAAATGGATTCACGGCTTTGTCAGTAGAGATAAAGACAAATTTTTCAACATGATTTTGAAGAGATAGATCTGCAATAATTTTGGTGCCAATTACATTATTTTTTATTGCCTCAGAAGGATAATCTTCCAATAGAGAAACATGTTTGTAAGCTGCGGCATGGAAAACAATCTGAGGTTTGAAGTCATTAAAAATAGCTGACATTCTGGTTGAATCGGTAATATTACCTAATTCAAATTCAATATTAGGATATGTATCAAATTCAGATTTGAGCTCATATATTCCTAATTCCCATTGATCAATCAGGCACAGTTGACTTGGATTATAGGAAATGATTTGTCGTACCAATTCTCTGCCAATTGATCCGGCAGCTCCTGTTACTAAAATTTTTTGATTGAAGATCTGGTTATGAATATGCTCTCTATTCAGGATAATTTCTTTCCGGCCAAGCAAATACTCCGTGTCTGTTTCCATGTTTGACTACTGTCAAAAGTGTATAATTTAATAGTAAAAATCTCAGTTAATTTATAACCGAAAGAATTTGCTATTTAACATTATACGTGATTATGGAGATAAGTAACAAAAAAAGCTACACCGGAGTATAGCTTTCTTGTCATTTAATTTTAAAAATTATGTCAGAATTGTCATTGGACAAGTCCTTCAAAAAGACTTGGAACAAGGCCGAATAATATTGTCAGGAATGTAGCCAGTAATAAAATTACCTGATAAAAAGGGGCTACACGTATTTTGGCAAGATTTCCTTCACGCATGTAGGAGGAAATAATAACCCGGAAATAATAATAAATACCGACTGTGGACATTAATATTGCAACAACTGTAATCCAGATAATACCTCTGTCCGCAGCACTAGTGAATACGAAAAATTTCCCCCAGAAACCAGCTGTTAACGGAATTCCTGCCAATGATAACATTGATACAGTTAATACAAATGCGAGTAAAGGATTATTTTTTGCAAGACCATTAAATGCTTCGTAGCGTTCATCTGGCTGGCCTTCAATAGTTTTTTCCTTAGAAACCAGCATTAATATTCCAAATGCACAAATGGTAGATAATGAGTAAGCCATGGAATAAAACACAATGGCATTTTCAGTAGGTTTCGATAAAGCAGTAATGGCGATTAAGAGATATCCGGCGTGGGAAATACCCGAATAAGCCAGCATCCTTTTGAAGCTGTTTTGGCTGGTTGCACCAATGTTTCCAACCATCAGCGTAAGAACTGCAATTGCGGCGATGACGATCCACCAAAAACTGTATATGCCTGTAAATGAATGATTCAATAATCTATAAATAGCAGCAAAACCAGCAGTTTTTACAATAGTAGACATAAATGCCGTAAAAAGTGTAGGAGCTCCTTCGTAAACGTCAGGCGTCCAGAAATGGAATGGAGCAGCTGAAACTTTAAATAACATACCAATTAACAACAGTAATAATCCTGCATATAGGATATAAGATGGCATGGCAGCATGTGCTGTTGTCACATAACCTTGTATGCCAGACAGATTAAAAGAACCTGTGGCGCCGTAAATCAAGGCCATTCCAAACAACATAAAACCAGTAGCAAAGGAACCCATTAAAAAGTATTTAAGGGCGGCTTCATTGGAACGCAAATTACGCTTATTACTTCCGGTCAGCACATATAATGCTACAGACAGAATTTCTACACCCAGGAATAAAATGATCAGATGTTCAAAGCCGACCATCATAATGGCTCCAACTAACGAAAATAACATCAATCCAAAATATTCTGCCGGCTCAGAATCCGGATTATCCAGGAAACCGCCGGAAATAGCAAAAATCATGAAAGCAGATACTAACACAATTCCGTTGAATGCCAAAGTAAGGTTATCAACCCTGAACATATCATAAAAATAGAGCAGTGGTCCCTTATTCCATTCATAAAAATTTCCCACCATAGAAATGGCAAGAAAGAGTAACGTCATGGGCAGGAGAATATTCTTAGATTTCGAGAACCCTAAAAAGAGCGCTGCAATTCCAAAAATTGACAACAATACAATGGGATACATATATTACTTATTATCGTTTATCACTTAAAATAGCTGTTGGCTTTTAGCGATTAGCTGTTAGCAAAATAGCTGTAATTGATTTGCTACTATTGAATTAATTAATTCGTTATGATCTGTAAGATCTGATTCACAGCAGGTTCTGAGATTTTAAGGAATGTATTTGGATAAATACCAATCCAGAAAACCATGATCACCAGCGGCAGAAGCACAGCACGTTCACTCATTGTCAGATCCATAAATCCTTCTGCCCAGGTTGACTTAGGTCCGAACATGGATTTTTGATATAGGCGTAACATATAAACCGAACCTAAAATAATAGTTAACCCTGCAATAGCGCCGAGCCAGGAATTGTAACTGAAAACACTGGATAAAAGGAGAAATTCTCCTACAAAACCATTGGTAAGCGGTAATGCTACACTTCCCAGAAGCAGAATCATAAAGTAAATACTGAACTGCGGAGAACTTTGTGAAATTCCTCCAAGCTGATCCAGATTACGTGTTTTTGTCCGTGAATAAATAAGGTCAACGATATAAAACAAGCCGACTACATTGATTCCGTGAGCCAGCATCTGAACTAACGCTCCCTGCATGCCATTGGCAGATGATGAAAAAACACCGGCAGACATTAATCCCACGTGAGCAAATGAAGAATAAGCAATAAGCCGTTTCATATCACGCTGCTGAATGGCGATAATGGATCCATAAATAATACCGATAACCGAAAGTATTACCGCCAGAAACCCCCATGCATCAACGCCCAACGGAACAATAGGAAGCAATAAACGAATCAAACCGTAAACACCCATTTTTAACATAATACCTGAAAGTAACATTGTCGCTTGTGTAGGCGATTCTGTATAAGTGTCAGGCTGCCATGTATGAAATGGAAACAAAGGCATTTTGATAGCAAAGGCAATAAAGAATGCCCAGAATATAAATCCTTGTGCCTGAGCACTTAATTGCAGATTGTAAAAGGCTGTAAGTTCAGAAGTATGCGTTCCTGGTGTTTTGTAGTAAAGAAACACCAACGCTACCAGCATAAACAAGCTACCAAACATGGTATAAATAAAGAACTTGAAAGTAACCTTGGCTCTGTTTTCTCCACCCCAGACTGCTGCCAGAAAGTAAACCGGTATAAGCGCAGCTTCGAAGAAAAGGTAAAAGAGAAAAGCATCTGTTGAAGTAAAAACTCCAATTAATGCCGCCTCCATAAACAGGATCAGCGAATAAAAAGTCGGGCTGTTTTTATAATCATGGCCAAAGGCTGAAAGTATAATAAGAGGAGTCAGAAATGTAGTCAGGATCACCAATATCAGACTGATTCCATCAATTCCAGCGGCGAAAGAAATACCGGCAGAAGCAATCCAGTTGTATTTAAAACCAAACTGAGAACCACCTGAAGGGTCAAACTGAGCCCAGACTGCAACAGCAAGCCCAAGTTCCGCCAATCCTCCGATCAGTGCTACCTGTTTGGCCAAACGGGCACCGGTAGCCAGTGTAAGAACAGCGGCTGCAATTGGTAAAAGTATTAAAAGAAGAGTAAGCATATTTTCAAGTCAGCGGTCAGCAATAATATGGTGAACGGGTTATGTCAATAAATCAAAGTAACAGCTTCCAAAATAAGATAGCCACAATTCCCAAAACCATGGCAAATACATAATCTCCTGTCGAACCGGTTTGTGTTTTGCGCAATAATCCTGCTAAAAAATTTATCAGGCGGGCAGTACCATTTACGAATAAATCAATAAAGAATTCTCCGAAACTGTAAAATGCATTGGAGAGCGTTTTAGTAGATTTTACAAATACATTGTCATATAGCTCATCGACGTAATATTTGTTATAAATAACATTTTGCAATGCTGATTTTTCTTCCGAATCCGGTGCAGGAACCAAGGCTTTTTGAATATACATTACGTAAGCTGCGATGGCTGCAATAAGCGCTACACCAACGGAAACGGCCATTAAAATGTATTCTTCAGAATGTGATAAAGTAGTAGCAAGAAATGCGGAAGGATTGGCCTGGCGGGCACCATCATATAACGGGCTCATAAATTCAGCCAGACGATGTGATCCGTGTAACGCTTCGGGAACACCGATAAACCCACCAACTGCGGATAAAACTGCCAAAACAATTAATGGAATTGTCATGGATGCCGGTGATTCGTGCAAGTGATGTTCCTGCTCGTGTGTGCCTCTGAATTTCCCAAAGAAAGTAAGGAATAACAAACGGAACATATAGAATGAGGTCATAAGCGAACCAAGTACCCCGATTACCCAAAGTAATTTGTTGTGTTCAAATACATGTGCAAGAATTTCATCTTTTGAGAAGAAACCGGAGAAAGGAGGTAAGCCGGCGATGGCCCATGTTGCAATAAAGAATGTCAGAAAAGTAACAGGTAATTTTTTTCTTAAACCACCCATATTCCTGATATCCTGCTCGTCGGACATAGCATGAATAACACTACCCGCGCCTAAGAACAATAATGCTTTAAAAAATGCGTGGGTAATTACGTGGAACATAGAAGCAGAATAAGCCATTGCTCCTAAACCCATAAACATATAACCAAGCTGGCTGACGGTAGAATAAGCCAGTACTTTTTTGATATCGTTTTGTAAAAGTCCGATCGAAGCAGCGAACAATGCAGTTGCTCCTCCAATTATTCCAACAATTTCCAATGTGGAAGGAGCCAGAGAATAGAGCACGTTGGAACGAATTACCATGTAAATTCCGGCAGTAACCATGGTTGCTGCGTGAATCAGAGCTGAAACTGGTGTTGGACCAGCCATTGCATCAGGTAACCATGTATAAAGTGGTATCTGAGCCGATTTTCCCATTGCTCCAATAAACAGGAATAATGTGATTGTGATAATAATAGGATCACCTACCTGAAAAGAAGAAGCTTTGCTAAATACTTCCAGGTATTCAACTGAACCGAATGTTGTGATGATTGTAAAAATTCCCAATAGAAAACCTAAATCACCCACGCGGTTCATAATGAACGCCTTACGAGCGGCATTGTTGAAACTTGTATTTTTATTCCAGAACCCTATAAGCAGATAAGAGCATAATCCTACACCTTCCCAGCCAATAAACATGATTACATAATTGGATCCTAAAACGAGTAGCAACATGAAAAACAAAAACAGGTTCAGATAAGCAAAAAACTTACCAAAACCCGCGTCATGATGCATGTATCCAATAGAATAAATATGAATCAGCGAACCTACTCCGGTAATGATCATTAACATCAGCAGAGATAACTGATCCACCTGAAAGGAGAAGGGAATGTTGAGACTTCCAACTGTGATCCAGTCAAAAAGCGGTATAATAATGGGTTGGCTGCCACCTGCAAGAAATGCACTAAAAGTCAGCAGCGACAAAACAAAACTTCCCACAACAGTAAGAGAACCAATAATTCCAACAGCACCTTTCGGCAAATGTGGAAAACCGAGTCCGTTGATCAGGAACCCGATAAGAGGCAGTAATGGAATAAGGACTAGTAATAATGGAGACATGTCTTTATTTAAACTTTTATAAATTATTCGTTTTGAGTGACCAGATCATATTAGAACCCTACCACTTCAGTTTATTCAAAAAGCCGATATCTGTATTACGCGTATTCCGGTATATCATTACGATAATCGCCAATCCAACGGCTACTTCCGCAGCAGCAACGGCCATAATAAAAAACACAAACACCTGACCTGATGAATCGGACCGGTAAGATGAAAATGCGATTAAAAGCAGATTCGCTGCATTAAGCATTAATTCAACAGACATAAAAATAACAATGGCATTTCGACGTGTGAGTACGCCAATAATGCCAATAACGAAAAGTAATGTACTGAGTATGAGATAATGCTGAAGCGGAATATTCTGAATAACCTCTGGTATATTAATCTCTGGCGAAATAGGATTTGGAATCATAGCAGATAACCTTAATAGGTATTCGGATTAACTAAATTGTTGTTTTTCATTGTTTTGAGCCATGCATATTTTGTCTCACTCAAAGCCTCCTTATGGAATTCAGGCAAAAATAGGCATAAATACCGCTTACTGCCAACTGTAAATTACATACTTCATTTATCGCTGCGTAAAAGCACGCAATTTTATTTCCGTAAGCCTCCGTTTTGTGTCAAGAGGAAATTCTGCTTTCATGATCCAATCATAAAAAGATGGTTCGTTTTTCAGAACATCCACAACCTTTTTTCCATTGTGTTTTCCAAAGTTAAAAACTTCTTCGCCTTTATCGTTGAAAACCATACGGCCTGCAAAATCAATTATTTTGGAAGCTGTCAGTTCATGCAAAGCAGCCACATCATTTTTAACCGGTTCGGATTCGTTGCCATGTGCATCAATTACTTTAACGCCTTGATATTTAGCAATTTGACCTTGTAAAACTTCGAAAGTGGCAATGGTGTCTGCCTCTGCACTGTGCGCATCTATCAGAGTTTTACCACAATAAAACTTGTATGCTGCAGCCAGATTACGCGGTTCCATCATGTGATAAATCCGTTGTGCATCCACGGCACGTCTGTTTTTAACATCAAAGTCTACTCCGGCCCTTAAAAATTCTTCAACCAGCATTGGAATATCAAAACGGTTGCTGTTAAAACCTGCCAGATCACATCCTTCCAGAAAAGCAGCAATATTTTTTGCAAGTCCTTTAAATGGCGGACAATCTTTCACATCCTCATCATAAATACCATGTATAAGGCTGCTTTCCAGCGGAATGGGCATTTCCGGGTTTACCCTGCGGGTACGTATTTCTGTTTCACCATTAGGCAAAGCCTTCACCACAGATATTTCGACGATACGATCGCGTGCAATATTCACTCCGGTGGTTTCAAGATCAAAAAAAGCGAGTGGCTTTTTCAGATGAAGCGTATGCATAAGGCAATCTTATTTTAGGTTTGTGGGGCGAAGTTACGGTTTACATGCATATAGCCCAAAATAAGAGGTCAGTTTCAAATTGCAGCATTGTTTTTTATATTGATTCTAAATTCCGTGTTTCCTAATTATTCCATCCAGGCATAAGATTTGGTAACTGCTTTTTTCCATCCTTTATGCAATTCTTCTCTTTTGGCCTGATCCATATTAGGGTTCCAAGTGTGTGCTATGGCCCAATTTTTCTTCAATTCATCCGTATTTTTCCAATAGCCGACAGCCAGTCCGGCAGCGTAAGCAGCACCAAGCGCAGTAGTTTCAGCAACCGCTGGTGATACCACCTGTGTATTCAGCATATCGGATTGGAATTGCATCAAAAGCTGGTTCAATACCATTCCGCCGTCCACACGCAAAGAAGAAAGTTTTATTCCTGAATCCTGCTCCATGGCGTGCACCACATCCAGAGTCTGATAAGCAGTAGCTTCTAAAACCGCTCTGGCAATGTGACCTTTATTTACGTAGCGGGTCAGTCCTGCAATGATTCCGCGTGCATCGTTTCGCCAGTAAGGTGCATATAATCCTGAAAATGCAGGTACAAAATAAGCGCCTCCGTTATCTTCTACTGTCAGAGCCAGTTTTTCAATATCGCTGCTTTTTTTGATCAAACCCATATTATCACGTACCCATTGTACCAAAGCGCCGGTAACAGCCACACTACCTTCCAGTGCATATTGAACAGGTTGGTTGCCAAACTGATAAGCGATGGTAGTAAGAAGTCCATTTTCAGACATTTTTATTTCGCTGCCTGTATTCATGACTAAAAAACAACCAGTTCCATAAGTATTTTTTGCCATTCCTGGTTCAAAGCATGTTTGTCCAACCAATGCAGCGTGCTGATCACCCAAATCACCTGCTACCGGAACACCCGGCAAAACTTCATTGGTAACATATCCATATATCTCACTGCTGCTTTTAATTACCGGAAGCATTTTTGCCGGAATGTCATAAGCAGTCAGCATATCCTGATCCCAGTTTAATGTATAAAGATTCATCAATTGCGTCCGGCTTGCATTTGTTACATCGGTAACATGTATTCCGCCATGCACGCCGCCGGTCAGGTGCCAGATCAGAAATGTGTCGATATTTCCAAAAATAGCCTCGCCTTTTTCCGCGTCTGCACGTAAGCCATCAACGTTTTCTAAAAGCCACCTTAATTTTAATCCACTGAAATAAGTTGAAACCGGCAAACCTGTTTTATCCCTGAACTGGTTTAAACCACCTTCTTTTTCATATTTTGCTACTAATTCCGTAGTTCTGGTATCTTGCCAAACCAAAGCATTATAATAAGGAAGACCTGTACGTTTATTCCATACAACCGTTGTTTCGCGCTGATTCGTAATTCCTATTGCTGCAATGTCGGCAGCGGTAGCCGATGCTTTAATTCGAGCCACTGCAATTACTTCCAGTGTATTTTTCCAGATTTCGTCCGGATTATGTTCCATCCAGCCCGGATGAGGATAGATTTGTTCGTGTTCTTTTTGTCCTACGGAAACGATATTTCCCTGATGATCAAATAAAATGCAACGTGTACTGGTTGTTCCCTGATCAATGGCAGCAATATATTTTGACATAATAGTATTATGATTGGCTTATTTTGCAATAAAGGAGGTAAATAGGGAAATTTCCTTGGTTTCGACAAATGAATCACCGGATTTGTGAAATGTGGCGGAAATCTGAATCGGTATTATAGAAATGTTACATGCCTAAAGGCATTTAATGACTTCTTATATTGGGTTACTGAAATAATCGCGTAGCGATGTAAGATCGGCGACCCGCGGCGGTAGCAAAGAAATCAATAAACAAAAACACAAATTCAGTAGGGATGAAATTCAGAATACGTTTTAACTGGCTATCCAGGCAAAAATAATTTTTTCATCAAATTGTCATTAGCTTTGAAAAGCAATTCAAAAATATGACCCTGACTTTCCAAAAATTCCTGCCAAATACCAGAATAAAAAAACTTATCTGGATATTGGCCGGTTTAATATTTTCCTTTTTAATACTCGATTTCCTATTTCCATTCCAGCCGAATGTTCAATATTCAACCCAAATTCTTGCCAAAGACGGTACAGTTATCCACGCTTTTTTAAGCAAAGATGATAAGTGGAGGCTTTATACAAATAGTAAGGAAATTACTCCTCTTTTGCGTAAAACGCTGATTTATAAAGAAGACCAATATTTTTATTTTCATCCCGGTATTAATCCGTTTGCTATTGGAAGAGCAACTATCCGAAATATTTTTACAGGAAGACGTACATCCGGCGCATCCACAATTACCATGCAGGTAGTTCGTTTGCTTGATCCAAAAAGACGGACTTATGTCAATAAAATAGCAGAAGCATTTCGGGCGGTACAACTGGAATTACATTTTTCGAAAGATGAAATTCTGCAATTGTATTTGAATCTGGTTCCTTATGGCGGAAATATAGAGGGAATAAAAGCCGCTTCTTTATTATATTTTGGTAAACCACCTGAGCTATTAAGTCTTGCAGAAATTACAGCATTGACAATTGTTCCTAACCGTCCGTCGAGTTTGCGGCCGGGAACACGTAATGATGAATTGAAACTGGCAAGAAACGTATGGTTGAACCGGTTTCAAAAAGAAGAATTGTTTGAAAATAATATTATTAATGACGCATTAAATGAACCTCTGTTTGTGAAAAGATTAAGGTCTCCACAGTTGGCTCCGCATTTGTCATTAAGATTACAAAAAGATTTCCCAAATCAGCCGGTAATCCAGTCTGCATTAAAAATCCAATTACAGCTGCAAATTGAAGAGCAGGTAAAAAATTATATCAACAGACTTCAAACCAATAATATTCACAATGCAGCAGTAATGGTTGTCAATAATGAAACCATGGAGGTGGAAGCTTATGTCGGGTCAGCTGATTTTAATAATCCTTACGATGGAGGACAAGTCGATGGAATCCGGGCAATCCGCTCTCCGGGCAGTACTTTAAAACCTTTGTTATATGCAACTGCTTTTGACAAAGGGATTATCACACCAAAAACTGTCCTGAATGATGTTCCGGGAAACTTTGCAGGTTATGAACCTGAAAATTTTGATCAGCATTTTAATGGGCCGGTAACGATTGAGTTTGCATTAGCGAATTCATTGAACATTCCGGCTGTGAAAACTCTAAAAGAAGTAAGCACACCGACATTAATCGGACAACTAAAAAAAACAGGCTTTCAAACAATTAAAAAACAGGAAAAGGATCTCGGACTTTCCATGATTTTGGGTGGATGCGGAGTCACATTAGAAGAACTCACCCGACTTTTTGCCGCTTTTGCAAATGAGGGGAATTTTAGATCGTTAAACTATACAACCGAAAAAGTTAATAAAAAGGGAACAGCCATTGTCTCAAAGGAAGCATCCTATTTATTGACAAACATTTTGACACAAGTTACCCGTCCAGATTTGCCAAGCAATTTTGATAATACCTATCATTTGCCACGCATTGCATGGAAAACCGGAACTTCTTATGGAAAACGGGATGCCTGGAGTATTGGTTATAACAAGCGGTATACAGTTGGAGTTTGGGTTGGAAATTTTTCCGGCGAAGGTGTTCCTGAATTAAGTGGAGCCAATACGGCCACACCACTATTATTCTCCATTTTTAATGCGCTTGATTACAATTCACCTAAGGGTTGGTATGCTATTCCGCCTAATGTAACACTCAGGAAAGTTTGTGCAGTGAGCGGTGATATTCCGGCTGAATTTTGTGATCATCAAATTACTGATTATTACATCATGGGTGTTTCGGCTTATCGAAAATGTCAGCACATGCGGTATGTTTTCACTGATCCGTTGGCAAAAATATCTTACTGTACCTATTGTTTACCTGATGAAGGGTATGAAAAAAATACTTATCCTAATCTTGCTCCGGAGCTAATCGCATACTATGAACTTCAAAAAATTCCTTACCAAAAATTGCCGCCGCATAATCCAAAATGTGAACGCGTTTTTCATGATGGAGCACCGTTAATTGTGAGCCCAAATGAAGGAAGCGAGTACTATATTAGAAGAGAGGAACCGCAACAAATACAGCTCGCATGTCAGGCAGCAAATGATGTACAGGAAGTTTTTTGGTATATTAATGATAAGCTCATCAAAAAATCCAGTCCAAACGAACCCGTTTTTATCAGTCCGCCGTTTGGACGTGTGAAGATATCATGCAGTGACGATAAGGGAAGAAATACGAATGTGTGGATTATTGTGAAAAGGATGTGAAAAAAAAGAGAAGAAAAAGGTTTCACGGCGGCCGCTGCCGTGAAACCTTTTTTACACTCCAGCCTCACCTTCCTGAAACAAAACCTGAATCAATGTTTGTCCAACCGCTTTTAAAGTTTTTGGGTCAATATTTTCCATGGTATCATTCGTCGTATGCCAGTCTTTGAAAAATGTCTGACTCAAATTATTCGGCTGCATGTGAATAATATCGATCATCGGTATTTTCGCAGTTTCGTTAACCGGAACATGGTCATCCGTAATAGCGGAACCCCGCTGATCAATAAAATAATTGCCGTAACCAAGCTGACCTGCAATGTCCCAAACTTCTTTAACTACACTTTCAGCCATTTGAACTGAATATCCTTCTTTTGGAAATGTAGCACCTTTTGCTCCGGCCATATCCAGCAATACACCGAAATATGCCGTATAATTTGGAATATGTTTATTGGCTGCCCAATGCTGCGAACCCAGACAATATCCACTGAATTTATCGGTTGCTTTATCTGAATTTCCCCAGTCTTCTGCATCAAAAAAGATAATATCTACACCTAAATCCAGCTTTTTGTCCAACGAAATTGTCCGGGCAATTTCCAGTAAAATGCCCACGCCGCTTGCTCCGTCATTGGCAGCTGGCACTGGTTTGGTTTTATAAAGTGAATCCTGATCAGCAAAAGGACGGGAATCCCAATGAGAAGTCAGGAGAATTCTTTTTGTTGCTTTGGGATTAAAATTGCCAATAATATTTCTGGCATTCAGCTTTTTGCCGTCATAAGTTGTAGCAATGAAATCCTGCTCAGTAACCTGCCAGCCATATTTTGTAAGAGAATTTACCAGATAATCCCCACACAATTTATGTGCAGGAGTATTGGGTACTCTCGGGCCAAAATCAACTTGTTTTTTTACAAACTGATAAGCAGAATCTGCATTAAAAGCTGGACTGGTTACCAATTTTATTACCTGATTTTCAGTTGTATTTTCCTGGCTGGTTTTGGTTTTACAACCATTCATTGACAAAATGGTAATCAATAAAATGATTAATTTATTGATAAAGAATCTATTCCTATGAAATCGCATTTTCTGGTTTTGTATCATCATGTTCATTAAATCCGTCATTTTGCTGACAGAAATATTATTCTTCATAAGCCCAGTCGATGCGAAGTTTTGTATCATGAATCGCCAAACCTTGTTTTTTGAAATAAGACCGGATTTCGTCTACTTTTTCGTAATTCCTGACCATTTTATATTCCCTGTACAAATTAAGCATGCCATCCAAAACAGCATTTCCCTGGCTTAATTCTTCTTTCAGACCTAGTACATCTTCAAAGAAAACGACGAATTTTTGTTTTAATTCATTAAAAACTTCTTCTCCCAAAGCACCCGGATCAAGTTGTCCCAGGTTGAGCATATTAATGTATTTTACAAGATTAAAAAGATTAGCAAATCCAACTGCCGTGTTCAGGTCGTCATTCATTGCATCATAAAAACCCTGGATTGATTTTTCAATATCGGCTTTTTTAGTTTCGTCATGCACCGTTTCAGGATTTCCTGTATAAGTCATCCGTTTTATAATCCTGATCGCATTCGCCAGTTTTTTATATCCTTTGTGAGCAGCTTTAAGTGCGTCATTGGAAAAATCAAGGGTACTGCGGTATTGACTTTGCAGCATAAAAAAGCGCACGGTCATCGGACTGTAAGCCTGTTCAAGCAATTCGTGATTTCCGGAAAATAATTCAGCCGGCAAAAACGAATTGTTTAAAGACTTAGACATTTTTTGTCCGTTGACAGTCAGCATATTAGTATGCATCCAATATCTTACCGGCTCAATATTGGTCAGCGCTTTTCCCTGTGCAATTTCACATTCATGATGAGGAAATTTTAAGTCCATACCACCGCCATGAATATCAAATTGTTTTCCTAAATATTTGGCACTCATGCAGGTACATTCCAAATGCCATCCCGGAAACCCGCGGCTCCATGGAGAATCCCATTGCATGATATGTTCAGGACTGGCTTTTTTCCAAAGTGCAAAATCCAGCGGATTCAGTTTTTCAGCCTGTCCATCCAGATCACGTGTTTCGTTCAGCAGATCTTCAATGATCCGGCCTGAAAGTTTACCGTAATTATTTCCTTCCGCCTGATATTTAGTAATATCAAAATAAACCGAACCGTTTGATTCATAAGCCATTCCTTTATCAATTAATGACTGGACCGCTTCGATTTGCTCAATTAAATGTCCCGTTGCAGTTGGCTCAATACTTGGAGGCAGCAGATTGAAAATAGCAGAAACATCATGAAAATCATTGGTATATCGCTGAACAATTTCCATTGGCTCAAGCTTTTGCAATTTTGCCATCTTACCAATTTTATCTTCCCCAACTTCTCCATCTCCCACAAGGTGGCCAACGTCCGTAATATTGCGGACGTAACGAACTTTGTACCCAATATGAGTCAGATAACGAAACAGGATATCAAATGAAAGAAAAGTGCGGATATTCCCTAAATGGACATTATTATAAACCGTCGGACCGCAAACGTACATGCCTACGTAAGGCGCTGCAAGTGGTACAAATAAATCTTTTTTACGAGAAAGCGTATTGAATATTCTAAGGGGCTGATAAGTTGCGTCGGCCATGTATTTTTACTTTATTTTAAGATCAAATTTGGGTAAATTCTTATTGCTTTAAATACCCTTTCAACAATATTGCTTTTTCATTTTGTATGATTTGTAAGTCTGTTTTCAACCCAACCAATTATTTTTTCTGCTTCTTCCATACCGATTTTAGCCAATTTTGCACTTTGAGCGCCATCATAACCCATGGCTAAATGTAGTATTTCATACGCAGTAGCAAAATCGGAAGTTACTTTTTTATCAAGTCCGGATAATTCCTTTTGATACCACTCTACACTTTTTCTGGTCTTCTTCTTTTTTTCTCCCAATAATTCATCAAGTGCAACCAAAATACCAGTGTAAGCGGTATGTCCCGCAATCTTTACATACTTTTTATCGTGATATAAACCGTCCTCTTTCTTAGCATTATTGCTCAGAAAACCTTTTGCATTATCAATATGTCGTCTGGCTTCTAAAATCGCTTCCATGTTTTAGTGTGTTAAGTTTGATGATGAATGATATTGATGATTAAATTCTTAACAGAATCTTTTAAGAAATATCCGTCGCTTATTGCAAAAATAGCAAATAACCAATGATTGATTGCCAACTGTTTGTCATAATGCCTTCTATAAAATATGCTATTCGGTCGTTTTGCTTATCTTCGCAGCGTTTTTTATTTAAAACAAAATCTGAAACTTACTTAAAATCAATACAATACTAATTTATGAGTTTATTAACAGTAGGATCTGTCGCATTTGATGCTCTTGAAACGCCATTTGGAAAAACAGACAAAATCATAGGAGGCGCTGCCACTTATATTACTTTATCAGCTTCTTATTTTACCAAAGAAAACAATCTGGTTGCGGTTGTAGGCGGAGATTTTCCTCAAAGTATGATAGATCTGCTTGTAGAACATGGTGTAAATACAGATGGATTAGAGATTATTCCGGATGGAAAAACTTTTTTCTGGTCAGGAAGATACCATGAAGATATGAATACGCGCGATACACTGGAAACTCAGCTGAATGTAATGGAACATTTTGATCCGATCATTCCTGAATCATACCAAACTACAAAATATCTGATGCTGGGAAACACAGTTCCGGCTACTCAGAAATTAGTGATTGAACGCATGGTAACCCGTCCAAAACTGATCATGCTTGATACCATGAATCTGTGGATGAACATTGCGATGGATGATTTAAAAGCAGTGATAGCTATGGTTGATGTGCTGACAATCAATGATGAAGAAGCTCGCCAACTTTCAGGCGAATATTCACTGCGTAAGGCAGCTGTGAAAATTATGGCAATGGGCCCAAAAACGCTGATCATTAAAAAAGGTGAGCACGGTGCATTGTTATTTCAGGGAGAACGTATCTTTTTTGCGCCCGCATTACCGTTGGAGGAAGTTTTTGATCCAACCGGAGCCGGAGATACTTTCGCAGGAGGATTTATTGGATATCTGGCAAGCACAGATGATACTTCTTTTGAAAACATGAAACGTGCCATTATTTATGGTTCTGCTATGGCATCTTTTTGCGTTGAAAAATTCGGTTCAGAACGTTTGGTAAATCTTACACAGCAGGAAATTACAGATCGCGTTCAGCAGTTTGTGAATTTGTCAAGTTTTGAGATACAATAAATAATTCTTAGGAAATATTGATTTTAAAAAGTCTGCAAAGACATGAAAGTTAATTTCGTGTTTTTGCAGACTTTTTTTCTGATAGTCCTTTTGCTTTAAATAAAGGTATGATAGGTTCAATTAAAATTTCCGATGAAAAATTAATAATAGGAGCATTGTTGCTTTTTATTTTCTCTGCTTGTTTTACTACAAAATCAGTAAGCCAGCATCTTCCCGAATCCAAGCATGCGCTGGTTGTAATAGCACACAGAGGAAATCATGTTAATTTCCCGGAAAATACATTGGCTTCATACAAAGCAGCAATTACAGCCGGTGCGGATTATGTAGAAGTAGATTTGCGTACGACCAAAGACGGTCATTTAGTGGTTTTACATGATTCAAAAGTGGACAGAACAACTAATGGATTAGGAAAAATCAGTGACATGACATTGGAGGAAGTGGAAAAACTCCGGGTTTTTAACCAGAACAGAAAACCACACCGTATTCCTGAGTTCAGGGAAGTTCTTCAGGTATGTAAAGGAAAAATTAATATTTATCTCGATTTTAAAGAAGCTGATGTCGCTCAAACCTGGAAACAAATTGAGGCTACCGGTATGGAACATCATATTGTTGTTTATCTTAATAAAAAGGAGCAATATGCTGAATGGAAAAAATTTTCACCTCATGTACCTTTGATGACCAGCTTGCCAGACGAAATGATGAACGAAGACGGTTTAAAGCTGTTTTTGAAAGAAATGAAAATAAGTATATTGGATAATCTGTCTGACCCAAAGCTTGTAAAACTGGCTAATGAACTTGGCGTATCTGTTTGGCTGGATGTTCAAAGTCCAAAAGAAGGAGCTGTTTCCTGGAATGAAGCTTTGAAAAAAGGAGTAAATGGACTCCAAACAGATAAACCAGCGGAATTGGTGCAATACCTGAAATGAAAGTTCACCATGAATTACACGAATAATTTTAGTGTTAATCCGTGTAATTCGTGGCTAAAACTTTACAGCAATATTTTTGTAAACCGGACAATCCTCTTCATGCGCTCCGGCTAAATATCCGGTGCTCATTAAAAATTCATTTACAATTTCGCCGCCTGTGAATTTGAATGTCTTTTTAAAAAGTTTTACCCATTCTTCTTTGGTCAGAGGATGATGTGCATCCAGCCAGCCTTTGAATGTTCCGTATTCTTTCCTTAATTCAAGGATTTTCTGAGCATTGACAATCGCAGCATTTATTTTCAAGCGATTCCTGATAATGCCCGGATCCTGCAATAATCTTTCACGATCGTTTTCATTGTAAGCAGCTATTTTTTCAATGGAAAAGTCATGATAAGCGATTCGAAAACCCGCTTGTTTGCGTAACATCAGTGTCCAGCTAAGACCAGCCTGATTTATTTCCAGAATCAATCTTCCAAATAATTCATCATCACTTTCAATTGGAAATCCATATTGATTATCGTGATAATGCTTATGAAGCAAATAATCAGGCTGTTCAGAAATATTGTTTTGTATATAATTGCAATAGGACATTTCTTGTGTGGTAAATGATTTTAATTACGGACAATCCCAATCTGGACTTCAGTAATATTCCTTTCAGGATTTTCAAAATCCATATTTAAATAAATTTCGCGATTCTGGCCGCTCATGATAAATTTATCTGATTGGATTTCACCAATTATCTGGCCGTAAGTTTCACCCAAATTATTCCAGTCTCCCAAATGCTGCTGACTTACACAATCAAAAAAGTCCAGTGTTTTTAGCTGAAAATCGGAATCTAGCGGTTCAAATTCTGTGTAAGAAACGGGCAATGCAATAGTTAGTTTAAATGTGGTATCTGGCTGTCCGTCTGCACCTTCGTAAATCCAATAAACCGGTCCTGTAACTTCAAGACTGTAATTTATAG